>JAABUZ0100007065.1_pt1 | contig 13720 bp, 15 predicted proteins | sample 5562091 | NCBI WGS metagenome assembly JAABUZ01 (sample SAMN12813069, study PRJNA571459) | rock metagenome | isolation source: Antarctica rocks | place: Antarctica: Victoria Land, Linnaeus Terrace sud | collected 2015-12-21 | reverse complement strand
GAGATCAACGGCAAGCTGCGCCGCAACGTGGTGACGTACCGCTCGTTCAAGGAACGCCTGGAGGAGAGCATCGCGGCGTACCTGAGCCGCTCGGTGCAGTCGGCCGAGGTCATCAGCGCGCTCATCGCGATGGCGCGCGAACTGCGCGGCGTGGACAACCGCGCGGCGGCGCTGGACCTGAGCGACGAAGAAGTAGCCTTCTATGATGTGCTGGCGCGCGGCGGCGCCGGCGCTATAGACGTCAGCGATCCGCTGTGCGCCCTCGTGCGGGACCTTGTGGTGGCCATCAAGGGCACGTTGAGCATCGACTGGACCGACCACGAGAGCACGCGCGCGGGCGTCCGCGTGGCCGTGAAGCGCGTGCTACGGCGCTCACGCCTGCCCGCCACGGATATCGAGGCCCTGTTGCCGACGCTCATGGAACAGGCGGAGAGCCTATACCACGATTGGCCGATGGCGGCGTAGCGGGTCCCGTGAATGATCCGTAGGGGCGTCTGGCATACGCCCGCGTGTTCGAGGCCACGGGCGTATGCCAGACGCCCCTACGCCCTGGTCCTAGCGCAGCGTTTCGCGCAGCAGCCGCGGGTCGTCGCTCAGGATCACGTCGACGCCGAGCGCGGCCAGCCGGCGCATCTCCTCCGGCGCGTTGACCGTCCACGCCACGAGCCCCAGCCCGGCGTCGCGCAGCGCCGCCATGACCTCGGGCGTCACCAAAGAATGTTCCAGATGCAGCAAAGACGCGCCAACCGCGCGGACGGCCGCGACGGGGTCGGGCAGCGCCGCGTCAGAGAGCAGGCCCGTGCGCGGACCCGCCGGGAGGCTTGAGGCCGCGCGCACCGTCGCGCGGTCGAACGACGAGATAATGACATCCGCGGCCATGTCGTACTCCCCGACGCGTCGCGCTACCACCGGGACCGCCTCGACACCTCCTTTGACCTCGACGTTGACGAGGACGCGCCCCTTGAGCAGCGCGAAGACGTCGCCTAACTCGGGGATACCCTCGCCGGCCCACGCCGCGCCCTTGTGCCGGCCGGCGTCGAGGCGGCGCAACTCGTCCATCGTCAGCGCGGCCACGGCTCCGTCGACGCCCGTGACCCGTCGCGTCGCCGGATCGTGAATCACGGCGAGGCGCCCGTCGCGCGTGAGGTGGACGTCGAGCTCGACCGCCTCCGCGCCATCCTCCAGGGCGGCCTGGAACGCGGCCAGCGTATTCTCGGGCGCGCGCGCCGAGGAGCCGCGATGCGCCCCAACTAAGGGTCGTGAGTCGTGAGCCGTGAGCCGTGAGTAAAGTTGAGGTGTCATTGCCGTTTCACCAATTCCACTGCCTGTGCCAAACAAGTTCCACTCACGACTCACGACTCACGACTCACGACTCACGACCTCGTCAAAGAGGCTCAGCGGCAGGAACGCGCCGACGAGCCAGTTGGGCGCGTCGACGACCTCGCAGATTTTGAGGTCGACGGCGACGCTGCAGAGCATGTAGGCGTCGACGCGCGTGAGCCCATAAGTCCGCTCCAGGTGCTCGATCATGTGGCGCACGGCGTGGCGGGCGGCATCGAGCAGGTCCGGCGCGATGCCGTCGGTGGCGTAGTAGGGCGCGGTGTTGGTCCGCGGCGTCAGCGGCCCAGCGGTCATGAACTGGGGTTGGCGCACCGGCAGGTCCTTGCGCACGGTCAGGCGCACCGTCGCGCGCATGGGCGTTTCAATCGCCGTGCCGCAGACCTCGCCGTCGCCCTGCGCGGCGTGTCCGTCACCGAGCGAGAAGAGTGCGCCCGCGGCCTCGACAGGCAGGTAGAGCGTCGCGCCGCGCGTGAGGTGCTTGGTGTCCATGTTGCCGCCGTGGCGGTAGGGCGGGATCGTAGAGAGCGCGCCGGGGGCGCCAGGGGCCAGGCCGATCTCGCCGCAGAACGGCTCCAGTGGGATGCGGACGCCAGGGGCGAACTCGGCCCAGCTGCTGGTCAGGCGCCATATCTTGAGGGCCGGCTCGGGGAACTCGTCGGCGAGGAGCCCGAAGCCGGGGATGAGCGCCGTCCAGCCCCATGCGGCCGGCTGTAGGTCCAGGAACTCCACCTGTAGCGTGTCGCCGGGCTGGGCGCCCTCGACGTAGATAGGTCCGTTGACCTGATCGACGCGGCCAAAGTCGAGCGTCTCGATCGCGCGCACGGTGGCGTCGGGACCGATCTGGCCGCCGGAGGCGTCGAGCAGGTCGAACTCCACGACAGCGCCGGAGCCGACCGTCGCGACCGGCGGGATCGCGTTGTCCCAGGCCAGATGCCAGCGGTCGCGGTGCACATGGATGGTACGTCCGGTTGTAAACATGATGATCTCCTCGCGCTGACGTGGGGCGAATAGTGGTAGCGTAGCAAACCGCGTAGTGGCCGGTCAAATCGCATATGACAAGCCGCCCACCTTGCCGCCGTAAGTGTTTAGGGGTAAACTATCGACGGACCGCCGCCCGTCCGTCAGGTAGCGCGGAACGGAAGGTGCTAGGCAGTAGTCCCGGTATGGGCCGGTGCGGCCCACGACAGTCGTTAAACAGTGACAAGTAGGTAGGGGAAACAGATATGCTCAAGGATGTTGAAACACTCGTGTTGCGCGGCGCGACGGGCGGCCTGATGGCGGGACATGGCGCGCAGAAGCTCTTCGGCGCGTTTGGCGGACCAGGGCTGCAAGGGACCGCCGGCTTCATGGAGTCGCTGGGGTTAAAGCCGGGGAACTACTGGGGCATGGCGGCGGCGGGCTCCGAGTTCGGCGGCGGCGTACTCACCGCGATCGGCTTCCTGTACCCGCTCGGACCCATCGGCATCATGTCGTCGATGGGCATGGCCTGGGGCAAGGCGCACTGGGGCAAGCCGATCTGGGGCCAATCAGGCGGCGCCGAACTGCCGGCGACCAACATGGCCGTTGCCCTCGCGCTCATCATGGCCGGCCCCGGCAAATATTCGCTCGACCACGCGTTCGGCGTCAAGCTGCCCGGTTGGTTCGGGACCGTCGCGGGCTTGGCCGCCATTGGCGCCGTCACCTATGGCCTCATGCAGAGCCCGGATCAGCAGACCTCATCCCCCGCGCAGCAGTCCGGCGCGACGGGCGACCAGGCGGCGGCCGCGCAGCAGCCGGGGCCGTCCAGCGGCCAGGAAGCCGCCCAGCAGAGCGAATAAAGCGGAATGTATATGTTATAGTTACCCTACTATGACAACCATGACCGCACGCACACGACGTCTTGGCCGCGTGACCGCGATGCAAGTGCTCTACGAGATCGACGCAGTGGGCAGCGACCCATCCGTCAGCATCGACGGGTTGGTCCACGAGTACGAGGCATCGGACGAGGTCAAGACGTTCGCGTCGGCCCTCGTCCAGGGTGTTCTGCGGCGCCTCCCCGAGATCGACGCGCTCATCGAGGGGGTCGCGCCGCAGTGGCCGCTGGCGCAGGTCGCGGGGGTAGACAAGGCGGTCCTGCGCCTAGCCGTGTACGAGTTGCGTTTTGGCGAAGACGTGCCCGTCAAGGTCGTCATCAACGAGGCCATTGAGATCGCCAAGGAATATGGCGGCGAAGGCTCGGGCCGCTTCGTCAATGGGGTGCTCGGGGCTATCGCCAGTAGTCAGTAGCCAGTTGCCAGTTGCCAGTTGCCAGAGGGGTGTGCGGGAGCGCAAGGAACTATTCATCAAGCGTCAGCCGCAACGGAACGCGCCCTTCTTTTTTCTGGCTACTGGCTACTGACTACTGACTACTCGTGCATGGTATACTCCACCCTGATACGCGCAGAAGACGCTAGAAACGCTCAGTAAGGGAGAATAAGGACAGTGGCAGACGCGGAGACAATCGAGCAGCGCATCAGGCCGTTGATCGCCGAGCAACTCGGCGTGGAGGAAAACAAGGTCACCCGTAGCGCGAGTTTCGTGGACGACCTCAACGCCGACTCGCTGGACCTGGTTGAAATGATCATGTCGCTCGAAGAGGAGTTCAAGATCGAGATCCCCGATGATGATGTCGAGAAGATCAGCACCGTCGGAGACGCCATCGACTACATCCAGGAGCACACCGAATAACCTCTCCCCGCACGGACACCTCCCCCGATACGCGGGACACCCCCGTCTTGGTGGCGTGCCGCGATCTCATGTTCCGTAGCACGATCGAAACGACGCTGCGGCATATGCGGCTGCAACCGCTCATCCTGCGTCCTTCCGACGATCCCGCCGCCGTCCTCGCGGCGGGACATCCCCTCCTCATCATCGTCGACCTCAGCCTGGCGACGGAGCGCTGGCGCGCGATCGTCGCCGCGGCCCACGCCGCCCCTTCACCCGTGCCGGTCCTCGCGTTTGGCCCCCATGTCGACCACGACACGCATGCCGCGGCGCGCGCCGCCGGTTGCAGCCTCGTCGTCGCCAATTCCCGCCTTGCCCGCGCGTTACCGGAGTTGGTGGAGCGCCTGGCGCCACGAGTAGCTGGTGATTAGCCAGCCAGCCTTCAGGCGACGATCCACCCCTTACCTTGGATGGTTATATAGGACGATCCACCCCTACCTTGATGGTTTATGTAGGAGGAACATACAGCCCAATGCGCCACTCCTATCCACGATTCCTTGCGGCCTGCGCGCTCCTGGCCTGCGCCGGTCTGGCCGCCGTTTCCGCCAATCCCGTCCACGCGGCCGCGCGGCCTGGCCGCTACCCAGGCGCCACCCCAGCCGTGACCGACCAACTCGTCGACGAGATGCTCCAACTCCTCAACGTAGATCGCGCGTCAGCGGGGCGCGCGGCGCTGACGCTGGACCGCCACCTGATGACGCTCGCGGCCGACCACAGTCGCGATATGGCCGCGCGACACTACGTCGGCCACACCGCGCCGGGGGATCGCGATGTCTTCGCCCGTTTCACCCGCGCTGGTATACAGTTCGATGACGCCGCTGAGAATATCGGCCGCATAGGCGGCCGTCCGCCAAAGGTGGAAATCGCCGCGCTAAACGCGGCCATGATGGCCGAACCGCTCGACGGAGCCTCGCACCACGACAACATCGTGGATACACAGTTGCATCGTGTCGGCATCGGCCTATACATTGGGCTGGACGGCTCGATGTATCTCACCGAGGACTTCACGGATTAGTCGATAGTCGATAGTCGATAGAACATGGGCAGCACGAGCTAAGGATAATCTGGCAGCAGCGCTCTGGATGCTACACAAGAACGTAACGCACACATGCTTTACTATCGACCATCGACTATCGCCTATCGACTATCGACCATCGACTTAGCGCTGCGTGATATTCACGCCGTCGCTCGGACGCACCCCTTGCAGCGTCCAGCCGCGCAACTCGTTCCAGGCGTAGGTCAGTTGCGACGGGGTGAAATAGCAGTGCGCCGGTCCGCTGTTCGCGATGTCGGCAAGGTTGATGGGCTTGGGATCGATGACCTGCTGGACGAGATTGGCGCTGTTCCCGGCCGCGGCCACACGCGCTTTGAGCAAGGGCTCCTGCTGGTAGGGCACGAGCGGGTCGATCAGGTTGTGGAGCGAGAGAACTTTTGTGGTGAAGCGGCCGGTCGGCGTGTAGTTGGCGTTGAGGTAGGCCGTCGCGGCCGGAGTCGCGGCGACACGCTCCACGCCCGCGTTGAGCGCGGCGTCGTTCGACGAGCCCTGATAGATCTTGCCGATATTGCTGTAGCCGTTCCCGCCCGTCGTCGCCAGGTAGTCGCTCTGGCCGTAGGTATTCCCCGCCAGCGCCGTGAGGAAGGAGATGGGGTCGGGGTTGGCGCCGGTCACGCGGGCGATGTTGGCGATAATCGCCGCGTAGGCGGGCTTCGCGGCCGCCTGCCCGAACAGCGCGCCGACCGAGCCGATCACCGCGTTCAGGGTGAGGTTGGGGTCGGGCGTTTCAGCATGGCCGGCGCCGGGGAGCGCGAGCGGCGCGCCCAGCGGTTTGGTGTAGTAGTCGTAGAGGACACGCACATCGGTCAGGTAGCGGATCTCCTGGTACCAGCCCGCCACGACCCCGCAGTAGGGTAACGCGCCGGCGTACTCGCCGGGATACTGCTCGACGAGGCCTATCACGACATTACCGCCCATCGACTCACCGACGACCCAGGCGCGCGATACGGAGGCGGCGTAGTTGACCAGCCGCTTCAGCAGTTCAGTGTCGGCGATGCCGGAGTGGACGGCGTACCCTTCCTTGATGTAGGACGAGTAACCATAGGCGTAGCCCTGCGCGAAGGCGGCGGCGAGAACGCCCTGCGTCGCCTTGTCGAGTTGATCGGGATAGAACACGTCGAGGGCGTGGGGCGTGCCGGGGGTGACATACCCGTGGGCGAAAAGGACCAGCTCATGATTCCAGGCGGCGGGGAAGCGCAGCAGAAAATTGGCCCCGTTGAGCGTGCCGGTGACGGTCGTCGACGCGTCTGGCGCCCGCACGACGCTCAGGTTGGTCAGGCTCACGCCGCCCGGCGCGAGCAGGCGCGCGGCGGACGTAAAGGCGGCGGCGGTGAGACCGCCCGCCCCGCCGCCTTGAGGCTGTGTCGCGGGCTTCGCCGCGACGAGCAGCGCGAGGCTCGCGCACAGCAGAACGCTGCTGGATAGTTGTCGAACGCTGTGCATGGACAATCGCATGGCACGCTCCTCATGTAGTACGTAGTCGCGGTGGGGCAAAAAATACCTGGACGCTACGGATATAGCGCCACTCCCGGCGCATCTATTGTGCCGCGATGGGAGGGCGTGTGTCAAGCCTTTGCGCCGGCATCGTCGAGGTACGCGCCGGCGCGTTCGTGACTACACTCGCTCCGCGGAATCACGCGCCCCATTAGTGACCGGCGTGGCCGCGGCGCGCGAGGCGACGCGCCGCCCCCGCGCCTCCAACGCCACGGCGCCGGAAGCGGCTAACACGGCTACGACGGCGAAGGCGATAACCTTATCACCCCTGTAGAGCTTCAGATCGATCAGCCCGAGCACGATGCACAGGCCGTAGAAAAGCAACACGACGGCGCGGCGCGAGAGGCCGAGATCGAGCATGCGGTGGTAGATGTGGTGCTTGTCGCCGCTGGCAAAGGAGCGCCGGCCCAGCAGGCGCCGCACGATGGCCCACGCCACGTCGATGATCGGCACGATCAAGATGAGCAGAGCCGTACCGATGCGCGGGGCCGTGCCGAATAATGAGAGCGCCCCAAGGGTGAAGCCGATGAACATGGCGCCCGAGTCGCCCATGAAGATGCGGGCGGGGGCCCAATTGTACACCAGAAAGCCCAGAATGGCGCCGCACAGCATCAGGGGCAGGATCACGTTCTGGTCCTGGTGCGACGGCGAGAAGGTATTCGGCACGACGACTTCCCACAACCCGAGGAAAAGCGCGGCGATAGCCGTGACACCCCCGGCCAGCCCGTCGAGCCCGTCCAGGAAATTGACGGTGTTCATCATACCGACGATCCAGAAGATTGTGAACACTATGCCAATTATCGGTAGCACCGATTGGCTGGTATGACCCGCGCCAATCTTCACCAACGGATTACTCACGCTGCTGATAACCGGGAAGTTGAGGCAGAGGGTCACGACCACAACGCCTATCTGCCCGAGGAAATGCACGCGAGGCGGCAGCGTACGCAATTCATCCCAAATGCCGAGCGCCGCCGCCAACGCGCAGCCGATCAGCAGTCCGGTCAGCGCCGTATTGGGCGCCGTAGGTTTAACCGGATGGAGGTCGCTCCAGACGTGCCACACGCCCGCCGTGACGAGAAAAGCGATGGCGATAGCCGTCCCGCCCATCAACGGCGTCGGACGCAGGTGGATCTTGTCGCCGACAGGGCGATCGATCACACCGAGGCGCCGCGCCAAGCGCATACTAACCGGCACGAATAGGACGGAGAACGCGAACGCGACGCCCAACCCGATGAGCCCCGCGCGTAGCCCACGGTCCGGTGAGCCCTGCGTCACCCCAGGCGTTACTAACAGCTGATAGCTGATAGCTGATAGCTGATAGCTCATCTACCCCGCGCCGACCTCGTAGTAGCGCACACCATCGGGGAAGTGGCGGTCGCGCCAAGCGCCGAAGTTGTCGACGATCACGGCGTCGGGGGCCACATGGCGCTCAATGTCATCCTGCAGGTAGGGCGTGTGCGCGGTGACGAGCACGACGGCGTCGTAGTCCTTGAGGTCATCGGGGAAAGCCAGCGGCTCGACCCCGGCGAGGTCGCGGATCTCCGCGGCGCTATAGTAGGGGTCGTGCAGGCGCGCCTCGCGGCCGTCGTGGCGTAGGGTGCGCAGCACGCTGAAGGCCGGCGAGAGCTTCTCCATGCGCGCGTCGGGCGTGTAGGCCAGGCCCAGCACGGCGACGCGCCGGCGCCCCTCGAGCAGCCGCGCCAGCGTCGTGGTGTACAGCCGCTCAAAGTAGCCCGCGTTGAAGTCGACCGTCTGCTCGATCAGCGGCATGGCGCCGGGTCCGGCCTCGGTCACGAGGTATTGCGGGGCCAGCGGGATGCAGTGGCCGCCGATGCCGAGCGAGGGGTGGTAGTAGGGGATGTTCCACTTGGAGGACGCCAGCGCCAGCACATGCGCGGTGTCGTAGCGCGGCAGGCCCACGGCGAGGGCATTGGCGAACGAGATGCCGTGGTAGCGCAGCGCGTTCTCCACCACCTTGGTCAGCGCGGCGTGGTGGGCGTCCTTGGCCGGCTTGATCGTCTGGCACACCAGCGAGTAGAACGCGGCCATCAGCGCGGTCGCCTCCGGCGAGGTCCCGCCGACGACGCGCGGCAGCGTGCGCAGGGTATGCTCCTCGCCCGAGAACCAGTCGCGGCGCGGCGCGGCCCCGACGTAGACGTCGCGGTTAAGCTCCAGCCCGTGTCGGGCGATAGTCGGCAACACGAACTCATCGAGCCACGAGGGCACGATGGTGCTCTCGATGATGATCAGGCGCGGCCAGCGGCTGGGCGCGCTCGCGCGGATAGCCTCGCAAATAGACGGCAGCACGTTCTCCAACGCGGTCGAGGAGGGGTCGCGCCCGTGGTCGGTCGGCACGCAGACCAGGTGGATGCCGATAGTCTGGTCGATCATGTCATGCCAGTCCGTCGAGGCGCGGATGCGCAGGGGCGCCGTCGCGGTGTCGGGGGTCGTCGCGGCCGGGGCCGGGTGCGTCACGGCCGTGGAGAGAAACCGCCCGGCCTCGATATCGCGCACGCGCGCCGCCGAGAGATCGTACCCGGCGCAGCGCACGCCGGCTACGGCGAGGTGGAAGAGGGCGCTGGCCCCAATATGGCCGCAGCCCCACACCCCCACGCCGACCTCCCCGCTCCGTACCGCCGCCAGAAACTCACGCGTCGCGCTCGCCACCCACACCTCCAAGTAAAGCTATCAGCTATCAGCAGTCAGCCTCTCCTGGGCCAACATCTCTACATTGCATGGTACTGCACGGCTGGGTATATTGCATCGCACGCGTGAAAAAGTGGCGCGCGCCTGATACCATGCAAGTGTGTTCAAGAAAGTACTGATCGCCAACCGCGGCGAGATCGCCCTACGTATCATGCGCGCCTGCCATGAGTTGGGCGTACGCGCCGTCGTGGCGCACTCCGAGGAGGACCGCGACTCGCTGCCCGTGCGTCTGGCCGACGAAAGCTTCTGCATCGGGCCGGCCGCGACGGCTAAGAGCTATCTCAACATCCCCAATATCGTGACGGCCGCCCTCGTCACCGGAGCCGACGCCATCCATCCGGGCTACGGCTTCCTCTCCGAAAACATCTACTTCGCCGAGATCTGCGAAAAGTGCCATGTGCGCTTCATCGGGCCGCGTCCAGAGGTCATCGCCGCGATGGGCGACAAGTCGGTCGCCCGCGAGCGCATGGCCGAGGCCGGTCTGCCCGTCCTACCGGGCACGAACCGCCCGCTGCGTTCACTTGAAGAGGCGCAGGACCTAGCGCAGGAGATCGGTTATCCAGTCATCCTCAAAGCGTCGGCCGGCGGGGGCGGGCGCGGCATGCGCGTGGTGGCGAGCGAGACCGAACTGGCGCAGGCGTTCCCCACCGCTCAGGCCGAGGCGCAGAGCGCCTTCGGCAGCAACCAGCTCTACCTCGAGAAGTATCTCGAGCGCTGTCGCCACATCGAAGTGCAGGTCATGGGCGACGCGCACGGCAACGTGATCCACCTGGGTGAGCGCGACTGCTCCTTGCAGCGCCGCCATCAGAAAATCGTCGAGGAAGGGCCCTCACCCGCCCTGGGGTCCGAGGAGCGCGCGCGTCTCGGCGCGCTGGCGGTGCAAGGCACGCGCTCCATTGGCTACTCCAACGCTGGAACGCTCGAGTTCCTGCGCGATGAGTCCGGCGCCCTCTACTTCCTGGAGATGAACACGCGCATCCAGGTCGAGCACGGCGTCACCGAGACCATCACCGGCGTCGACCTCGTCAAAGAGCAGCTGCGTGTCGCCGCGGGCGAGCCGCTCGACGTCCGGCAAGAGGACATCGTGTCGCGCGGACACGCCATCGAGTGCCGCGTCAACGCCGAGGACCCCGCCGCCGGCTTCGCGCCGCGCTTTGGCGTGATCGACGCCTACGTCCCGCCGGGGGGACCGGGCATCCGCGTCGACTCGCACCTTTTTACCGGCTATCGTGTGCCCATCCACTACGATTCCCTGCTGGCCAAGGTGATCGCCTGGGGCCGGGACCGCGACGAAGCGGTGGCGCGCATGGCCCGCGCGCTCGGCGAGTTCATCATCGTCGGTGTCCCCACGACCATCCCTTTCCTACAGGATGTCATGGCCGATCCTGTGTTTAGGGCGGGCGAGGTGTACACGGATTATATAGAGCGCATGGGTGACCAGTAGGCGATAGGCGATAGGCGATAGGCGATGGTCAAGAGGAGGACAGTGTGGAGCCAAATGCTATCCGTGTGTGGTCGATAGTTGTACTCTACGCCCTAGACTATGCGGGTGCGCGTCGCACGGGCAACGACTATCGACTATCGACTATCGACTATCGACTTAACGCCGGAGGGAGCGCGTCATGGCCGCTGTAACCGGCTCGGTGCGCATCGCGCCGGAAGTGCTGGCGACGATCGTTAACCTGACGGCGGTCGGCGTGCCGGGTGTCGTGGCGATGGGCGCGGTGCCGGGGCACGGTCTATTCGCGTGGCGCCATGACACCACGCGCGGCGTGCGCCTGACCGTGCGCCAGAACACGGTGAGCGTCGAGCTTTACGTCGTCGTGGCCCAGGGCATCAACATGGTCGGCGCCGGGACCGCCATCCAGGACGCCATCACCGCCGCCGTGCAGGACATGGTCGGCATGGAGGTGAAAGATGTCAACATTTATATCCAGAACATTGAGTGAGGGCTGGATGTTGCCATGCCGCGCCTACGCGCCCTTGCCACCATCCTCCTTCCTCTGTCAATTGTCAATGTCGACGATGGCGCGGGATTAAGCGCGTGGGATAAGGGTCGCAATAATAAATAGCACAAATGGGCTATACTGAAGTGGGGATTGCACGCCGAAGGATACAATAGGGGCGACATGTGTCGCCTTGATGTTTGAGCGTACCCCGAGGTCGAATACCATGGCAACGATGTTGACACCCCAGCAAGTCGCTGATTTTTTTCGCTCCTGCGTCGACGAGCAGGCCGGCGACTATATGACCCATTTGCGCCTTCAGAAGTTGGTGTACTACGCGCAGGCGTGGCACTTGGCCGCAACGGGGCGTCCCCTGTTCCATGAGGACTTTCAGGCACGGGTGCACGGTCCCGTATTGCTGTCCCTCCACAGGGAGTACAGGGGGTACAAATGGGATGTCATCCTGTCCGAGGGTATTGCGCCCCCGCTCATGGACGATGAAACGCGCACCGTATTATCCGATGTGTGGGCCAACTACGGACAATACTCGGCGAAGGCGCTTGAGGAGATGACCCACTCCGAGGCGCCTTGGATAGACGCGCGTAGCGGTTGCGCGCCGCACGAGAAGTGCGCGACGGTTATTCCTAAAGAAGCGATGCAGGATTACTACAAACGATTGCGGGATATGAATGTCGCCGTGCGTCCCCTGACTCCCGGTGAACGGGGTTATGACCTCGTGCCCACCGATATCGTGGCGTCGCAGGACAGCACCGAGGAATTCATTGCCTTCTTGAGTCGCCTCGCCTCTACCGATGCCGCCGCCGATGATACGGCGCATGCCGACGCATAAAGAGGACGCCCTTTTCTTGCGTCAGTGGAAACGGTTGAACCCCGACCAGCAACGTCAGTTCCTCGCGGCGCTGGTCATCTTCAAGCAAGGTCTCAGAGATCGTCGTTTCGCCCAATCTCTCCGTGTCAAAGATTACCACAGCATTGAGGGGGCGTATGAGATGACATGGGCGTCCGACGGCCGCGCTATTTTCCGCTACGGCGACGAGATCCACCCCGGCGAGCCACACATCATCTGGTTGCGCATCGGTACGCACGACATCTTCGACTAGTCGCTCGACACGCGCTATCGGACAGCCAGTAAGGGGACGCGCCCGAAACGGGGTGGTCCGATTGCAAAAGATTTGCCCTAGATTTGCCCTCATGGGCGATCTACAATCACGTATGGGAGTAAAGCAGGGCTAGAAGATGAGGGAGCTGTTTTATGTGCTATGACTCCAATGCGCGCCCGCCGGTCCCGGCGGGAGACGCCGGCCCCACGCGGGTCGAAGACCTCGTGCTGACCGCGGCCGACGGCGCCCGTTTCGCCGCCTACGTGGCGATGCCGGATGGCCCGGCGCCGCGGGCGCAAGTGGTGATCCTGCCCGACGTGCGCGGCCTGCACCACTTCTACAAAGAGCTGGCCGTGCGCTTCGCCGAGCAGGGTATCGCCGCGCTGGCGATCGATTACTTCGGCCGCAGCGCCGGCCTCACCCCGCGCGACGACTCCTTCGAGTTCATGCCCCACGTCCAGCAGATCCGCTTCACGACATTCATGGCCGATGTGAACGCTGCGCTAGCCCGCCTGCGGTCGGGGGCGTCGGGGCCGGGTCCCGCCACCTTCACCGTCGGCTTTTGCATGGGCGGCACGCTGTCTTTCCTGACCGGTGCGGAGGAGAGCGGGACGACGGGGCTCGCGGGCGTCATCGGCTTCTACGCCGGCCTGGCGCGCGACTTCGGCGGCGTCGGCACGGTGCTCGACCGCGCCATGAGCATCCAATACCCGCTGCTCGGGCTCTTCGGAGGAGCCGACCAGGGTATCCCGGCCGACCAGGTGGAGACGCTCGACCAAGAGTTGGGACGGGCCGGCGTCGCGCACGAGATCGTGACGTACCCCGGCGCCCCGCATAGCTTCTTCGACCGGCGCGCCGCCGACTTCGCCGAGGCGTCCGCCGACGCGTGGACCCGCGTCCTGGGCTTCATCGCCGCGCATTCCTAAAGAGAGTTCCTGCGCACCCATTCGGCAGCGTCGTAGCCCAGCGTCGTCGTCGCCCCGTCCACCGTCTGGCTCGTCATCCAGTCGGCCGCGTTGTAGGTAGCCGTCTCCGTGGCGGTCGTCACTGGCCCCGACCCGCTCTGCGTCTGGGTGGTGGTCTGGAGCGTGTTGCCGTCGGGGTCATACTGATTGGTCGTGGTGATGGTGATCGTGCCGGTGACGTCCACGCTCTGCGTCACGCGGTTGTCCGCGTCGTAGCGCGTCGTGGTGTCGCGGCCGGCGGGGTCCACGGTCTCGATCTGGTTGCCCACCGCGTCGTAGCGATAGGTGGTCTGCTGCTGATGCGTCGCGCTCAACACCGGCGCGCCGTCCGTCTCGGAGGTGACGAACTGG
>JAABUZ0100007062.1_pt1 | contig 13729 bp, 14 predicted proteins | sample 5562091 | NCBI WGS metagenome assembly JAABUZ01 (sample SAMN12813069, study PRJNA571459) | rock metagenome | isolation source: Antarctica rocks | place: Antarctica: Victoria Land, Linnaeus Terrace sud | collected 2015-12-21 | reverse complement strand
CCGCGGCTGATGCCCGACTTCTGGGAGTTCCCGACCGTCTCCATGGGCCTTGGGCCGATCGCCGCGATCTACCAGGCGCGCTTCAACCGCTACCTGCACAACCGGCACCTGAAGGACACCAGCCGCAGCCGGGTGTGGTCGTTCCTCGGGGACGGCGAGATGGACGAGCCCGAGGCCCTCGGCGCGATCGGCGTCGCCGCCCGCGAGGAGCTCGACAACCTCATCTTCGTCATCAACTGCAACCTGCAGCGCCTCGACGGCCCGGTCCGCGGCAACGGCAAGATCATGCAGGAGCTCGAGTCGGTCTTCCGCGGCGCGGGGTGGAACGTCATCAAGGTGGTGTGGGGCCGCGACTGGGACCCGCTGCTGGCCCGCGACGTCGACGGCGCCCTGGTCAACGCGATGAACACCACGCCCGACGGCCAGTTCCAGACCTACTCGGTGGAGTCGGGCGCCTACATCCGCGAGCACTTCTTCGGCTCCGACCCCCGGCTGCGCCGCATGGTGCAGTCGATGAGCGACGACGAGCTGCGCCGCCTGTCGCGCGGCGGGCACGACTACCGCAAGCTGTACGCCGCCTACGCCGCCGCCGTGGCGCACGAGGGCCAGCCCACCGTCATCCTCGCCCACACCGTGAAGGGCTGGACGCTGGGCAAGGACTTCGAGGCCCGCAACGCCACGCACCAGATGAAGAAGCTGTCGGTCGACGAGCTCAAGGAGTTCCGCGACCGGCTGTTCCTGCCCATCCCCGACGCCGACCTCGAAGGCGAGCTGCCGCCGTACTACCGACCGGCGGAGGACTCCGACGAGATCCTCTACATGAAGGAGCGGCGGGCCGCGCTTGGCGGCTCTCTGCCCAAACGGGTGGTGCGCGCCAAGCCGCTGGCCCAGCCGCCGGACTCGACCTTTGCCCTGCTGCGCAAGGGCTCGGGCAAGCAGCCGGTGGCCACCACGATGGCCTTCGTCCGCCAGCTGCGGGAGCTGATGAAGGACAAGGAGCTCGGCGCCCGCTTCGTGCCGATCATCCCGGACGAGGCCCGCACCTTCGGGATGGACTCGTTCTTCCCGACGGCCAAGATCTACTCGCCGTTCGGGCAGCTGTACGAGGCGGTCGACCGCGACCTGATGCTGGGCTACCGCGAGTCGACCGACGGCGTCATCCTGCACGAGGGCATCAGCGAGGCCGGGGCGATGGGCTCGGTGATCGCGGCGGGCACCTCCTACGCGACCCATGGCGTGGCGACCATCCCGGTCTACGTCTTCTACTCGATGTTCGGCTTTCAGCGCACCGGCGACCAGATGTGGGCGCTCGGCGACCAGCTGGGCCGGGGCTTCCTGCTCGGCGCGACGGCCGGCCGGACCACGCTCAACGGCGAGGGGCTGCAGCACCAGGACGGCCACTCGCTGCTGCTCGCTGCTACCAACCCGGCCTGCGTCGCCTACGACCCGGCGTTCGGCTTCGAGATCAGCCACATCGTGCGCGACGCGCTAGACCGGATGTACGGCGAGCGCGACGAGGCCGTCTTCTACTACCTCACCGTCTACAACGAGCCGTTCCCGCAGCCGGCCGAGCCCGACGGCGTCGACCCGGAGCAGGTGCTCAAGGGGCTCTACTGCTTCCGGCCCGCCGCCTCCGGGGAGGCGCGGGCGCAGGTGCTGTCCAGCGGGTCGGCGATGCTTTCCGCGATGCGCGCGCAGGAGCTGCTGGCCGAGGACTTCGCCATCGGCGTCGACCTGTGGTCGGCGACGTCGTGGAACGAGCTGGCCCGCGATGCCCTGGCCTGCGAGCAGCGGGCGCTGCTGCACCCGGACGAGCCGGCGCGGGTCCCGTACGTGACCCAGGTGCTGACGGGTGCGCCCGGACCGGTCCTCGCCGTCAGCGACTGGATGTGTGCCGTGCCCGACCAGATCGCCCGCTGGGTGCCGGCGGACTGGTCCTCGCTCGGTACCGACGGCTACGGGCGCTCCGACACCCGTGCGGCCCTGCGGCGCCACTTCCACACCGACGCGCCGTCGGTCGTCGTCGCCGTGCTGGAGGCGCTGGCCCGCCGGGGTGAGGTCGAAGCGAGCGTGGTGAAGGAGGCCATCGAGCGCTACGCGCTGCACGACGAGCAGGCCGTCGACCGGGGGTCGGCCAGCGAGTCAGACGCCGAGCCCGTCTCGGGGTGAGCCGGTGGCCGCCCCGGGTAGTCGAGCAGAGACACCCAGTGCGGCACCGACACGGAAGGACGAGCACATGGAGCGCGGCAGCGACAAGCACACCCGCCGACTCGACGAGGCGATGAAGGGGGAGACTGCGGGGATCGTCTCGAGCGGCCACGACACCCATGCCGAGGAGTGGAAGTCGGCCGAGCCGTCCGGGGAGGACCAGCCGGAGGTCTCACGGTCGCCCGAGGCTGTGCTCGCCGGCGGCACGCCAAAGGGGATGGATGCCGACGACGTCGAGGCCCGCAGCCAGCTGGCTCAATGGCTGCCCCCGTCGCTGTTCCCCGCTGTGGGCCAGGTGCTGCTCGAGCACGCCCAGGACGCCGACGCACCTGAGGCTGTTGTCGCGCAGCTGAGGGCGCTGCCCGCCGGGCGCGAGTACGACACCTTCGGCGAGGCGTGGCGCGACGTGTCCGGCGGCCGGGTGGAGTCCGAACGCTTCTGACCCCCGCTGTGGACGGGCGTACGCCGGGCGGCCGGTAACTGGCGGCTGCTCAGGGCCCCAGGCGGGCCAGGGTGGCTGCGCGCAGTTCCGGTGTCTGCGCCTGGACCAGCATGAACAGCGCCGCTCGGGCGAGGCGCTGCGCGGGGTGGTCGGCGCTCATCCCCTTGCCGCCCTGCGCGGCGACGCCCGCGGCCGCGGCCTGCAGCGTCAGCCGCAGGGCCTCGGCGCGTAGCGCGATGCGCTCCTCGACCCGCTCGCCCGCGGGCACGTCGTCGATCAGCTGGTAGGCCCGCTGACGCACCTGGTCGAGCGCCGCAGCCAGACTGTCGGCAAGCCCCGCCGCACCGCCGGCAGCGCGCAGCCCGTCGAGCGCCGCCCGTGCGATGCCGAAGGTCGCTGGCACGACATTGGCCGCGCGGGCCGCGTCGGCGGCGCGCCACACCTGGGCGGGCTGCCGGAGCACCACGGCGGATGCCGGCACGCCGACGGCGTCGAGGCGCAGCCCTACGGTCCGGGTGCCTTGCATCGAGGCGAGCAGCAGCGGTTCGGTGGGGCGCAGGCCGGCGGGGGCGTCGGCACCGAGCGGCAGGAGCGCGAACATCACCTCCCCGGTGTCCGTGAGGCTGCCGAGCGCGAGCACGTCGGCGACGCCCCACGCAGTCACCCACGGGACCGTGCCGTCGATCCGCCAGCCCGCGGGCGTAGGGGTGGCCGTGACGCCCGGCTGCGGGCGGCGCAGGTGGCTGAACGCCACCGCCGCGAGCGTCGTGGAGCACAGCTGTGGCAGCAGGCGGTCCCGCAGCTCGGTGTTCACCGTCGTGGTCAGGAGCGAGACGGGCATGTGGTGCTGGGTCCATACGAACCACGCGTCGGGCCCGGCCCCCGCGAGCACCTCGGCCACCTGCCGCCCGGCGGCTGCTGAGACACCCCCCAAGGCCGGTGGCGCGACGAGAGCCAGCAACCCTGCGGCCGCGAGTGCGTCGATCGTCGCGCGGGGAACGCCCTCACGCTCGGCCCGCGCGGCGTCGGGGGCGAGCACCAGGGTCGCCACCCGCCCCGCGGCCGCGAGCGCAGCGTCGTCTTCCATCCCCCATCCTCACCCGCTGACGGTGGTCCTGCATCCGGACTGGGCGCTCGTCAAGGTGATTTGACCCGCAGACCGCTTGCCGCAGCCCGGCGTGCTCCGAAAGAAGAGTGAGACGCAGGAGGTTTGCATGGCGCGACGGCACATCCGGAGCCTGGACGAGCACCCGCGCCAGGCCGAGATCGCCGGCGTGCTGGCCGAAGTGCCCAACCTCAGCAACGACGAGTTGCGCCGGCTGGCAGCCGCCTGGCGCAACACGGTGCCGCTCGCGGAGGCCCGGCGGCGAGCCCTGTCCCCTGACAGCCCATTGATCATCGACGTCCTGGCCGCGTTCGACACCATCAGTGCGCTCTACGAGGACGAGGTGTGTGACGCTGTCTACGCCGGAGGACAGCCCGGCCAGCTCGAGCCCGCCGTCGTCGTCACCGCGCTGCGCGCGATCCGCGACGCGGTGGCCGGGGCGTACGCACACCCCGTGCTCACCCGCGGTGAGCACCAGAACCTCACCCGGGCCTGGCGCTCGGTGTTCGCCCGGAGCCGCCGCAGCGAGCCCGACCTCGGACCCGGTGCCATTGGGTTGCGCGAGCTGCTCCGGGCCCTGCCCCAGCTCGCCGACCGGTGTCACGACGTCTGCGCCGGGCGGCTGTACGACGGCCTCGTCGTCGAAGGCATGACCCGCTGCGACGACGACGCCGACCAGGCACGCCAGCAGGTGCTCGATGCCCTGCTGCGCACCGACCGCCGTCGGGTCTGGACCCTGGTGCAGCGCTCGGTCGCCGAGCGGGTCGGCCGGGGGTGCCCCCGGTGCCACCGCTCGGCCGCGCGCGGGGAGCTCAGCGGCGACGACGAGCGGGTGCTGCTGGTGTGCTGCGAGGCCGCGAGTGCGCTCATGGTGGGCGACGTCCTGCCGCACGAGCTCACGTCGCGGCTGATGCACCCGGTGCGGCATCTGGTCGGACTGCAGACCACGGAGTAGCGAGCGAGGCGAACCACGCGGCACCGGCGGTACCTGCCGGCGCCTTCGGGTAGGACCGCCCGCATGAGAGCAGCCGCATGACCGACACCGGCGAGCAGGGCTTTGCCCATCAGGACCCGGCGCAGCGGGCCGGTGTCGGGGGCGGTGCCGTGCCCGACGACCAGTCCGAGGGGCAGGCCGAAGTCTCGATGCTGCCTACCGACGAGGGGGCGACCGACAGCTCCGAGGACGCGGCGCGTGCCACCGGCGGGCCGACCGGTCCCTCCGCGCAGGCGCCCAAGACGAGCGGCTGACCGCCGCCGCCCGGCTAACCTGCCGCACCGCTGGTCAGCTGCTGTGCCGCCCGGACCAGGCGAGGAGCCGCTCGACGTCCCACGTCGTCACGACGGTGTCGGCGGCGACGCCGCAGGCAGCGGCGCGCTCGCAGCCGTAGGGCTGCCAGTCCAGCTGGCCGGGGGCGTGCGCGTCGGTGTCGATCGAGAGCAGGCACCCGGCCTCGACGGCTAGGCGCAACAACCGCTTGGGCGGGTCCAGCCGCTCCGGACGCGAGTTGATCTCGACCGCCACGCCGAAGCGCTCGCAGGCGGCAAAGACGAGCTCGGCGTCGAACGTCGACTCCGGCCGCTTCTTGCCCACGACCATCCGCCCGGTGCAGTGCCCCAGGATGTCGGTATGCGGGTTGGCGACCGCGGCCACCATCCGCCGCGTCATGTCGGGCTCAGGCATCCGCAGCTGGGAGTGCACGGAGGCGACCACGACATCGAGCCGGGCCAGCAGCTCGTCCTCCTGGTCGAGCCGCCCGTCGTCGAGGATGTCGACCTCGATCCCGGTCAGCAGCCGGAAGGGCGCCAGCTGCTCGTTGACCCGCTCGACCTCGTCGAGCTGCGCCCGCAACCGCTCCGGCGACAGGCCGCGGGCGACCGTGAGCCGGGGGCTGTGGTCGGTGAGCACCGTCCAGTCGTGCCCCAGCGAGCGGGCGGCCTCGGCCATCTCCAGGATGGGCGACCCCCCGTCGGACCAGTCACTGTGGGTGTGGCAGTCCCCGCGGATGACGGCACGCAGCTGGGCCCCGCCCTCCACCACCGGCCGTCCGCCGGTCGCTTCGAGCCGCCGCAGGTAGACCGGCACCTCGCCCTGCGCCGCCTCGGTGATGACCTTGGCTGTGACGTCGCCGACGCCCGTCAGCTCGCGCAGCGTCCCCGCAGCGACGCGATCCGCCAGCTCCTGCTCACCGAGTCCGGCGACCACGGCTGCCGCGGTGCGAAACGCCCGGACGCGGTAGGTGGGTTCGTGCGCGCGTTCGAGCAGGTAGGCGATACGGCGCAGCGCCGCCAGCGGGTCTCCGGCTCCGATGCCCGGCTCGGTGGTCACGCGCCCAGTCAAACAAACCCCAGCGCGCACAAGGAGGCGCAGCGGGTGCCGCAAGGCCCGGCTTGACGACGACCGGACCGGACAAGGCAAGCGTGGCCCGACTGCCTCAGCCGTCGAGCAGCGCCTGCAGTTCGGCGTCGATGTCAACCATGTCGGACTCGCTCCCGGCCGCGACCGTCGAGTAGCTGCTGGCGAGGAACTCGTCCACCTCCTCGAGCGGAAGGGCGAAGGTCGCCACGCCGTGCGGGCTGCTGGTGTGCAGGAACACCTGGTCGGCCTCGTCGCCGCTGCCGGGCCAGAGCGTCACGTCACCGGTGCCGACGCGCCCGGTGCGGCCGGCGTCCAGCAGCTCGCGAGCGAAAGCCCAGACCACCCACTCGTCGTGGTCGACAAGGAACTCGACCTCGACCGCCCATGGGTTGCTGGCGCGGAAGCGCAGCCGCGAGCTGACCGGCACCTCGCCAGAGGGGGTGACGAGGAGAAGCACCGTCTCGCAGACGATGCTGGGTGCCGATACCGACATAGTGTCCTCCGCGCTCGGCCGACCGTGGCTCAGTCAGTCCTTCAGCACGCTTAACGACCCCTGTGTCCCGGGGTAACGGCCCAGTGAGGAGTTGCGGTGTGGTGACCGTCACGTCCAGCGTCGGTACGGGCGCTACAGCAGTGCCTCCACGAGGTGCGGCCCGGGTTCGCGCAGCCCCTCCCCCAGCGCGATGACGAGGTCGTCGGCGGTCTCGACCCGACGGGCAGGAACGCCGTAGCCGGTGCTCAAGGCGACCCAGTCGATGCGGGGGGAACCGAGGTCGGTCAGCGAGCGGGATGCGTGGCCGGGCTCGGTCACGCCGGCGCGGGCCAGCTCGGTCTGCAGGATGCGGTAGGTGCCGTTGGCTGCTACGACCACGGTCACGTCGAGCTGCTCGCGTGCCATGGTCCACAGCGCCTGCGCGGTGTACAGACCGCTGCCGTCGGCCTGGAACGCGATGACCGGCCGGTCGGGGCAGGCGATGGCGGCCCCTGCGGCGCTGGGCAGCCCCTGCCCGATCGCGCCGCCGGTCAAGGACAGCACGCTGTGCCGCGGCGCGGTCGCCGACGCCGGGAAGTAGGCGCCTGCGCTGGACAGAGCCTCCTCCACGACAATCGCTCCCTCCGGCTGCAGCGCGGCGATCGCCTGGCACAGCGAGCGGGCGTTCAGCGGGCCCGACGGGACCTCCGGCAGCCCCGACGACGGGCCTCCTGCCGCGTCGGCCGCCCCCAGCTCGTCGGCGAGGGCGCTCAGGGCAGCGACGACGTCGTCGCCGGGCGCGGCCAGCGGCACGGCCGCCGTGTCGTCCGGCACCTCCGAGCTCGGGACGTCCCGGTACCCGAAGAACGCCACCGGGCTCGGCGCGCCCGCGAGCACGACGGCGCCGACGCCGGTAAGCGCCTCCCGCGCCGGCTCCGGGAAGTAGGGCAGCTTGTCGACGACGGGCAGCCCAACGCCCCGCTCGGCCCGGGCGGGGAACTTCTCGGTGAGCAGCCGGCACCCGGTGGCGGCGGCGACCCGGCCGGCCGCACGCACCCCGGCTTCGGTCAGCGCGGCGCCCCCGAGCAGCAGGACGCCGGGGGTCGCGCCGCGCAGCGCTGCCGCTGCCGCGGTGACGCGCTCGGCACCGACGGCTGCCGGCGCAACCGGACGCGCCGCGCCCGGTAGCAGCCGACCGGCGCTCTCGTCAACCGTCTCCCACTGCGCATCCGCCGGGACGATCAGGGTCGCGACATGCCCCGGAGCCGACCGGGCCCCGGCAACCGCCGCTGCGACGTCCCCCGCCAGGCCGTCCGCGCTGCTGCTGCTGCGGACCCATCCCGAGACGGGGCGGACCAGCGACTCGATGTCGCTGGTCAGCGGCGCGTCCCAGGCCCGGTGCCAGCTGGCGTGGTCGCCCACCACGTTGAGCAGCGGGGAGTGGGCCCGACGGGCGTTGTGCAGGTTGGCGAGCCCGTTGGCGGTGCCCGGGCCGAGGTGCAGCAGCGTCATCGCCGGCCGCTCGGCCATCCGGGCGTAGCCGTCGGCGGCACCGGTTGCGACACCCTCGAACAGGGTCAGGACCGGGCGCATCCCCGGCTCGCCGTCGAGCGCCTGCACCAGCGGCATTTCGGTGGTGCCAGGGTTGGCGAAGCAGACCTCGACGTGGGCCGCCAGGGCGGTGGCGATGAGGGACTCGGCGCCGTTCATGCCGCAGCGCCGCCCTGCAGCACGCCCAGGTCGGAGGCGGCAGCCAGGGGCGCGCCCGTTCGGTCCTGCAGCTGCTCGAGCGTCATCCCGTCGACGATCTCGCGGACCACGAAGCCCTCGCGCGTCACGTCGATTACCGCAAGATCGGTGTACACGCGGTCGACGACGCGCTCGGCGGTGAGGGGGTAGCTGCACTGCTCGACGATCTTGGGCTGGCCGTCCCGCGTCTGATGCGTCGTCATGACGAGCACCTTCTTCGCCCCGACCGCGAGGTCCATGGCGCCCCCCACCGCCGGGGGCATCGCCTCGTCGCCCGTCGCCCAGTTGGCGAGGTCGCCGGTGCTGGAGACCTGGAAGGCGCCGAGGACGGTGAGGTCGAGGTGGCCACCCCGCATCATCATGAAGGAGTCCGTGTGGTGGAAGTAGCAGCCTCCGGTGACCAGCGTGACCGGGGCCTTGCCGGCGTTGATCAGCTCGGGGTCCTCCTCGCCCGGCGCCGGTGCGGCACCCATCCCGAGCAGCCCGTTCTCGCTGTGGAAGATGACCTCGCGCCCGGGCAGCAGGTGGTCGGCGACGAGGGTCGGCAGGCCGATGCCGAGGTTGACGTAGGCGCCGTCCGGGATGTCCCGCGCGATGCGAGCGGCCAGTCGCGTCTTGTCGAGCGGCCGGGCGCTCGTGCGGCTGCCAACTGGTCGGGTCGCCGTAGCCGGTCGGGTCACTGTGCTACCTCCACGACGCGGTCGACGAAGATGCCCGGCGTCACGACGCATTCCGGGTCGAGCGCACCGAGCTCCACGATCTCACGCACCTGCACGACGGTCAGCGCGGCCGCCGTCGCCATCGTGGGGCCGAAGTTGCGCGCGGTGGCGTGGTAGGTCAGGTTGCCCCACCGGTCGGCGCGGTCGGCCTTGACCAGCGCGACGTCACCGGGCAGCGGCGGCTCGAGCACGTGCAGGCGCCCGTTGATCTCGCGTACCTCTCGGCCGGCGGCGAGCGGCGTGCCGGCGGCGGTCGGGGTGAAGAAGCCGCCCAGCCCCGCGCCCGCGGCCCGCATCCGCTCCGAGAGCGTGCCCTGGGCGACGAGCTCGAGCTCCACCTCGCCCGCGCGGTAGCGCTCCTCGAACCACACCGAGCCCGAGCTGCGCGGGTAGGAGCACACGATGCGCCGCACCCGGTGCTCCTTGAGCAGCAGCGCGACCCCGGACTGGCCGGAGCCGGCGTTGTTGGTCACCACCGTCAGCTCGTCGGCCCCGCTGTCGAGCAGCGCTGCGAGCAGCTCCTCCGGGATGCCCGCGTCGCCGAAGCCGCCGACCAGGACGGTCGAGCCTGACGCGACGCCGGCGACCGCCTCGGTACTCGAGCCAACCCGCTTGTCGATCATCGGCCTGAGCCTAGCGTGGGCGCGGACGCGGTCACCGGCGCGGCGAACGAGGGGTACCCGTCCACACTGCATGGGTCATGCGGCCAGAACTGCGCGGACACCGCGAGTCGCCCGGCGACACCCGGAGCCTCACGGGGATGACACATGCAGTTTCGACCAGCGAGTGGTCCGCAACGGCAGCTGTCCGTCATCCGACGGTGGCGAACACGCTGACGTTGCCGGCGTGCGCGAAGTCCAACGTCAGGGCGGCGGTCTCCTTGGCGACCAGCGGCGCGTCCGCCGGCAGCGTCGCCGCCGGCCCGGCACCCGTGGCAGTAAGGCTCACCGTGCCCCCGGCGGGGACGGGCACCCGGCTCGGTACGAGCGTGGCGGCGCCGAGGTTGGTGGTCACGCCGACGAGGGCGTCGTCGCCCGCCGTCGCACGGGAAGAGTTGGTGATGCGCAGCACGATGGCAGCACCGCGTCTTGGCCGCGGCAGGACCTGAGCATCCGTGACGCGCAGGTCGCCAGCAGTCGCCGCGCCGAGCCGGGCCGGGGGGCCGCCGCCCGTCGGGTCGTCCTTGACCACCGGAGGGCCGTGCGAGCGGGCACACGAGGCAGTTGCCGCGGCGAGTGCCACGGCAGCGAGTGCTCTGCGGCTGGGGTGCATCACACCGGGCGGTAGCAGACCACGCCCTGCTCGACCGCGGAGGCGAGGCGCCCGGTGGCCACGAGCAGGTCGAGGTGGGCACCGGTCTCGGTCACGGCGAGCATGCGGTTGAAGCGGTCCATGTCGTCGAGGTGGTGCTCGCGCCGGGTCCAGGTCAGCTGTCGAGCGGCTTCGGCCGCTGTCACGGCACCCGCTTGCACCGCCGCCTGAGAGGCGGCGAGCCGGTTGTCGTGGTGGTCGACGAGCTCGTCGACCCGTGCGTGCACGCTGGGAGCCGTCGGTCCATGGGCGGGCAGCAGCACGGTGTCCGGCATAGCCCGCACCAGACGCAGCGAGTCGAGGAAGTTTCCCAGTGGTAGCGGCCCCGGCTCCGGGACGAACCCGATCGACGGTGTGATGTGCGGCAGGACGTGGTCGCCGGCGAACAGCAGGCCCGCCGCGGCGTCGCGGAACACCACGTGGCCGGGCGTGTGGCCGGGAGTCGGCAGTGCCTGCAGCGACCGCTGCCCAAGGGTGACGTCGACCGGGTGCGCCGTGTCGCCGCTGGCTCCCTCGCCCAGCCACTCGTCGGGCGCCTCCCACGGTCCGGTCTCGGATGTCTCCTCGCCGCGGAGATGCTCGATCTCGTCGGCCAGCTGCCCGGCGCCATAGGTACGGAGTCGATGAAGGGGTCCCGCACCACCTCCGCCGGCTAGGACCCGGCGCATGGACGGCCGCTCGGCGACGCCCAGCGCCACGCTGGTGCCGTACTTCTGGCGCAGCACGACGGCGAGCGTGTAGTGGTCGCGGTGGATGTGTGTCACGAGGACGCGGCGGACGTCGCCTGGTTCGGCGCCGATGCTCCGCAGCCCGGCGGCCAGCTGCTGCTCGGCTTCCGGCTGGGCCCACCCGCCGTCGATCAGAACCAGTCCGTCGTCGTCGACGATCGCATAGACGTTGACAGCACGCAGCGCATCGCTCGGCAAGGGCAAAGGGATGCGGGTGACACCGGGGGACACGGTCTCGGCTCCGGGGTCTGCCCACGCGGTTCGGCTCACTCGCCCGAGTCTGCCGCAGTACCGGCGCAGTACCGGGCGCAGTACCGGCAGTACCGGCGCAGTGCCCGCGCCGCGGCTGGCGGAACGTGCGCTGGCCGCCGTCCGTGCCGCGACGCCTCCCTCAGGCCACCTGAAGCTGTGCGGCGCTGAGCCACGCCTCGACGAGCACGCACCGGTCAGCGACAGCGACGGCGTAGACGACCCTGCCCTCCCATCCGGCGCTGCCGCGGCGCCACTCGGCGAGCAGCCCTGCCCAGCGGCCGGGATGGTCGGGCACCCCGATCACCCAGCAGTGCCGGTGGCTGATCGGACGGGGCCGTGCCGCTGCGTCGGTGACTGCGTCGACCGCTGCGTCGGCCGCAGCCGCCGCCGGAGCAGTGCTGGACTGCGACCGCTCCGCGAGCGTCCGCCCGCGTCGGCCCGACATCCCACCCGCCATGACGACAGCATGCCCTAGTCATCGAACGCCTGTTCGAAACTCCCCTTAGGAAGGATGAGTAGTTTCACTGCTTGCGGACTGGTAGCAACAGTTAGCAGCGGCTAGGCTGAGAAGTGGCTCCCTCACGAGGCGGGGCCCCGGTCTTCGGCCGGAGCAACGGTCCAGCCAGCCCCTCGGACCAGGGCAACAGGCAAGCGGCGGCCGGTCCTCGAAACCGCCCGCCCGGCATCCAAGGAAGGCTTTCCAAGAATGGCTCAGTCAAGGACCTCCACTCAGAGCGAGACAGTTACCGCCAGCGTCGACCTCGTCGTCGAGGAAGGCGACCGGGGCCTCAAGGGTCCCGCCGGGCCGGTCGGCCCTGCTGGCGAGCGTGGCGACAAGGGGCCCAAGGGCCCGGCCGGCCCTGCCGGAGAGCTGGGCGACAAGGGTGCCAAGGGGCCGACCGGCCCGGTTGGCCTCGTCGGCGAGCGTGGCGACAAGGGCCCACAGGGGCCGCAGGGCGAGCAGGGCCCCGAGGGCCTGACCGGCCCGCAGGGCGAGAAGGGACTGCCCGGCTCCACCGGACGCCCCGGTGAGCAGGGCGAGCAGGGCCCCCAGGGCCTACGCGGCGAGCAGGGCCCCCAGGGTCAGGTCGGCGAGCAGGGCCCTCAGGGCGAGCAGGGAACGCAGGGCGAGCAGGGCCTTCGCGGCCTGAATGGTGAGCGCGGCCTGCAGGGCGAGAAGGGCGAGCAGGGCCTCCGTGGTCTGCAGGGCGAGCAGGGTGAGCACGGTGAGAAGGGCGAGCGCGGCGAGAAGGGCGCGAGCGGCCTCCTCGGCGAGCAGGGCCTCCGCGGCCTGCAGGGCGAGCAGGGTGAGAAGGGCGAGCGCGGCGAGAAGGGCGCGGTCGGTTTCCTCGGCGAGCAGGGCCCCCAGGGCGAGCAGGGTCTGGCCGGCGCCCAGGGCCAGCGCGGCGTCATCGGCGAGACCGGTGAGCAGGGCCCGCAGGGCCTTCAGGGACTGCAGGGCGAGCAGGGCGAGCAGGGCGAGCAGGGCGTTGCCGGACCGCAGGGTGTGCAGGGTGCCCAGGGCCCGGCCGGCCCGACCGGCCCCGTGGGCCTGCCCGGCGTGCAGGGTGCGCAGGGCCCGACCGGCCCGGCGTGGCTCTACCAGCCGACCCCGGCCGAGCTGGTTGCCAAGCTGCGCGAGGTGGCGCTTGACGTGTCGCCGCGCACGCTGCTCGACCCTCGCGAGGCTGCGGCCTACGCGGCGGCGCTGACCTCGGCGCTGGTCAAGCTGCAGGGCGGACTGTTCCTGCGTGCGATCGTCACCACCGAGCAGGCTGCCGAGACCGCTCCGGTCGACATGTCGAACGTGCGCTCCATCGCGTAAGACACGTCGGCCAGCAACGGCTGGTACGTGAACGCGCCACAGGCCCCTACCACCTGGTCGGGGCCTGTGGCATGTCCGGAGATGACCGCAGCACCGAAGGTCTGCCGGCGCACCATCGCAGGCGCAAATGCACGGCGGTTACCGGGCTGTCCTGCCAGGCCTGCGGCATTCCTAGGATGAACCGGGCAGCCGCGGGCCGGCGAGGCGGGAGCGCCGTGCATTGGTGCCGCTCCTGGCGGGCGAGTGATCGTGACGCGGCGGGGACGGCGGAGTTGCTGGTCTGCACTGCCGGCAAGGTCTCGCGGGTGGACGCCGTACCCGCGACCTTGACCGCCGCGCAGATCGGGTGGGGCGGGTGGGGCTCGAACCCACGACCGCCGGATTATGAGAACGGCTCCGGCCATGTCGCGCGGTGACGGACTGGTCCGCAGGCGACCGTTTCCGCAGGTCAGGCAGTCGGGCCGGTGTCGGCAGCGTTCGCCCGGACGTGCCTACTGCTAGGCAGTCCGTGCCCACCGTGTGCCCACGGCGGCTACTGCTGGGTGATCGTGCAGGCAGACTC
>JAABUZ0100007061.1_pt1 | contig 13733 bp, 13 predicted proteins | sample 5562091 | NCBI WGS metagenome assembly JAABUZ01 (sample SAMN12813069, study PRJNA571459) | rock metagenome | isolation source: Antarctica rocks | place: Antarctica: Victoria Land, Linnaeus Terrace sud | collected 2015-12-21 | reverse complement strand
GCATGGCCCAGCACGCTGGCCAGGTCATCAATATAGTGCTGGAAACGCTGCCCGCTGGCAGCCGAAGAAGAAACAGGTAGTGACAACTCCTTCAAGTTATCAGCTTTTTAACACAGTAGTACTAGTCCGAAGAGGGGAAATCATCAAATCCGCAATTAGAAACTCGAAGGGTTTATACACACCTGCTTTTTTCGTTGAGATTGTAAGCGATTTAAAAAGTTCTCAATCAGGAGCTATGGAACCTCTATTTGAGAATGATCAAAGCGTACAAGAGTTACAAAAATCAATTAAAGAAAAGATTGTATCTTCAGCACAGAATGGAGATCTTGGCAAAAGCCCCCTACTTCGCCAAATTTTGGACTACTGGTGTCGTTATGGCGGGAAAGAAGAGTGTCAGAACTGGGTAAAGAAATTTATATCGACTCCAGACAAGTTCTTGCTCTTCTTGAATGCGTTTTGCACTCCGAAACAATCTGTGTCTGAGGTTAAAATTAATCGATACCAGTACTGCGAACTGAACAAAATGGAAGAATTTGTGACAACCTCATTGTTGGATGAGCAGCTATCATCCACAACTGAAGATCAGTTGGACGAAGCTCAAAGAAAAAACATTGAGGCACTGCGCCAAGCACTCGCAGATAGAAACCGTAGCTTAGGAGCGCCAAGGTCGAACCAAGATAGCCTTCTTTAGTGACCGAGGCGCGAAGTTTCCGGTAGCTACAGCCGATCGTACTCCGGCGCGACGGCGGGAACTTTTGACATAACATGCTGGAATTTTTCGTAGCTGCCACGAGCCGCTTTTTCTTTCAGCCGCTCGAACCCAAGAAGGCGTGCTTCCAACGCCGAGGCAAACAGATCTTCCACAGGGATATTTGTCTCAGCCGCAGCTTCAGCAACTCGGCGGTAAAGTTCTTCGGAAACGCTGATTGTTAAATTCACTTTTTATCTCCAATGGCGGCTAAGAGTTCCTTCGGCCCGATCACCTTTATTCCGAAGCGATCAGCACCGGCAAAATCTTTTCTGTTAAACGTCACAGGAACTGATTGCGCTCGGACAGCTACTTCCAGGATACGATCATCATCGGGGTCCCGCAGCACCGGTCTCCAGCGGAAGTAGATCTGCACTAGCCTGGAACGGCTGCACAGATACTCGACAAAGTCGTCTAAGTCCTGAAGACTCAGATCTCCCTGCCCGACTCCGCGCTTCAACACAGCTTCATACTCAAACGCAAGCGTTGGTGAGATTACCGGACGCCACTTCCGATCTTCAATTGTTTGAAGCAGTCGATAGGAAGCACCGAGGCTTGACCGAAAGGCAGAAACCAGCACACTTGTATCGATTACTGCTTCAATCATATTTTTCGAGGTGGATAAAGTTGACGTAGTCGATCAGTCGAAGTGTCAAAGCGAGATCCCGTTCCGCGTAGAATTGTACCGCACAGCCCGACAGACTTTGCCCGGCCGACGTTGGTTTCTAGTTTGTCACAGCGGGTTGGTGCGAGCTTAAAATGTATCCATCTACACCGCAGAAATCGAGCGGTGGGCCATTGCTAAGACCAAACCTCAAGCATGCTTCCTTGCAATTTTCTCGATTAACATGGTCCCAGTAAGATCCATGAGAAGGAATACTATCTGGCGTGCGGCGTGGCGGCTGCCTTTGCGTCGGACAGCGCGCTGTACCAAGTGCTGTTTACCAAGGACTACGCGAGATCCTTGCCGCTGGAACGCGTGTAAGGGGCTCTAGGCGCAAGAGGAGAACTATGATGCCGCAAAGTAAAAACGAGAGCTATGGAGAGCTGGCAAGAAAACTCCGGGAAGACGGATGGTATCAGCCGGCAATGGGGAGGATGTTGTTCGAACTCGGCATACATCTGACGATGTGTTTCGGGGGACTTACCATTGCTGTTACCGCCGACAATATTTTCCTCAAAGCATTGGCATTCCTGTTGTCCGGCGTCGTCGGGCTCGGCATCGCGACGAACACGCACACCGCCTCCCATTACGCCACGGGTCGCGGCGCGCGGCTCAATCGATTCCTGACTTACGCCGGGCTATACGTTTCTGTTCGGAACCTCGGCGAGCTATTGATGGCATAAGCACTGCGTTGTGCATCATCCCACGCCGAACCTGATTGGCATTGATGAAGACGCGGATCTGATGCCCTGGTTTGCCGTCAATGAGGAAGAATTCCGGAACAGCCGAGGCTTGCAACGGCTATTCTTCCGCGTGCAATGGATCATTATTCCGCTGGCGATTGGAGTAAACGTGTTCAACACGCAGCGGCAAGGATGGCAATACCTGCTTCCGATTCTGTTTGACCGGAAAAAGCGCAGAGCCGCGCATTGGATCGATTTGGCGGTTGCGCTGCTGCACTGGGCGGCTTGGCTGATCGTTCCCATGATGTTTTTTAAGCCGGCAAGCGTTCTCGCCGTATACGCCATTGGCGCATTTTCCGGAAGAAGCCATGTTTTTCGAGAAGACGCAGAAAGAAGAGGATTTCGTGCTGCGCCAAACCGTGACCACCGTTAATTTCCGGACAGGCTGGTTCGGACGCCTGCTGTGTTCGGGCGTGGAATGCCAAATCGAGCATCATTTGTTCCCTGGCATCCCGCATGTTTTCTATCCAAAGCTAAGGTTCTTCCAGCTACAAGCAAAGCGATTACCGTGATTCTGTCCCAACCGGCGTTTGGGAGATGACCCCGGTCGACTGATGCCCGCAGAAACGGATCAAGCGGCGCAAACAGGAAGAGACTTCAAAGCTCGCAAAAAGAACACGGGCTGATACTCAACTGTTGGGGCTGTTACGCGGATGTCGGGAAGGCGGCGGAGCAACGTGGAAAGAGCAATCTGGGTTTCCATGCGGGCTAGAGCGGCCCCGATGCAGTAATGTATGCCATGGCCGAAGGCAAGGGAGTGCGGCTTGGAGCGTTCGAAATCCAGCTTGTCGGGGCTTTCGAACTGGGCGGGATCATGGTTCGCAGCGCCGATCATCAGATTGACGCGATCCCCTTTTTTCAGAATGGTTCCGCGGCACTCGAAATTTTCCTTCAGGACACGAGCTACTGTTAGGACCGGGCTGATAAAACGGAGCAACTCTTCCACAGCGTTTCCCAGCAGTTCCGGCGAGTGTTTTAGCTGATTCCAGAGCCCGCGGTCTTGCAATAGGTGGAGAAGTGAACCGCTGATCAGGTTCGCAGTGGTTTCATGCCCGGCGAAGAGCAGGAAATTGCAGAGGACCACCAGTTCGTCATCCGCCAGCGCCGTTGATCCTTCCTTGGCATTGGCAAGGGCTGAGATCAGGTCGTTGCGCGGATGGGCTCGGCGTTCGGAGATCAAGCGTTGCAGCAGTTGTTCTGTATTGGTCAGATTGGCGGCAATCTCTTCGAGGGCCTTCAAATCCCGCGCATGAACGGCGGGAGGGAAGCGGGCGAAGGCAGCGGCGGAAGTTCTGAGCGCTTCATAGTGTTCTTCCGGAACGCCCAGCAGATCGAAAATGACGAGAGAAGGAAGGGGATAAGCGAATTGCGAAACGAAGTCGCCGTTTTGCGATGCTTCCAGGCCATCGATCAAGCGGTCCACGCGGATCTGAATGGATGCGCGCATATCTTCCATTACGCGAGGAGTGAAGGCTTTGGCGATCAACGCTCGTTGCGCGGTATGGGCGGGCGGATCGAATGTTTGAATTTGCCGGTAGAAGAAACGATAGCCGATATCAAAGCTGGCTTGGGCTGGTCCCGGCAAACCGGCTGCTTTTTTAAGAAGCGGCTCTCCGCCATTCGAAGAGAAGCGGGCTCCATCGCTGAAAGCGGAGCGTACATCGTCGAAGCGCGTCAGCATCCAGGTTCCCAAATACTTGTTCCAGTGGACGGGGCTATGGATGCGCAGCCACTGGTAAAGCGGGAAGGGATCGTGGATGTTCACCGGACTCATCAGGTTGTCGAAATCCGGAGTCGTGGAGAGTAGGGCTGACGCCATGTTGCCTCTTTGCGTGCCTCGATTGACAGCCTATCTTACCAAGGTACGAAGAAGGAAGTTTGCGTGGAACCGCCTCCGCTGCATGACATCAATCAAAGCCGGCGGCGCTTCACAAAGTCCCGATATCTCTCCTGCTGCTTCCAAGTCCTGAGCGGCGACTGTTCCGAGCGGGTCGGCACGATGAACTCCGTATACGCGCTAGGCGTTACTGTCACGGCCAGAAGAGTCCCTAGTATCAGAACAACCCTGGAATGTAACAGTAGCAGGATAAGTGCAAGTACTTCAATGAGTTGCAAAGAATTTGGGCTAGTGTGATTCTGGGTTTACCATGGTTCAAAATCTGCCTTCTCCGTCAGCACTTTGTGAGAAGATCCTACCTGGTCCCGCTGTTGATGGCCTAGCAGGCCCGATGAGCCGTGTCGGTTCCCGAATCCCGGCGCTCGATGGCGTGCGAGCTCTCGCGATAATCCTGGTTGTTTTACACCATTACGAACTCAGAGGCATTCCAACGCTTGGACTAACCATCTCTTTTGTGTTAAGCGGTTTTCTTGTCACGTCATTGTTGATCAGAGAGCATGAGCGCACAAATACAATTTGTCTCCGAAACTTCCTTCAGAAACGTGTGCTCCGGCTACTTCCCGCGTTCTATCTTTATCTGTTTGTCATTACCGGTCTTATGTATATCGGCGGAGTTACCATCCACTGGAACCAGATAGCCGCAGCGTTTTTCTTTGTAATGGATTACTACCGAGCTCTCACTGGTAGCGACACACCGCAAGGTTGGATTGTCTGGTCACTTGCCGTTGAGCAGAAATTCTATTTACTGTGGCCCTTATTTCTCTATGCGTTCCGCAACCGGCTCAAGCGAGCTGCTGCATCTACCGCCCTTGTCATCGTATGTATCGGACTTTATCGGATTGCGCTAGTGACATTTTTCCACGTCTCCAACAGTTACATATACAATGCCTTTGAAACTCGACTCGATGGCATACTCATCGGTTGTCTTTTGGCGATTTGCTTGAAAAGAAAAATCGCGGAGCCGTTCTTTCGATGGGTGACTGGCAAACCTGGGTTTGCCGCCATTCCAGCCGGCGTCATCATTGCCTGCATTTACTTTGCGGATTACAAGAAGGTCTGTCACTTTTATGAAGAAGTCGGACTGACGCTCATACCGATCTCAATCGCTCTGCTATTGAGCCAAGTAATTCGTTGGAGCGATCATATTTGGTTCCAATGGCTCGCCTGTAGGCCACTTGGGTATGTGGCCGCCATTTCCTATGGGCTGTACCTGTTTCATATCCCGGCTCACCAATGTGTCACCTTCCTGCTCCCGCAAGCCTCGGCGACTGTGCGGTTCTTCGTGCCGCTTTTCGGTTCCCTAGTCGCCGCGGCAATATCGTCCGAATTCGTTGAGAAACCATTCATCGCCTTCAATGAGAGTCTTAGCAAGGGTATTGCCCTCGTTAAACCAAACTCATTGCGTCCACCAGTAACTGTACAGATCAAGGTTAAGCATGCGTTCGCAGCTCCATTGCACCTGCTCCGCAAGGCAAGCTAAGGGGGTGAAGTGTTTGTACCCAGTAGTCCGGTCCAGCCTGATACATTGTGGCGCGAAGTTTTGAAAGCCGGGAATTTCATTGCAAACCGGGACGCGCCGATTATTTCTCTGGATGAAACGGCAGGTTCGGAAAACCGGCGCTGGCGGGTTCCGGGGTTTGGAGGTCCAAATTGACCACGATGGGGTCCTGTCCGCTGCGCACCACGACAGCTTCGCAAGGTTCGTGTTGTCCCGCGTTGATTTCCTGGTGTGGAACGTAGGGCGGCACATAGATGAAGTCTCCCGGACCCGCTTCCTCGCTAAACTCCAGGTGTTCGCCCCAGCGCATGCGGGCGCGTCCGCGCACAATGTAAAGCACGGTTTCCAGTTCACCGTGGTGATGCGGGCCGGTTTTGGCGTCGGGATTGACGCTCACGGTGCCTGCCCATAGTTGAGTGGCTCCGGTACGGGCGCGCGTGATGGCCGCTTCGCGCGTCATGCCGGGCGTCTGCGGCGTGTTGGGGTCAAGAGTACCGGCTTTGACGATTTTGACGCCGTGATTTTTCCAATCCACGTTTTCATTGTGTCGCAGAGCTTGCGCGGCTGACTGCCGTGGCGGTCAATCCCGGTTAGCGGGAGGGTCGAAGGGAACACGGACGATGAAGCAGGTTTCTCCCGGCTTTGATTCGAAAGTGACATCGCCGTGATGGTTGCGCACAATGCGATAAACCGTATCAAGACCCAAGCCGGTTCCTTCGCCGACCGGCTTGGTGGTGAAGAAGGGCTCGAAGATGCGGCTTTTAACGTTGTCCGGAATGCCGGGCCCGTTGTCCATCACTTCGATGCGCGCGAAGCTGTTGTCACGCGATGTGCGTATCGTCAGCTTGCCCTTCTCGTTCATGGCATCGGCTGCGTTGACGATCAGGTTGGTCCAGATTTGATTGAGCTCGCTGCCGCGCGCGCAGACTTCAGGCAGGGAGCGGTCGTACTCGCGGACGATCTCGATGCCGTTTTTCAGGCGGTGGCGCAGCATGACCAGAGTGTTTTCGAGACCCCCATGGATGTCCACTTTTTGCTCGGGCATCTGGTCCATGTAGGAGTACTCTTTGATGGAGCGGACAAGCTCCGAGATGCGCCCCGTGCTGTTTTCGATTTCGTCCGCCAAGCGGCTGATGGTGAACGCCGCGGTCAGGCGGACCAGCACGTTATTCAGAAATTGCGGAGGAACGTGCCGCGCTACATCCTCCAGCGTGTCTTTGGTGCAGCCGAGATCGACAAGAGCCGTGGCGAGATCCCAAGCAGCTTCGATACCGTGGCCTTGCAGCCAAGTGGAGATTTCGTCCTCGCGGTCGCTGCGCTCCAAAGTGTCCAACGCCGTTTGAGGGCCGGTCCGCTCGGCCCAATCACATTCCAGCTTGGCGAGAAAAACCCGCGCGTCTTGAGGAAGGCCGTCGCGATCCAGTTTCAAGGCGGCGGAGCGGACGGACGCTAACGCTTTATGAAGATTATCGGCGGCGCGGCGGGCGGCGGAAGCGGGATTGTTCAATTCATGCGCGAGTCCGGCGGAGAGCTTGCCGAGCGCCATCAGTTTTTCGCGCTGCTGGTCGGCGGTGGCGGATTCGCGAATGCGGTCGGCGAGAACGCTGACCAGCTTTCCTTGCAATACGGGAAACTGATGCAGCATTTCGTCGAAGTACTGTTTGTGAAGTTTGGCTACGCGGGTTGGGGCGGCGGCTCGTGAGGTGGAAGGGAAATGGGTTAAGCGCGAAAAAGGAAGCAGGCCTGTGACCTGACCGGCGCGGGCCGTGTAAAGGCGTCCGTCTTCCCGTTCCGCGCGCAGTTCGCCTCGCAAAATAACGACTATGTGCTCCGCCGGTTCTCCTTCGTGAATGATGATCTCGCCCGCCTGGAGGTCAATGACCCCCATATGAGAGGCGAGCCACTCCAGCCCTTCATGGGGAAGATCGGCGAACGTGCTGATGGATCTCAATTCAGCAACCGAGGGAGGCGCGGCGTCAAGCTTGCTGAGTACGCTTTCCATGTCAAATTTTACTCAGGTATTGGTGAACGAATTGAATAGCGACGGAGCCTTCGCCGACTCCGGAGGCTACGCGCTTAATGGAGCCGTGGCGGACGTCGCCGACGGCGAAGACTCCGGGGATATTGGTTTCGAGCAGGCCCGGATCACGGTCAACCGACCAGCCTTTAGGTCGTTTTCCATCGTGAATGAGATCCTGACCGGTGACAATGAAGCCGCGCTCGTCGCGCTCGACGGCGCCGTCCAGCCAAGCCGTGCGAGGCTCGGCGCCGATAAAGATGAAGAGGGCGGAGGCGGGCGCCTGGCGAGTGTCGCCGGATGATTTGCAAGCGATGGTGATGGCTTCGAGATGATCCCCGCCGTGAACCTCGGTGACTTGTGCGCCGGGTTCGATGCTGATGTTTTCAGTTTGCGCGATTTGGTCAATCAAGTACTGTGACATGGTGGCGGCCAGGGAGGGGCCGCGCACGAGCATGATCACGCGGCGGGCGAATTTCGCGAAGAACATGGCGGCCTGACCGGCGGAGTTCGCGCCGCCCACCAGATACACATCTTCGTCCCGGCAGGAAACGGCTTCAGTGGAACCCGCGCCGTAGTACACGCCCGCGCCTTGCAGCCGGTCTTCGCCGGGGATGCCGAGTTTGCGCCATTGCACGCCCATGGCAAGGATCAGGGCGTGACACGAGAGTTCGGTTCCGTCCTTCAGGCGAACATAGCGGTAAGGGCCGTCGGCGCGAAGAGAGCTGGCTTCCTGCGGAGAGACGATCTCGACGCCGAAGCGCCGCGCTTGATCGACAGCGCGGCGGGCAAAAACCGAGCCGGACAAGCCGGAGGGAAAGCCGAGATAGTTTTCGATACGCGAGCTTAAGCCGGCCTGACCGCCCGGAGCTTCGCGTTCGATCATCACGGTTTTGAGCCCCTCGGAAGCGCCATAGACCGAAGCCGCAAGTCCCGCGGGGCCGCCTCCGATGATGGCTACATCGTAAAATTCGAGACCCGCGCGGGTGTGCAGTCCAAGCCTTTCGGCGACTTGCTGCGGGGCGGCCTGTTCCAACGGTTCTCCCGTGGGGAAGATAACGGTGGGCAGTTTAGGCGTGTGGCCAGGGAAGGTTTGGAGCAACTGCCGCACCTCGGGAACACGGTCGGCGGCTTCCGCGTCGAGCCATTGATAAGGAACCTGATTGCGCGCCAGGAAATCACGCATCTCATAGGACTTGGGAGACCAGCGCGTTCCCAGCACCCGCACTCCTTCGAAGGGGGGCCGATAGCTCGCGTACCAATCGTCCAGTAAATCGTCGAGAACGGGATAAAGATTTTGCTCCGGCGGATGCCATGGTTTCAGCAGATAATGATGGAGCTGCACATCGTTGATGGCTTTGATAGCCGCTTCCGTATCGGCATAGGCCGTGAGCAGCACGCGCTTGGCGTCAGGGTACAGCTTTACCGCCTCTATTAGGGTTTCGATGCCGTTCATTTGCGGCATGCGATGATCCACCAGCAGCAGCGCCACGGCTTCATTGCGCTGCTGTAAACGCTTAAGGAGATCGAGCGCGCTTCTTCCGGAATCGGCGCGCATGATCCGGTACTTTTCGCTGTAGCGTTGCCGGAGATCGCGTTCTATAGAGAGAAGCACGTCGGGATCGTCGTCGATGGTCAGAATGACAGGTCGCGCCATAATGTGTATCGGTTGTTGAAGTCTACTGAAGAACTGTTGCGTTGACAACACCGTCGGTCAAGTCATACGTGATCTGATCCACATAGCACCAGCCCCAGTCTTCACCGGGCTCGATGGAACGGATCACCGGATGGTGAGAAGCGCGAAAGTGCTTCGTGGCGTGTTTATTTTTGGAGGAATCACAGCAGCCGACATGACCGCAGGAAAGACAGATACGTAAGTGAACCCACTTGTCGCCGGTTTTCACGCACTCGTCACAAAGATGATGGGAGGGCTGGAGGTCGCTGGCTCCCTTGAGATGTCCGCAGGGCTTCATGTACAGGTCGATGCTTGGGAGCGGGAAGAAGCTTCACAGGCAGCGCAGTTGAGTTTATGACCGATAAACCGGGCGCGGCCTTCTTTGGTGAGGACCCAGGGCCTGATTGTCCAAGGCGGGTCGTGCCGCACGTGGCGGGTGTGGCCGCATTGGAGGTCGGCTACCCAGTCGCCGCGTTCGTCCTGGTGAAAACCAACGATGCTCCGTTCCACGCGGATGGCTGAATCTTTCTCCAAAAACTTCGTGTCTCCTGTTAACATTTTCGGGCTGCGGCGCTAATACTATCGAGCGGTTTATAGGGAAGGAGTGAAGAGATGCATGATGTAATGCTGATTCCGATAACGTTTCTTGGCGTTTTGGGATGGGTGGTTTGGACGATTGCGACGAACATCCGACGAAGCAAGGCGACTCGGCGCGCACGGATTGCGAAAAAACGGGAACTGGCGGAACGTTCTGTCGCGGCCATCAATGTGGTTCAAAAGCTCGCTCTTGCTCTGGCGGTGGGGCTGATCGGCGCGCTTTTGGTTATGTGGACGCCGCAAATGCACCAAAGTCTGTCTCGCGCCGCGCCGCTGAGCATGGCGACGGCAGCACTGCTGCTGGCAGGTTCCGCCGCTGTTCTTTATGCCTGGGCCACGGAACGTATTTAAATGGTCTCCAGGCGCGGATGCCGCCAGGGCTGGCGGTAGGGACGCGCCAGAAGTTTGCCGGCCTCGTCGTCACCTATGATTTGTTGGCGTTCCGCGTCCCACTGCATCGTGCGTCCCAGCTTCATGGCGTTGTTGGCGAGAATGCAGGAGGCGGTTGAGATGTAGCCTTCCTCAATGGTAGAGACCGGCTTAGAGCGGGTATCGATGGCGTGGAGAAAGTTTTTCATGTGATACCGGACAGCCGGAGCCACATGCTTTTCCAGATCTTTCTCGGTTTTGTCTTCCGGGTATTGTTCCAGTTCGTAGGTCACGTCGCGGTGAACCGGCTGACCTCCGCCGAGCGGAATGAAATCGTAGCCGTAAACGCTTGTCTTCAACGTTCCTTTATCGCCGTAGAAGGTTGCGCCCCAGGGGTATTTGGGGTCGGCGGCTTCTCCCCAGCTTCGGTGCTGCCACACGACTCGCAAATCGTTGAAGTCGAAAGTCGCGGTTTGCGTGTCGGAAATGTTCGCTTTACTTTCTTTATCGATAAAAATTCCTCCCGTGGAGGCAACTCGCGTGGGCCAGCCGAGACCGAGCATCCAGCGGGTCATGTCGAGCATGTGGACGCACATATCGCCCACGATGCCGTTGCCGTATTCCATAAAGGCGCGCCAGGTTCGCGGGTGCGTCAGTTTGTTGTAGGGCCGCATCGGGGCTGGGCCGGTCCACATGTCGTAGTCCAGGTAGGCAGGCGGCGGCGTGTCGGGCGGGTTTTCGGCGGCGCGCATGTGGTAGTAGCAGTAAACTTCCACCAGCGAAATCTTGCCTAGCTTGCCTTCGTTGATGAAACGCTCTTTTGCTTCGACGAGATGCGGCGTGCTGCGGCGCTGCAAGCCGACCTGCACCACGCGCCCATATTTTTGGGCTGCCGCCGCCATGGCCTGACCTTCCCTGACATCGGCGCTGATCGGTTTCTGTACGTAAACGTCCACGCCGGATTTGACGGCCTCGATCATGATAAGGGCATGCCAATGATCCGGGGGCGCAATCAAGACAATATCGAGATCTTTGGCTTTCAGCATCTCGCGATAGTCGCTGTAGGTGCGCGGTTTCCTCTTTGACGCTTGCCGCGAGGCAACGATGTCGGCTGCTCCGGCCAGCATCTGTTTATCGACATCGCAGAGCGAGACGACCTCCACCGGGGCGACTTGAATCAAGCGGAGAAGATCGATTTTGCCGTACCAGCCGCAGCCGATCAGTCCGACCCTGCGACGCTTCTCCTGCGCGAAAGCATACTCGCCCGCGCTGCCGGCGGTTATCCCTGCCGCTGTTAGTTGTAGAAATTCACGACGATTCATGGCTTCAGTTTAAAAGTTTATAAGAGAGCGTGGGAACTGGTAACAGGCAAACGGGGTCTGTTCTTAAGAATGCGTACTGCCGTTGAGTTTGCTCTTCTGCTTGGAATCTGCGCGGCGGCTTGTTTTGGCCTTCACTACTGGCGCACATCCCGGCCCACGCTGGTGACGGGTTGGGCGATTAACTTAACAACCGGCAAGCCCGTGCCAAATGCCAAGATCCGCTTTCGAACGCTGAACGCTTCTTTCGGCGACTTTGCAACGGGCGCAAACGGCTACTTTTCAGCTAAGGGCATACCGGCTCAGGAACTTTGTATAGCTTGGGCGGATCATCCGCGCTATGCCGGAATGCTGCAAACGAGGTTTGGAACTAGTGTCGTCCTCCCTAAAACTGGCGATCACCAGCGCAATATTATTGTTCCGGCGATTCCGGGGGGCGAGATTTCAGGGCATGTCTTCGATGAAGCGGGGAATCCGGTTCTGGGCTGCCGCGTGACGGTGTCTGTTCCTGAACACGTCACAGGACCGCCTGCTTTAAAGTTTCTGCTTGACACCAAAACAGATGCGCAGGGGTTGTATCTCTTTGAGAATGTCGACGCTGACCGATATTACATTTCAGTAGGGTGCGACAAGCTGCTTCGGGGAGAAGCGCAGAACCCTTTTTCTGGAGTAACGAGTACTGATTGGCGGCGGCGTGTATCGTGGCGGCACGTTTTCTATCCTGATGCCGATTCCGTGGAGAGCGCAACCGCTATTACCGTGCTGCCGGGGGTGAAAAGAACTGGAATGGATTTTCATCTTAGGGCTGTCGAAACTTTTTCCGTCAGAGGCAGGTTTGTCCGGGCAGGTGAAACGCCTGATTTATGGATTCTCTTTTCCACAAACTTTTCATTTCGTCCAAGGGGAAACATGATTCGGCCAACTGACTGGGGGCATGCCTGTGATTATGATGCGAATACAACACGGTTCCGTTGTGATTTCATTCCGTACGGAGAGTATCGAGTTGCCATATCCTTAGATCCGGATTTCGTTGGTTTAGCCGGAGGTGATTTACACGGGGCAGGGAAGGCCGTCGGCACGCTCCATGTGCAGGTTGGAAAAGCACCCCCGGAACTGGTTATTCAACTTCGCAAGGAAGGAGGATTGGCTTCGGCAAACGCCTCCGCGCAGAAAACAGATTCGAGCGCATTAACTGGCACACTACAGGTTCAAATGAATTGCAAACCGGAGAAAGACAAATGGACAAATAGACTTTACCTGTTTCCACTGAATTCGCGTTCCGCCTTGTATAACGGCTGGTATCCGAACTGCTGCAAGGTTCCGAGCGTGGAACGCGTCTCTCCAGGGACATATGAGATTGCCGCGTATAGCGTGGATTTCTGGCGTCCGAGTGCCGCTGTCCTCGATTTAATACGCGCACACGCAAGCACCGTTCAGGTGCGCGCTCATCAGGAGGTACAGGTAAGGGTTCCTGTTTTTGATGCTTCTGACATTTACCACATGGTTCTTCAGTATCTTCGCGGCAAAAACCCAAATTGAAAAAGCTTGCCGGGCCAGCCGGGGATTTCGTTTTTCAGAGATGCCGGATATAACTTCCGTTCTGTTCCTGGTGCGCTACGTTGACTAGGTGAACTTTCGGGTTCGGAAAGACTTCGCAAAGCTGTGGGCGGGTCAGACGGTTTCGGAGGTGTGCTCGCGAATTACTCGGGAAGGCTTGCCTTTAACAGCCCTGCTGACCCTGCACGCGAGCGCAGCGCAGATGGGCGTGCTTTCCGCGATCAGCAGCGCGGCGGTTTTGGTTTTCGGGTTGGGCGCGGGTGTTTTGGTGGATCGTTGGAAGAAGCGTCCGGTGATGATTGCTGCCGATTTGGGGCGTGCCGGTCTGCTGGCATTGGTTCCTTTAGCGGCCTTTACCCATGTGCTGTCGATGACGGCGCTGATGGTGATTGCCGCCCTAGCTGGAATTCTAACAGTGCTGTTTGATGTTGCTTACCAGTCGTATCTGCCCGTGCTGGTGGAGCCGCGAGAGTTGTTGGAAAGCAATAAGCGGCTGAGTATTTCGAATTCCGCCGCCGAGATGCTAAGTAGGTCCGCAAAAGTGTTGCAACAGATTTCTGAGCCAGAAGTTTGGTGAGAGAATGCCTGCTTTTCGAAGCGCTTCCTGTTTGCTGAGTCCCAGCACCCAGTGAGCGGCTTGTTCCGCCAA
>JAABUZ0100007056.1_pt1 | contig 13741 bp, 8 predicted proteins | sample 5562091 | NCBI WGS metagenome assembly JAABUZ01 (sample SAMN12813069, study PRJNA571459) | rock metagenome | isolation source: Antarctica rocks | place: Antarctica: Victoria Land, Linnaeus Terrace sud | collected 2015-12-21 | reverse complement strand
AGGAAGAGCAGCGGGCCGGTTCGGCTGAGCGCGACGATTGCGGACAGGCGCTCTACCTCGGCCAGGAATTTGCTTTTGCCCTCCGCGAGTGAATCGGTCAGGGCGAGTGCGGCGCCGAGCGCGAGCGGCGAAAGGATGAGGCTAGCCGCGCGCACCGGTGCGCCCGCATACGCCAGCACGGCGTTGATTCCGATCGAACGCAACAGCGTTGATTTGCCGGCCATGTTCGATCCGCTGATCAGGTAGAAGCTGGTGGCGTTTTCGCTTCCGAGGGCAATGTCATTGGTGATCGATCCCGGTAGCAGCGGATGGCCGAGCGCGCGGGCTACATAAGTTGGCGCTTGCGTCGGCGGCAGCAGTTCGGGCCATGCATCTTCGGGATGCTCGAATGCGTAAGTGGCGAGGGCGTTGAGGGCTTCGAACTCGCTCCACGCGGCGAGCCACTGGCGCATGGCAGGGGCGTGCGCGCGCTTCCAGTTTGCGATCGAGATTGCGGCCTGGGTTCCGGCGGCGAGCAGCAGGGACAAGACGAAGAAGTACTCCTTGGGCCGCTGCTCGATGATGGAGAGCGGGCTGCGCAATTTGGCCAGTGTCGCGACCGCTCCGGCGGGCTCACGCGATTGCTGCTGGAGGGCAAGCAGCTTGGGGCTGCGGAATTCGGCCGATTGCAGCACGGCCAGGCCTTGGGTAAACAGCTTCACGTTATCTTCGAGCCGCGCGCCACCTTGCAGCAGCGGGAGTACGCGGGAACGCAGATTCAGGCAGATGGCTCCCTGGACGGCAAGCACGGCCAGAAGCCTGGGCAGCACGTCACTCCAGGTCCAGACATGCAGCAGACCAAGCCCGAGAAGCAGCACGTTTACGGCAGACGTGATGCCGAGCGTGTAACGCCAGGCGGGATGGAATGCGGGCGGCACATCCGCAAGCCACTCGTCGAAGAAGCTGGCCGAGATCTGCTGAAAACGCGTGCGTCCCAGCACTGCAATGCGTTCGCGCAGTTCGGTATCTGGGGCCAATTCGCGTACGGCTTGCTGGCGCAGGACCGACTCCTCTCGCGTGGCGGGTTGGAGCAGGTAATCGGCCAGACCGCGTTCTCCGGGACCGGTGCGTACCGTGTTCAGAAGGCTAAACAGCGAGTGTTCGCCCAAAAGATCGAGATCGCGTTCGTACAGATGTTCAGGCTCGCGGAAGTGCTGGTTCGCCTCGAGCCCCGTACGTGGTGAGTAAGCTTCCGAGCCATCCGAGCGATGCAGGCACCGCAGGGTATAGTCCAACTGGCGCTGTAGCGCATTCACGTCGGACTGCACGCGCAGCGAGTACCAGACCAGGACCACCAATGCGGCGAACGCGAAGGCTAGCGGAACGCCGGAGCCCACGCTGTGGATCGCTTGAAAGGTGAGCGCCAGAATCAGCGCGATGGCGAGTGCGAGTGCCAGCAGGACGCGCGCGCGGCGTTGTTCCAGAGCTGCAAACCGCCCACGATGCGCCGTGGCTTCTGCCTGGTAGTGCGCGATCACTGCGGCCTGGGTCGCGGGTTGGGCTGCTATGGCTCGGTGCGGGCCCGGCAAAGGTTCAACGTGCGCCATCGTTTTTGGAGGACTCCTGTGTGCGATGGTAGACTGCTTCTTGTGCCGGGTCCTACGCGACGTAATCCCGCCAACCCCGCCAGGTCCGGAAGGAAGCAACGGTAACGGGTAATTATGGGCGTAGTAGGTAGCCCGGTACACTTTCCTTCTCCATCCAAGTTCATGTGGCGATCCGCGCAATGGCGCAGTGGGTCGCCCAGTACACTTCTCTCCTTCCCACGCTCTTATAGCTGATTAAGAATGCTCTACAGCGTTCGGACGTTCGGCGAATACAGGGATCCCTCACTGCGTTCAGGATGACGACTCTGCCGGAATGGGAGATCGGGTTTGTAACAAGGCAGGAAGAAGTGGATGTATAAATGCTCTTCCTTGTTTGGTTTGTCATTCCCGAAGGGAATCTGCGTTTGTTCTTGTCCTTCCCGGTTCTCTACACAATCTCTAAACCGCGCTAGTTGTCATTCCGCAGCGTAGCGGAGGAATTTGCTTCACCATTCCCGCGACCTCCCATCCCATCCGACCCAGGCCACAAACCCACCCCCGGCCTGGTGCGCGCTTCGGCTGTTCTTTTTGTATGCTGAAGGCACGAGGTGCAGCGTTGAGTTTGTCCCTGAAGCCCCATAGTCCGGTCCGTGCGAAGATCAGCTCGGTCGGGGCGTACGTTCCACCTAAATTGCTGACCAATCAGGACCTTGAAAAGATGGTCGCCACCAACGACCAGTGGATTATGGAACGCACCGGTATTCGCGAGCGGCATCTGGTCGATAAAGGCGTTGCGACAAGCAATCTTGCGGTGGAAGCGGCCAAGGCGTGCCTCGCCAAACGTGGCATCGGAGCGGATGAAGTCGAGGTCATCATCGTCGCTACCGTGACTCCGGATATGTTCTTTCCTGCGACTGCGTGTCTGGTGCAGGACAGGCTGGGGGCAAAAGGTGCGTGGGGTTTTGACCTGTCTGCGGCCTGCTCGGGCTTTCCGTATGCGCTCCAGGTCGGGGCCAAGTTGGTGGAGAGCGGAATGCACAAGAAGGTGCTGGTCATCGGTGCCGATGTGATGAGTTCGATCATCGACTACACCGATCGTGCGACCTGCGTCATCTTTGGCGACGGCGCGGGTGCGGTGCTGCTGGAACCCTGCACGCCGGGCGAAGTGGGCCTGGTGGATTACTGGCATGAAATCGACGGCTCCGGCGCGTCTGCGCTGAATATGCCCGGGGGTGGATCGCTGAATCCACCGTCTGCCGAGACGGTCGCGGCCAAGATGCACTACGTTCACCAGGATGGTGCTGCGGTCTACAAGTTCGCAGTCCGCAAGATGGCCGAGGCGGCGGAAATTGTGCTCACGCGCAACGGCGTCACGGGCAAGGATCTCGCGTGCTTCATCCCGCACCAGGCCAATAAGCGGATCATCATGGCGACGGCCGAACGGCTTGGCATGGATGAGGCCTGCGTGGTCATTAACATCGACCGGTTCGGCAACACGACCGCTGCGACGATACCAATGGCCATGCAGACAGCGCTCGATGAGAAGCGGTTGAACAAGGGCGATCTGGTGCTGCTGGCAAGTGTTGGCGCAGGGTTTACCGTAGGCGCGACGCTGTTGCAGTGGGAGTTTTAGGCAGGCTGCTTCGATTCAGATCCCACTGAGTGGGTGGTCTTCCAGATCTCCCACCCGGCAAAGCCAAGGCTGATGGCTATGCCCACCCAGATGAAGATGAGGATCGGCGTGCCCCATTTGTCTGAGAACCTGTGCCATAGGCCGAGCACTGCCTTGCCGTAGATAATTCCCAACAGTACGGCCCCTGTATGGCGTATCAGCCGGCTGATGGAAAATGCGATCATGAATTTTTTCAGCGACATTTTGAGCGCACCTGCGGCGAGAACGAACGGGCTCAGCGGCATCGGCGGCGGCAGAATCGCGGGCAGCGCCACGGCGAGAATGGAGTGCGATTCCATCCAGCCGCTGACGCGCGCGAAAATCCTCTTGGGTGTGCGCTTCTCGATGAACGCCATACCGCCTTTGTGGCCGACCCCGTAGGAGATCCAGCCGCCAAGGGCGGAAGCGACCGACGCTACGGCGACCAGCATGTACGGATTCTTGTGCTGAGCTGCGTAGAAGATCAGCATCAGGTCAGTGATGCCGGGGATTGGCAGGGGAACGAAGCTCGAATCAACAACCGAAACGAGGAACAGACCCACCAGCCCAAGCGACATCACTAGGTGCACGAACGCTCCCTGTTTGGCGGCTATGACGGACGCGATGTTCGCGCTGCCTAACCAGAGGCACAGTGCGATCGAGGTGCAGTGCGTGAACGAGACGATGGATGAACCGGCGGGCATACGTTGCTAGGACGCCGGGTACGGCCTGAAAGTCACGCGGGCTCTCCAGATTGTTGAACCTGTCTGCAAGGCGCGGCGGTTAATCGAGGAAAGCAAGCTCTCCGAGGGGAGGAAGAACGCCTGTCCCGGCGGCCAGGCTGCGAAACCTCTGCATGCCCGCGAGGCACGCAGAATCGAGGTGGTAATGGATGTTTTCGGATAGATAGGTGCGGATGGTTCGAGCGGGCAGCGCAATCCGTGGAGTCCACTCGCTGACCAGATCCTCGATGTGTTGGAGTCCGTGGTCGCGGGAGGCGTTCAGGTCGGCGATGAGTTGCATGCGCTCGCTAATACTTTCAGCAGCTTCAGGACGTACCGCCCAAACCGCCGCCACCCACGGCAGGCTGGTGCGCCGGTGCCATTCTTCGGCGAGATCGTACCAGGTGCATGGGCCGACCTCCGCTTCGATCGCAGAGCGCTGTTCGAGCGCCAGCAGGGCGGGGTCGCCAATGATCAAGGCCGCGTCCGCCTGAGTGAGCATGGAGCGGAGGTCGGCCTCAGCGGGAAGGAACTGCGGAGCCGTGCCCAGAAAGTGGCGGAAGAGGACCTCGGCGTAAGCGACCGAGCTGCGTGAGGCGGTATCGGCGGCGACAGAACGCACCTGCTCCAGCGTGAGCGGAGCTTTGACGACGAGTTGGATGGACCGGACGCGATGCAGACTGGCGATGGTGCAGCCGGGAACGATGCACAACTCCGGCGTCAGCGCGGCGATTGGAATAAGGCCGAGGTCGGCACGGCCTTCGAGCAGCTCGCGTGCGCACTGGCTAGGGGCGGTCTTATGCAGCTTGTACCGAGTGGCCAGCTCGCTCTCGAGCGGCGGGTGATGGAAATCCCACATCAACGGCGCAGGGTTGAGAAAGTCGATAGCAGCGACGCGGAGAGGCACAGATTCCAGTCTAGCGTGGTACTCTCGACCGCAAGATCGACGGCAGATTCGCTTGTGCGGAGTGGTATATGGCGACGTTGGCAGCAGGTGGGCAGGAGGCTGCGGCCTCGGCGGAGGCGCGCCTGGGCTGGCTCGCGCTGGTATTGACGCCCGGACTGGGGCCAACAAGGATCCGACGCGCGGTTGAGCTGGCAGGCGATGCGGCTCGCATCCTGAACATGTCTTTGACCGAGTTGGAGAGCCTGCAGCTTCCCGCAAAATCTGCGCAGTTCATTGCGGACGGACGGGCTCGGGCTGCGGCTGAGAAGGAAGCCAAAGTGGTTGCGGACGCGGGCGCACGCTATCTTACGTTGGACTGCGCGGATTATCCGGGTCGGTTGCTCGAAATCTACGACCCGCCGCCGGTGCTCTGGGTACGTGGCGCGGTGGAGGCGCTGTCGCGGCCGGCGATTGCTGTGGTCGGTACGCGTGCGCCTTCTGCTTATGGTTCGGGCATGGCCGAAATGCTGGCGCGCGATCTCGCCAACCGACGCATGGTCATTTCCAGCGGCATGGCGCGAGGAGTGGACACGGCGGCGCACAAAGGCGCGCTCGACGCCGGCGGCATCACGGTGGCGGTGTGGGGTACCGGGCTGGACGTGGTTTATCCGAAAGAGAACAAGCGCCTGGCCGAACAGATTGTGCTGTCGGGCGGCGCCATCGTTACCGAGTTCCCGATGGGAACCTTTCCGGCACCGCAGAACTTTCCCATCCGCAACCGGACCTTGTCCGGGATGAGCGTGGGCGTGCTGGTGATTGAGGCGGCAGAGTACTCTGGGACGCGCATCACGGCGCGCTGCGCCATGGAGCAGAATCGCGACGTGTATGCGGTTCCCGGCAACGTCACCAACAAGGGAGCCTGGGGTCCAAATACACTCATCAAGCAAGGTGCGCGGCTGACCGCGACATGGGAAGACGTGTGGGAAGACCTGCCCGCGCAGGTCCGCATGCAGCTTGAGGATGAGCTTGCCGCAGCAGGCGCGAACGGAACGAACCCAGAGCCCAAGCTGGCCGGGGCAGCGTCGCTGTTCGCCGAACATGCCATGGGCGAGCACGAACGCGTCGTCTTTGAGCGCCTGCGGCACGATGAACCCATTCAACTGGACGAGCTGATCGAAGCGCTGGAAAGTCACCTAGGTTCAGCCGAAATCTTTACCGCGCTCTTCGAGTTGGAGCTTGCAGGCAAGGTGAAGTCGATGCCGGGTAAGAACTACGTGCGCTGTTTCTAGATGTACAAGACCCACCGCAAAAGCATGCGCCCGCTGGACGAAGCACTTGCCGTGAAGATTTGTTGGGATCAGACAGGAAATCGAGTGACGAGAAGCACGTCCCTAGATATTGAGCGATCGGCAGATAACCGTGCTGCTTGTTTCCTGCACACCTGTACGAGTTCGGAGCTCCTCGATGAGGAAGCCAAGGTGTGCGGGATCCGCGCAGTCTACTCTTAGGCGGGCATCGAAAGCCCCGGTTAGAACGGTTGCCTCCCGGACTCCTTGCACCTTCCTGAGGGCTGTCTCGAAGCTCTCCATACTCACGCCCGGCTGCAGCTTGACGTCGATGTACGCTTCCAGCGCAAGCCCAAATGCTCTCGGGTCAACGGCAGCTCCGAAGCCACGAATTACTCCTGCTTTCCGTAACCTGCTGACTCTTTCTGAAACTGCGTTCGGGCTAAGGGCTACTTTCGCCCCGAGCTCTTTGAAACTTGCCCTGCCGTGCCTGGAAGCGTGCTGAGCGACCGGACGTGCCAGTCAGCTCAGAGAAGAGCTTGCTTGAGGCCTACACGCGAGCTCTCAAAGCTGGGAAGCCTTCTGTTTCCGCGCCTCACCTGGAGCGTGCCCGGCAGAAAGCAATGGCAGATCCTGCGTCAGCACTGCGGGACGCAGGTTTCAGATCAGGCGAACTGCCGGAGCACGGGGCCGCGCTCTAGAATCGAGATGTGGCGGCGGACTTTCATTTCGAGCAGCGCATTGCGTTTACCCCGACAGGTGCGCAGGAGATTTTGCGGTCGGTGCCAGCGGTGCCGGGTGTCTTTGCATTGCGCGGTGAACGGGCGACCGATGAGCCTTACCTGACGCGTGCGGCGGACCTGCGCCGCAGGTTGACTCGGCTGCTGGCTCCGCCCGATTCGCAATCGAAGCGTCTGAATCTGCGCGAGCGCGTCAACACAATCGAGTACACCGTTACAGGTTCCGAGTTCGAATCGCTGCTGGTGCTCTACGACGCAGCAGCCGCAAGCTTTGGCTACACGGAGGCGCGGCGCAGATTGCGTCTGCATACGCCGTTTCTGCTGCGCCTTACGATCGAGCATGAACATCCGCGGGTCTATACGACCAACCGGCTGACGAAGAAAGGTCTTGCCCAGACCTATGGTCCGTTCCCGTCGCGCAGTGCAGCGGAGCGCTACCTGGATGGTGTGCTCGACCTGTTTCAACTGCGCCGCTGTCATGAGGATCTTGAGGTGCACGCAGATCATCCGGGCTGCGCGTACGGCGAGATGAAGCGTTGCATGGCACCGTGCAACCTAGGCTGCTCGGCTGAAGAATACAGGCGAGAAGCGGCGCAGGTTGAGGCGTTTCTGCGCACGCACGGCGAGTCCATGTTGCAGGCCATCGGCCGCGAACGCGAGCAGGCTTCGGCAGAGATGGAGTTTGAGCGCGCGGCTGCCCTGCATGAACGCTTCAGCAAAGTGAAGGCTATCGCTATGCTGGCTGACGATCTGGTGCGTCCCATCGCGCAGGTACGCGGTGTGATCGTGCAGGCGGCCATACCGCACGAAGGTGATGGCGAACGGCAGGAGGCTGCCGTCTTTCTGCTGGAAGGCGGATGCGTGTATGGTCCGGAGCGGCTTTCGACGCTGGGCGTGCGCGCCGTCAAAGAGCAGACCAGCGTAGGCAGCAGCCTGTTCGCGCAGCCGCTTATGTTGCAAGCAGTGCCGCTGGACGATGCGGCGTCCACGCCGGTTGAGTCGCCAGAAGTGCGCGCCGAGGCCGTGCTTTCCCACCTCGGCGCCCGGGTGCGTCCCGGTGGCGACCTGGCCCAGGTCAGCGATCACCTATCGCTTCTGCGGCGCTGGTACTATCGCCCGGAGAAGCAGCGCGCGGGCGAAATCTTTCTGCCTAATCCGGACGGTAGCTGGCCTGTGCGGCGCATTCTGCGCGGCGCTGCCCGTATGGCGCTGGGAGAGCCCAAGGCGATGGCCGAGACGGACCGTGCCGGCGCGGCCGCAGCGAAAACGAAGATCCTGCATGAGGGAAGGCCCGACGTGGAGCGAGTCGTTCCGGTGCTTGGGCCTTCCACGAGACGCGGCAGAAAGACATCCGCAGCCAGCGAAAAGCAGGAGGCAGGTAAACTTGCGGAGTCTACATTCAGGGCGGATGAAGGAACCGGTCGCAGTGGCTGAGCCGCGGCTCTGGGCGAACCAAATGCACAAAAGGGAGTGCCGACTTTGATTGAGCTTGCGTTTTCCATTCTGGCGGCGGATTTTGGCCATCTCGCTGAAGAAATTGCCGCAGCTGAGCGCGGCGGCGGCACCATCGTTCATGTCGATGTGATGGACGGCCACTTCGTGCCTAACATCACCTTTGGGCCGCCCGTAGTGAAAGCGGTGCGCGCGGTGACCAGATTGCCGCTCGACTGTCACCTGATGATTGAAAATCCTGACGCTTTCATCGCTGACTTTGCCGCTGCAGGCGCGGATATGATCGCCGTCCACCAGGAGGTCTGCCGCCATCTGTATCGCACGCTGCAGTTGATCGAGCAGCACGGGATGAAGCCCGCGGTCGTGATCAACCCGGCGACGCCCGTCGATACGCTCGTTGAAGTGCTGCCCATGCTGCACCATGTGCTGGTGATGAGTGTCAATCCAGGATTCGGCGGCCAAAAGTTTCTTCCACTCGCGCTCGACAAAATCGAGCATCTTGCCGAACTGCGCGAAGAGATGGGGCTGAACTTTCGCATCGAGGTGGACGGCGGTGTTGCTCACGATACGGTAGCGAGGGTGGTCGAAGCTGGAGCGGACATGCTGGTGGCAGGGTCGGCCATCTTCGTTCCGGGCGACAGCGCGGCGACTGAAGCCGCGGCGCGCAGCTTCCTTGAGGTTGCCCGGGCAGCTTCACGCGGAGTTGCCAGCGCATCCGCAGTCAGCTAAGCGCTTCTTCTGGGGTAGGTGGCTCGTACTCTGTAAGAACGCCAGACCGCAGGGTGCGAGCCGCGCTTTCAGCGGTAGAATAGGGACGTTACGTGCAGGGCCGGATAACGCGTTTGCGCCTGGCGGCATTCGACAGATTGAGGATGTGACGAACGTGACTTTGAGCCTGAACCCGACTTCCGTGCGCCGCCGGCGTGTGTTCTTCCCGAGCCTTCGGGCTGCGCTGCTGTCCGGCGTTGCCGTGGCTGCGCTGGCGGGTGCGCCCGTGCTGCACGCGCAGAGCGCCTCTGACACCCAGACCACTACGCAGACTTCGGTCGCGCAGGATGGCTCGGGCAAGCCCGTCCAGACGGTCTCGACGACAACCGAGTTTCATCGTGGCAAGAAGAAAAAGGCCGCCAAGGTGGTGGAGTCGAAAGATACCCGCAAGCTGATCAAGCGTGAGAAGGGAAGCGGTGCTACTGCCGCTCTTGACGCCAAACTGCCCGACAAGCAGCTGTATGACAAGGCGCTGCTGGCGCTCAAGAAGGGACACTTTGACGTTGCCCGGCTTGATCTTCAGACCATGCTGAATACCTATCCGGATTCGCAGTACCAGATGCGCGCCAAGCTGGCGATCGCCGATAGCTGGTACAAGGAAGGCGGCACCGCAGCCCTGACCCAGGCCGAGAGCGAGTATTCGGACTTTCGCGTGTTCTTCCCCAATGCACCTGAAGCCGCTGAAGCGCAGATGCGTATCGGCGACATTTACTTCAAGCAGATGGACAAGCCGGATCGCGACGACACCAAGGCCCTGCATGCAGAGGAAGAGTATCGCCGCATGTTGACCGACTACCCGAGCGCTCCGCCGCAACTGACCACCCAGGCCACACAGCGTCTGCGCGATGTGCAGGAAGCACTGGCGACGCGTGAGGCCGAGATCGGGGCTTTCTATGCGACCCGTGAGAACTGGGCAGCCGTCATTGCCCGCTATCAGACCGTCGTTGACACGTATCCGCTCTACAGCCGTATGGACGAGGTCCTGATTGGGCTGGGCGACGCCTACAACGCGGAGGCGCATTTCATCCGTGGCATGAAGCTCGCGGAGGCGCCCAAGGCTGAGCTGGAGAAGCTCTACGATGGTAAAGCTGCCGCAGCCTACCGCGAGGTGGTTCTGCATCACGCGGCCGCACCCCACGTGGAGGATGCGAAGGATCGTCTGGACGCGATGAACCTGCCCATCCCCACTCCGACCCAGCAGGAAGTGGCAGCAAGTGCGGTGCTGGAGAACAGCCGCCGCGCTTACAGCATCTCCGATCGCGCCGTGCTATTTTTCCTGCATAAGCCGGATACGGTAGCTGCGGCGCGCGAAGGTACACCCACGCTGACTGATCCAAAGCCCGTGACTGCGCCCGCGATCAACAAGCGTGTGAACGAGGACTTCAAGGACGCGATGGAAGGCAAGCCGCCTGTAGCTGAGGCAGCCCCTGTCAAGGCGGCGGACGAAGCGTCAGACGCAGCCCCGGATGCTGCGGCCGCCCCGGCCACGGCAAAGGCTCCGCTGGCGCTCTCCGATGTCAGCACAGAGGGCAGCGCCAACCCGACCGACACCACGCTGGACCCGGCTACGGCGCCTGCCGCAGCTCCAGCCGGAAACAGCCTCGGCGTCGAAATCCTGACACCCGGAGTGAATGGCGGCACATCAGCCGGCAGCAAGGCTCTGCCGCCGGTGGAGCAGCCGGCCGCCGCGCCTGATCAGCCAAACGAAATTACCGCAGCAACGCCAGCAGCCCAGGCTGCTCCGGCTGTGGGCAAGAAGGCAAAAGCTCCCTCGTTCGACAAGTCCGATGAGAGCTCAAGCAAACATAAGAAGAAGAAGGGTCTGAACAAGATCAATCCGCTCTAACCCGAATTGAAGCTTTTACATTGCCGGTTGTCCTGTGAACCCCGTTCCGCTGCCTGATTCAGCGCGACGGGGTTTCCCTTTTACCGCGCAATCCTCCGTCGCCCACGTTCGCCTACAAAGGCGTGAATGCTAGGCTTGGAAGTGATGAGCGACACAGCACACATAGACCCATTGAACACTCCGGCACCGAAGCCCGCAGAGCTGGCAAAGGCCTACGATCCCTCTGCAATCGAAGAGAAATGGGCGGCCTACTGGGTCGCGGAACGTCTGTTCGATACGCCCTCCGGCAACCCTGTCACCAAGGCGTTCACCATGTTGCTGCCGCCCCCCAACGTCACGGGGCGTCTGCACATGGGCCATATGTTGAACCAGACGGAGATGGATATCCTCACTCGCTGGCATCGCATGCGCGGCGAGCAGGCGCTGTGGGTTCCGGGCACCGACCACGCCGGTATTGCGACCCAGATGATGGTCGAAAAACAGCTTGCGGCTGAAGGGAAGACCACTCGCAAGGAGCTTGGCCGCGATGCCTTCACCGCCCGCGTTTGGGAGTGGAAGCAGCAGTACGGAGGCGCGATCACCGACCAGATGCGTCGCCTGGGCGCAAGTGTTGACTGGAGCCGCGAGTACTTCACCATGGACGACGATCTCTCGTCCGCAGTGGTCGAAGCGTTTGTTCGTTTGTATGAGCAGGGCCTGATCTATCGCGGCGCGTACATCGTCAACTGGGACCCGGTGTTGCAGTCCGCCGTCTCCGACCTTGAGGTTACCCACGAAGACCGCATCGGCAAGCTCTACCACGTGCGCTATCCGCTGGCTGATGGCTCGGGTTCCATCGTGATTGCGACCACGCGGCCTGAGACCATGCTGGGCGACGTTGCTGTCGCGGTGAACCCGTCGGATGAGCGATACGTGGCTCTGGTTGGAAAGATGCTGGCGCTGCCTCTCAGTGCGCTGGGCAGTGAGCCCGCACGGCAGATACCTATTGTGGCCGACGATTGGGCGCAGCCGGAGTTCGGCACGGGCGCGGTAAAAGTTACGCCAGCCCACGACGCAAACGACTTCGCCATCGCGCAGCGTCACGGCCTGCCGCTGCCTTCCATTCTCGACACCTCGGCCAAAATCGTGCTGCCGGGATCGAAGTACCACGGGCTTGACCGGTATCAGGCGCGCGAGCAGATTGTGGCCGACCTCGATACGCTTGGCCTGCTGGTCGCGGTCAAGGATCACGCCATGAGCGTGGGCCTGAGCCAGCGTTCCGGCTCAGTTATCGAGCCTCGGCTCTCGGACCAATGGTTCCTGAAGATTCAGCCGCTGGCAGACAAGGCAATCGCGGCGGTCAAGGAAGGGCACATCCGGTTCACCCCGGAGATGTATGCGAAGACGTACTTCGAGTGGATGGGGAATATTCATGACTGGTGCCTGTCGCGGCAGCTCTGGTGGGGTCATCGCATTCCTGCCTGGCATTGCGGTGCGTGTGCGGCGATTACGGTGGCGCGGTCTGCACCAACGCACTGTGCAACCTGCGGGAGCGACGCACTGTCTCAGGAAACGGACGTGCTGGATACCTGGTTTTCGAGTGGCCTGCTGCCGTTTACCGTCTTCGGCTGGCCGGGTAAGCAGAACGTATCCACCCCAGATATGGCCGCGTTTTATCCGACCGATCTGCTGGTCACGGGCTTCGACATCCTGTTTTTCTGGGTAGCCAGAATGATAATGCTCGGCACCCATTTCATGCTCGATGTGCCGCTGCCCGATGGTTCGCCGCGAACGCTGGCCGAGGCCGTGCCATTTCGCGAGGTCTACATCCACGCGCTGGTGCGCGATGCCGATCGCCAGAAGATGTCTAAGACCAAGGGCAATGTCATCGATCCGATTGACATTATCGGGCGCTTTGGGACCGATGCGGTGCGATTTACGCTGGCGAGCATGGCCTCGCCCGGAACCGACATCGCGTTCTCGGAAGAACGCACGGACGGCTATCGCGCATTCGCCAACAAGATCTGGAATGCGGCGCGTTTTCTGTTTATGAATCTTGAACGCGCGCGCGAGGCCGGGTATGCGATTTCGCCCGAGCTGCTGCATCCCGCCACTTTGAGCGCGCAGGCGCCGCTTGAGACACGCTGGATTATGTCGCGGATGTCTGCCGTCGTGTCTGAGGTCGAGCGCGCGCTCAGCCTCTACCGCTTTGATGAAGCCGCGGGCGCGGTCTACCGGTTCTTCTGGGGCGAGTTCTGCGACTGGTATTTGGAATTGATCAAGCTGCGGCTGGACTTTGCCGCTCCAAAAAATACGGCGGCTGAAACAACGCTGAGTGCGCTGGTGCGGGTCTTTGAAGCGGCGCTGCGCTTGTTGAGTCCGTTCATGCCGTTCCTGACCGAAGAGATCTGGCATGCGCTCTATGCGCAACTGGGCGTGGCTGCGCCGGCAAAGTCGATTGCTCTGACTCGGTTCCCGCTCGCCACGGACTTCAAAACCGACACCGACGCAGAGGGCGACATGGCTTTGTTGCAGGATCTGATCGTGACTGTGCGCGCCATACGCAAGGAGCTTGGCGTGCCCGAAAAGGAATCCACCGCGATTCGCATTCATGCGCAGTCTGGGGTGGCCGCGCTGTTTGCCACGAACGCTGAAATGCTGTCGCGTCTGGCCCGCGTACGTGGCGTTGAAACCGTAGCAACTCCGCTCATGGGAGCGGGCGCGCGCTCGTCGGCGCAGTTCGAAGTCGAGATTTTGTATGAGCGGCAGATCGACGTTGCAGCAGAGCGCGAACGTCTGACAAAGGACGTGGCGAAGTACGAAAAAGGGCTTGCAGCCGCGGAGCG
>JAABUZ0100007054.1_pt1 | contig 13749 bp, 16 predicted proteins | sample 5562091 | NCBI WGS metagenome assembly JAABUZ01 (sample SAMN12813069, study PRJNA571459) | rock metagenome | isolation source: Antarctica rocks | place: Antarctica: Victoria Land, Linnaeus Terrace sud | collected 2015-12-21 | reverse complement strand
CTGCTTGAGTTTGTCGAAAATCATCTTGGTAGACTTGAGAGTTATGGTTTTCTCATCATCTACCCATTGGCAGCTCGTGAAGCTTTCACTCTGCCTTTCTTAGCTTTTTAGTCAAAACTCCAATTACCTTGAAAAAGCTTTCTTGATTTCCTCCCGTATCTGGGTGAGTGAGTAGCGATAAATGGCGATACGCTTTTTTAAGGTCAGCTATGGTGAATGGTGGCTTGATTCCTAGAAGATCAAGGCATGATTGCAACGGATGCAGAGGCGGCTCTGGTTCAGGTATATGGTCACGTCCAGATTCAGGCGCGCGGTATCGCCGTTTCTCTTCCTGCTCGCGCCACTTGTGTGACGCCCAGCGAGGATTGTAGTGAAGCCCAGTAGCGATGACTTTTAATTCTTCAAAGGAGAAAAACTGGAATTGGCATTGCAATTCGTGCCAAACCCACCCAGTCTTGTAACCACGGTAGTTTTGGAGGTCTAAAAGACGTGTAATTTCCGAGACAACTGCATCTCTCACTACCATGCCCAACCTCCCAGCGCTTCAGCGCCTGGTGCGGACAGGGAAAGGTGTAGCGGTCTTTTTGAGTCTCGTACCGTGCGGACGGACGATTGGTCTGGAGCCAGCAGTCTTAATTGATGGAAATCGCTCTGTTCGTTTTGCATTCGGGTGGTTTACCCGATGCCCTGCGGTTTTCGATATGACCCCGGAATTTTGCTAAGCTAACAGTGGTTAATGGGTTCGATTTTCGCGCTTTGGCTGATTAGCGGGGCAAGGGTCAGGTAATCGCGGTATAATTCCGGGTTATGGTCAGGGCCAGCGAGAGGCTTTTAGCAGGACATCGGATCTTTTCTTTTGGTTAATGGGTTTGGCTCGCTGACCGGGCTGGGTTATTTTTTTTCCTTAATCTCAGTCTCAAGGAGCAATTGAGGCTGCTCATCAAGCCATTCGCAGAAAATCCTGCGAATTAACACCGATTTGGGTACACGCAACCGCTTTGCTATTGCCTCGGAGCGCTTAAAGTCTTTGTGCGTCATTCTCACGCCAATTGTGTTCGGGTATTGTGCGATCATCGAATTGCCGACATAACTAAGTTTTACTAGGTCACTAAAAAACGGTAGCCCGGTCTATTTCAATTGTCGATGTTACTTTTTTAAAAGTTAGGAAATAACGAAATACTATTTTTTTGTTGAGATTGTCTGTTTGGCTATACAAAAGCCGTTTCGATACGAGAAATCCTATGTGAGTAAACTTTGCGTGTGTTGTGCGTTTAGGTGCATCCCCTCCTTTTTTTGATTGTGAAATTATCAAATTCCTTTCCTTAAGCCGTTTAAGCGCTTGTGACGTATTGGCGGCCAGAGCAACTAGAAGCTCTGTAGGAAACCATTCTGCTGGCATTACCCCTCCCACTGTTTTGGCAGATAAATACAAGAGGATATTTTTTTGCAATTGACTGAGCTTATGCATTCCTTTGTTCATCGCTTCGTCAAACCCCGACAAGAACTCCAGTAAATTTTCTGGATGATAGTGAAGCAGATTCCACAGGCTTAAAGCTGGAGAATCGTGAAAATTTTTAATTAGTCCCTCGGCTCCAGCACTTCTAATTTTTTCCTCGACTATAGGAATTTGTTCGGCCCAAAAGTCGTACTTTTCTGCGTAGAAACGAACGTCGGATGGTAAAAGTCGCAAGATTATTGGCTTGAGTTCGTCGGATGTCAACTCGGGGGACTCGGAAAGCAACGCTCGACTCCAGGCAAGATTTTGATGCCTGGAGTCAAGCGACAGTTCCCAAAACTCAGATACCGTTAGCCGAACTTCAGAGCCTGTATTGAAAAAGTCAGTTGCAATCCCAATGCCTGTCATCGTATATATGATCCGCTGATATACCACTGGCGCGTCTGTTTGATTTCCTGAGATGCGCCGTTCGCTGCTGTTAACTTTGAAGCGCTAACCCAAATTTAAAAATTTCATAGGATCTGACGGCTGCGATTGACTGAAGTTCACACCACGCAGGGGGAAATCGCCCTCGAAGTGGCGCTGCGCTATTGATTGGGACAGAAGGACAGAACCCCGGTTTTGTGCGGGCAAGCATTGCCGTCCGCCTCCTGGAGGGGGCAGAGAGCTGGTTTTTAGGGTGCAGGATTAATTGGTACAGATGTTGCATGGGAGTCCGGGCAGATGTCGCCTGTAGTTTTTTCTGGGCTGCCTTGTGCTGTTATTCTGCCAAAAACGCCAGAGCGATTTTTGGCAGGTAATTAGTCTTATCAGACTCTTTAGGTGTAATAAAATCGTGGAAACCCTTGCTGTATAAGGGCTGAAAAAAAGGATTATCCGGCGATACTAGAGGTTTTATCCGGCGATACTAGAGGTTTTATCCGGCGATACTAGAGTAAGTGTAATCAACTTCAAAGCGTTTAGGGGCAAGGCTTTGAAGTTGATTTTTGACTTTTTTTTGATGATTACTCGATGTCTAACAGCCGCCTTAGTTTTGCTTCTGCTTTAGGATCGGGTGTCCGGTGGCCTTTTTCCCACAGATTCACAGTCGATTGACTGACTCCCAAAAATTCACCCAGTTTTCGCTGCGTCCAGCCCTTGGCTTTCCTGGCTTTGCATATTTGATCGGTTGTGAGAAACTGTCCGTTAGCCGGTTTAAGTTTCAAAGGGGATGTATTAATCTCAAATCCACCTCTAAGCAGTTCTGGAATTGGGGAGGGCGGCGTTACCGTAAGCGTAGCTTCAAGGAGTTTATCAAAGTATCCTTTTGGTTTACGAATAGTGCTCCCAGGTCTGAGATATTCTGGGTAAAACTTTTCGTCATATTCAATCTGCCAGTTCAGGTTTTTTAAGAGCTTTAAAGCGTTATCCCACCGCTGCTTTAATTCATAACCTTTACGAAAGTTACTTCTGGCAGAATTAATTTCAGCTATTGTTATAGCTGCTTCTAAAAGCGTCCTAACTTTATATCTACCACCTTTATGTATCTTACTTTCCGTAGTTAAATATATCGCTATTCTCAGCGCCAATTCATTGTGGTAGGGGTCTATCCGTAGAACTTCTTGCGCTATATATCCAAACTGATATAAAGCTTCCGATGCCTTTGCTCCAGCTTTGTTCACAAACATCCTGCTCCATGCCCCAGGCTGAACTGTGATATATACTTCGTCGGGATGATCTAGACGACCGTCCAGTAAATTACCTTGTCCGGTAACTTTAATTGCTACATTCCACATCCGGGAAGTATCTAGGCTGATCTGAACCCCACCTTTTTTATGTGGCCCCTCGTCCCATACGCATTTCATTACTAGAGCATCTAACACAAAGGCGTTATTGGCGATCTCTTTTAACCTATCTCCAACTTTAATATCTGTTCTTTTATCCCACCCCAATTCTTTTATTATGTCGCTACCTTTGAGTGTGAAACTACTTTCCCAAGGTTTAGGTTGTTTTAAGGCATGAGCAGCGAAGAGAAACTGCAATTTAACTGAATTGAACCCTAACTTATCAATAATTTGCTCAGCTGCGCTCCACGGAAGCATAGTGATATCGCCGGGGGTGCTGATGTAATGCTCTACATAATTCTGAGGGTTTCCCTTAGCTTCGTGCCTACTATAGGCTATTCCGTCAACATCCTTGTCCCAACTATCTTTGCGGATCTGACTTATAGTGCTAGTACGTATTGGAAATCCACATGGAATTGCCTCAATTTTACTCGTTTGAAATAATCTCCTCTGTGTAGCGAGTACGGGGGTGTATATACGTTCTAGATTGGCTACTTTATGCTCCAATTTATCACATACTTTATCTAGCCCCGCCTTCAAATCTGTTGCCGATTTAGATTGATTAATAACCTTATCTAAGTCGCTAGCAGCACCCTTCAGAAGGTGTTGATAAGCTAGGGTTGCGTCGTGCTCCCACTGGGAGGCTATCGATTTTTTGGGTGGCTTTAAGGCAGCTTTTTCTTGAGATACGATAGCGCTGTTCTCTAGCACGTACGTCGGTTCATCCGCTTTACAAAGAAAATTGTTAGCTACAGCGCGAACGCGTCGGCAGGCTGTTTCAAAGTCTATATCGAAATGCTCTGCTACCATATATCTAGCTTCCTGGTTAAAATTTACTCCCTAGTTATATCTAGCTTGGGAGCCTGATTTCTGTGTCACTATCAATCAATCTTACGCAGTATAATCAATTTATTAGTTTGTATTTGTCTCGTTTTTGTCATTGTTTTAGCCAGATAGGGGTTGGCTTACAATTTAAGCCCCTGATTTTATGTGATCCTTGATCTAAAGTCAGACACTTTTGCATTTTTCGTGAGTTTACAGCTCTTTATCTAATAATTAGATTGAAAAATGACTTTACGTAAAAGCGTACAAACACTAGAGATTTTACAACACAGGATTTTCGGAAACTGGCCTGTTTGTAAAAATGTTCGCCAATATACCATACAAGATATTTTATTTTTACAAAAAATAGAAGAGTTATATAGGCTGGACTACTCTACTAACTAAACATTGGCTGCGTACTTCCAGCACCGCCGACTTCTGGGTAAGCCTCCCCTTTTCCAGCCCTTGGGCGTGGTGAGAATTGGGTTGTGCTGCAATTGCCGTCGCAAATAGTCCGGTAAAACTAGGGCAACCCTTAAACAACCCCCAAGTTATGAAGCGAGACATTAATGCAGATGAGGGTTGCCCTAGTTTTACCAGGTTTTCCCCAGCCCCCAAGTTATGAAGCGAGACATTAATGCAGATGAGGGTTGCCCTAGTTTTACCAGGTTTTCCCCAGCCCTTTTTTGTTACTGGTGCGGATTTTCATCGCGGCGATGATTTCGCAGTAACGTTCCATCTCAGAGAGTGAAAGTTTTCTCGGCACCCCACTATCTGAGCGATTGATGGATTTGGGACGCGAGGAATTACGCAAAGCTCGATATAAAGTATCTGTTGACACACCATACAGTGCTGCTGTTTCGTCAATGAGAATTCGACGCTCTTGGCAACGACTGGGCAACCCGTCGAGGCGGTGGCGTAAATTGATCAGTGCCGTCGCAAATAGGCAGGTATTACTAGGGCAACACTTATTCAACCCCCTTGTTAGGAAGCGAGACAATAATTACGATGAGGGTTGCCCTAGTTTTACCAGGTTTTCCCCAGCCTCTACCGGGATTTGCTTATGTGCCATGTTAGGTGTTTATCTCTGCTATGTAGTTGTAAAGCGTTGGTTTGGAAATTCCCATTAACCTACAGATTTCAATAATTGTGTGTTGCCCCTCGGTATAAAGTTTTACTGCTGATTGGCGTTTAGCTGGGTCAAGCGCCTTTGGTCTGCCTCCCTTGTGACCACGCGATCGCGTGGTCACAAGGGAGGCAGTTGTGCGTTCGTGGATTAGATTACGCTCAAACTCCGCCAATGCACCAAACAGATGGAAAATTAGTCGGCCACTGCTATTCGTTGTGGTGATGGATTCTTGCAAACTTGAGAGTCCAATTCCCCTCTCATCTAACGTGGACATGATCTCAATTAGGTCTTTGAGCGACCTTCCTAGGCGATCTAGCCGCCACACCACCAGAACATCACCAGTACGTACTACCTCCAGCGCTAGACTAAGACCTGGTCGTGCAGCTTTTGCCCCACTCATCCGATCCGAGTAAATTTTTGCACAACCAGCTTGCTGCAAAGCATCCGTTTGCAGGTTCAAATTTTGGTCGTCTGTTGAAACTCGCGCATAGCCGATCAACATCCTTAAACCCCAGCCAGCCAGTAAATAAACTCGTTGTTTAACAGTATATGTTGCCTTAAATATAATTACCGAGTTTCTTTACCAAACTTGAGCAGCTTTTAGGGGCTGGGGAAAACCTGGTATTACTAGGGCAACCCTCATCTGCATAAATGTCTCGCTTCATAACTTGGGGGTTGAATAAGTGTTGCCCTAGTAATACCTGCCTATTTGCGACGGTTGTTGGCGCTTTTGTCGTCGCAGTAAAGAAAACGACCATTTATTTTACCATGCTCGTTGCAATTATTCCTGGCTGGAAACTAAATCGTCTTAAAAGTAAGTTAGGGTGTTTTTTTGAGCAAGCTGCCAAACTACCCTTTGACAGGACTTTCGGTTAGTTGCAAATAATCCTGGTTGAAACCGATGATTGCAGGTTGGTTGCATTTAATCCTGGTTCAGTTGCAATTAATCCAGGCTGAAGCGCAATTATAGTTGCAAATAATCCTGGTTTGGAAATGCCCTGATTGCAGGTTTGAGCATTTATAATTGCAGGTCGCTACATCTACTAACCCAGTTCGAGGTTTTGATGACGGTAGAGGCGAGGGTCATGGGACGCATCCAGCGGCAACAAAAGCAGATAGGGATACTAACAGAAGTCTCTGGTGGTGTCGAGGCTCTTCGCCCCCGTGCAAGCATTGGGAAGGTATTTGGTCGGACGCTGGATGCAGTCGCCTACCTGATAGCTGGCTCAGGTTATAAGCTCCTCCCCACAACTAAAGAGCCAGTGCTGATAGGTGCAGTTAGTGTAGATGATGACGATTTCTAGATGCGCTTTACCCAGGGGCTAATCACCTCTGGGTACTCACCCAAAAATACTTTAATTAAATTAGAAATCGCATCGTCATGACTAAGTTATTCCAGAATTTGGCACTCATTCAATCCCAGCTAAGAAGTATCCCTGAGACTGGCTTCAATTCCTTTCACAAATACAGCTACGCGACTGCTGAAGACATCATTGGTGCTGTGCGGCCTATCTGCTCTCAGCATGGTGTCTTTATCAGCATCACATGTACGAGTCATCAAATCCTCAAAGACGGGAAGGCTGCGAGTGTCGTAGTCACGTTAACAGCAACTGATGCTGAAACTGGCGAGTCTACTACCTGCTCGATGGCAGGGTATGCCGAGGATGCTAAATCAGACAAATCTTTGTGGAAGGCAGTCACCGGCGCGAGTAAATATTGCATCCGTAGCTTTTTCTGTTTGGCTACCTGCGATGACCCAGAGCTTGAGGAAACCTCCGAGCGCCCACCCAGCGTCGTCACATCAACCCCCGTTGCTACCTCCAACAATGGCAACGGTAAGCGCCCCGCTCAACCTGTAACAAATATTAATATTCCTACCCCTATTCCTCGTCCACCGCTAACCCAAGGCGAGGGACCACCGCCTGCACCGGCTGGAAAAGGCGACGGGGCTGCTGCACTGCTTGAGGCGACTACCTCGGAGATGACGCGCTTAGGTTGGGATACCCACCAGGGGCGAGAATACTTGGATCAAGTCTTTGGGCAACGCAGTCGTAAGCACCTGACACCGGCGCAGCTGCGAGACTTCCTGGAGCACCTGCGATCGCTGCCTACAGCCTCCCGAGAACCAACGTTAGTGGCATCCTGAGACTGAAACCACCCAATGAACTTTATCTTAACCAAGCACGCTAAAGACAACCTGAGAGAACGGAAGATTCCGTTCTCTTTAGTGGAATCAGTACTTGAGAACCCGGAGCAGGTTGTAGAGGAAAAGGGGGACGAGCGTTTACCAATCGCGGGTAGAGATTGATGGTAGAACTCAGTTATTAAGGGTAGTCGTTAACGACAGGACAAACCCTGTGATTGTAGTAACGGTTTACCCAACCAGCCGGATAAAAAGATATTGGAGCACAGACCTATCCCGGATTTCTCACAAGCAATAAAAAATCAATTTACATGACCTGATGTAAGACATTTTTTTGATACATCATCAATTCAAATTTAGGTAGGAAAATAAATTAAGTATAAATCTGCAATCATAAAGATAAAATAGTTACTATATTGGTGTTTATACTAAAACCAAAATGCTCTGTCCATAAAATTAAGCATTTCAAAACTAGACTTGGATAAAACTAAGCCCAAAGTATTATTAATTAGAGAGGAATGAAATGCAGGTTGAATTTACGTTAAGCGGTAGAAGCCCGCATTTTTAAGCATCTGTAAGCAGCAGCAAAAATATCTTTGTACGGACAAGAGCTACTAATTGCAATTAAAATTCGCCGTGCGCTTACAGTAATCAGTGCTCCTAACTTTAATAATTTGGTACGTATAGTTCCGACTTGAGCGTTTTGTAGTTCCGTCTTCGCCAAACATTGTTCCCGTAATGCATTCATCAAAATATAAGCAAGAGAGGAAAACCACAAACGTAATTGATTCCCCTCAAATGTATGGGTACTGGTTCTATCACTAAATAGTTCCAGTTGTTGCTCCTTAAAGCGATTTTCCATCTCACCTCGCTTACAGTATTTTTGTGTGTAGAGTTGACCTGGAGGTACTTTGTTGCTAGTCAGTGAAGTTACAACGAAACGAATATTACTTCCCGATGCTCCATATTCAACTTTAGAGACAACACGACGACTACGAGTCCAAGATTCACGGGTCTGATAGTCCAAAGAACGATACCAAATTGAGTTATCAATCAGTTCAGATGCAAGTTTCGGAACCTGTTCATCTGGCATAAATAGGGTTTCTAAAAATGAAACTACTGTTGAGAGGTTTTCCTGAAACTCGTGCTTAGCTTTACTTTGGGTCGCGGTAGTCATCTTAATTAAACGACTGTTTTTCGCCAATCCAAAAACGTAATCAACTCCGGTCTGCGACTCACACCATACCATGATATTTTCTCGTGAATAAGCACTATCTCCTCGCACGAGAATCTGGACATTCTTCCATTCTTGACGTATTTGTTGAATAACTCTCTGTAATTCTTCTAATCCCCCTGCCGCTGGATCTACATTAGAAGGGCGAAGTTTTGCTGCTAATAAGTGTTTACCACAAAAAATATAAAGTGGAGCATAGCAGTATCCTGCATAATAAGTATTGAAGAAAACTTGCTCCTGATTCCCCTGGACTAAATCATCAGTTACATCCAAATCTAAAATAATTTGTCGTGGTTCTTTGGAATAAGATTCTAGAAATATATTTAGAAACAGGCTTTCAATTTTTTCTACCGAATGTCCAATTTTATGGTAAGGACTGTCTGCTCCTTGCTCTCCGTTTTCAGGACAATGTTCGAGACGATTTAATGTACTTTTTCCTGCTAATATAACTGGTTCACTTTCTATACCGATTCTTTTTTGTAATGCTATAGCAAACATTGGATCATGACGTAATTCCTCGTGGTCGTTCAAGTCTTCGTATCCCATGACTAACCCGTATATCCGTTGTGCAATTAAGCTTTCTATTGAATGGTCAATTCAATTTGGTTTTCGGTAATCTTGGAAACATTGTGCAAACTGTGAGGTTATTTGCAGTTTTCGGTCTATTTCAGCAACTAAGCTTAGCCCGGCATCAGATGTTACCAGTCCCCCAGTGAAATTAACTAGGACTGGTGGTGACTTTGGCTGTTCAAATCTGAACTGTTTTGGTATAGAGCGCGTTGCTGTTTGGGTCATACTTTATAACTGCTGAGATGCTTACTATATATACATTTTCGCATTTATTAATCCCTGTTTTTTTAGATCTTGTGAGAAATCCGGGCTATGAGATCACATTACGACCCGGAAGCAGACGCTATGTCAATCAGATGGGGTGATGCCGAGTATGGAGAGAGTGATGAGGTTGACGGCGTAATCTTGGACTATGACAAAGAAGGTAACGTTATCGGGGTAGAGATTCTGGGTGCATCAAAGAAAATCGAACAGTATCCAGGGAAGGCACTACTGGTAACATCGCTGGACAAACTACCACAGCATTAGACTGCCCTACACTGGCAAAGTAAACCATCATCGGCTGCGGACACACATCCTTTATTGGTGGTATCGCCCTAGCTTTATGCTAGGGCTTTTCTGGTGGCAGTGATATCAATTAAGCTGCTAGAGCGGGTTCTGGTTCTGTCTTTGGTTCTTTAGGTTTCTTCTCGAAGATCTGCACGCCAGCATCGAGTATCTCAAGATCATTGTCAGTGCGGCCTAGCTTGCCGGATACCATTCCTGCCCAATCTGCAAATTCAGCGACGCTGGCCTCAGCTTTGCGCCAGCTCTTAGCGTTCACTTGGGCAGTAAAGACTAAACCATTCTGGTCAGTAAACTCTACCTGCACCTTCTTGCCTTCTACTGGCGTTGCTGGTGGTAGTTCACCGCTAAACTTAATCGTAATTTCGCTTCGTGCTTGCAACATGTCTCTTTCCCTGAGCTAATCTGCTGCAAAATATACTATCACCAAACTATGAGGACTCGCCCTGCTTAGAGCCGAAAGCTTTTCTCGCATTCCATGCTATACTAGAGAGGCTGTGCAATTTAGCCTAGCGACTGAGATTTAGCTGGACAGATTGGGTCGTGTAAACCTGGAACTTTCCTCGCGGCTACTGACTACAAGTGTATGCGTTATCATATGACTACACCTGTATGCATAGTTTTACTAATGTCAGAAGTTAAGAGCGGAGGGAACCCCATGGTTCGCGCTCCAGAGGCGCTGCACCCGCTGATACGGGAGTTTGCAAGGCTTTATAGGCTAGGTAAGCACGAGGAGGTTGTAAGGGCATTAGGACAGGCATTAACTGCACTGTCTACAGGAGTGATGCCCCTTCTAAGCAAGTATGACAACTCCCCCGTGCTAGTGGATGTTTTGGCTAGGCTTGAGCGGCTTGAGAAAGGGTTCTCTCAGATGCCTACAATTGCATACACCACCGTAGACAACAATACGCATACATCCGACAACGGCGTTGTAGACACCGAACTGCGTATAGGTGATAGCGATAACGCCCTAGTGCCTATAAATGCTAGCTGCACTAGCGTAGACAATAATTCGGCTGACCCCACAGACTCTCAGGTCCAAGAGTTGCGTAAGCAGATGGCAGACCAGCAAGAAATTATCATTAACCTCATTGGGCAAAAAGTTGAATGGTGCGATTCGCTGAAAAGACAGGGGGCGCTAGAGCAGGAGTTGGCGCAACTACGTTCCCAGCCCCTGGACAAAGATGATGCTGCCACTCGGGTAGAGGCGATCGCGGAACCAGAGGCAGAAGACGCGGAACCAGAGCCAGTCGCGCCCCTAGTGGCAGACCCAGAGCCAGAAGGCACGGCGATCGCAGAACCGAAAGCCAACACAAAGCAACCGCTGCGTGAGCAAATTACAAAGAACACCCGCTACATCCAGTCACAGCTGGCAGCTCGGTTTGGAAAATTCACCAAGAAGGGTTATCCCGATTGCAGCCAACTCAGTAGTAACAAAAATAGTCTGCTTTTTATTGCTTGGAGTCGAGAGAGGGACCCCGAGCAAATTGGTTGGAGATATGATGGCAAGAGGTATTTTTATCCAGTGCTCTGATAGCGATCGCGCCCCAACATCCAGCTAAAATCACTCAACCTCCCTACCAGTAAGCGTTACAGCCGCTAGCTCTCTTTTTTTAACCCGCGCCATATACTCCTGCGAGGACGGGCTAAATTATGCCCAATTTCTGTTTTGACTAGGATACATCGTTTTCCACTCCTCGCCTCTAATAGAAGCTTATAGACCACTATGGCAGTATTTTAGTATTTGTGCTTATTAATATGGGCTTAGCAGGGCTATAATTTATATAGCTATATGGCGCTTTAGCGATTCGGGGACTACATCATTCTTTTATAAATGAGAAAAAGGCTAGGATACTGGCTCTGCCTTCCTTTGCCTAACACACTCACAGTGAGTTTACGACAATTCGACCACGATCTCAAGCTAATCTAACTCAGCCAGATGAAAAGTTGTGGTGGGACTGCCGGACTAGTCAAGGGAAGCCAGTAAGACGCAGTAACCTGATTCGTGACCTTAGGGCAGATTACTACGAAGATGCAGTCATCCACTCTCTTACCCAGCAGCTGACCTGGATAGCAAAAGCGTCATTGCACCACTGGGCTAGTTGAACCCCTAAATCTGGGTGTAGCCACGTACCCCCTCCATTTTCAGGTGAGCCAAGTTTACTGATAACTAGTTCAGAAAAATTAGCTGAACCCCTTGTCATTACTGATGTCTGTTGTTTGACGGACTTGTTTGAGATGTATAAATCCGTTTATAAAGCTTGGGTAAGTCGCCAGATTCTATCGGTTCTAATCCAGCTTTAAAGGTCTTTATTGCTTCAAGATGATGGGAAGGGAAAAGGGCATAGGAGTGAGATCGCCAAAAATGCCTCATCCCGGTAACCTAAGTACAGAAGTCGCGGTAACATCTGGTACAAAGAGTGCAGTTTATTTTTGAAAGCCTTGCTGCACGAAAGTTTCAGCCATTGCGTGGCAGCGAGTGACAGCCTCGCTACTTTAACTCCAGGTAACACAGAGCCCGGAAGCGCAAGCTGGCACTCGTTCCCCGGACATATAGCACTCGTTCACCGAACAAATCGCACAAGGCAAGCCGGACGCATGGCACTCGTTCACCGAACAAATCGCACAAGGCAAGCCGAACCAATAGCACTCCACCGCCAAAATGGAGCAAAAATCCTGAAAAATTTGGCAGAAAATGCTTAAGATAAAAATCAAAATTTGTTGAGGAGTGAACTAGAGGAAAGGTATGGCATTGACCACTTTTGAATTCAAAATTCAAAATTCTTGCATTCAAAATGAAGAGCAGAATTAATTTTGAATTAATCAATTTTGGGTACAGGCCCCCCTCATACTCCCTTGGAGTTGAGGGTCTTCAATCAGGTGCGGGTACAAGCCCCACCTGATTGTCTTATTTTTGAATTTTGAATTTTGAATTTTGAATTGTTTTGACATTTTTGGCCAGACTGACATTTGGCGTTATATTTAAGACAAATGACAGAGCATGAGGTTAAGATGTCTCAGGCAGATATGGTGTTTAAAATATTGGGATTTAAGAGTATTCATGAGGAAGCGCACGGAAAGCTCCCACAAGAGCTACAGATAGTTGATATCATCCGCCGGGGATTCCCCGTAGATTCTGCTAGGCGAGTAGCTGAGTACTATGGCATAACTGATGCGCAGGTTGCAACTTTGCTCGGAGCTTCGGAGCGGACTCTATCCCGGCGCCGGAAAGAGGATAAGCCTCTTGACGCCACAGAGTCAGATCGGCTCTACCGCCTTGCCCGGATCGGTGTTCGGACACTAGAAGTGTTCGAGAATGACGAGACAGCACGAAAGTGGCTCAAGAGACCTAATCGTGCGCTAGGAGGGGCAGTCCCACTTGAAATGTTGGACACTGATGCAGGGACTGAACAGGTAGATGAACTGCTTACTCGCATTGAGTACGGTGTGTACAGTTGAGCATAACGGTATGGCGTATATCCAAGCGCAGATATGCTGCCACTGCGTTCAGCGGTGAGGGTTCTCGACGTAGCGCAGGTCGCTGGAATTCGCGCGGGACGAGTATAGTTTACACCTCTGCTACACTGTCCCTTGCCGCACTCGAAACCTTTGTCCACATGGAGATAGAAGATGCTGGAAATATGCTCGTATCCATCCAGGCTGATATTCCCTCAGATGTCCAAATTGACAAGGTAGAGCCAACACAATTGCCCAGCGATTGGCGTACTATCCCCGCACCACAGTCTTTGGCATTAATAGGAGATAATTGGTTTACCTCGGTCAGCACGGCAGTTCTAATGGTTCCGTCAGCCATTATCCCCGTTGAAAAGAACTATTTGCTTAACCCACTCCACAAAGATTTTGACAAAATAAAAATCCACTCTCCGGAACCATTTGTGCTTGAGCCGAGGATGTGGAAAAACACTTGATGTCGTGCCTACAAAAAAGCAGCTCTACCTTATGCTTTACCTTCTTGATGAGGTTTAGGAGTTGAAGTGACGAAGTATT
>JAABUZ0100007053.1_pt1 | contig 13750 bp, 12 predicted proteins | sample 5562091 | NCBI WGS metagenome assembly JAABUZ01 (sample SAMN12813069, study PRJNA571459) | rock metagenome | isolation source: Antarctica rocks | place: Antarctica: Victoria Land, Linnaeus Terrace sud | collected 2015-12-21 | reverse complement strand
CGACGAAGCGCCGGCGAGCACTCGACGACGTTTGACCGCTAGGCCCCCGAGAGACAACTCTTTAGTACTTCGAGAGCATGTCGAGGCCGCTTGCACCGGACCCGCTATGAGCGAACTCGAGGGCCCGACGCCGATGGGATAGAGATTGAAGCGCGCTCGGGGTCATCAAGCTCAGCGACCGCGACGTCGACTCAGTTGGTCGATACCGACTGCAGCAATAATGATCACGCCCTGGGTGATCGACTGCCAGTTCGAATCGAGCGCCAGGCTGAAGTAGAGGTTGTCCAGGGTGGCAATGATGAGAAGCCCGACAGCGGTGCGGATGACGCTGCCCTCACCGCCGAGCAACGACGTCCCACCGATGACGACGATCGCGATGGCCTCCAGCGCCAGGTTTGCGCCGCCCGTGCCCTGCCCCACACCCAGCTGGGATGCGCTGATGACGCCGGCGAACGCCGCCAGAGTCCCACTGATGACATAGGCACCGCCCACAACGCCGGCTGTCCTGATGCCCGCGAGTCTGCTCGCCTCCCGGTTGCCACCGACGGACAACAGCTTCCGCCCGACGATGCTGCGGTTGAGAACAACCCAACCGGCCGCGAACGTCAGAACGACGAAGACCAGCGGCAGTGGGACACCGGCAACCTTGGACTGCCCGAGAACGGCGAATGCAATCTTGTCTACCGTGTAGGGCTGATTGTTGGAAGCGAGCAACACGATGCCCGAAAAGATGGTCGAGGTCCCGAGGGTCGCGATGAACGGGTTCACATTGAGCCTTGCCACGACGATCCCGTTGACGAGGCCGGCGAAGAGTCCGACCGCCATACCCGCCAGGGTGCCGACAACCACGGACCCGTGGATCGAGACCACGGCCGCGACGGTGCCGGCCGCGGCGTACACGGATCCGACCGAGAGGTCGAAACCACCCGTGATAATGACGAGGGTCATGCCGACCGCCACGATTCCCAGCGGCGCATTCTGAGTCAGGAGCAGCTCGACGTTGTACCACGAGAGGAATCCGGGATAGGCGATCGCTGCAGCAATGATGACGCCGACAAGGACGAAATAGATCCCGAACTTCTGCAGGGTCCGAAGCACAGAGCGCCGTTCCGCCGCGTGGTCGTCAGCTGCCAGCGCTTGACGAGGTGTGTGAGGGATATCGGACTGAACGGTCATGAGGCAACTCCGAACGCGACATCAAGGATCTCGCGGACGGTGGGCTTGTTTTGGTGGAGGTCGAAGTGGCCGACGGACCGGCCCGCCGACAGGACGACGATCCGATCACAGATCTCGAGCAGCTCCTCGATCTCAGCGCTGGTGACGATAACGCCTCTACCGCGATCTGCGAAGGTCCGAGCCGCTCGTAACAGTTCGGCCTTCGCCCCGACATCTACGCCTCGAGTGGGTTCGTCGATCAGCATGACCTGCGGGTCGACCATCATGGCCCGGGCGAAGGCCACCTTCTGCTGGCCGCCGCCGGAGAGCTGCCCGACCGGGTATCGGCCGACCTTGCGATTGAGGCCGAACGATTCCATGAGCTGGCCGGCGACGCTTCGCTGGCGTTTCGCACGGACCATCCCGTATCGCGAGAATCGCCTCAGGCTGGGGAGGGTCACGTTGTCCGAGATGTTCATCCCGAGAACCAGGCCCTGGGTCTTGCGGTCCTCGGGAAGCAACGAGATCCCCGACCGATGTGCGCGGCGCGGCGAGCTGGGCCACGCGATGGGTCGACGCTCGCCGAGAAACATCTTCCCCTTCGCGGTCGGCTCAGCACCGGCGATCGCGCGTAGCAAGGTCGACCGTCCCGCTCCGACGAGCCCGGCGATGCCGACCACCTCGCTGGCCCGCACCTCCAACGACACATCCGAAACTGCGCCTGGCACTGAGCAACCCTCCACCGTCAGCAGGACCTCGCCGTTCGGGCGTTGCTTGTCCTGCTCGACGAAGGTCGGCATCTCCCCGATCATGAGTTTCACCAGCCCCGCAGTGGTCTGGTCGCGTGCTGGAGCCGTCTGCACCAACTCGGCGTTGCGCATCACCGTCACCGTGTCGCTCACAGCCAGCACCTCGTTGAGGTTGTGAGTCACCAGGACGACGGTGGTGCCGCTGTCCCGGAGATGTCGGATGAGGCGCAGCAGGTTGTCACGCTCCCGGTGTGACAACGCGGCAGTCGGCTCGTCCAGTAGCAGCACCCGGCTCCCCCGCTGCACCGCCCGCATGATCTCCACGAGCTGACCGGCCGCCACCGTCAGGTCGCCGGCCGGCGAACTGGCCGGGATGTCAACCCCGAGCAGCTCGCATAGCTCGGCGTACCTGCGCGTCATGACCCGCTCGCTGACCATGCCACCTCTGGTCCGCTCCGCGCCGAGGAACACGTTGGCGCTGGCGCTCAGGTGCGGGACGAGGCTCAGCTCTTGATAGACACAGGTGACGCCGGCCGCGTGTGCATCACGCGGCCGACCCCCAATTAGCTCCTTGCCGAACACGACGATCCGACCTGATGTTGGCCGCGTGCGGCCGCTCATCATGCCCAGGAGCGTCGACTTGCCCGCCCCGTTCGCACCGACCAGAGCGTGGATCGTTCCTGCCCCGATCTCGAGTGTCAGCGGATGTACGGCCACGGTTCCTTCGTAGACCTTGGACACGGCTTCGCACCGGAATGCGATCTCGACATGACGGTTCATCAGGATGGGATCTCCGCCGTGTAACCCTCAGCGTTACCCTTCGTGATGTACGGACCGTTCGGGAAGGACGCGTTGTCTGCCGGGTTGAAGACCTTGTACGTCGGCTTGCCGGTCCAGAAGTTCACCAGGTTGTCCACCGCGGACTTGCCCTCAGAGGCCGGCCGGCCGGGCAAGGTCAAGACGACGAGCCCGCTCTTGATCTGGTCGACGATGAACTGGTCGCCCATCATGTCGTAGATCTTGACCTTGCCCGCGAGGCCTTCCTGCTGGACTGCCTGCACAATCCCGCGGGTCGAGTTGGAGTAGCTCGAGGCGATGACCTGCACATCAGGGTGTGCCTTCAACAGGTCCTGCGTCTGCTTGTACGCAGTCGCCGTGGTCCAGTCGGTGTTCTGGTAGGACACCAGTTTGACGCCCTTGTGCTCAGCGAGCGCGGAGTCCATCTCCTTCTTCATCGACTGCACAATGTCGTTGAGCGGCGGACCAGCAAAGAACGCCACCTTGGCGGTCGAGTTGTCGTCGAGCATGGTCTTCCACCATGCGCCGTACGCCGTAGGCGTCTGCACGCCGACGAAGCCGACCTGTCCGATCTCAGCGTCCTCACACACGTGTCCCACCGCAATCATGACGGGAATTCCTGCCTTGATGGCGGTCTTGATCTGGTTGCACTCCTGAACGCCGTCGTCGGCGATCACGATCCACGCGTTGTAGGTCTTGCGGGCCAGAGCCTGCTGCATCTGGTCGATCTGTTTCTTCACGTCGAAGTTCGAGTCGATGATCGTGGACTTCACGCCCGCCGCCGCCGCTTGTGCTGCGATCGAGTCGTTCAGCAGCTTCGCGTAGGGGTTCGAGGTCCCGACCGAGAAGACCCCGAGGTTCAGGTCGGAGACGTCCCGGGCCTTGGCCGAGGAGCTGGCTCCAGCGGAGCCAGCTCCATCACTGGACGGCGAGCTGCAGGCTGCGGTGAGCCCCAATGTGAGCAGTGCGGCCGCGGCCACGAAGCTCGGAGTGTAACGAGAGAACTTCACGGTGGTTCCTCCTCATCGGTGTTCGGAAAGTGCGGCGTACCTACGCGCCGCGGCCTGCTGTACCTCTCACTGCCGGAGATCGTCCGCATGAGTTTCGACTTGCCGGCACCGTTCCGACCGAGGACGGCCGCCATCGCGCCGGGGGCGAGGTTTCGCTGGTACGCGGCCGCAGCCGGACCCGACCTGGTTGGTTTGACGGCATAGTGTTGGTTTCTCGACGTCAGCTGGGCGTGACGAACACGTCGGTGAGCAGCCGCGCACGAATCAGCTCCGACTGTGCGACCTCGGCGATCGTGAGTGCCATGGCCAGCCCCCCGTCGCGGACAAACTTGTCACCCTCGGTCCCGCCGGCGGCGACCGCGAAGGCGGCGGTGTGGTTGCCGTCTTCGTCGGGTAGGTCGAGCGAGAGCATGGGGTGTAGGGATGGGATCGCCAGCGACACGTTGCCCATGTCCGTCGACCCGAAGAGCTTGTCGGGGTAGTTCGGGAAGGATCGTCCGAGGGCCTCGGCGTGAGCCTGGAAGATGGGTGCCAGGTCCTGGTCGTGCCGGAACTCGCGATAGAGGGACGGCAGGGTGTCGAACTCCACGCCGGTGCCGGTGGCGAGGGCGCCGGCCTCGAAGCACCGTCGCACCCGCTCCCAGACCTTGTCGACCTCGTCGATCTCGTTGCAGCGGATCATGCACTCGACGACGGCGCGATCGGCGATCACGTTGACGGCCGCTCCTGCCTCTTTCACGACGTGATGCACCAAGGTTCCGTCGCGTAGCTGCTGTCGCAGCAGCCCGATTGAGGTCTGGGCGACCACCGTGGCGTCGGCGGCGTTCAGCGCGTTCCATGGCCGCGACGCATGCCCGCCCCGGCCGGTGTACGTGATCCGCCACGACCGCGAGGCGCGGAAGTGTGGGTCGACCACGTCCTTCAGCGAGGGGTGGACCATCATGGCCGCGTGAGTGCCGTCGAAGGCGCCGCGGTTGAGCATGATCTCTTTGCCGGTGCCTTTTTCCTCGGCCGGCGTGCCGAACAACCGGATTGTCAGACCAAGCTCGTCGGCGAACGGCGCCAGCGCGAGCGCGGCCCCCACGGCCGATGCGGCGATGACGTTGTGTCCACAGCCGTGACCGATGTCGGGGAGTGCGTCCATCTCCGCGCAGATGCCGAAGATCAGGTCGCCTGAGCCCGCCGTTGCCACGAAGGCGGTCGGGAGGTCGGCCACGCCCGTTTCGACCGTGAAGCGCCCCGTGTCCTTAAGGGTGGCGACGATGAGCGCCGACGTTGCGTACTCCTCGAAGGCCAGCTCCGGGGCGGCGTTGATCTGATGCGAGAGCGCGGTGACGAGCTCTAGGTTCTTCTCGAACTCGCCGCTCACGCGTTCGTTGATGTCAGTCATCTCCATACCTCGTTCAGGACTCGTAGGATGTTGCCGCCCAGGACGGCTTGGATCTGGCTGTCGCTATAGCCGTGCTCCACTAACCAGCCGGTGATGTTGCGGAAGTTCTCGCTCGGGTTCTCCATGCCGTCGACGTGGGCGACCCGCTCCCACTCCAGATCGCCGGGGTCGAAGACCGTGGCGGACCCAATGACATCGCTGATGGCGTGCTGAAAGCCCCTGTGGTCGCCGTAGAGGGTGTCTGGGCCGAACGCGACGTGCTCGATGCCCATAAGGTTGACGGCGTAGGCGAAGTGGTCCATCACCGAGTGGATGGACTGAGCACGGTGGTCGTAAGAGATCGTCGTGTGGGGTGCTGCCTCGATGCCGAGTACGCCGCCGCGCTCGGCGCATGCCATGAGGACGTCGTCCGGCTTCATCCGCGGGGTCGGCCAGACCGCGCGGGCCCCGGCATGTGTGATGGCGACGGGCTTGGTCGAGGCCTCGATCGCGTCCAACGACGTCTGGTCGCTGGCGTGGGAGACGTCGATGAGGACGCCAAGGGCGTTCATCCGCTCGACTGCGCGCCGACCGAAAGTCGTCAGGCCTCCGTCGCGCAGCTCCTTCTGCCCCGCCCCGAGGGTGTTGGACTCGGAGTAGACCAGACCCATCTGCCTGATCCCCAGCCCATACAGCACGTCGATCCGGTCCAGATCGTTCTCGATCATGCCGGCCGACTCAGTACCCATGACGAACGCCAGGTGGCCTTCGCCGCGTGCCCTGAGGATGTCCTGCACCGTGCGGGCCACCACGACCCCATCCTGGTGCGCGAGGTCGGCGAGACGAAGGCCAAGTGTCGTGATCAGATCCTCCCACTGCCATCCGGAGCGGCGCGTGCTGCCGATGACGCCGAACCAGTTGTCGAAGACAGCTGTCAGGCCGGACCGGCGCAGCTCGGCGTAGGACGTGAACTCCCGTTGGCTCCGCAGGAAGTCGGCGGCATCGGCCATATCGGCCGGCAACAGCTGCGGGTGGTCGTGAAAACTGATCACCACGTTCTCCTCGAGCAGCCGCTCCACCCTCATGGCCTGGTCGCTGTCCAACACCGGGGCGAACGTGCTCCGGCGACAGCTGGGGTCGGACAGCTCAACCGCCGGGAAGTCGATGCCACGCTCGACGTACGGAAACGACTCGTACTGGGATGGGCTGGCGGCCGGGTAGGTCATCAACAAGGTCCTCTCGAGCTGTGTACTTGTGTGCCGTATGTTGGCACGGTGTATCAGTCTGCAGTTCGATGACTGTGTCAGCGCTCACAGGTCCTGTCAAGTCGCCTTGTCGAGGTCAGTGCTGGGCGGCTGCTGCTCTATCCGCCGGTGCTGCGCACCCGAGATGTGGTCATCAGCGCCCGCTACCTGTCCGAGCAGGAGCGGGTGGTGATCGCCGACCTGCACCGGGCCGGGGTGAGTGGGCGATCGCCGCCGAGCTCGGACGCAGCCCATCGAGGGTCATCCGGGAGCTGGCCCGCAACACCGACCCCGGTCGCCGCTACCATGGCCGGGGTCCGCCAGTCCCGGGTGGTGTGCGACGCGCCGGCCGTGGCGCGACGGGTCTGGCGGGACACGGTGCTGCGGGGCTTCGTGCAGCAGTACCTGGACGTGCGGTGAGCCCGGATTAGGTCAGCAGGCGTTGAGTGTCGAGTTCGTTGACCAGCCGGCCCGGCAGCTGTGCGGCGCCCTCGTCGAGGCTCACTGACCTAGGACCAGGGGGCAGCGCCCCACTCCGACCTGACAGGATGCTCTCGTTGCCGGTGTTTTTCTGCCACCCGCACGGCCCGTGGCCGCCACAGTGCCCTCGGCGGCAAGCCCTCGAGCAGCCAGCTGGCACCAACCTGATGGCCGGGTATACCTGACGTGCGATCCTGAACCCTAGTTCAATCTGCGGCGCACAGTTCCGTCGGCATCCACCACGATCGACGGGTCGAGCTGCTTAGACAGGTCTGCGAACTTCGCGAGGATTGATCTCGCGACTTCAGCCGGGGCATGATTGGCCGACTGTCCGAGTCGAGTTCGATCGGCTCCAGACGAAGCCGAGGCCCGTCGCCGCCACCCAGCCCCACATGAAACACCGCGCTCTCGTACCAAGGCCCCTTCATCAGCACCGGCTGGTAGGGCGCGGCCGGGTGCGCATCCTCCGCAGCGACCATCGAGTCAGGACCCCATCCGTCGCACCAGTCGAAGACGAAGTTGCCGGTTGAGTAGAGAATCAGCCCCTGCTCGTAGAACTCCACAGGGTGGAGGCAGTGCGGATGGTGACCGATGATGAGGTTTGCCCCGGCATCGATCAAGCGCCTTGCCAAAGGTTGCTGATACTGCGCGAGCGGGCCCTGCGATGTCGGCAGGTAGGGGAAGGGCACGCCCCAGTGAAGCGCGACCGCGACAAAGTCATTGCGCCCCTTGGCCTCGCGGATCAGCGCCTCGGCCCTCCGCACGTCCGGTTCATGGGCGCTGGAGTGGACGAACGGTGGCGTGCCGGGCGTCTCGTCCATGAACCCGCTGTCGAACTCGAAGCTCTGACGCACTCGGATCGCGCCGATGCCTGCTCGATCGGCGGTAGCATTGTAGCCGAGAGGCAACGCGGAGCAGAAGCTGAAAAACGCCAAGGTGCTCCCTTCGACCGACACCACTTTAGGACAAGTTGCCTCAGCGACCGACTCACCAAATCCAGCATGCTGGACCCCCGCGGCGTCCAAGGCGTTGACCGTGTCTCGCATGCCCTCGGCGCCATAGTCCATTGCATGGTTTGTGGCCAGCGACACCAAGTCGAGGCCCATGTCCGCCAGTTCTTGTGCCCCGGCCGTCGGCGCCCGTATCGCGACCAGCTTCTCGGCACGGTCGCCGCCGGCTGTGAGTGGGACCTCCAAGTTGCCGATGGTCAGGTCCCCGGCCTGCAGGAGGCCGACTGCTGAGTCCCCGGGCTCGGCGGGATCACCGGCCGAGCCCCGCGGCAGCCCCGACACAACGATGTCTCCGACGACAGTCAACTCCATGCCCACTCGTTCCACTTGGCAACACGACATGCCACACTGTAGTCCGATGTTGATCTCGAGCAAGGCGCTGGCGCACCCGGCCCCATACGAGATGCATGACCAGTCGGTGTTACGGTTCGCCCCCAATGCGCGAGCAAAAGGCCACCAGCACGTGACCGAACCCACCAGGCCGAGTGGCAGCGTCCGGTCCATGACCAGCGTGCTGCGCACGCTTCGCGTCCTAGAAGAGGTCGCCACACGTCAGCCGATCGGAGTCTCCGAGCTGTCGCGGGTCACGCAGATGCCAAAAAGCTCGGTCCAACGGTGTCTGGTGACCCTTCAACAGGCCGGCTGGGTTAGGATGGTGGACCGTGAGCACGCGCGATGGGGCGTGACGATGAAGGCTCTCGCCCTCGGTCTGCGAGGCGCCGGCGAGCAAGACCTTCGAGAGCTGGCGGGACCGGTCATCAAGCGCGTCTCAGCCACTACCGACGAGACGGTCCACTTCGCTTTGCGAGACGGGGACAACAGCGTCATCGTCGCGAGGGAGGACACGACGCAGCCGGTCCGCGTCTTCCTCGAGGTCGGCGCGCGGATCCCCCTTCAGGCCACCACTGCGGGCGTCGCGATGATGGCACTGTTCGAGCCGGCTGAGATCGATGAAGTTTTCAAGAACGAGGTCGTGGACTTCGCGGGGTACAAGGTTCCCGGCTCCGAGGAGCTGCGTGAGGAGCTCGTCCGAACCCTTGAGCGGGGATACGCGCTCAACATGTCTCCGTGGTACCGCCCTCACGTCGCGACCATTGGCGCTGCCATCACCGACTCGACCGGGCGGCCGATGGCGGCGCTGGTGCTTTCGATACCCGAGATGCGATACAACCACTCCGAAGAGCACGCCTTGGCGCAGCTGGTTATCGCGGCCGCAGATGAGGTCAGCCACCTAATCTCATCTGCCTGACATCCGATCGGATTACACGGGTGCAGCAAACTCCCCCACCCCGACCCGGCAAACAGCTTCAGGAGAGATCTGGGCCGCTGTGCTGCGACCAGGCCTCGCTGCATCGCTGCCTCGCTGACCCCGTGCGGACCGCAGTTCAGCGGCTCTTCGCAGCCAAGCGTGGTGGCCTGGGGGTGACACGGTTGCTGTCCTGGGTCTGAGATCGGGCCTGGGCCTCAGGATTCGTGGTGTGTGGACACGAGTCGAGGAGGCCCCGGGCGATGGACAACGGTAGTGCAGCGACGGTGATTCTCGGGCTCGACGGGCTGGTGCTGCTCGCGGTCTCCGAGCGTGACGTTGAGCTCGAGCAGGCGGTGGAGAACACGGCGACCACGGCCCGGTGCGCGACGTGCGGGACGTCGGCGAGGTTTGCAGCTCGGCGCCCGGTGTGGGTGCGGGACCTGCCGGCCGGGGGCCGCTCGGTGACCGTGGTGTGGGTGAAGCGGGTGTGGCGCTGCCACGTGCCGATATGTGCGGTGCGGACGTCGACCGAGTCCCACCCGGCGATCCGGGCCCGCTCGTCGTGGACCGAACGGGCCCGGGTCGAGGCCTGCCGGCGGGTCGGTCAGGACGGGCACTCGGTAGCGCAGGTGGCGACGGCGTTCGGGGTGTCGTGGGCGACGGTGATGACCGCGGTCCGCGACCACGGCACCCCGCTGCGCCGACGCCCATGTCCCCGAGCTCACTCGCCTGGCCCGCATCCTCGACGCCTGGCGGGACGAGCTTCTCGCCGCCTTCGACCACCCCGGCATCAGCAACGGACCCACCGAAGCCATCAACCTCATGATCAAGAAGATCAAGCGCGTCGGACACGGCTTCCGCAACTTCGACAACTACCGGCTGCGCCTGCTCCTGCACTGCGGCGTCACCTGGAACACTCACCGCACGACACCACTCCGAGCCCGGTCACCACGCTTGGCTGCGTAGAGCCAGTTCAGCTCGTCGACGTCCGCCAGCCCGGTGACGCTGGAACAGACGACGCCCACCCGCGCCGCTACGCCCGCCACCGATGGGACGACAGCCACTTCGGCCGCCGCCAGCGCTGCGGCATTGGCGCGAGAGCGGTCATCGACCGGCAACGAGCAATTGGCCTCGAGTTCGGTGAAGGCCACAGGCGCACTCATAGCTCCCGTGCTGATGAACTCGACGCGCTGCGCACCACTGCCCTAGTTGGCGAGCATACCGGTGATCAGCCTTGCCGTACCCTCCGGCGACTCCACATGGAAGTGGTGGCTGCCGAGGTCGACAGGCACGATGGCGATACGCTCCCCCAGATGGTCGATCGCTTCCTGCGAGACCATTTCGCGAACCGCGAACAACGTAATCGGCGGCTTGACTCCGCTCAACGCCTGGTCCATGTCCCAGGCAACCAAGCCCTCCAGCGCGCGCTTGCCCCCAGCCCGGACCGCACCCATCTTCTCTACATACGCATCCTTGAGCGCCGGATCAAAGCCGGGAGGTGAACCCGCCTCAACCATGGTGCGCACAGCGGCGGCGAAATCGTCGGTGAAGGGCTGCAGCAACGCCGCGGCCGCCTCATCGTCCATCGCGGCGAACAGGAACAGATAGTGCAGAGCATCGAGGGCGACGACGTGGGACACCACCTCCGGCAATAGTCGACCCACTTCGACGGCGACCGCGCCACCGAGCGAGTGACCCACCACGACACACGTCTCGATCGACTCGGCCTTCAAGACCGCCGCAACATCGCGAGCGAACTCCTCCATGGTCCAGACCTCTCTCGACGAGCGCGACTCACCGTGCTCCGCGAGATCGATCGCGACGGCCCGGTAGTCGGCGGGGAGGAAGCCAGCGACGGCATCGAAATCGCGTCGATCGCACGCCCATCCGTGAACGAGGACCAGGGTCGGGCCAACGTCCGGTCCGCTGATCGTATAGCGGATGGTCGTGTCATGCGGGCGCTGGATCTCTCGGTGCGCCATCGGTCGGGGCACAGCTCTCATCGGACCTCCTCGGTGACCGTGCCACTATGTGGTACGGCGTATCGTCAAGTAGTATGACGGTAATCACGCGGGCCTTCAGGTGTCAACGGAGTTGGCCGTCTTGGCCCGAAAGTGACGTCAGATCATGCAATCCGCACCCATCACATCGTCAGCCTCGCGCCGCGTGGCAAGGGAGTCACATGTCACCGCACCTGTTCAGTCCTCTTCAGATCCGGGGCATCCACCTGAAGAACCGCGTGGTCGCCTCGCCGATGTGGCAGTACTCCGGTGCCGACGGACAGCCGACCGACACCCACGTTGTCCAGCTTGGGCGGCTGGCCGAGGGAGGCGCAGGACTGGTCTTCCAGGAAGGCACGACAGTCGACCGACGGGGCCGCGGGACCGTCGGTGACCTCGGGATCTGGGACGACAGCCTCGTACCGCACTACGCCCGGCTCGTCGAGCTGGTGAGGCAGAGCGGGGCCGTTCCGGGCATCCAGCTGATCCACGCTGGTCGAAAGGGACGCCGCAACGCGCCATGGCACTCAGGCGAGCCGGCGCCGCCCGCCACCGACGAGTGGCCAATCCTGGGACCTAGCGCACTGCCGATGGCACTCGAGGGATCCGCCGACCCCCTGGAGATGACGTTGCAAGACATCGCGCAGACGGTGGACTCCTGGGTGAACGCGGCGCGCCGAGCGCATGAGGCCGGGTACGACGTCCTCGAATTGCAGGCGGCGCACGGCTACCTGATCCATACGTTCTTGTCGCCGCTCTCCAACCACCGGACCGATCAGTACGGCGGGTCGGTGGGGAACCGTTCGCGTCTGCTCCTCGAGATCGTCGACGGGATCCGCACGGTGTGGCCGGCCGACAAGGCACTGTTCGTCCGCCTTTCAAGCGTGGACGTGGAGTGGGGAATCGACCAGACGGTCGAGCTCGTGCAGGAGCTGGCGCGGCACGAGGTGGATGTCATCGACTGCAGCTCAGGAGGGCTCACCGGCGTTCCGTCCATCGATGCCCCGAACATCGGCTACGGATATCAGGTGCCCTACGCGGAGCAGATCCGGGCACGAACCGGAATGAGGACTATGGCCGTGGGACACATAGTCCATGCGGCGCAGGCCCAGGAGATCATCGAGAACGGCCGGGCCGACCTGGTCGCTCTCGGCCGCGAGCTGCTCCACCACCCGAACTGGCCGGTCGACGCGGCCCGGAAGCTCGGCGTGCCTGATCCCTACTCCCAGGCCCCACGCCGCATCGCACACTGGCTCAGCAAGCGCGACGGAAGCTTTGCAGACTTCGCACCGTCCACCGATGGAACGTCGCACGCCGGCGTCCTGAACGACGCGAACCGGTCTGCGCGACGTCCTGGAAGGGCGAACCTCTGATGCGCGCAGCGTGGTACGACCGGCCTGGCCCGGCGCGCGACGTCCTTGAGCTGGACCTCTGGTGGCGGCGGTGCGGGCCTGGTAGGCGGTGCGCAGCCCGGCGGCCACCGCGACGTGGGCGGGATCGGTGATCGTCTGCCGACTCGCCCAGCACCGCACATGGGTGCCCACCACCCCTCCGGCGCAGGACACGACCACCTGCGTGAGGCCGGGCGTGGACATCGACGAAGCGACCGATCACCGTGGGGTTCACCGAGTAGTCGTTGCCGGCGATCCGCACGTAGTAGTCCCGCCCCAACCGCACCCGCATCGACGTGCCCACCGTCGGGGCCACCGGCGGCAACACCCCCATCGCCGCGGTGTCGGTGACCACCCGCACCCCGGGTTGGCATCCGGTGCGCCGCAACAGCCGCGAGTTCGCCTTCGGCAACCACCCGGCGCGCTGGGTGTTGTAATCGGCCGGGTCAGCGAAGGTGCGGCCGGGCATGAACGAGGTCTGCAAGAACCCGTTGGCCCGCTCCACCACCCCCTTGGCCTCGGGGTCCCGTGGTGCGGTCTGATAGATCCGGGTCCCCAACGTGCCAGCGAACGAGCGGGCCCCCACCGTTAGACGGTGATGCTGCCCGATCCCGGACTCGTTGTCCACACCAACGTTTTCGGGACTGCCCCCAGCCCGGAGAGCAGTTGCCACATGCCGGCCACCAGGTCGCCGGTGGTCCGGGTGGGCAACAGCAGTGCCATGATGAACCCCGAGAACGCGGCGACCATCGTCAACACCGGCGGGTCCGCTAGCGTCTGCGCACCCACCGGCACGACCTTGCCGGGGAACCACAGATCGCACTGCACGATCTGACCAGGCTCATAGGTGGTGCGGTCAGCCGGATCAGCCGGGCGGAACAACGGCCGCAACTGCGCAACCCCCGCCCGCAGCACCGACGAGGAGTGTTCCCAGCCGATGCGTTCGGCGATCACCGTCGCCGGCATGTCCGGGAACTCCGTCAGCAACGCCCGGATCCGTGGCTCGAACGCATCAACCTTCGACCCCGCCGGGGCAGGCTCGGCAGAGTAGCCGCGGCGGATAGCGCCCGAAGCGACGATGCAGTGCCCAAGTGCAGGGGAGCGCGGCAGGGTTACACGGCGAGGTCGAGGGGAAGGTCGGCGATGTCTTTGAGGCGTTTGCCTTCGATCATCATGTCGAGTAGTTCCTTGGTGTCCTCGCCCCCCTTGTCGCGGACGGCGGCGAGCAACTCGGGCAGGGCGAAGTGGTAGACGCAGTCGATGTCTCCGGTACCCAGCGCGAGCGAGGAGATGCG
>JAABUZ0100007051.1_pt1 | contig 13751 bp, 18 predicted proteins | sample 5562091 | NCBI WGS metagenome assembly JAABUZ01 (sample SAMN12813069, study PRJNA571459) | rock metagenome | isolation source: Antarctica rocks | place: Antarctica: Victoria Land, Linnaeus Terrace sud | collected 2015-12-21 | reverse complement strand
GGGGCTACCAACCTGTTGCCGGTGCAGATCGGCGAGAAGCGGGCCAAGGAAATGGCCATGCTGTGTCGGCGGTACACGGCGCAGCAGGCGCTCCAGATCGGCTTGATCAACGAGGTAACCCCCAACGGCGGGCTGGTGGAGGCTGTCGATCGCTGGCTCGCCGAGATCCACCGGCTCAGCCCTCGGTACCTCGAGATCACCAAGATCAGCTCCAACCTGTGGTGGAACGCATCGAAGGACAACATGACCGCGGGCCTCGGAATGCTCATCCAGGCCATCGGCAGCGAGGACATGCTCGAGGGTGCGCACGCCTTCCTCGGGAAGCGCAAGCCGAACTTCCGAGGGGATCCGCGATGACGACGACGCCGTCAGCTGAGGCCGCGACCGAGGAACGTGGCCGAATCACGGGGTTCTGGCACGCCGGTATCACCGTCAGCGACCTCGACGCCAGCATCGCCTTCTACTGCGACGTCCTCGGCCTCGAGTTGCTGAGGCGGGCGACGTCGAGTTCCGTAGCGGAACGGGTCTGGAACCTTCCCGGCGCGCGCGGCCGCATCGCCTTCATCGACATCCCGGGCAGCGACACGGTCATCGAGCTGACCGAGTTCCGTGACGTGGAGCAGCACTCTGCGTCGGCGCGACCCTGCGACCCGGCTCACGGGCACGTGTGCTTCTACGTCGAGAACCTGGATGAACTGCACGACCGGCTGACCGCGAACGGGTATCGCACCCGCTCGAACGAGGTGGTCACATTGGTGGACGGTGCCGGCGCCGGCGGGAAGGCCGTTTACCTCATCGATCCGGACGGCTACCACGTCGAGCTGTTCGAACGCCCGTCTGCTCGTTAGCGGCCGACGCGCCTATCGGCTGCACGTCACCGCAGGCTCAGGCTGAGCACCAACTTGGCGGCGGCTTTCCGCTGCTCCGGCGCGGTGAGTGCGGTCCGCACCTCTTCGAGTGCGTACCTACCGCCGATGCACGAGCAATCGAACCGTCACCACGCAGCCACGGAAGGATCTCTCCCCACTGCGTACGCGGAAAGCCTTCGTGCAATCGCGTGTAAGGCCCCCAGGCCACGCCACGCACGTCGGTGTTGTTCAGCAAGTAGCCGGTTGAGCTTCACGTCGGCGAGCTCCCCACTCGTGAACCCGACGACCAGCAGGCGACCCAGCGGAGCAAGCGAGCGCAGCGCGCCGGTGGTGAGCTCCTGCCCGCCGACCACATCCACGACCATGTCGACGCCCTGACCACCGGTGAGTTCCCTTGCTGCCGCGGCGAAGTCAGTTGCCGGCAGCGCCTCGTGCGCACCGGCCTGCAGGGCGATCGTGCGCTTCTCGGCCGTCGAGCCGGTAGCCAGAACGCGCGCCCCGAAAGCGCGTGCCACCTGCACCACGGCGGTGCCGAGGCCTCCCCCACCGCCCGTGACCAGCATGGTTTCACCGCTGCGGAGACCACCCCGAACGGTAAGAGCGTAGTACGCCGTCAGGTAGTTAAGCGGCAGACAAGCGCCGGTGGTGTAGTCGACGGTGTCCGGCAACGGGAACACGTTGGTAGCCGACACGGTCACCACCTCGGCTGCCGCGCCGATCCGGTCCCAGCCGGCTACGCGATCGCCCGGCCGAAGCTCGCCGCCGTCGGGAGCAGAGCGCACCACGCCGGCGAAGTCGACGCCGAGAGTGAAAGGCAACTCCGGCCGCAGCTGATACTCCCCGCGGCTGAGCAGCAGGTCGGGAAAGCCCACACCGGCCGCGTGCACGTCGACGACAACGCGGTCGGGCCGCGATTCGGGCTCCGGCACATCCACAACGTCGACGCCCGCGGGGCCCGCGAGACGGACTACCTGCGCAGCCCGCACGGCGTCAGTCGTCCGTGGTGACGCGCGAGACGATGCCGGCCTCCTGGAGCGCGGCGAGGTCCTCGTCGCTCAAGCCCATCTCACCGGCCAGCACCTCGCGCGTGTGCTCGCCCACCGCCGGAACGCCCTCGTACCGGTCCAGCCCGTCGAAGTCGTGCAGGTGCAGGACCGGACCGGGGACGAGGACGTCACCGAAAACCGCACCCGTGAGCGGGCGCAGGGTCCGGGCGAGGAAGTGGGGATCACCCGCGATGTCGCTCGCGTCGTTCACCGCCGCGGCGACGACCTCGAACTTGTCGAGCACGGCCAGCACGTCGTCGCGGTCCCGCTCCTTGATCCAGTCCACGACGATCTGTTGCAACGTCATGTTGTTCTGCATGCGAGCGGAGTTCGTGGCGAACCGCGGATCCGTCTTGAGATCGGGACGCCCCATTGCATCGAACAGACGCATCGCGATCGCCTGGTTCGACGCAGCGATTGCCAACCAGCCGCCGTCTCGCGCCTGGTAAATGCCCTGGGGCGAGGCAGCACCGGAGGAGTTGCCGTGCCGCTGGGTGATCTCGCCGTTAGCGGTGTAGTTCATCACGGCGTCGCCGAGGATGAACATGAGCGGCTCGTACAGGGCGACGTCCACTACGGAGCCCCCACCGGTGGCCGCGCGGCGGAACAACGCCATTGCCGTGCCGAACGCGGCCGAAATGCCTGCGATCGAGTCGGCGAAGCCGAACGGCGGTGCCGTCGGCGGGGTGTGCGGCCAACCATTGAGGAACGCGTAGCCAGCCGCGACTTCGGCCACAGTGCCGAAGCCCGGCCGCTCACGGTATGGGCCGGTCTGGCCGAAGCCGCTGACGCGCGTGAACACGATACCCGGATTGATGTCCCGCAAGACGTCGTACCCGAGCCCCCACTTCTCCATCCGACCCGGGCGGAAGTTCTCGATCAGCACGTCCGCCGTCTGCGCCAATCGCTTGATCAGATCCCTGCCGGCGCTGGTGCGCAGGTCGATACCGACCGAGCGCTTGCCCGAGTTCAACCGCGCGACGCCGAACGACGCACCGTTGTGCTGCGGCTGCCATTGCCGAGCGAAATCGCCGACGGCAGGGTCCTCCACCTTAATGACGTCCGCGCCGAAGTCCCGCAACATGCGGCCCGCAGTGGGCGCGGCGTACATGGAACCCAGTTCGACAACGCGCACACCTTCGGGGGGGGGGCCAGCCATCGGGTCTTCCCTGCGGTCTCCTGAGTCTCCGACTGTTACTGTCGGCAGATACATGAGTATCATACCCATGGATAGATTGGAGGCCAAGCATGCGAAGGCTGGAAGGCAGGATCGTCGCGATCACCGCGGCCGGATCAGGCATGGGACGCGCGAGTGCCCACCGCTTCGCCGAGGAGGGCGCGTACGTCGTCGTCTCGGACAAGGACGAGGCCGCGGCAAAGCGGGTCTCCGACGAGATCGGCGCCGAGGGCGGATCGGCGATCGCAGTCGCATGCGATGTCGGCGACAACGACCCAGATCGGCGCCATGATCGAAGGACTCGAGCGCGATCATGGTGTGCTCCACGTCTTGTTCAACCATGCTGGTATTCCAGGTGCGGCCGGCATGGACGTCGACCCGGCGTCCTGGAGCGAGACGGTCGACATCAACCAGCGTGGCGCCTTCTTCGCGACCCAGTACGCGCTGCCGCTGCTGCGGAAGGCGAACGGCAAGGCGTCGATCATCTTCACGGCCTCGGTTTCCGGCGTTGTCGGCTCACCGTTCAGCCCGCTCTACTCGATGACCAAGGGCGGCATCGTTCTCCTGATGAAGTCGCTCGCGATCCGGCTAGGGCCGGAGGGCATCCGGTCGAACGCAATCTTGCCGGCCATGATCGACACCCCGATGCTTCCGCAGTTCTTCGGTCGGGAGAACGGCGCCGACATCGATGACCTCAGAGACGCATACAAGGCCAACGTACCGCTCGGTCGCATGGGCATCCCCGACCGAGGTTGCCAGCGCCGCGGCGTTCCTCGCCAGCGACGATGCCAGTTGGGTGACCGGCGTCGCCCTGCCGGTTGACGGAGGTTTTCTCGCAAAATGACTCTTACACACAGCTCCGAGCGGCAGATGGGCACCGGCGCCCGGGCGCTCATCGAAGGCGCGACGAACTTCATCGACGGCGTCTGGAAAGAGGGCCGCGGCGAGACCCGGATCACATCGCTGAACCCAACCACCACCGAGACGATCCGCGAGATCACCTCGGCGTCCATCGACCAGACCGAGCGTGCGATCCGCGCTGCCCGTCAGGCCTTCGACTCAGGGCCGTGGTCCCGCTTCAGCCCACGCGAACGGTCCGAGGCGCTGCACGAACTCGCGGACGACCTGCTCGAGGTTGTCGTCACGGAGGTCGGCGCGCCGGTCCGGCTCACGCGGGTGATGCAGGTCGGCATGCCGATCGAGAACGTCCGCTGGGCGGCCGAGATGGCGCTCAAGGGACCGCAGGGCGGCTACGAGGAGGCGCTGCTGCCCCATTGGGGGCTGCCGGCGAGTTCCTCGCTGCTCCAACGTGTGCCCGTCGGTGTCGTTGCCGGCATCACCGGCTACAACTTCCCGATCAACTCGGTGATCTGGAAGTTGGCGCCCGGTCTTGCCGCCGGCTGCTCCCTGGTGTTCAAGCCCTCGCCGCGCACGCCGCTGTCGACGATGGCACTGATCAAGCTGGTCGAGCAGATCGGCCTCCCGCCCGGCGTGGTCAATTTCGTCATCGGCGACAACGAGGTCGGTGAGCTCCTGACCGACCACGACGCCGTTGACATGGTGATGTTCACCGGCTCGTTGGCGGTAGGCCGGCACATCATGCGGACGGCTTCTCGGACAACGAAGCGGCTGGTGCTCGAACTCGGTGGCAAGTCGGCCACGATCGTCCTGCCCGGCACGGACATCCCTGCCCTGACCGAGCCGACCATCATGCGCTGGGCACGAAACTCAGGCCAGGGTTGCGGGTCGACGACGCGGACGTTGGTCCCTCGCGCCGCCTACGACGACTACGCGGCATCGGCACGCGAGTACGTCGACAACCTGAAGATCGGTTCCCCGTGGCTGGAGGAAACCGACCTGGGGCCGCTCATTCGCGCCGAGCAGCGGGACTTCGTCGAGGGGCACCTCAACCGGGCGCTCGAGCGCGGCGCGACCCTGATCGCGGGCGGCGGCCGCCCGGACGGGTACGAGGGCTATTTCATGAACGCGGCGCTGGTCGGCGGCGTCGACAACTCGGATGAGATCTCCCGCGAGGAACTGTTCGGTCCGGTGGGAGTGCTGCTTCCGTACGACTCGATCGACGAGGCAATCAGCATCGCTCACGACTCGCCGTACGGGCTGCACGGGGCGGTGTACGGGCCGCCCCAGGATGCGTTCGAGGTGGCCAGCCGGCTGAGCACCGGCGCGGTGTCGATCAACGGCGGAGGCTTTATGCGACCGGAGGGGCCCTGGGGCGGCTTCCGGCTCAGCGGCATCGGCCGGGAGATGGGCGACGACGGCTTCCGCGAGTTCTTCCAGGTCAAGCACCTCCAGTGGCCGATCCGCTGAACGGATGAGCAGCGAGTACACCTTCACTCCCGCAGATCCGTTCCGGATGGTGATCGAGGAGGGGAAGGTCCACGAGTTCGCACGAGCGACCCACTCGCGCTGCCCGGAGCACCTGCGCACCTGGGACCCCATTTCGCCGATCACCTTTCTCGCCTCGCATCGGCTCTGGATGGAGGAGCAGAACAGTGCCTGGCGCGGTATCCGGCGCGACATGCGCGGCGTGCTGCACGGCGAGGAGGAGTTCGTCTTCCACACGATGCCGCCGGTCGCCGGGACCGTCCTCACCGCACGCCAGTTCGTGGAGCGAAACTACGAGAAGCAGGGCCGGCGCGGCGGGGCGATGACGTTCACCGAGCTGGTCACGCGGTTCTGGACCGAATCGGAGGACGACCCGATCGCTGAGGAGCGGACGGTGACGATTCGCAGGCACGTCCTCAGCGAGCCCGGCGGGACCTCGGGCTCGTCACCAGCCTCGCCGACCGCGCCCGCCCCCACGGGTTCGGCACTGTTCGAGCGGCAGGAGCCGCCGCTGACCGTCACCGACTTCGTCAAGTACCAGGGTGCGTCCGGCGACTTCAATCCGATCCACCACGACACCGCGTTCGCGGCGCGTTCCGGCTACCCCAGTCCGTTTGCGGTCGGCATGTTGGCTGCCGGCATCGCCGCGAACCTCGTCAGCGAGTACCTCGGCGGCGAAGAACGCGGTTCCGGGCGAGTGCGGCGGTTACGTACGCGATGGCACGACCAGGCCTGGCCGGGCGACGCGCTCATTTTTCGCGGCATCCGTCTCGACAACGACCGTCTGCAGGTCGACGTCTTCCGGCCCAACGGCGCTCTTCACCTGGTGGCGTGGGCGGACAGCGACGCATGACCGGGCCGCTCGCGGGACTGCGAGTGATCGAACTAGCCGCGCTCGGGCCGGTTCCGCATGCGGCGATGCAACTGGCGGATCTCGGCGCCGACGTCGTGCGAGTCGACCGCCCCGGCGGGGCGATGTCGCCGCTGGCCGGCTCGGTCGACCACACGCTGCGTGGCCGGACGACTGTGGTGGCCGATCTGAAGGACCCGGCACAGCGCGGCTGCGTGGTCGAACTCGCTGGGTGCGCAGACGTGCTGATCGAGGGCTTTCGGCCTGGCGTCACCGAACGGCTCGGCCGGAGGCGTGCCTGCAAAGCAATCCGCGACTCGTCTACGCACGCATGACCGGCTGGGGCCGTTCCGGCCCCCTCGCGGATGTCGCAGGGCACGATCTGAACTACCTCGCGGTCTCAGGTGTCCTGCACGCGATCGGCCGCGCTGACGCTCCGCCGCCCGTGCCGCTGACCCTTCTGGGTGACTACGGCGGCGGCTCGATGTTTCTCGTCACCGGGATCCTGGCGGCGCTCTACGAACGGCAGCGCTCCGAACGCGGACAGGTGCTCGACGTCGCGATGATCGACGGCATCGGGGTGCTCGCGCAGAAGATGTGGGCGATGCGGGGTGCCGGCACGTGGTGCGACGAACGCGCGGCGAACCTGCTGGACGGCGGCGCCCCGTTCTACGACGTGTACGAGTGCGCGGACGGCCGCTACGTGGCGGTTGCGGCGATCGAGCGCAAGTTCTTCGCCGTCCTGCTCGATTGCCTGGAACTCGACGCTGCTGCCTTAGGTGATCAGTACGACCGGAGCGCATGGCCTGCGATTCGCACGGCACTCACGACAGCCATCGCCGGCCGCACTCGCGACGAGTGGACGCAACGGTGCGCCGGTACGGACGCGTGCCTGACGCCGGTGCTCACCTTCAGTGAGGCAAGCGCCCATCCGCACGCACTGTGCCGCGATGCCTTCGTGGAGATCGACGGCGTTGTCCAGCCGGCTCCCGCGCCGAGGTTCGACCGCACGCCGGCTGATGTCCCCAGCAGCCCGCTGGACGAGCCCGTACCGGCCGACGAGGTGCTGGAGCGCTGGCAGAGCTGAACAGTGGCCTCCGAGTCCAGCACGTGTCTCCACGGTCGTTGATCCAGATGAGGTGCGGCGGCCGCCGATCGGTATTTCTCAGTCGTCGGCGGCCATGCCGAACGCTGCCCACCCGCCGTCGACGGGCAGAATCGCGCCGGTGATGTAGGAGGCGCGGTCCGATCCCAGGAATTCCACGGCGTCGGCAACCTCTTCCGGACGCCCGAACCGGTCCATAGGGACATGCCGCAGGAAGCGCTCCGGCGATGCGTACCCGGTCTGCATGAAGGCCTGCTGCATCTCGGTCGACACCGTCCCTGGTGCGACGGCGTTCACCCGGATCGAGCGGGGCGCCCATTCGACAGAAAGGGAACGCACAAGCCCCTGTACGCCGGCCTTTGCGGCCGCGTAAGCGGCGCGACCGCCAAAGCCGAGCGTGCCGTTGATCGAGGAGACCATTACCACGCTGCCGCCGCCGGACATCCGTCGCGCTGCCTCCCGGGCACCGAGAAAGACAGCCCGAAGCAGGACGTTGTGCAACTCGTCCCACGATTGCATCGGATAGTCGAGCGAGTCACCCGGCGCCGCGACGCCGGCGTTGGCTACGAACGTCCGCAGCGTCGCGCTCTGTGGGATTGCGTCGAACGCCGCAGTTAGCGTATCGATGCTGGCAGCGTCACCGCCGACTGCGCGGTGACCGTCGCCGGGGAGTGCGGCTACGGATGCGGCGACCGCGTCCGCGTCGAGGTCGACGCAGACGACGAGCTGCCCCGCAGCGGCCAGGCGCGCGGCGATGGCGCGGCCCAGGCCGCGGGCCGCGCCCGTGACGACGGCGGCGGGCCTGGCCGGGCGACGCTTACCGCCGTCTGCGGGCATCAGACGAGTTCTTGCGGAGTCTGCCGCCACGGTGCGAGGACCGCTTCGGGATCCGCGTACTCCTCGGGCAGATCGTCGGTGATAGCCAGCACGGCAACCATCCGGCCGAAGCCGACGAACGTCGCCACCTGGAAGCAAAGCTCCATGACCTGCGGCACGTCGAAGTGGCGGTAGAGACGGGCGAAGGTGTCGTTGTCGATCGACAGATGGTCGGTGGCGAGCATGTCGGCGAAGGCGAGCGCCGCCTTCTCCGCCTCGGTCAGGTCGTCGGCTTCGTGCGGCCGCTCCAGCGAGCACACGAGATCTTCGGTCACGCCATCGTCGAGGCTGTCGGAGTAGCGGATCGACATGCACGTACGGCACTGGTTGTGGAACGACACCCGCAGCCTGACGAGCTCGACGAGCCGGCGCGGCAGTATGCCGTTCTCCCGGAGCGACTTCTGGAACTGCAGGTACGCCTGGGCGGTCGCAGGCGCCTGGGCGTACACCTGCTGTCGAAGCGGAGCATCCGCTCCGAATAGCGGTACATATTGCTCTCGAGGAGCGGGCGGGATCCGTGTCACAATAGGCTCCTAAGCGATTGCCTCGTCCTGTTATGCGGAGTGGGTGCTCCGGTTACCCTAGGCGCTGAGTTGTCGCCTGTACAGAGGAGGGTTGTCGTGCATGACCGACGCTGGCATAGCAGATGAAGCGCGCGAGTCGCGCCGGCCGCTGCGCGTGGACGCGGCCGAGAACCGCGAGCGCCTGCTGTTGGCCGCGCGCCAGATCTTCGCGGCGAAGGGACTCGACGCCGGCGTCGACGAGATCGCCCGCGCGGCAGGCGTAGGAATGGGGACGTTCTACCGCCGATTCCCCACGAAGCAGGCGCTTGTCGACGAACTCGTCGGCGACGTGCGGCGCAGCCTGCTCGCGATCGGCCGACGGGTTCGGCAACTGGCCGATGACCGCGCCCTCGAGGCGCTGCTCTACGACGCCGGCCGGTTGCAGGCTCGCGACCCCAGCTGCATGCAGTTCCTCTGGAGCAAGTCGCACGCCGAGCAGCAGGCGATCAACGAGTTCCTCGAGATCGTCAGCGCCTTGCACCGACGTGGCCAGGCCGCCGGACGGATACGCCCCGATGTCTCCGTTACCGATGTATGGGTCGCCCTCTGGTCGCTACGCGCCATCCTGGAGATGACACGATCGGTTGCGCCCAACGCGTGGCGGCGCCACGTCCGCGTGATGATCGACGGCATGACCGCCCGGGACGCCGAGCCACTCGCGCCCGGCTCAATGACGCTCGCCCAGGCCCGGCGGTGCATCGCCGCGGCGAGCCGGTAGCGGGCCGACCGGCAGCTCAGATCTCGAGCTTGCAAGCACCGCCGCCGCGACGTCGTCCGGATGCGACAACGCACCGGCGTGCGGCGCGGCGACCTCGGAGTAGCGCCAGGTCGGGTCGCGGCGCGCGCGGTCGACGACGCGGTCGGGGATGACAGCCGGATCGGTGAAGCCGATGAAGTGGCGGGGCAGCCTCGCCGCCGCGGCATCGGACCGCAGCGGCCGGGTATACGTGGCAACCGGCTGGTCCGACAGGCGTGCGGAGGCCCAGGCCACGTCCTGTGAATCAGTCAGCCCGAACACCCCCTTGCCGGTACGTGCGGGCACCCGCCAGCCGTCGCCGGTCTCCGCGACCCTGCGTTGCAGGGTGGCGGTGATGTGGCGCCATCAGGTCATAGGCGGTCTCGCCCGGCGTGGGGACGAGCGCATCGAGGTAGACGAGCTTGGCGATGCGTTGGCGAGCATCCGTGTCACACACCGCCGTGATGACTATCCCGTCGTAGCTGTGTCCGACCAGCACGACGTCGTGCAGATCCTCGTAGTGGAGCAGGGCTCGCACGTCGGCGCGAGCAGGTGCCCGCGGACGGCGAGACCTGTCAGCGTCGGGGCGTACACATTATGGCCCGCGCTGCGCAACCTCGGCGCGAGCCTGCGCCACGACCAGCTGCCCTGCCGCCCGCCGTGGACAAATACGACAGGAGACGTTGACACGCAAAACACGGTATACCAATAGCAGCGATTGCTCATGCAAGTCGCCTGCGTGGACGCAGGGAGAGCGCATGTCACTTTCGCTCGGACGACCGCGAGGCGCGCACCTCGGCCGGCGAACAGGCGTGATCATGACGAAGCCGACAGAATCGGACTCAACTCACCGGATCGCCGTCATGCAAGTCGACGACGCGCACGTGCACGTCTGGGATCTCGATGCGCGGGATCAGCCCTGGATACCGGCAGCCTCTCCGATCCGGCGCAGCTTCAGCCTTGCCGATCTCCGTGCCGAAATCGCCGATACACCGATCGAGCGGGTCGTCCTCGTTCAGGTCATCGACGACGCCGACGAGACCGCGGACTTTCTGACCCACGCCGAATCCGAGGACTGGGTTGCCGGCGTCGTGGGATGGGCTGACGTCGGTGCCGCGACGTTCGGCGAGGTGCTGGCGATGCTTAGGGATCGGCGGAGCCTCGGAATCCGACATCAGGCACTCGTCGAACCAGACCCCGCCGCCTGGCTGACGTCTCCGGCGGTGCAGCGCGGCCTCGCCGAGCATGATCGGCGGGACTGCCCTTCGACCTGATGCTTCGCCCCCACCACCTAGCGGCTGCCACCGCGGTCGCCCGTGCGCACCCGTCGCTTCAATTGGTACTGGACCATCTCGGGAAGCCCCGATCCAAGATCTCGGGCCTGCCGACCCTTGCGCCTGCGGGCTGGAGCGCTGCCGACATCGCGCCGTTCCTGGACGTCGCGCTGGAGCCATTCGGCGCGCAGCGACTGGTCTTCGGCTCCGACTGGCCGGTCTGCACGAGCGCCGCTTCCTATGCCGGGGCATACGAACTGGCGGCGGTCGCATGCCGCTGCTGCACGGCGGACGAGTCGGTCGCCGTACTCGGGGGCAATGCCCGGTGCATCTACGGCCTCGGGTGACGGAAGACGATCGTCTCGGGTCGAACGCGGATCGTCACGCGCACCACGTCGCCGGGAAGCTCGCGATAGGGGCGGTGGACGTAGGTCTGCGCGAGCCGCTCGATCAGTTCGATCGCGCCGTCGGTCGTCGTCGCGATACCGCGCACCTCGGCGTAGTTGAGCGGCTGCTTCGGAGACCACAGCACACTGACGTGCGGGTCGGCGGCGATGTTACGGTACTTGCGCCGTGCCGTGATCGTCGACAGCAGCAGGTCGTCGCCGTCGTGCGTGGCCCACATTCCCGACAGGTGCGGCCGGCCGTCCCGGCAGTCGCAAACGTGACGTGGGCGCCGTCGTCGAGCGAGCGTTTGGCCGCCTCCGGCAACCCCGAACGCCGAACCGCGTCTGTCATCCCGCCGCTGATCACGCGCGCGCCACCCTCCCAGGTCAGGTCAGGTCAGGTCAGGACCCGGGCGCCCCTCGCGCAGCACGGACCGCGTTGCCTCCATGCCGATGTGGGCCGCTTTTCGCGGTAGGTAGGGCTCGTAGCGCGTCATTGAGCACCTCGACGCCGACGGGAGCGGTGACTCCGAGTGACTCGACCAGCGCGTCGAACTCCGCTATACGGAACTCACCCTGACCAGGCGGGACGCGCCGCCTGAAGGTGTCCTCGATTTCCGATTCGACGAGTTCGTAGCTGCCGTCGTTGATCTGGATCGCGACCACGCGCTCCGGCGGCGTGGCCCGGATCATCTCCTCGGTCGTTCCGCCGCGGTTGAGGTGTTAAGTGTCGTAGACCGGGCCGCCGTTCGGGCGGCCGGACAGCTCGGCGATCCGCCATGCGATCGACACGTCGTGCATGTCGGTCCACGGCAGCGTTTCCAGCCCCACGCGAAGGCCGTGCTCAGCGGCGCGGTAGCACACCCCGGCGAAGCGTCCGGCCAGCTGTTCGAGACCGTCTGTCGTGGGCCCGCTGATCATCATCACGTGCCGGCCACCGAGCGCGTCCTTTATCGCGTACAGGACTCGCTCATACGCCTGTGCCCGCTTCGCCTTCTCCCCGGTTTCCCACCAGTCGGCGATGAAGCCGATCTCGATCAGCTCTAGGCCATGGTCGTCTAGCATGGCCCGCATGTCGGCGTCCGTCAGGCCAGATGCACGCGCAGCCTTGTAGTGCGTCGGGCGGATGCCGATTCCTCGGTAGCCGGCCGCCGATGCGGCCGCCAGCCGCTCCTCGAACGCGGCCTTGTCGACCATCGAGGCGCACAGGTACAGGTCTCCGAGCATCGGCGCGGCCTCAGTACGAGCGTGGCAGGCCGAGCACCTTCGTGCCGAGGAAGGCGAGCACCAACTCGTTGGCGATCGGCGCGATCCGCTCCACCCGCACCTCGCGCCAGTACCGTTCGACGTGGTACTCGTTGGTGTAGCCGTAGCCGCCGTGGACCTGCATGGCGCGATCCGCAGCCTCGAACGCCCACTCGGAGGCCAGCAACTTTGCCTCGTTGGCTTCTTTGCCGCAGGGCTGACCGTTGTCGTAGAGCCACGCAGCCCGGCGAATGACGAGTTCCGCCGCATCGAGTTTGGCCAACGATTCCGCGAGCGGGAACTGAACGCCCTGGTTCTGGCCGATCGCGCGCCCGAAGACATGGCGCTCCTTGGCGTAGTTCACGGCGCGCCGCAGTGCCGCTCGACCGATGCCGAGGCACAACGCTGCCACGATGATCCGCTCCGCGTTCAGCCCTGCGAGCAGGTACTTGAAGCCCTCACCTTCATCGCCGATCCGGTCCTCTTCGGGGATGAACAGGTCGTCGATGAAGAGGGAGTTCGTGGAGATCGCATTGCGCCCGAGCTTCGCAATGGGCTGGATCTTGATGTGGTCCCGGTCCATGGGTGCGAGGAACAGGGTCATGCCCTGTGTCGGCTTCTCGACCTCATCCCGCGGGGTCGTCCTGGTGATCAGCAGCACGCGCTCCGCCTGCTCGGCGCGTGAGATGAACACCTTTCGGCCGTTGACGACGTAGCCGCCGTCGACCTTGGTCGCCGTGGTTCTGATGCTCGTGGTGTCGGTACCGGCATCGGGCTCGGTGACGCCGAAGCAGACCTGCAGGTTGCCGCTGGCCGCGGCCGGCAGGAAGCGCTGCCGCTGCTCGTCGGTGCCGTACTTGACGATCGGCTCGAGGCCGAAGAGGGCGACCTGCACGGTGGTCGCGGCATTGAGCCCGCCGCCGTTGCCGGCGACCTCCTCCATCAGCAGGGCCGCCTCCTGAACTCCGGCACCGCTGCCGCCGAACTCCTCAGGCGTCGTGATGCCGAGCCAGCCGGAGTCCGCCATAGCCTTGTAGAAGTCCCACGGGAACTCGTGATCCAGGTCGTGCTGCATCCAGTACTCGTCCGGGAACCTCGACAGCACCTGCCGCAGGGAGGAGCGAATCTCCTTCTCGTCCTCCGGGCTGATCATGTCGGCCATCTGGCAGCACCCCTTCGGTCTAGTACTACAGTCGCACTTAAGGTAGGTGTCCTCGTCGTCGATAGTGGGATTGTTTGGCGCGTTGTTGGTGTCGTCGTCGCCAGCTGGAGCGGTGC
>JAABUZ0100007048.1_pt1 | contig 13757 bp, 13 predicted proteins | sample 5562091 | NCBI WGS metagenome assembly JAABUZ01 (sample SAMN12813069, study PRJNA571459) | rock metagenome | isolation source: Antarctica rocks | place: Antarctica: Victoria Land, Linnaeus Terrace sud | collected 2015-12-21 | reverse complement strand
ACCGGCGCATGCGCCAGGCGTCCCCGCCACAGATCGTCCACGGTCGTCCCCTGCCCACCCATCCGTGGAACCGCCCCTTCATCTCACCCGTACCATGATCATCGCAAAACTTTGGTGGGCACCCCGCGAACGAGACGCTCTCTTTGCCGGAGATGGGAAGTGTTATGATGAACCACCCGTCACTTCGGCCAAATTATGAGCGGCGGGGTACCGTGGGCGTGGTCGGTGCCTCGTTGCTTGCGGATATCGTGTCGTATTTGGTGTCCATTTCTGTAGTGGCGGAGCTCCATCCCTCCCTCGGCCCCAACCCTCTTGTTCACACACCGCATGAGGTACAACACTACGTCACGCTCATGCTCCTGGTCCTGCCCCTGTGGCTTGCCACGTACGTCATCAGGGGTCTCTATACGCTCGAAGTCATGCAACACGGCACCGGGCTCATCATGACAGCGGTGAATGCCTCGGCGATGGCGACGCTGCTGTCGCTTGGGGCCATCTATTTGAATGGCGAAGGCTTGATACCCCGCGGATGGCTTGTCATTACGTGGGCAACTATGTGCTCGCTGACGGTGGTGGGGCGGGGCGTTGTGCTGTTCGTGGCACGGCGCTATCGTCGGCATCTACCCTGGCAGGTCGTCATTGCTGGTGCCGGGCAAACAGGTATAGCAGCGGCACAGTCCCTGGAGGCCCGCACGGACATGCGCGTTCTCGGCTTTGTTGATGACTACCTGCCGCTGGGGATCGAGGTGGTTCGCGGCGTCCGTGTGCTGGGCCGCTCGACGTCTGTACAGCAGTTGGCCGCAACATCACGGATTGACGAACTGCTGGTGGTGGATGGCGCGTTGCCGCGCGAGAGTCACGAACGGCTGCTGCGGGACGCGTATATCAACCCGTCCTTTCCTCCGCTTCGCCTGATACCCAGTACGTCAGGGGAACTGATGGGGCGCCTCAATGTGGCTCGTCGCGGCAGGGTGCCGCTCCTGGTGCCGGAACTGAGCCGCGTGTCTGGCCCCAATCTTGTGGTGAAGAATGGATTCGATCGGGCTATCGCACTGCTGGTGATTGTAGTTGCGTCCCCATTATTTCTTCTGGCCTGGCTCTGGTCTGTGTGGGCGCACCAACCATTCCTGCGCGGCACTGCATTCGTTGGTCATCGCGGTCGCACGATTCAGCGCTGGTCACTTGCCGCGTGGTGGGCTGCCGACGATACGGTGGATGCGACCTTTCGTTTCTCACAGGAGCGCGGCATGGCAGGGGTTGTCCGCCTGATTCGGAAATTGCCGCGAGCGTTTAACGTGCTGAACGGAGAACTGAGTTTGGTTGGTCCCCGTCCGATTGCCGAGGAAGATCTGACGCTGTATAGCGAGTGGGTGGGTGTCCTGCTTGCCATAATGCCGGGACTCGTTGGGCCGTGGCTGCTTCACAGTGAGAGCACCCTCACGCCCGAGGAAGAGCTTGAGGCTGATCTTGACTATGTTCGAGAGCATAGCCTCCCACGAGATCTGATGATTCTCGCTGGCGCGTGTGTCCAACTCTTTTTTCGTTTGGAAGCCGGGCAGCTGCGGAGGTGGCGTCTGTTTCGAGTTTCGGTCCTGACGGGACCGACACAGCGAGCCGTCCCGCATGGACCATCGAATAAGAATGACCGCTCCACGTTTGCCTGATTGGGCATGGACGGAATCCCATGGTGTCTCAGGGGCTCCTGCTCAGCTTGCCGAGCAGGCCCTGCATTCCCTATGCTTTCATACTGGGTGGCGATGCCCACCTTCATACCGTTGTGTAGAAAGGGGTGGCTCATATGGCCACGACACTCTCAAGGACCACGTCATCCATCGACGGCATTGCCGAGGTACTGGGCGAGCAACGCGATCTGCTCAGTTACCGTGCGAAGGTATCGCGCTCGGGATTGCACCTTCCGGGTCCTGATTTCATCGATCGGGTATTTCTGAGCACCGATCGATCACAACAGGTGCTGCGCAGCCTGCATCAGTTGCACAATACCGGACGACTTGCTGGTACGGGGTACGTCTCCATTTTGCCCGTGGATCAAGGCATTGAACATTCCGCGGGTGCCTCCTTCTCGCCAAACCCTGCGTACTTTGACCCTGAGAATATTGTCAAACTCGCGCTGGAGGGGGGCTGCAATGCGGTTGCTTCCACGTTTGGCGTGCTCGGGGCGGTGGCGCGGAAGTATGCGCACAAAATTCCGTTCATCGTGAAGTTGAACCACAATGAGTTTCTCTCCTACCCGAATCGGTACGACCAGATCATGTTTGGCTCGGTCCGTCAGGCGTGGGAGCTGGGTGCGACTGCCATAGGCGCGACCATCTACTTCGGTTCCCCGGAATCGACCCGCCAGATACAGGAGGTAGCGGCTGCCTTTCACGAGGCGCATCAGCTCGGCTTGGCAACGGTGCTCTGGTGCTACTTGCGAAACGCCGCCTTTAAGACCGACACTGATGACTACCATGTTGCCGCCGATCTTACGGGGCAGGCGAACCACCTTGGAGTCACGATAGAGGCCGATATTATCAAGCAGAAGCTGCCCGAGACCAACGGAGGCTACACGGCATTGAAGTTTGGCCGTACGAGCAGCAAAGTCTACTCCGACCTCACAACGGATAACCCGATCGACCTGACGCGCTACCAGGTGATGAACTGCTACATGGGTCGTGCCGGGCTGATCAACTCCGGCGGTGCATCTGCAGGGGACACGGATCGCGCCGAGGCCATCACCACCGCCGTTGTCAACAAACGAGCGGGTGGTATGGGGTTGATCTCTGGCCGGAAGGCGTTCCAGCGGCCCATGGACGAAGGTATTGATCTCCTGCACGCGATCCAGGAGGTGTATCTCTGCCCCGAGGTCACCATCGCCTGAAGCCATGGCGTTGGTGTGCTTGCCGCGGAGTAGATGCGCACCCTGGTGAAGGGACGAACGGTCGAGCGTCGGTCGTGCCACGGTGCTTTCTTCTCCTGGTCGGGCCCGGGGGTGGGATGCGGAACCCATGCAACCGGCCATGACTTCCTGGTCAAAACCAGAGACGTCGACCGGGTAGGCGGAGCGTGACGCGTGCGCTATACTTTGGCGGCATCGTCGCGCCAGCGGCGTCTGCGTCGCGTGTTCGAACCGGCGTGGCGTACCATCGTCGCGGTGGAGGGCGCGCTTGCAGCGTGGAACTGTGCTTTGCACAAAGGAGAATTCATTGGCTGATATCGTGCGCATGGGTGTTGTCGGGGCGGGAAGTATTGCTGTACGAGGTATTCTTCCCCACCTCAGTCAGGCCGATGTACAGGATCGAGTGCGCCTCCAGGCAGTCTGCGACCCGTTTCCAGGTCGGGCCGGGGCCGCCTCCGAGAAGTTCAGCATTACCCATGCCTTTGAGTCGTATGAGGAGTTGCTTGCACGTGGCGACGTCGACGCGGTGAGCATTGCCTCGCCCATTGGCCTCCATTATCAGCAAGGTAAGCAGGCATTGGAAGCCGGAAAGCATATCCATTTCAACAAGACGATGACGACAACGGTCGCCGAGGCCGACGAACTGATTGGGCTGGCGGCACAGAAGGGGCTCAAAATTGTCGCCTCTCCTGGCGAAGTGTTGCGCCCCCACCTGCAAAAGATGAAAGAGATGGTCAACGACGGGACGCTCGGCACCATTGCCTGGGCCGCCTGTGGCGCAGCCTTCGGGCAATATCACGAAAAGGAAGGCGTCCGGCAGGGGAACGATCCCCTGAGTAATATCGACCCGTCGTGGTACTACCGTAAACCCGGTGGCGGACCGCTGTACGACATGACGGTCTATTCCCTGCACGGACTCACCACGGTCCTCGGTCCTGCACGCCGCGTGACCGCGCTTTCAGGAGTCCGTGTCAAAGAGCGCGAGTTTCGGGGTGCTATGGTACCCTGTGATGCCGATGACAACACGTTGATGGTGCTCGACTTTGGCAATGCCATGTTCAGCTTTGTCTATGGCACGGCCGCCGGCCGTGTCACCGAGGGGTTTAGCCCGAGTATTTTTGGCACGAAAGGGAGCATCGTCGGGCGCACGCTCAATGGGCAGCCGTTTGATTACCCGGGCCGGGAACTCGCACAGGAAGGCAGCGACCAGTGGCTCCTGCCGCACGTCGTCGGTCCGCACCGCCCAATCCAGGAGCAACACGTCTATGAAGACGTGATGCAACTCGTCGATTGGGTGCGCGAGGACAAGCCGAGCCCCTGTACGGCCGAACATGCTCGCCACGTGATCGATATTATCGAGTCGGCCTATCGCGCTTCCGAGACCGGCGAGACACAGGAGCTAAAGACGACCTTTTAGGGAGACGTCAGCTACCCTGGCTCGCCACGTTCTGCACTCCGTTTCCCCGGGGGAGATCGTGGCGAGCCAGCCCGAATTCTTTACGGACTTCCTGACGCATCCAGAGGGGGTAGATGAGAGTTGTAGAGAAACGCCACATACAGGCATACCGGCAGGCTTCAAGGAACCGCGCGACGCTCTCGTGGCGGTCGCATAAGGGGAGTCTCCTGGCCCTGACGTTCGTCGGCTGCCAGGAGACTCGGCCATCGGTGCGATGCCCAGTGATACAGGTGGATACCCAGGAGCAGCCAGAATAGGCCGAACAGCATGCCCTCCAGCACGTCGCTCGGCCAGTGTTCTCCCTCCATGATCCGTGACGGCGCGATGAGCACCATCAGGAGAAAGAGGAGACCGCGCAGGACACGCAGCAGCGCCGGATATCGGTCAGTCTGATAGCTCAGGAAGATCAGGAGTCCGAAAAAACCGAAGACATGCACCACGTGACCGGATGGAAAGCTGAAATAGGTCGTAATCTGTTTGAGCACGGTGATGCCATGCCCGGTTGGTCTGGGTCGTTGCACCACCTGGTTCGCGAGGAAGCTCGACAGATCCCCCATCGCCGTCACGAAAAACGCGACGAGAGCATCGAGCCAGCGGCGCAGGAGGAGCAGGGTGACGATGACCACGATGACGGTTCCTCCGGCGGGATTGGGCCAGTTGATGGTGCTGGGGATCTCAATGAGTTGCGCCAGTGCCACATGGGGCAGCAAGAGATGCTGTACCGCCAGTTCGATCTCCACGTCGCCGGGCAGTGGTTGCGGATGATTTTTGACCACCAAACCAAGCGCGAGGATCGCGACGATCAGGAGCGCCTCGGTGATGAGGAAGCCGCCGTGGTGGACGGGGTGCGCGCCCCGGTGCGCGTCAGTTGCTCTGTTCGCCGACATGGGTACTTCGATCTCGCCTCCCGCTGCACGTGCTGAAACGCAGTGACGTTCACCCGGTAAGTACCAGCGCAACGGCCGTGCCAGTGAGATGCGCCCCGTATGGGTTCATGACCAAGGCTATCGGTTGTGGATTATTCATCGTTGAGGGACAATGCCATCCTGGCGATGAGGCCACCGTCGACGAGCAGGATGGCTCCCGTGACGTACGATGCTTCATCTGAGGCAAGGAAGACGGCCGCGCCCGCGATATCTTCGGGAACGCCTACCCTGCCAAGAGGGAGCTGTTTGCCCAGCGTGTCGCGATCATAGTCTGGCGTGAAGTAACGCTCGACTTCAATTGCACCAGGCGCGATCGCGTTGACCGTGATCCCGTGGGGGGCGAGTTCGACCGCGAGTCCCTTGGTGAACATGTTGATGCCCCCTTTCGTCGCCTCGTAATGGGCATGGCGGGGTGTGCTGGCGAATCCGTGGACGGAGGTCAGGTTGATGATCCGTCCGCCTGTACCCTGTGCCACCATCGCTCGTGCGGTCTGCTGGCTACAGAGGTACATCGATTTGAGGTTGATGGCGAACGTCTGGTCCCACGTCTCTTCTTTCAGCTCGAGGAAGGGCTCGGGCCAGGTGACGCCGGAGTTGTTGACGAGTATGTCGATGCGGCCGTACCGTTCCAGGGCCGTGTCGATAAAGCCCCGTGCTTCTGCGGAGACACCAAGGTTCGCCTGCTTGACGAGGCAGTGCCTACCTGCGGATTCAATGGCCTGGCGCGCGCTTTCCGCACCCTGTGCGTTGCCGTGGTAATGGATCGCGATGTCGGCGCCTTCTCGGGCCATGGCCAGGGCAATACCGTGGCCGATCCCTGTGCCCGCACCCGTGACAACCGCGATTTTCCCCTGTAGCCGCATGTGATCCCGCCCTTCCTGTCCGTGCTTTTCTCAGCACGGTTATGGTAGTGCACGCACGTGTGTAGGCGATAGCGCCGGCAGGTACGGCAGATCGGCGTGCCCGTTCGAGCGCGTCCACCCGTCCCGAGCCTGGTTTATTTTCTGTGCGTGTCCGGTGGTGGCATTTCACTGGAAAGGTAAAGATGTGCCCGCCATCAATTCTGATGATCGCGTTGGCTGCCTGTGGTGGTGCTTCGGGGGTTCGTTCGGTAACGTGCTATGCTACCGCTCTGGTGCTCAGCAGCAATCAGGCGATGGTAACACGATCGTACCAGGAGGTTGTGCCAGTGGAGCTTTCTCTCCAGGGTCGAGTCGCCGTGGTGTCGGGGGCCAGTAAGGGCATTGGCAGAGCCATTGCCACGGAGCTGGCCCGTGAGGGCACCGATGTGGCCATCTGTTCGCGTACGGCGGCGGATCTGGAAGCAGTGGCCGGGGACATCCGTGGTGCAACGGGACGGCGCGTGTTGCCGGTTGCGGCCGATCTTGCAACCGCGGAGGGGGTGCGGCACCTGGTGCGGCAGACCGTTGACGCATTTGGTCGGGTTGACATCCTGGTGAACAATGCGGGAGCGACTCAGCGGGGCAACTTTCTCACACTCGGTGACGATGTCTGGGCGTCAGGGTTTGCGCTCAAGCATATGGGGTATGTGCGGCTGAGTCGCGCACTGTGGCCGCACCTGTCGCGTGACGGGCGTGGACGGGTTGTCAACATCATTGGTGGAGCCGGGCGGACGCCGAGCGCCGACTTTATGATTGGTGGGGGCGTCAACGCCGCCCTCATGAACTTTACCAAAGCACTGGCGCTTCAGGGGGCGCCGGAGCGTATTCTCGTCAACGGCATTAGCCCGGGCAACATTCGCACAGAGCGGTACGCGGGGCGACTCCAGCAGGCTGCTGCTGAGGGGGGCATCAGCGTGGAAGATGCCGAGCAGCGCCTCCTCGCATCACAGCCACTGGGACGGATTGGGTCTCCGGAGGATATCGCCGCGCTGGTTGCCTTTCTCTGTTCCGATCGTGCCACATTCATCCACGGCACCATCATCACGGTCGATGGTGGTGTCACGGCCTGCATATGACCTTGCCATCCAATGAACCAGACGGTGATGTGGCTGTTTCCTGGCTCTGTGCCTGCCGCGTCACCGCCGGACGGCTTATATGGTCACCTTTGGATTGATTGTACACACGGATCACCGTACGACCGTGAGCCACAGGCTGTTCTGCCGCTATGGGACGGTGTGTTCGGGTGCGTCGACTTCCGGCGCTGGAACGGTCAGGCGGAACCGCATGCCACCCCCTGCGCGAGCATCCGCGACCAGTGTGCCGCCATGGAGTTGCACAATTCTCCGCCCTGCATAAAGGCCAACGCCGAGATTTCCCGTTGCACTGGGGAGTCCAGGCGCGTCGTGAAAGCGATCAAAGATGTGCTCCAGGTCGGCGGGGGCAAGGAGCGACCCTGGATCGGCCACGCTGAGTTCCCATCCTCCGTTTCGGGTGGGTTCCAGCGTCACCTCTATGTCCCCACCCTCAGGATTGGACTTCATAGCGGTGTCAAGTATTTGGCTGAGCAGCGTGCCGATTCGCATGTGGTCAGCGTCAACCTCCAACGATGCCGGTGCGATGACGTGGATGCGGTGCCGGGTGGTGGCGGCCTGGGCTGCCTGGACAGCCTCCTCCACGATCTCAGTCAGATTGCCGACGAAACGGTGGAGCACGAGTGTCCCGGTATCGAGGCGTCCGACGTCCAGAAGCTGTGCGACAAGTTGTTGCAAACGTAATGCCTGGCGGTTGACTGTGTCGACCGCCAGGCGGGCACGCGATGGGATGGCATCGGTGCCGCTATGGACCTGGCGTGCCAGCAACTGGGCGAACCCGCGCAGGCTGGTCAACGGGGTGTTCAGTTCGTGGGCGACCGCCCTGAGGAAGTCATTGCGAGCTTCGATGGCTTGCTGTGCCTTCCGGTAGAGCCATGCGTTATCGACCGCGAGCGCCGCGTGGCGTGCAAGGTTCTCAGCTATCTGGAGATCGAGGTGGTCGTACCGCCGTGATGGATGCTCGGAGACGTAGGTCATAGCACCCAGCACCCGTTCGCGCGCTATCAAGGGCACGACCATGACCGACGCGAAGCCGAGTCGTCTCCGTAACGTAACGTGGTCGGCATCGCGGCTGCTGCTGACGAGCAGGGCATCATCGACGATAGGAATCAGGATCGACTGACCACTTCGAAAGACGGACGAGACCGGCTGGGGCCCCTTCGGGTCGGGTGGATAGCGGCGTTGCAACTCGGCCACAAGGGGCTCCCGTTCAGGATCCACGTGGCTACCACCAATGCCGTAAAAATGTCCATCTTCATCGAGGATGTCGGCGGAACACCAGTCCGCGAGTACTGGCACAGCGAGGCGCGTCAAGTTGTGCAGCGTCGTCTCGTACTCAAGCGATGACGCAAGGATGCGGCTCGCGTCCACCAGAAAGCGCTGTCCGGCCTCCCTTCGCTGTTGCTCGGATACGTCCCAGAACACACCGAAGGCACGCACCACCGTGCCCTGTGCGTCAAGCTCGACGGCGCCGCGGCTTATGAACCACACCATCGTATTGTCCGGGTGTCGCACCCGGAATGTCAGCTGGTAGGCTGCTTCCTGTTCCGGGGACCGATGTGCGAGTGCGTCGAACAGCGGGTGATCTTCGGGTTCGATGAGCGCAGCAAGGGTCGTGTAGGTAGTGCCAAGGAGTTCCGGTGGCGCCCTGAGTACGGCGGAGGCATTGGCAGACCACGTGATGTCACCTGTCTGGATGTGCCATTCCCACAGGGCAATCTCGCCCGCGTCGATGGCCCGTTGCATCGCCATGCCATCCTGTAGACGCCGCATGTCGTGCTGATCCCAGGGGCGTCCTTGTTCAGTCATGCGTAGAGACGCTCCCCCCGCCTCGGCGGATGCAGCGGACTGTGGTGGTGTCGCCGGGGATGCAGTCGCGGTTGTCTCGCTCGGTGCGTTGGATCTGTGCCAGCATGGAGCGCCTCATCGTCATACTAACTCTGGTGGTACAGGTTGCAATGGTCCACGCAATACCGCACAATGCATTCCTATTAGTCCAATGATACAACGGTCTCAGATACGCTACCCAGGCGTATGGGTGCGGCACACGAAGGGGACGGTTAGCTATGCCACAGGTTGCCGGGGTCGAGATTACCGGATCACTTGACGGTCCCGCGAAGGACGTCCTCACCGACGAGGCGATCAGTTTTGTCGCCAGGCTCCAGCGTCAATTCGGTCCGAGGCGTGAGGCGCTGCTGACACGGCGGGCAGAACGTCAGCGGGAACTGGACGCCGGAGCGTTGCCTGACTTTCTGCTGGAAACGAAGCATATTCGCGAGGGTGACTGGAAAGTCGCCCCTGTACCCGCCGATCTGCAAAACCGCCGCGTGGAGATCACGGGCCCGGTTGACCGCAAGATGGTGATCAACGCGCTCAACTGCGGCGCGAAGATGTTCATGGCCGACTTCGAGGACGCGCTATCGCCAACCTGGCACAACCTGCTGGAAGGGCAGGTCAATCTCACCGATGCCATCGAGCGCACCATCAGCTTTGCCAATCCAGATGGCCGCACGTACAAGCTCAACGACCAGGTGGCGACGTTGCTCGTGCGGCCACGTGGTTGGCACCTCACCGAGAAGCACGTGCTGGTGGATGGACAGCGGATATCGGCGAGTCTCTTCGACTTCGGTCTCTACTTCTTCCGCAACGCACAGCGGTTGCTCGACCGCGGCAGCGGCCCGTACTTCTATCTGCCCAAGCTGGAAAGCCATCTGGAAGCGCGCCTCTGGAACGACGTGTTCAACGTTTCGCAGGATGCGCTGGGCATACCGAGAGGTACCATCAAGGCGACGGTGCTCGTGGAGACGATTCTGGCTGCCTTTGAGATGGACGAGATTCTGTACGAGTTGCGTGACCACAGTGCCGGGCTCAACGCCGGTCGGTGGGACTACATCTTCTCGATCATCAAGAAGTTCCGCAATCGTCCCGACTTCGTCACTCCCGACCGTGTCCAGGTCTCGATGACCGTGCCCTTTATGCGTGCTTACACCGAGTTGCTGGTGCAGACGTGCCACAAGCGCGGCGCGTTCGCGATGGGCGGGATGGCGGCGTTCATCCCCAGTCGGCGCAATGCTGAAGTCAATGACATTGCGCTCTCTAAAGTGCGAGATGACAAACAACGCGAGTCGAACGACGGCTTCGACGGCACCTGGGTCGCACACCCGGATCTGGTTCCCATTGCGATGGAGATGTTCGACAAGGTGCTCGGAGACAAACCAAACCAGCTTGACAAACAACGGCCCGATGTCCGCGTGGCCGCGAGCGACCTCCTGAACATCAAAGGCGCCGGTGGCGGGGTGAGCGAGGCTGGCGTGCGCGGCAACGTGAGTGTTGGCATCCAATACATCGCGTCGTGGCTTGGTGGCGTGGGCGCCGCCGCAATCTTCAACCTGATGGAGGATGCGGCAACCGCCGAGATCAGCCGCGCACAGATCTGGCAGTGGGTCAGGCACGGTGTTCGCCTTGATGATGGTACTGCCGTGACCCCCGCCTTGATCAAGCGCCTCGAAGATGAGGAGTTGACCAAGGTGCGCGAGAGTATGGGCGACCGTGCCTTTACACAGTGGCCGTTTGAAGAGGCCACCAACCTGTTCGATCAGGTGGCACTGAGCGAGACCTTTACCGAGTTCTTGACACTCCCCGCATATGAACAGCTGAAGGACTGACATGCGACTTGGCGTCTGTGGCGGCATCTGCCCGACCGACATGAACGATGTCACGCCCGAGTTCTGCGCAACGGTACGCAGCCTCGGGTTCAGCGGCGTCTACTGCCGCTTCTCCAAAAACGACCCGCACACGACGAGCCGCGCCACGTGTGAGCGCGCGAGGGCCGTCTTCGCCGACAACGGTGTCGAACTGTATCAGGTGCCTGGATACTGGCAGTGCCTCATCCACCCCGACGAGCGCCAGCGTGGGGAGGCCGTGAAGACACTTCAGGCGGCGCTCAAGCTCGCTGGCTGGCTGGGAGCCCGGTCGATCGACACGGGGCCAGGAAGCATGAGCCCGCGTGGGTCGTGGTTTCCCCACCCGGACAACTGGACGAGTACGTCACGGCGGCAGCTGATCCGCAGCCTGCGGGAATGTGCACAGGTTGCGGAAGACGTGGGAGTCTACCTGGGTCTTGAAGCGCATCAACTGGTGACACTCAAAACACCCGAAATCACCTGCGACATTTTGGACGCGGTTGACTCACCGTGGGTCACGTGTGACCTCGATCCGGCCAACTGGATTACGCTGGAAACAGCGTTCGAGACGGGGACAGCCATCAGCCATATGTTTGACGTGCTCGGCACGCGCATCATCAGTGGACACGCCAAGGACTCGCGCATCGAGGATCGCCTGACGATTCACATCGACGCCTGTAGCCCTGGCACGGGCAACCTTGACTTCGCCACGTACTTCCGGCGTATGGAGGCCCTCGACCCAAGCTACCCGTTGATTGTGGAGGGATCGAGCTACGAGGAGTGGCCCGCCGCCTCGGCGTACCTCCACGCTGTTGCGCGCGATGCCGGCGTACGGATCGTCTAGTATGCGGCTCGCCAACCGGATCGCGGTGATCACGGGCGGTGGTCGGGGCATCGGTCGGGGCATCGCGCGCCGCTTTGCCGCCGAAGGCGCCGCGGTCGTCATTGCGGGGCGCGATGTGGCCACGCTGGATAGGACGGCACGTGAGATACACGACGCGGGTGGCGACGCGTTTGCCGTGCCTACGGATGTCGCTGATGAGCAGGCGTGTGATCGGCTGTTTGCCCGGACGGTCGAGCGGTACGGCCGCATCGATGTTCTTGTCAACAATGCCGCTGTCTCTTCCCCTGACCGGGTATCGTTTGAGCAGACGCCGACGGACGTGTGGCGCGAGACGTTACGGGTCAACCTGGATGGCATGTTTTACTGTGGACGGGCGGCGGCTCGTGCCATGATTCCAGGCGGGTACGGACGTATCGTCAACGTGCTGGCGATCCAGGCGTGGGTGCCGCTGCCCTACAATGCGTCGTACGCGGCGTCGAAAGGTGGCGGTGGTTCGCTCACCCGCAGTATGGCCATCGACCTCGCGCCGCGTGGCATCATCGTCAACGCCATCGCTCCCGGGCCAGTGTATGTCGCCAGCGACGACGTCCCACCGGATGTGGACGCATCGGCGGCGACGGTGGCCCAGCGGGCCGGGCGGCCCGAGGAGGTCGCGGCACTGGCCCTGTTTCTGGCATCCGACGAATGCTCGTTTGTGGTCGGGCAGACGATTGTCTGTGATGGTGGTCGGCTGCTCTCGCGGCGCGGCGACCCAGGATGGGTGTGACCTCGATGAAAATCTACATCCTGACCGACCTCGAAGGCCCGGCGATGGTGTTCAGCTTCTCCCAGACGCGGCTGCCGGTAGACGATCCCCGCAAGCTCCCGGCCATGCGGCTCCTCACGCGGGAGGTGAATGCCTGTATCGACGGCATTCTGTCGGTTGAGCCGCACGCCGACGTGGTCGTGTGGGATGGTCACGGCAGTGGCGGCATCGCCTACGACCTCCTGCACGACCGTGCGGAACTGGTTGGGGGCACGGGCGCGCCCGCGCCATACGGCATGGACGCCACATGTGATGCATTGTTCTTCGTGGGTCAGCACGCCATGGCGGGGACACCGAACGCTCCGCTCGCGCACACCTATTCGTCGCGCACCGTGGAGTATTATCGCCTCAACGGGCAACCGATCGGTGAGTTTGGCATGCGGGCAGCGATGGCGGGCACACTGTTTGAGATACCGACCCTCTTTTGCTCGGGTGACGACAAAGCGGTCGCGGAGGCGCAGGCCGTGGTACCGGCTCTTGTGGGAGTGACCACAAAGGTGGGGATGGGTCGAGAGTCGGCCCGCTCACTTTCACCCGCTGTAGCACGCGCCCGTATCGCCAGTGGCGCCGCCGCCGCCTGCCATCTTGTCCGCCAGGGGCGCATCGCGCCATTCCGAATCCTCCCCCCGTATGTCTTCGAGGTGCGCGTGCTGGCCGGGCAGGAGAGCAGCCTTGAGGGATACCTGACACAGGGGGCGAGGCAACTGGACGCGCGAACAGCGGTGTTGGAGACAACTGATCCGATGGCGGTGTTCCGGTAGAACGAGCAGAGGAAAGGATCGTCATATGCGGGCCCTGGTCATCGATCCCGCCGTACCGGGAGGATTATCCCTCGGGGAAGCGGCGGACCCCATGCCTTCCGCGCACCAAGTGGTGGTTCAGATTCAAGCCGTGTCCCTGAATCGTGGCGAAGTGAGTGGCATCCCGCGCGCGAAACCGGGGACGGTCCTCGGATGGGACGCGGCGGGCACCGTGATTCAGGCGGCGGCTGATGGGCGTGGTCCGGAGGTGGGGACGCGTGTGGTGACCCTGGGTGGCGCGGGTGGCTGGGCCGAACGACGGGCGGTGGGCACGACCGACCTGGCTGTCTTGCCCGAGGGGCTTGATGCTGGTCTGGCGAGCGCGCTGCCGGTGGCGGGTGTCACGGCGCTGCG
>JAABUZ0100007047.1_pt1 | contig 13759 bp, 10 predicted proteins | sample 5562091 | NCBI WGS metagenome assembly JAABUZ01 (sample SAMN12813069, study PRJNA571459) | rock metagenome | isolation source: Antarctica rocks | place: Antarctica: Victoria Land, Linnaeus Terrace sud | collected 2015-12-21 | reverse complement strand
GGGGTACAGGATCGGGCGGCGCGGTGTCCAACACCGGTTCCGCGACGATTGGCAATGCCACCATCGCCGCCAATAGCGCCAGCGGCGGCACTGGTGGCCTGGGCGTATCCCCTGGTGCGAATGGTGCAAACGGCACCCCCGCCGGGGGCGGGCTGGCCAACGACGGCATCAACACGCGGAGCGCCGTCAACACCATCCTCTCCGCCAACACCGGTGGCACGTTCGGCAACTGCTCCGGCGCAATCACCGACGGCGGCCACAACCTCGAGTTCAACCCGACGACCACCTGCGGCTTTGCTACCGCTGTCCAGCACGGCAACCCGAACCTCGACGCCCTCAAGGACAACGGAGGCCCCACCCAGACGATGGCCCTCCTCCCCGGCAGCGTCGCGATTGATACCGCCGATCCCGCCGTCTGCGCCTTGCCGCCGATCAGCGGCAAGGACCAGCGCGGGTTCTTCCGCCGCGCCAATCAGTGCAGCATCGGCGCGTTCGAGGCCGATGTCGCCATCCCCAATCCGGTGCCGCCAGCGCGGCCGGGTCCACCGCTACCGGGTTCGCCCGCACCCGACCCACTGCCACCCCTGCGGCCTGGTGGCGGTGGCGGCGGTGTCCCGAACCCAGTCCCACCCTCGCGCTGAGGGGTGATGGGTTTACTTCGAGACCGACGTGCTGGAATGTTGCTCCCCTTCCCGTTGTGGAAGGGGGTTCAAGGGCGGACAGTTCTCCGATTTTCCTTGCCTGCACTGGCCCCGGTGCCATCGGTAGGGGCACAGAGCATGCGCCCTCTCTCCCGTACCAAGGCATTTGCACTGCAGGGCGACACGGCCGAGGCGGCGCGGAGGGCGCGTGCTCTGCGCCCCTACACACGATAATGCGTACCGAGCAATGCGGGAATGCCGCGTCCTTTCCTGCCGTTGTGACCAATACGCGGACGTGACGTGTTGTTGCGTTTGTTACGTAACTTCTGCGACAATGCGCGATATGGATACGCGGAGGAACGATCGTTGATGGCGCAGATAACGGCACAGAGCACGACGACCGTGCTGGATCTGATTGGTAACACGCCGCTGATCCGGCTGACACACCTCGCGGCGCACCTGCCGGAGACGGTAACCGTCGCGGCGAAGGCGGAGATGCAGAACCCCGGTGGTAGCGTCAAAGACCGCCCTGCGCTGGCGATGATTCAGGACGGCATCGCGCGTGGGCTCCTGACACCGGAAAAGACGATCCTCGACGCGACGAGTGGTAATACCGGCATCGCCTACGCGATGATTGCCGCGACGCTCGGCTATCATGTCGAACTCTGTATGCCCGCGAACGCGAGCGAGGAGCGCAAGCGCATCCTCGCCGCCTATGGCGCGACGCTCGTTGAGACTGACCCGGCGGAGGGGTTTGACGGCGCGGTCTTTGAGGTGCAGCGTCGCCACACTGCGGACCCGGAGCGCTATTTCTACCCCGACCAGTTCAACAACTCAGCCAACTGGCGCGCCCATTACGACACGACCGGGCCGGAAATCTGGGAGCAGACGGCTGGCGCAGTGACGCACTTTGTCGCGATCATGGGCACGAGCGGCACCTTCACCGGCGCCGGTCGCCGCCTGCGAGACTACAATCCGCACGTCCGCCTCATCGCGGTGCAACCGGATAGCCCGGTGCATGGCATCGAGGGAACGAAGCATTATGGCTCCGCCATCGTCCCCAGCATCTACGACCCGTCGCTCGCGGACAGGATCGAGGAAGTGAGCACCGAGGACGCCTACGCGATGGTCAAGCGACTGGCGCGCGAGGAGGGGCTGCTCGTCGGTGTCTCCGCTGCCGCGAACACCGTCGCCGCCCTCCGCGTTGCTGCAACGCTGGATACGGGTACGGTCGTCACTATCCTTTGCGATGGCGCAGCCAAGTACCTCTCGCTCCCCTTCTGGGACGAAAGGAACGACGTTTGAACCGCGAAGGCGCGAAGAACGCGAAGGAGGGAGGAGAACAAAAGAAGATTCTTTGTCCTCTTTCCCCCTTCGCGTCCTTCGCGCCTTCGCGGTTAATGTATGTCCGGGGGTGGCATGAGTGTGGTGTGGACGAATGCGCTGCGGGCAACGGTCTGTCGGCAAAGCGAGAATGGCTACCCGGACGAGGTGTGCGGGCTGCTGATCGGCGTGACGGAGGGCGATGCGAAGGTCGTGCGCGAGACCGTGCCCGTCGAGAACGCCTGGGAGCAGGTGGACGAGCGGCGTCGGCGTTTCCAGATCGGGCCGGAGGTGATCGCGCGTGAGGAGCGACGGGCGCGGGAGGCGGGCATGGCACTGCTTGGCTTTTATCATTCTCATCCAGATAGCGAGCCGCACCCCTCCGAGACGGATCGCGACTTCGCCTGGCCGACCTATTCCTATATCATCCAGGGCGTTTATAAGGGCATTGCCCTCGACCTCAAATCGTGGGTGCTCAAAGCCGATCGCTCCGGCTACAATGAAGAACCAATCATCGAGCGCGGGTAGGAAAGCGAATGAACCGCCGAGACCCAGAGAACACAGAGAAAAAGAGAGGAATATTTCTTTCATACTCTTTCGATGTATTCCCTTCTCCCTCCCTCTCGGCGGTTCAATCGATTTCGTATTGATATGAGGAGGTCATGCGATGGCGGAGAATGTGACGATTTTGATTCCGACAGCGCTCCGGCAGTTCGCCGGGGGCAAGGAACAGGTGCAACTGGCGGGCGGCACAGTCGGTGACGTGCTTGGGCAACTGACCGGGGAGTACGCGGACCTGAAGAAGCACCTTTACAATGACAGCGGCCAACTGCGCTCGTTTGTCAACGTTTACCTGAACGACGAGGATATCCGCTATCTCCAGAAGGACGCGACACCCGTTGCGTCCGGTGATACGGTAACGATTGTGCCCTCTATCGCGGGGGGTGCGGCAACCCCCACCCTGCTGCCCAAAGGGCACCCGCTCCCCCGCGATGCGGGAGAGGGAGCAGATGCGGAGGATGTGGAACTCTCGGCGGACGAGATCGGGCGCTACAGCCGCCACCTCATCATGCCGGAGGTGACGCTGGCGGGGCAGAAGAAACTGAAGCAGGCGCGCGTCCTGCTCGTCGGCGCGGGCGGCCTCGGCGCGCCGCTCGGTTTGTACCTGACGGCAGCGGGCGTCGGCCACATCGGCATCGTGGACGCCGATGTCGTGGATTCCTCGAACCTCCAGCGGCAAGTGACCTACACGACCGAGGACATCGGCATGCCGAAACTGGAAGCGACGAAGCGGCGGCTGACCGCCCTTAACCCGTACACCGAGATTACGACCTTCGAGACGCGCTTGTCCAGCGAGAACGCGCTCGACATTTTCAAGGACTACGACATCATCGTGGACGGGACGGACAACTTCCCGACCCGCTACCTCGTCAATGATGCCTGCGTGCTCCTGGGTAAGCCAAACGTCTACGGCTCGATCTTCCGCTTCGAGGGGCAGGTCTCGATCTTCTATGCGAAGCAAGGGCCGTGCTACCGCTGCCTCTACCCGGAACCACCTCCACCCGGCCTCGTCCCCTCCTGCGCGGAGGGCGGCGTGCTCGGCGTGCTGCCTGGTATCGTCGGTGCGTTGCAGGCGGCGGAGACGCTGAAGCTCATCATCGGCATTGGCGAACCGCTCGTCGGGCGACTGCTCCGATTCGATGCATTGAAGATGCAGTTCCGCGAGTACAAACTGCGCAAGGACCCGACCTGCCCGATCTGCGGCGAGCACGCGACGATTCACCACCTGATTGACTACGACGAGTTCTGTGGCATCACGCCGGGGCCAGAAGTCAATCTGGAGGCCCAGTGGGAGATCACCCCGCGCGCGTTGAAGACTCGGCTGGACGCGGGCGAGCACCTCGTCATCGTGGACGTGCGCGAGCCGCACGAGTGGGCGCTCGGCACGATCAAGGAGCCGGATGTTCGTTTCATCCCGCTCGGCGATGTGCCCGCGCGGATGCATGAACTCGATTCGGCGGACGAGATCGTCTTGCAGTGCCGCTCCGGCGTCCGCTCCGCGAAGGCGCTCGGCATTCTCAAAGACGCGGGCTTCCGCAAACTGAAGAACCTCACCGGCGGCATCCTCGCCTGGTCCGACGACGTGGACCCGTCGCTGCCGAAGTATTAACTACACGCGTTTCTTCATCGGGCAGGTGAGTCATCTGCCCGATTTCTTTTTGTCTATCGCGTCTTTGCTGAATAAAATTCATTCCTCTATAGACAAAATCAATATTCCACGATACGCTCTTCGTCAGGCAGTACGACGAAGGAGTAACACAGCATGGCGATTGCAAGCGCGCTACCGACGAAACGGACCCCGATTACCTCCCTCACCATTGCGGGGATCGTCTCTCTCACTGGCAGCATGCTGACCAGTGTCGCGATCCCGTGGTTTGTCTTGCAAACGACGAATAGCGCGGCGAAGACCGGGCTAACGGGGGTCTTCGCGACGCTTCCCTACATCATCGGTGGCATCTTCGGCGGCACGCTCGTGGACCGGCTCGGCTTCAAGCGCATGAGCGTGCTGGCGGACCTAACGAGTGGTGCGACCATCGCGCTTATCCCGCTCCTTTATCACACCGAGGGCATTGCCTTCTGGCAATTGCTCGCGCTCACCTTTCTCGCCAACCTTTTCAATACGCCGGGGAGCACCGCGCGGCAGAGCCTCGTTCCCGCTCTCGCCAGCCTCGCCGGGATGCGGCTGGAGCGGGCGAATGCGCTGGTGGAGTCCATTCCACGCTTTGCGATCCTCTTCGGGCCGCCCCTCGCGGGCATCCTGATCGCGCTGTTCGGCGCGAGCAATGTGCTCTGGCTCGATGCCGCGTCATTCGCGTTTTCCGCGTTGGTAATTGGCGGCCTCATCCCCCGCCGCACAACCGCGACTCTGGACGGCGCGGCGCCCCGCCGGTACTTCGCCGATCTTGCCGAAGGGTGGCGATTCCTCGCTGGTCACGCGATGCTGCGCGCCCTCACTGCGCTTTTCCTCTTCACGAATCTCATTGAAGCGCCTTGGTCGCTGCTGCTCGCCGTCTACACGAAGCGCGCCTTCGGGACGGCGGTCAGTTTCGGGACCGTCCTGGCGGCGCTCGGCGCAGGTGCCATCGTCAGTTCGTTTCTGTTCGCCGCCATTGGGCATCGCCTCCCCCGACTGGGCGTCCTCGCCCTTTATCCGATCGGTGGGGCGATCACCTTCAGCGCGCTCGCCCTCAGCTTGCCGTTCGTCGCGCTGGTCGCCGTGACGTTTGTCTACGGGCTTGCCGTCGGGATGGTTAATCCGCTGACTACGACGATCCGGCAGGAGCAGGTGCCAGCCGCGCTGCTCGGGCGGGTACAAGGCATCAACACGGCGTCCTCATTTGCCCTCATCCCCCTTGGGCGGGGCATCGGGGCGGTCCTCGTTGATCCGATCGGTCTTCCACGGCTCTTTCTCAGTATCGGCGTGCTCTTTGCCCTCGTCACTATCGTAATGTTCACGCTACCGGTTTTCCGCATGCTCAATGCGCCGGATACGCGGGCAGAAGCCTGATGAACAGTACGCCGCGCTCACTCTCCGCCACAGACGAAAGAGGTTCCCGCTGACTGGCGGGAACCTCTCGTCGGCCTGTGAAGCCGTTACCCTAGCGGTGCGACGGGGCCGCTACTGGCGGCGGATTGCCGGGCCCCGGCCCGCCTGGCGTTCCCGGTGGCGAGCCGCCACCGCGCGAGGATGGCGAGGAAGCCGGGCCATGCCCGTTATTCGTAACGTACCGGTATCCGCCCGCGAGGGTCGCTGGGTGTGCGCCGCTCGCATCGGTCACCGTCACGTCAACCGTTCCCTGAAGATGCACGGGCGTCGTCACAACGAGAGTCGTCGCGTCCTGGACGAGGACATCAGTCGCCGCGATCCCGCCGAATGTCACTTTCATCCCGGAGGCGAATCCGGTGCCTTTGATCGTAACATGCTTGCCGCCCTCCGTACTCCCTTCGGCCGGGTCAACGCGGCTGATCGTCGGAGTAACTGCGGCAGGTGGCAGCGCCCCAGAGTACGTGAAGGTGATCCCTGCAGTCGGTACTACGGACGCCCGGTTCACCCGATGGAAGACCGTCCCGGAGTGCGTACCCGGATCAATAATCGTTACCGAGACCGTCCCTGCGGAATGTGGCGGGACCGTCACCGTGATCGTCGTGTCATTCTGCACTACGACATTGGTCGCGAGGGTATTCCCGAATCGCACCTTTGCACCCGCCTTGAATCGTGTGCCGGTAAGCGTGACATGGGTACCGCCATCTGATGGACCGGTAGGCGGCGAGATCGCGGTCTCACTTGGTGACTGCACATACGCAAAGGCGTTGGCTGCGGTCACGCTCTGCCCATCCGCATTGGTCACGACGACGTCCACGACGCCGACTGCGTGCTCGGGTGGCACAACCCGGATCGTCGTATCGTTAATGATTTCAGTATCGTCCGCCTCGATGGCGACGCCGCCGAAGGTGACGGTGGCCCCCGAATGGAAGTTCGTCCCGTGGATCGTCACGTCGGTGTCGTCATCCTCAGTCTCGATCGAGGTCGGGTCAAGACTCGTGATCGTGATCCGCAGTCCCGGCCCCGGTCCGGGCGGTGCCCGATAGGTGAAGGCGTGCGGTGCGGTCGCGCTCTGTCCATGCGGGTTCGTCACGACGACGTCCACCACGCCCGGGGCGTGTGCGGGCGCGACGGTGACGATGAGGCCGCTCTCCTGGACGGTTGCATGTGCGGCAGGCGTGCCACCGAAGGTCACCGTCGCGCCGGGCTGGAAGCCCGTACCGACGATAGCAACGAATGTGCCGTCTGCCGTGGCGGGCGTCTCGTTCGGGCTCAACCATGCGATCGTTGGTGGGACGGTCGTCGTATCGGTATACGTGAACGCGCCCGCGAGTGTCGCGCTGCCAGCCGGTGTCGTGACCGTCACATCAACCACACCAGCCGTGTGAGCGGGCGTCGTCGCGACTAATTGCGTGTCACAGGTAAGGAGACAAAGGAATGATGCCGTCATCCCACCGACGGTAACGCTGACACCGGCGGTATTGGCGGATGTGGCGGAGAGATTGATGCCGGTGATAACGACTTGCGTATTGCCGCTCACCGAGCCGCTCACCGGGCTGATGCCGCTAATAATCGGCGCTGCCGCCTCAGGTGCAGTATAGGTGAATGCGCCTGCATGAGTGGCGCTCTGGCCGTCGGGGATCGTGACGACGACATCCACTATACCCGGATTATGCGCAGCAGTCGTCGCGGTGATTGTCACGCCCTGGACCACGACCACGTTGGTCGCCGCCACGCCACCGACCATTACGGTCGCGCCGGACTGGAAACCCGTACCGGTGATCGTGAGATTCGTGCCGCCCGCTGTCGTGCCCGATGACGGGCTGACAGCGACGACGGTCGGCGCAGGCATCGCGACATAGGTGAAGGCACCAACGAGTGTGGCGCTCTGGTTATCAGGGTTGGTGACGACGACATCAACTATGCCCGGATTATGCGCGGGCGTCAGCCCTGTAATGGTCGTGCCCTTCACAACCACAATGCTGTTCGCGACGGTCCCGCCGACCGTTACCGTTGCGCCAAGCTGGAAGCCCGTACCGGTGATCGTGAGATTCGTGCCACCTGCCGCCGCGCCCGATTCCGGGCTGAGAGCGACGACGGTCGGCGCGGCAGCCGGCGTGCTGACACCAGTGTAGGTAAACGCGCCAGCGAGCGTTGCGATGCCGCCCGGTGTCGTGACCGTCACATCAACGACACCGACCGCGTGGGCAGGCGTCATCGCGACCAACTGTGTATCGCAGGTAAAGAGACAAAGGAGTGATGCCGCCGTCCCGTCGAAAGTGACGCTGACACCAGCGGCATTAGCGGATGTGGCGGAGAGATTGATGCCGGTGATGACCACGAGCGTATCGCCACTCACCGAGCCGCTCGTCGGACTGATGCCGCTAATAATCGGCGCTGCTGCGGCAGCGATCGCGGTTGGCGCGACGAATAGGGCGATGATGAGCAGCAGAGCAGTCCATACACGTAGCGGTCCCATCAACGTCCGAGATCTCCGTAGCATTCGTGCTTTCCCCTCTCTATATCCCCGCATGTGGAGGATAACAGATAAACCATCGAGTAAAATTATACTTTCATACAGTTTACTCTACATGGTTCTGACCGAAATGCAAGGGGTATTGCATTTGATTGCTTCGCTATGCGAACTATCCAGAAATGTATTCGCTCGTTTTTGCCTCAGACGCGGGCGCGACCACCGGGAAAGCGGAGATTGAAGTGGCCCGCCGCGATCCCGTTCAGCATGCTGCCGACGCCGCGCTGGAGATATTCGACGAAAGCGTCATCTGCGGCGGGGGCAGGGGCAGCACCCAGCCACCATTGGGTACCACGCTCGACGATCGCGAGTGTAAGTTCAGCGATCAAAGGCGACCAGAAGGGGTCGGGGGTGACACCCTCCTTTGCGGCCTGGGCAAGCGCCTGCCGCGCGATCTCCTCGCGCACCTGACGGCGCGCTGCATCGATCTCGTTACCGAGCGGGCTATTCGCCGCACCGGTGAAGAGAAGCAGAAACGCCGCCGGGTTCCGGCGGGCCGTGTCGAGATAGGCGTGCAGGGCCGCACCGCTCGGTGCGGCGGGGAGAGCGACCGCCTCGGTCATCGCGGCGGTCAGCCGGGCGGCGGTGTCAGTAAGGATGGCGCGATAGAGATCTTCCTTGGAGGCAAAGGCACGATAGAGGATCAGACGTGTGACGCCGACACGACTGGCGATCTCCTCCATTGTCACGCCGCTGAAGCCCCGTTCCGCGAACGCCTCTGCTGCGATCGTCAATATCTGGCGTCGCCGCTCGGCGCGGGGCAACCGGACCGTCTTTAGTGCCATTCTCCGCCCCCAGCGCCGAATGATACATCGTGGATACACATAATGCGTACTGTCACAGCCAGTATAGCAGTATGCGCAGGGGCTTGGGTGACGTTGCGTCAGATCGCCGCGTTCGAAGCCTTCATGCCACCAGCGTCGGTTACTTGCCAGCCGCCCATCGTGCCAACATAGGCGTAATCGGCGTAGCCGTCGGTGCTGGCGATGCTGGCGATCGCGAACTTCGCGCCTGGTACGCTCGCGCGCACCCAGGCGGTGAAATCGCGAATCGTCTCGCGCGCGTGGTCAAATGCGCCCGGCCCGTTGTCGTGCAGGGCGAGGGAACGGCCAGCGCGATTGATAATAATGAGGAAGCCGTGGCTGTCGAGCGTACCGCCGCTCTGGTCCACGATGAACTGATGCTCTGACGTACCCTGGAAGCGGTCGTTATGGAGCGCGAAATCGCTCGGCGCGAAGGTCAGCGTCTCACCGTCGCCGAAGAAATCCACGCGCGGCGCGATGTCCACGATGCGCCGGACGACCGCGTCATCGTATATGAGATTAACGTACACATCGTAGGACATCGCGTTACTCCTCCGGTATCGTCACTACTCACTCGGCTAAATGGTAAACGGTGGGGGTGCGCTTTGCTATACATCATCGTCGCTCTTCTCCATCATCGCTCGGAAAGTATGAGGTGTAATGCGCGCGCTCGAAACCTATCTGCGGGAACTGCCCGTGAACCATCATCTCGGGGTGAAGGAAACATCGCACTACCCCGCCGTCGCGAATCTGCTCAATGAGGTCGGCAAGGCGCTCAAGCCGCGCCTTCACTATGAGCATGCGTCGTAAGTACGTTCCTATTTCCGCTCGCACACGTTTGCTTTTGACCGACGCATCAAGGACAAGGATGGCGTCAGAGATTGTACGATTATCGTTCTGGAGGAGAAGTCGTACAAAGTAGTTGTAGAAGATTTCGCGCTTCCGCATATGAGCCGGGGTGAGATGCTGCTTGTCAACCACAAGCGCTCGAACAGCGAAATTGAGGCTGCGGATTGCAGAGAAGAGTTAGTCGCGAATCTCTGGCTTCGTCGAGAAGAAATGGAACTCAGGGTTGTAATCATAGCCGAGTTGTTCTCGGAGTTTGTCGACCGCCTCGGTAATGAAGAATGGGTCTTCAACAAGAACAAGGGTGATGACGAAGTAGCGACTCGATTCCTGGTTGAATTTGAAGCCGGTATCTCCTGACTCATCGAGATAGACGAACATTGGTTATGCTTCATACTTTCCGGCTTCATTCCATTAATCGCTTAACCCGGCAGGACGTATGCGTTCTCGCCATGCCGGGGAATCCTAACCCCCGCCCCTTCCCGCAAAGGGAAGGGGTGACTCATCGCAGTGTGGTGCTGTTTGCCAAACACCCGGCTCTCATGGTGGCTCGCCCCCTTCCCTTTGCGGGAAGGGGGTTGGGAGGCTAGGGTTCCCCTGGAGCATCATAGCACCTGAACGTACGCACAAGTGTTAGAATACCCGCGAGGATACACGTACACAGAGGGAGCAAGGCGCACGCATGCAGCATCTTCGCGCGATTTCACTTGCCGGGTCGTGGCGCTTCCGGACCGATCCGGATCGCCTTGGTGACCTTGCGCCCGCAGACCTCGTGGCGTCGGCAAACGATGAGTGCGCGTTCCATCTCCCATCATACGATGACAGCGACTGGCAGAGGATCCCCGTTCCCGGCAACTGGCAGCAGTTCGGCTATGAGGAGTACAACGGCGTCGCGTGGTATCGCACGCATTTCGCCCGGCCCGATTACCCGGCTAATGGCGTCGCCCGCCTCCGATTCGCGGGCGTGGATTACAACGCCGATGTCTGGCTGAACGGCTTGTATCTCGGCTCCCACGAGGGATACTTCGCCCCCTTCACCTTCGACTGCACGCGCTGGCTCCGGGACGACAATCTCCTCGTCGTGCGCGTGGACAGCCCGAATGATGTCCGCGTCAAACACGCGCGCGAGCATGAGGAAAAGACGCTGATCAAGGGCGCGTTGCAGGATTGGGACGCGAGCAATCTCGACCTCAACCCCGGTGGCATCTGGAGCGATGTGACGCTGCTCCTTTCCGGGCCGCAGTACCTCGTGGACGTGCGCGCGGATGCCGACCTCGCCACGCACGCCGCGACGGGCCGCGCCTCACTTGCCCTGCGCGTCACACTCGTCAACACGTTGCCCGCCGCCGTGGATGCCCGTGTCCACCTGACGCTCGCGCCCGCCACGTTCACCGGCGCGACGATTGAGGAGGAGGGGCGCATTCGCCTCCTGCCCGGCCCGAATATCCACACACTCTGGCTCCAGATTCCCGATGCCCGCCTCTGGTGGACATGGGATCAGGGACGGCCCGATTTGTACGCGCTCACCGTCACTGTCGGCACAAGCGAGACACCGAGCGACAGCGTGACGGAGCAGATCGGGTTGCGCACCGTCGAGCGGCGGGGTGAGGGCTGGGCGACCTACCTCAATGGCCGCCGCTTCTTCTGGCGGGGCGCGAATTATCTCTCCGATCAACTGCTCGGCACGATGACACCGGAACGATACGCGCGGGATGTCCGTCTCCTCACGGAGGCAAACACCAACATGGTGCGCCCCTTCTGCGTCGTCGAGCGCCCCGCCTTTTACGCGGCATGCGACGCGGCGGGACTGCTCATTTACCAGGATTTCCCGATGCAGTGGCGGATGTCGAACGACTCCGCCCTCGTACGACGCGCGACGCGGCAGGCGGAGGAGATGATCGCGCTCCTGGCGAACCATCCGTCCGTCTTCTGCTACTGCTATGGCTCGGAGCCGGGCGAGGCGAACTTCACGAAACTCGGCATGGCGCTCGCCGCCACCTCGCGCGCGGCGGACCCGACGCGCATCGTCCAGCAGGCAAACGAGTATCCCGGCCATTGGGAGATCATGGCGGCGCGGGAGCACTACGGCTGGCCGGTGGATATGCATGTCTACAGCGGCTGGTACACCGACGCCTTCGGGGACCTCTTCGACCTCATCCGCTACACGCCGGAGCATTTCGAACTGATCACCGAGTACGGCGCGCAGGCGCTCCCCGCGCAAGAGATGCTGCACGCGATCCTACCGCCGGAGCAGCGGGCCTGGCCGCCGACGTCGCGCGCCCTCCGCCTCCTCAAACATCACTGCATGCAGCCGGAACCGCTCTTCCGCGCTGTGCCGGACGCGACGAGTTGGCAGGACCTGATCGCCAAAAGCCAGGCATATCAGGCGCTCGTCCTCAAGTTCCACACGGAGCATTACCGGCGGCTGAAGTACGCGCCCTGCAACGGTGCCGTGATGTTCCTGTTCACTGATTGCTGGCCCGCCGTGACATGGTCTGTCCTCGATTACGCGCGCCGCCCAAAGCAGGGATATTACGCCGTGCAGCAAGCCTTTGCACCTCTCCACGTCATGCTGAACTGGACCGCGCCGCTCGCCGCGACGCTCGGCACGCCGTGGCAGGCGGAAGTGATCGTCGTCAATGACCTGCCGGAATCCTTCGTCGGCCTGATCGCCGGTTGGCTCGTCCGGCACGACGCGACGGGCGCGATCATCGCCGAAGGGTCACTCGCCTGCGACGTGGCGGCGGATTGCCCGGCGACGCCGATCGGCACGCTTACTCTGCGCCCGCCAGCAGAATCCCTGCCCGGCCCCTGCACCATCGCCCTCCGCCTCACCGATCCTACCGGTGAAATCCGCGCTACCAACGCCTACACTCTCACCCTCCGCGCCCCCTGGCAAACAACAACCTCGTCCCTCCGAACGGAAGGAACGTGAACCGCGAAGGCGCGAAGGACGCGACGGGAACGCAAAGAAAGATGGGGGAACGAAGAAAGTATGATGGTTCAGGCATGAGGGAGTAAACTTCAGGAAACCTTCTTCGATTCTTTTTCTCCTCTTTCGTTCTTCGCGTCCTTCGCGCCTTCGCGGTTCAATTTTCTCACCGGAGGTAGCATATGCGAACGGTGCGGGTGGCGCTGGTGGGGTTCGGGAATGTTGGGCAGGCGCTGGCGGATTTGCTCGAACAGCGGGCGGAGGCACTCTATCACCAGTATCATCTCGCTATCAGCGTGACGGGGATTGCCACCGCGCGCCACGGCACGATTATCGCGCCGGATGGGGCAGATCTGGCGCGGACCGTTGTGGCGATCGAGGATGATCCGGCAGCATTGTTGCCGGGCGCGCTGGCGGGGGTGATCGCCATGCCCGCCTTTATCGCCACAGTGCCCGCCGACATCATCGTCGAACTCAGCCCGCTCGCGCCGGAGAGCGGCCAGCCGGCGATCCGCCACTGTGAGACGGCGCTCCGCAATGGCAAACACGTCGTGACGGCGAACAAAGGGCCGGTCGCGTACGGCTACCGTCGCCTGCGCGACCTCGCCGTCAGCCAGCATCGTCAGTTCCGCTTCGAATCGGCCGTGATGGACGGCGCGCCGATCTTCGCGCTCGTCGAGAAGGCGCTGCCCGCGACGAAGGTGCGCGGCTTCCGGGGCGTCATCAACAGCACGTCCAACCTCGTTCTGACGATGATGGCGGCGGGGCAGACGCTGGCAGAGGCCGTCGCGGAGGCGCAACGGCGTGGCGTCGCGGAGGCCGATCCGTCCTATGACCTCGACGGTTGGGACGCGACAGTGAAAGTTTGCGCGCTGATGAATGCCTTGATGGACGCCGATGTCCGCCCCGCCGCGATCGAGCGCACCGGCATTGGCGGCATCACGGCAGATGACCTCACTGCGGCGGCGCGGGCGGGCACGGTAATCAAACTGGTCGCGGAGGCATGGCAAGCGCGGGACGGCACGCCGCATGGCCGTGTCTTGCCACAAACACTGCCGCTCACCGATCCCCTCGCCA
>JAABUZ0100007043.1_pt1 | contig 13766 bp, 13 predicted proteins | sample 5562091 | NCBI WGS metagenome assembly JAABUZ01 (sample SAMN12813069, study PRJNA571459) | rock metagenome | isolation source: Antarctica rocks | place: Antarctica: Victoria Land, Linnaeus Terrace sud | collected 2015-12-21 | reverse complement strand
GTACATCAGCTGGTTTAACCATGACCGCCTCCACGAGTCCCTCGGCGACGTCCCACCCATCGAGTTCGAGCAGGCCCACAAGATCTCCGACAGCCCGATCTGGGGCATCAGATCACCAAGGGCCCTTCTCCAGAAGCCCTCAGATCGCCTCGCGGGGCCCCCGACCAAGCCGGTCAGGCTCCCAGACAGTCACGACAGGTCTGATCATGACCACCCGCCCCCCGACAGCACCACGGGCGGTGGCCTCAGGTCGGCGCCCGGCCCCACACTCACAGCCCGGCTCCCAGCCCAATAGGCTTCTCGATGAGTCCCGCTAACCCACAAAACCCAGTCTCCGTGGAAGCCGGCCTGGCTCACACGACCTGATCTGCTGGACGCAGCGACTGCTGCTGACCGCAGAGTTCGCCAAGGCCGAGCCCAAGCGCCTGCGCTACCGGCTGCTGCACGTCGCCGCGCGCCTGGCCTTCCACGCCCGCACCGCGACGCTGCGCCTGCAGGCCTCCTGGCCCTGGGCGCAAGACCTCGCCGCCGCCTTCGCGCGCCTCAGAGCGCTCCCCGCACCGCCCGGCTGACCGCCGGCCGGGCCACGCGAAGACCACCCCTGACGATCGGCGCCCGCGCCCCGCAAAGCCTGCCCGCGCACGAGCGCCACGACCGCACAAGACGCCCGCGACCAGTCCACGACGGCCTCAACTGGCCCCACCCCAATACCGCTCACCTCACAGCCACTCGCGCAACGGTCAAACACTCACATCACGCCGACTCGTGTAGGGTCGGCGGGAGGCGCCTGGACCGCGGCGCGTGCTGGCCCGACTGGTCTGGTTTCCTCCCGCCGCCACCTCGAACCGTGCATGCGGTTCTCCCGCACACGGCTCTCCGATGTTCTTCACCGTCGGCATTCGGCTCATCTCCCTCGCCATGCCCGGTGTGGGCGTGGCGCGACGACGATTCCGTTGAGGTCGATCAGCCCGAGGCGGTCCGGTGACTGGAAGGCCAAGACCGACCAGCCGTAGCCTCGTGTCCGCTTGTGACGCTTGGCCACGTGCATCGCGAGACGTCCAGCCGCGTAGTTGCTGATCGCGTCGAAGTGGCGGGCCGAGTTTCCATAGCGGAAGTAGCCCGACCAGCCGCGCAGGAAGGCGTTGGCCTCCCGCACGGTGTCATCGACCGGGCGCAGCAGCCAGCGGCGGTCCGTGATCTCACCGATCCGGTCGCGGGCATGCTGCATCGCCTGGCGTGAGGGCCAGCGGGCGAGGAAGCACACGTGCCGAGCGCCACGGGCGCGCACCCATCGGTGGTGAAAGCCGAGGAAGTCAACTCCCTCGCCTCCCTCCTGCAGGTGCACGATCCGCGTCTTGGCGTCCTTGAGCTCAAGGCCCAGCTCGGCCAAGATCGCTCGAAGCGCGGAGAGCGCCGCTTCGGCTTCTGCGCGCGTCCGGCACAGCGCCAGCAGGTCATCTGCGTAGCGCACCAGAACCCCGGCTCCGCGCGCGGTCCACTGCCGGTCGAGCCGGTGCAGATAGACGTTGCACAGGCACGGCGAAATCACGCCGCCCTGCGGAGCTCCGGCCGCGCTGCGCGTGACCGTCCCGTCCTGCATCACTCCCGAGCGCAACATCGCGCGCAGCAGCTTCAGGACGTGACGATCAACGATCCGCTCCTCGATCGCCGACATCAACCCATCGTGCGGAATCGCCCCGAAACAGTCCGAGACGTCTGACTCCGCGACCCACCGCCTGCCGTCCCACGCCTCATCAATGAGAACCTGGAGCGCGTCGTGCGTCGAGCGCCTGGGCCGAAACCCGAACGAGCACTCGAGCATGTCAGCCTCAAAGATCGGCTCAATGACGATCTTGGTGGCCGCCTGCACCACGCGATCACGAACCGAAGGGATCGACAACGGCCTTTGCTCGGCTGACCTACCGGGTTTCGAAATGAACACCCGGCGAGCCGGCAACGGCCGATAGCTGCCGTCCTTCAAATCCGCGGCCAGCCCGTCAAGAAGCCGGTCAACGCCGTACTCCTCAACGTCCGCGATGGTCTGTCGATCGATGCCGGCCGCGCCACGATTGGCGCGCACCAGCTCCCACCCCCGCTCTAAAACGTCCCTGCGATGGACCTTGTCATAGAGCGCGTGGAACCTGCGTCCAGGATCGGCCTTGGCCGCCCGGTAGAGCGTTCGCTGCAGATCTCGGACTTTGTCCTGCTTGGCGGTCCTAGCCACGATGTGGCACTCACCAGCCCTTCCCTGTGCGTGACGCGTGAACAAAGCAGCGGCCCTTCCCTCACCGGCGGTTCTGTTGTCCGCTCGGCTCGATCGGTACTACGGCCGCCTCCGACGCCCACCCGACACCCGCCCACTTCCCGGCGCAAACCGGTTATAGGACGCGACTTGCCAGCGGTCATCCGCAGACCACCGGGCCGGGGAGGGCCTCCCCAGTTCCCGCCGCCACCTTCTCAACGTTCCACGCCCCATACGCCGGGAGGTCCTTCAGGGCTGCACACCAGGCTCTACACCCCTTCCATGGCCTTCACCGTGGATACCGCGGCTCGGCTCCCCCTGACCCCGCGCGATGGCGGGCCCCTAACGACGCGGCAGGCTTCGCTTGATGCTGCAGACCGCTGAGTTGCTCCCCCAAAAGGGCCTTTGACGCTGGGCTTCGACCCGACCCGTTTCCAAACCGGACCGCCAGCCTGCTACCGAGCCTCCTGGCAGCTACTCGGACGGGACTCACACCCGCTGGCGACGACGAGCTTATGTCAGATCACGATCTACATATCGACCTCCGACTCTGGGCGCACGCACGATCCGGGCTAGTAGCACCTGCGGTCACCGCAGCTACGGGCGATCAGATGCTCTCAGGTGCTCTCGAATGCGCTCAGATTCGCCGAGTTGGGAACACGTAGGGAACACGCTTGTGGGCGCCTAAACTTAGGCGTTGCTGGGCGCGGTCGCGCTCGGCGTCGGCGTCGGCGGCCAGGCGACGTTGAAGCTCAAGAGGCCCAGGGTCGCGTGGGGCAGGGCCCTCACCGCCGGCAAGCTGATCGGCGCGTCGCAGGGCCAGTCGAGCGCGGGCGTCGGCCTGGGAGACGGCGAGCTCCTCTCTGACCGCGAGCAGGGCACCCGGACGATCGAGGGTGCTGAGGGCATGTAGGCCTGTCTGCCTGCTGCTATGTAGCTGCTCGTCTGTGAGCCCGGCGCTGGGCGCGACCAGGTCTCGGGCGCGCCTTTCGACCTGGGAGGTACGTAGCGGGCCCAGGAGACGGCGGTAGCGGTCAGCCAGGCGCGGCGCGCTCTCGTCTGTGACCCACTCGCGCACCTCCTGGCGGGGATCCTGGAGTGTCTGGTCAAGCAGGGCACTCAGGTGGGTGTTGTCGCCGTTGTGGGAGGCACGGGAGGCCTCGATGTTCTGCTGCGTGCTCACGCGTCTCCAGGCGATCTCGTGGCCGGCCTGGCGAGCCAGCTGGGCGAGAAAGGCGCGCTGGGTGCGACCGTTGCCCTCCCGGAAGGGATGAGCGGCGTTCAGCTCGCCGAGATAGTGAGCGAGGCGATCCAGGAAGCGGTCACGCTCGAAGCCGCGCAGGTAGCCCTCGCGCTCAAGCGCAGCCAGCTCCGCTGTGAGGTCGGGCCCGGTCGGGGGGTGGCGTTAAGGGTGGACCGGCGCTGGAGCGAGCAGGTGATCGACGGGCTCGTTTGCCAGGAAGCATGCGTAGGCTTCGTCTAGCTGGGCGTCAGTCAATTCACCGGCGGCCCAGCGCCGGAGAATGGGCTCAGCCTCCCCGGGGTCAAGGCCCTCCAGGCGTACGGAAGCGAGAGCTTCGGCGGCGTCTTCCCTGCGGCTGCTCATGATGTGAATTCTATCGCTGGTAAGGGTCGCCATCGCTCCTTCTCTGTGGCGGGTGAGCTTGAGGGCCCGCGCCGGCTGGCGCGGACCCTGGGCGCCATCGGGGTCAGGCCTCGCTGGGCTCGGCGCTGGCGCGGTCGAGGAAGTCGACGTCGTCGGCGACGACCTCATGCTTTGATCGCCGCGTGCCGTCCTCGGCCTTCCACTCCGAGTAGTCCAGGCGCCCGGCGACCGCGACGAGGCGCCCCTTGCTGAGGAACTTCGCGCAGGTGTCTGCGAGGCCGTTCCAGCACTTCACGTCGACGTAGACGGGGTCGGCGTCTCGGTCGCGACGGTCGATGGCCAGTCGGAGCGTGGCGATGGATTTGCCGGTGGTCGTCGTCTGCAGGTCGGGGTCCTGGGTCAGTCGACCGGTGATCTCGATGCGGTTCATGGCAGTGCCTCCTGTGGGTCTTGATGGTCGGTCGTCCGTGTGGGACGTGTGCCGCGGAGCGCCGCCCGACGACGGGGCCTGTCAAAGGGAGCTCAGCGACCGCCCGATTTCACCGGACACTGCGGTGCGCGCCCCCTGGGCGCGATCTGAAATCGGTTGACAGGGCAGGAGCGGGTGGCCTACTTGGCGGGGCGGGTCCTGATACGGATGGACGTCCCTCGCAGGGACATAGGAGTCACGTGCTTGAGCTGCCTTGAGGTCGCCGATCGGCTCCGGATCTCGGGTGGCGTTGACCTAGCTCACAGCTAACGCCGGCTCAAACGACCACGAGGGTGTTACGCGGCGATTGGCACAACGGCCGCCTTGGTCGTTGTGACGCTGTAGGCGCCATCACGAGGGGATCGAAGGCATGGGTGGCGTGGCAGCGATCAGCAGGGCGGGAATTCACAACCGACGGCGCCGGCCCCACGGCCGCTGCCGTGGTGGGGGTGAGGCGTAGGGGCGACATAGGAGGGGGCGGGGGCCCTCGGCGCAGGAGACGCATCGCTCGGGGGGGAGACGTGGTGGTGGCGGGCCGGCTCAGAGACAGGTGCTGAGGCCGGGGGGGAGGGGGTCACCGGGGCCGCCGGGCGGGCCGGCTGGGGCTGGGGTCGGGGTCGGGTTGTGGGTTGTTGGCGGGGTCTGCGCTGTGCCCGTACGGCGCGGCGTCGGGGAGCGCGGACGTGGCGACGGGCGCCCGGGTGGCCTGGCGCGATGTGAGGGGTTACCCGGGGGGCGGGGATCGGGGAGATCGCCGCGACGGGAGGGGTGGGCGTGGGGGGGCTAGGGGGAGTTGAGCGGCCGGCGATGAGGGTGATCGTCACGGCGCCCGCGGCGGCGAGCGCGAGCAGCGCGACGGCAAGGAGACCACGACGGCGGCCGCGGGGCTGGCGGGGGCGGTGATCTGACAGTGACGCCGCCCGCACGGGTGCCGTCGAGCCCAGCTCAGAGGTACGCGGAGCACGGTGGCGGGGGGGAGGGGGGCCTGTCAGGTCGCTGGCGGGCGGCGGCTCGCTGGCGGGCGGTGCGTCGACCCACGGGTCCTGGGTGTCGGTGGGACCCCGGTGTAGGGGGGAGATGAGTGCCGTGTCGGTCTGGTCGCCGTCGGGGTTGGCTGTCATGCGGGTGCCATGGCGGTGTCGGTTTGGACGATCGGCCATTCGTGGTCGGATATGAAGTGCTGGACCTCGAAGGTGCGGCCGTTGACGATCCACAGCGCGACGCCTTTGCCGTAGCGTCCGATGCGGTTGCGCGCGGCTCCGGTGAGGCCGAGGAGATCGGCGGTCTGGTCGATGACGTTGGGGGCTTGGCGGTAGACGATGACGGTGGAGGCGTCGGCGAGCAGGCCTTCGGCGAGGGCCTGCTGGCGGCTTCCCTGATCACCGGCGGCTTTTAGGTCTGACAGGCGGTGAAGGACAAGCCAGTGCTGCACACCGGTGTCGCGTGAGAGTTTGAACGCGGCCTGGTAGTACTCGCCCAGGCCGGCGATCGGCAGTGCCTTCCAGCCCTCGTCGTTTAGCCGGATGACCTTCTGGGGCTCACGGCCGGCGCGGCGGGCCTGGTCATAGCGTTGCTTTCGCTTGGCGTCAAGGAACGCCGAGGCGCAGACCATGGTGATCGCCAGGGGCAGGTTGTCGGCGGTCGCCTCTGAGTTCATCGCCGACAGGTCGATGGAGACGGCGGGGGCGTCCCACACGTTCTCACCGGCGGTGGTGGGCCCGTCAAACATGCCGCGCAGGGGGCCCTCGCAGAGCCGTACGAGGGCGAGCATGCATTCCCGTAGCTGCAGGCGCGCCTCGTCGAGGCTCATGCCGAGGTGATCGGCTGAATCCTGGGCCGGTGAGCGCAGCTGCGCCACGACGTGGGGGATGCACACCTCGTCGTCCTGGTGGTGATCGGCGGCGCGCAGGGCGCCGCCGAGCCCGACGGCCTCGTGCTGGTGAAGGGGCCGGCCGAGCATCGCGCGGACGATCGCCTCAAGCAGCGCGCAGCGCATCTCGTCGGTCCCGACGCGCGACAGCGGGTTCAGCCGGGTTACCCCGCCGGGCTCCAAGCGCAGCACGACCCCGCCCATCTCGGCGACCAACGGTGCGTACTCGCCCTTGGGATCGACGAACTCACTCAACCGCCCGAACAGGTGCTGGCGGTAGCAGTAGGCCTTTGAGAGGGCCGATTTGCCGTAACCGGGGATCCCGATGCTGATGGTGTTGGCGTTGGTGAGCAGGCTGCTCGCGTAGAGCAGCCAGGGGTCATAGACAAACGGGCCGCCGGTGAGGAGGTGACCGATGAACGCCCCCTCGGTCCCGAGGCCGGGCTCTGAGATGGCGGGGTAGGCGGCCTGGACGTGGGCGCTTGAGGCCTGATGGCCGGGGCGCTCACCGAGGCGACGCACCCGAAACGGGGACGGCACCGGGGCCTGGGAGCCATGGCGGCGAAAGTCGGTGAGCCGGCGGCGGCGGTCGGCGCGGGCGGCGCGCTCATCGGCGCGCTGTGAGCGTGCCTCGGGGCTCATCGCAGCCCGCGGGCGAGGGGGAGGGTGTAGGTCATCGCCTCGGCCTGCTGTCCCCACATGCGCTCCAGGCGCAGGCTTGCCTGCTTGGTCTGGATCTCGATGCGAGACACCGCGGCTTCGAGCTCGTCTACGGCGCCGGGCCCGCTGTTGGGGACGCTGACCGTGACGTAGGCGGCGAAGCGGATCGCGGCGTGGCCTTCGGTGAGCTCACGCTCACGCGCCACCGCGGCGCTCTCACGCTGCGCCTGGCGCCGCGTGGTGCGCTGACCGACACGGTCACGGATGTTCTGCTCGGTCGCGGCCTCGGTGGAGGCACGCTCGGCGTGACGGATGGCCTTGTCGGGCCCCACGAGCTCCATGACCATGCCGACCGTCCTGGTCGTCTGCGTGCTCATCAGCAGGGGCTGCAGGAACAGGGCGCGAACGTCGATGCGCGGCCACTCGGCGACCCACAGGGTGCAGTGAAGCGCCCCGTCTGAGCGCAGGTGTGACCAGTGCTCATCACGAGCGACCGGGCCGGCGGTCGCGATCGCGATGCCGTCCTGGGGGTGGGGGGCGCCACGGTCAACGACACGCTCACGCTGCCGGCGGCCCCAGGGGTCATAGCCGTTTCGCACGGCGGAGGCGATCCCCCGGCGCGTGAGGACACCGGTGACGTTGATGGCGGCCTCCTCGAGCAGGCGCACGACCTGCTCGACCTCCCCGCCCAGCACCGCCAGCGCCCCGGTGTCGCCCTTGCCCATACGGGTGATCGCGCGGCGGGCGGCGGGGCGCAGGGCGTCTATCTGGATGGCGAACATCAGCTCGTGGTCCTGGGCGACGTCACCGGCACGGTCAAGTAGCTGCAGGTAGGAGACAAGCTCGTTGGATTGGCTGTCCAGGCTCACGTCGTCGCGCATCGCGTCAAGCATGTAGCTGCCCAGGGCGTCACCGTCACCAGGGACCGTGCGCTCATACCAGCTGACCCTGCGAATCGGCGACCCGTCACGTGCCAGGGAGGACAGGACGCTGCCGTAGTCAGCCAGGCGCGCCTCACGCTCCTCAGGGTCCATGAGCGCAAACGCGCTGCCCTGACAAGCCAAAACGGCGGTGTAGGTCTTGGCATTGCGGTCTTTGATGGCGCCCATCCGCGCGAGATTGAAGTCGGTGAGCTCCACCTCGAGAAACTCAAGGCCGCAGAGCTCAGCGGGGGTGGACTCGGGCTCGGCGGCGGCCCGGGGATCAAGGCCCCCGTCGGGGATCGCGATGACGTGACCGGTCTGGGCGAGCTGTCCACGGAAGCGATGCTGGCGTGACAGTCTCCCGATGAGAAAGCGGATGAGGACCGGGGCCCACTCCTCGAGGGTGTGGCCACGCAACGGCAGGATCAGGACGGTGACGGCGACGCCCATGACCGCGAGCGCCGCGAGCAGGCCACCGAATCCACCGGAGCCCAGGATCGCCAGGGCGATGACACCAAAGGCCACGAACCCGACGATCTGCGCGATACGCAGCCCCAGGACGAACCCCGAGCTGGGGCGCGGACCGAAGCGGTAGGTCGTCTCCTGAAAGTCAGCCATCAGTCCCCGGACGGTCCGCCCGCAGGCGGACGACTCGCGCTGCTACCACCGGGTGGGCGCTCCCCGCTGGGCGGTCGCCCACCACTAGCCGGGGACCGGGCAGTCGGTGCGCTGTGGTCGGGGGGTTGGCCGGCCGGGCCGAGCTGGCGGGCCGAGGAGGAGCTCGTGCTGGCAGGGGAGGATCCGCCCGCGGGGCTTGCCGTCGCGCCGATGCGCTGATCGGCGGCCTGACCGGACTGCTTTGCCTTCTGCTGGCCATAGCCGGCCGCCGCGGCGACAGCACCGACCCCAGCGACAGCCCCACCGGCCGCCGCACCCCCGGCGGCCCCGCCCGCGCCAGCACCGCCGGCGCCCGCACCGCCTCCCCCAGCCGCGCTGGTCGCGCTAGCGGTGCTGGCAGCGCCACTCACACCGCCGGCCGCGGGACCCTTGGCGCCTGCGCCAGCTTTGCCGGCACCAGCGGCGCCCGAGGCCGAGGCCGCCTTGGACTGACTGGAGCCCGCGGGGTTAGCGCCCCCACCAGCCCGTGGGCTGGCCTGCCTGGCCCTGGATGCCCCCCGCCCTACAGACCGGGCGCTGCCGTTGATGCTGGCGCCGCCGGACCCACCGGTGAGACCGCCAGCGACCGCCCCGCGGGCATGACCGGCGAGGGCGTGGGCCTCCGAGCCCGCCCCGATCAAGCTCAGAAGCGCGAACGGGCTAAACGCGGCCAGGCCGAAGATCACCACCGCGGCGAGAACCACACCCACCGGCCCTTTGCTCTGACCGCCCAGACCGGCGGTGGCGGCCGCCCCGGCCAGGGACAGGATGATCACTACGACCGGTTTGAGGATGACAAACGCCCCAAGCGTCTTGGTCAGGTTCGTCGACCACGATCTGAGGGCCGGCCACACGCTCGCGGCCAGGGTGATCGGCAAAAACAGGACGGCCACGTAGATCACCGCGTTTCTCAGGATCAGCTCGATCCACACCGCGATCGACGCGAGCAACACCATGATCGCGAAGATCAACGTGACGATCGTCGATCCGACGGCCGCACCGAACGCGGCGGAGGCACTGCGATCACTGAACACGCCCGAGACCGCCTTGAAGAAGCTCGTACCATCCCCGAAGGCGGTCTTTGTCACATCACTTGAGATGCCGTCGGCGACACCCAAGGCGATGACGGTCAGCGCGATCACCAGACCGGTCCCGAGACCGGCACGCCACATCCCGACGAACGTCGAGGCCAAAGCATCAGGATCTCGCCGGACAGCCGCCGAGCCCAGCGCGATCATCGCGACCAACAGCGCCAGACCGACCCCAAGCGCCGCCATCGACGTAAAGCGCTGCTGATACCAGCTCGCCTTCAGCTCAGGCGTCGTAGTCGCCTGCATCCCCTTCACCACCAGACCCACCGCGGCACCCGCCCCCGAAGCCACCCACTGCGTCAACTGATCAAAGATGCTCTGACCCACCGCATCGACAGCCCTACCCGGCGCGTTCACGACAGTCGAAACGCCGCTCGCAACCCCGCCCGCGACAGCGCTCGCGCCGGCCGCGACACCCCCGGCCACAGTGCTCACACCGCCGGTGATGGCGCCACATACACCGTTCGCTAGGCCAAGGTTGAGCGCACACCCACCGCTAGCCTTCGGCTTGGTCTGCGAGACCTTGGGGGAGCTACCGGTCTGCGCAGGGCCTGCGGCGGAGGGCGCCGATGCGGACGGGAGAGCCCCCTGCGCAGCCGTCGTGGAAAAGACCGACAGCAGACACAGCAGGAGAACCACGAGGAGCACCTTCCGGGCGATCAGTTGCCACCAGTCCCAAAGAAGGGGGTCGTCATGCCTTGCAGGGCGCTGTCAAACGCCGCGGCGGTCTTCGCGCTTTCCGGAGCGACCTGGTACTGCGCGGGCACCGGTGGCTGGGCAGGGCTTGCGTCGAGCCCGTCGACGAGCCAGCGACCGCCGCTCCACACCAGGCGCGTGACGATCAGGGCCCATCCCTGTGTCGGCGGTTCGAAAGGGCCCCAGCCCATAGAGGTCGTATAGGTGGTGACGTGGGCTTGGCTCGGCGAGTAGGAGTCAAGACGGCGGGCCGCGATAATCGCAATGTCCTTTTCAGGGCCGCCCCGCTTCTTGAGGGCGATCGCGTTCTTGGCGCGATTCTGAGCGCCCTGGGTGAGTGCGATCTGCTGGCGGGCCGGTAGGTAGACGGTTCGGACGAAGCGCTCGAACAGGAGAGGGTTTTGGTCCTCGGTCTGGACCGCTTCGAGGACGTAGTTATCGGCGGCGGCGAGGGCGCCGGCAGGGGTGTCCTGGACGCCGACGGGGATGCCGCCAACGGCTTGGATGCCGGGGCGAGTGGCGGTGGCCGTGGTTTTGGCGGTGGCCCGGCCGAGGAGGAAGACCCCGGCGAGGGCAAGGATCGCGGCGAGGGCAGCGGTGGGGGCCAGCCAGGGCCGGTCGTTGACCATGGGGCGGGGTGTTAGCCGCCGGAGCCGAGCTTGTAGGCGAGGTTGAGTATCCCGTCGGCGGCGCCGAGGATGAAGGCGGCACCGAGCGCGACGAACAGGCCGCTCTTGCCGCCGGAGGAGGCGACGTCATTGCCGATGCGTCCGCCGACGGCCCAGGCGGCGGCGCCGATGAGAAACCCGGCGGCGCAGGCGATCAGCGCGTAGACGGCGAAGCCGTTGACGGCGTGCTGGAGACCGGTGGCACCGGGGGCGTTGTGGGGGTCCGGGGTTACCTTGAAGTGATAGGCGGCGGTCGCCGTGGCGACGGGAGCCAGCAGTGTGCCCAGCGAGACCGAGATGGCGAGGATGCCTACGCGGGCGCGATGCCGGCGAGGCATGTGAACGTCGGTGTGGTTGTCGATCTTTGCCGCCGTGAGTGCTGGCATGCTCTGCCTCCCTTGCCCGGTTGAAATGACTAGCGGCGATGTAATCAGACGCTTAGGACGTTTCAGGGCCTTTGACCGTCGAGGAAGACGCCATGCGCGAGCTTGACCTATATAGGCAGTGGCGGATCACCGCCGATGAGAACCGCCGGCCGATGGCGGGGAGCGGCGACCGGTCGTGAGACGGGTCGCGGTGGGCATGGTGGTGGGGCTGTGCCTGGCGGCGGGGCTCGTGGTGTGGGGTGTCGATTCGGGCTCGGGGTCGGCCCCGTCGACGGGGACCGCTCAGGCGCCCGTGGTGATCGGCCGGGTCACAGCGCCGGCGGCGGTAGCGGCTGCGGTGTCAGTGCCCGGGCATCTACCGGCGCCCCGACAGGCATCCCAGGTGATCGCCGCCCAGGCGGTGGCGCGACGGTTCATGGCGGCCTGGCTGCCCTATGAGATCGATCACTTCACGCCCGCCGAGATCAAGGTGCTGCGCGCCACCGCGACACCGGCGTTTGCGCAAACGCTGATCTCACAGCCGCCGAGCGTCCCGCGTCGTGAGCGCAGGTTCCTGACGGTCGGATCGGTCGTCAGCGTCCAGGGCCGCCTGGGTGTGCCCGGGACGGTGATCGTCGACGTGTCGATCAATCGGGACGGGCAGCTCAGCCTCATCGATCTCACTCTGGCCCAGGACGCGGCCGGCCGGTGGCGTGTGAGCAGGCTCGCGGCCTGAGGGGCCGGCTGTGGGGCTGAGGTGGGTGGGCCTCGCCACCGCGGCGGTGGTGGCCATCCTCATCGGTGGGGGCCTGCTGGCGGTCACCGCCGCCACCGTCAGCGCGGGATGCAACACGACCGCCGGGGCCGCCACCGGCGCTGTCGGCGGGGACGATATCCCGCCGCGGCTGATCGCGATCTATGGGCAGGCAGCGGGCGCCTACGGGCTGGGGGTACGGGGCCCGTCGATCCTGGCGGCGATCAACCGCATCGAGACCGACTTCGGGCGAAACGTCTCAAGCTCCGGGGTCGGCGCCAACGGCGGCGCGAAGGGATGGATGCAGTTTGAGGACTCCACCTGGGCCACCTACGCCGTCGACGCCCCCGACGGTAGACACGACGCCCCCAACATCTACGACGCCGCGGATGCGATCTTCGCCGCGGCGAGGTACCTGCACGCGAGCGGGGCGCCCGGGGACTGGCATGGGGCGCTGCTGGCCTACAACCACGCCGACTGGTATGTAAACGACGTCCTCACCCACGCCGCCGTCTATGAGCAACAAGGTGCCGGGGCAGGGGGGATGGCACCCGTCCCCGCAGCGCAGGCCCCCCTCGCCCCCGGCCCCGTCCTCGCCGAGCCCGACACCACCACCGGCCCGCTCCATCTGGTGCCCGGCCAGACGGCGACGATCGCCGCGACGGTCTTCAACGACCCGACCGGCTACCACGGCGACTCGCTGGCGGGCACGATGAGCTGGGGCGAGCTCGGCCTAAACGGCAAAGAGCACGCCGCCGACCTCCTCGGCGACCTCCCCTACATGACCCCCCTGACGATCACCGTCAACGGCCGAAGCGTCCTCGCGTTCAAACGCGACACCGGCGGCGGCCAACACAACCAGCTCCTCCAGGGCCACCGCTACCGCATCGACCTGCACACCGCCCTCGCCCAGGCCCTCAGCCTCAACACAAGAGCCTTCAAGGGCCTCGTACGGGTCACGCTGGGCAACTCACCGTCATTGCAACCGGCCGACGTGCCCTGCGCCGGCCAGGCCGTCGGGACCGGCTCACCGGCGTTTCCGATCCAGCCGCAGTCAGTTGCCGTGGCACCGGGCTCATGGACCCTCGATCAGGGCGTCGACATCGCCACCATCGGCGGCGCGTGCGGCCCCCAGGCGACAGAGGTGGCGATCGCCAGCGGCACGATCGTCCAGGAGGGCATCTCGGGCTTCGGCCCCGACGCACCCGTAATCAAAGCACGCGACGGACCGTTCGCCGGACGCTACATCTACTACGGCCACGCCCTCGGAGACCTCGTCAAGGTCGGCGACACCGTCACCGCCGGCCAGCCGATCACCCACGTCGGCTGCGGCGACGTGGGGATCTCCAGCGGCCCACACATCGAGATCGGAGTCAGCGCCCCCGCCGGCCCCACCTGCTGCCCCGCCAACGGACAGACCTCAGCAGAGATGAAGGCCTATCTCCTGCAGCTCTGGAACCACCAGACACCTGCTGGCAACGGCCCCTGAGGGACGTGTTGGGCGAGCGCTCAGCCGGTCGGTATCCCTGGAGATCGGCGGGGCTCGCTCTGGGATCTGCCCTCCACCAGATACGGTCAGCACATCCCATGGCCGGGGGTCTGGGCGCCACTCCTCCCTCCGGCGCCCGCTTTGCGCGCGACTGGCTATCCACTTCCGTCCCCCTGCGGGGATAGCGTGGAGAGGTGGCTTCCGAGCACCCGCGGCCGGGGATCGAGTATCCGAGTAATTGGCACGAACTGCTGAAGTGGTTCCCCGACGATGCGG
>JAABUZ0100007042.1_pt1 | contig 13770 bp, 19 predicted proteins | sample 5562091 | NCBI WGS metagenome assembly JAABUZ01 (sample SAMN12813069, study PRJNA571459) | rock metagenome | isolation source: Antarctica rocks | place: Antarctica: Victoria Land, Linnaeus Terrace sud | collected 2015-12-21 | reverse complement strand
CGCCGGGCGGCGCAAGGCGCGCGGCGCACCGAACTGCTCGACGTAGCCGGTGTAGCGCCGCAGGAAATTCTTGCTGGCGTGGTGCCCGCCGTACAGCACCTTGCCGCTGATCGCCCCCACCGTCTTCCGCCCCGCCAGCACGTCTGCGGCGCGCGGGGGGCGTCAGGCGCGCCAAAGCTTGCGAGGCGCGCAGTGGCCACGCACGCGCTGTCATCTGCAGCACCGTCAGCACAGGCGCGCACCCAGCAGGGTGGTCTTGCTGCTGCCGCTCGGGCCCATCTGCGCGCCGCGCACCGCACCGCTTGGTGAGGCGTCTGCCCAAGCTCGCTTTGAAGAGGAAGCAGCTTTGCAGCAAGCGCTTGGCGGGGCTGCGATCCAGCGCGTCAGGCAGAGAGCGCGGCGGGAGCGCACCAGCGCGGAGAGGTGGCCGGGCAGCAGGAAGCCAGTCACCTTGTTGAGCAGCACTATCTTCTCCTTCTTGTTCGCGTTGTTCGTCACGCGGTACGTGAGGTCCTGCGCCGAACGCGCCCCGCGCATCAGCGGCGCGCCCGCGCCGCCCGCATCGCGCGTTTCAAGTCAGGGTACGCGCTCTGCGCTGCCGCCCGCCCGGCTGCACGCCGCGCGGGCATGCTGAGCATGCGCGCACTCCGCACCTTAAAGGTGCAGTTCAGGAAGCCTGCCTCCCGGAAAGCACGCTGCTCCCCCTCGCCAGATGTCTGTGGCAGCACATCGCCGTCCAGCGTATCCCGCGTCTGGTGCCGGACGGTGAACCTCACGGATGTTCCAGGCTGCGTTGCCTCCGCCGCTGCTGCCGAGGGGATCTGAGCCTCCATGTCCATTGCTCGCAGGGAGGGTCCTGGGCCTTGCATCTCTTCCCCCATGCCCTGCAGGGGCCGCTCCCTAAGGAGCCGCCACTGCCCAGCACTCCCTGTTGTCCCTCAGCAGTAGCAGCTTGTGTGCAAAAGGTTTGGGGGCTGCCACCTTGGCGCAAGCTTGCAGTTCTGCGCACGCCCGCAGTGCCGCTGTGTGGTTGAGCTAGCGTATGCAGTACACGCAGCAGTACAGCAGTGTCTCAGCCCCCTGCTCCTGGTGGCCACCCTCTCCTCCAGCTGCGCTTGCCAAAGCAAATTGGAAGGGTTGGCGCAGGACCCACTTAGGGCTGCACTGAGTCATAACAGACCGTTTGGGCGTCTCACCAAGTACACAGGTGTTGCAGGTTGGCCAGTGACATATACCTCACGCACTGTTGCCTGTTTTCACGCCCGGCAACTAGCTGCAGTCGTTGCAGTCTGTGAGCTTGTGTTCATCGCCGTGAACAGCTGCAGGCGCACCCAGCGACTCGTAGGAGCTTGTGAGGAGCATTGGTAGCTCTATTGAGTGACGGCGAGGCCTAGGGCCAAGTCCCCCTTTGAGCAGTTTCTTGTAAGGTGGCTCCCCCAACTGCAGCCAAGGCTGCCAAGCGGGGAACTCTTTCCATTTGCATTTGCTGCTAGGTGGGTGCTGTCACGGGACTGCCTTACAGGAATGCAGGGCTCACGTGGCCAGACAGCGCACTTGGGTTGCCCTGCAGCGAGGGCGGGTCCGGCAAGCCGCACCGCTCCTGTCCCTTGGCTCACTTTTGGCATTTTGCTGCTGCGCAGGACACAAAGCGGCAACCCGCGGAGGCCGCTTGCAGCATGCAGGCCGGCACTGATGTCCGCACCATGGCACCGAACGGCCACGCCCCGCCGCCAGCTGCTGCAGGACCAGACCTTCCCGGAGCAGCACAGCCAGCCGAGTCAGGCGCTGCTCAGAACGGCGCAAACGCGCACGGCGGCCCTGAAGCACTGGGGGGCGTCCCTGCGGCTGCTGGCGGCCCCGGCGCGGCCGGCGGCGCTCTCTCAGCTCCCGGCGCGCCCGGCGCGGCGCTCGGCGCCGGGGGCACGCCCGGCGTGCCCGCCGCGCCGGGCCTGGCGCAGGCGCAGAGCCAGTACAGCGCGAGCCCGCCGGCCGCGTCTGAGGACGCGGCCAGGGCGTCGGTCGTTGACGTGCTGAGCAAGGACAGCGTGGCCGCTCGGGCCGGATCGCCCGGCCAGGCGCTCGCGGCGGCCTCCGCCGCCGCCCCCGCAGAGAAGGCAGGCGGCCCCGTGCCGCCTGCCGCGGCACAGCTGCATGTCCTGACGCGTCGGTTGCGGCTGGTGGCCAGACGGGGAGCGTCACTTGTAGCTGGACGCGCGGGCAGGTGGTGTCTGTTGCCTACGAGCCTGCTCGCGGGCGTGCTGCAAGGCCGTGCGGGCGGCGTGCGGCTGACAGTTCGCGTGCGCGCAGGCGGCGGGTGTGCTGCCTGGCACAAAATCCGCGCGCAACCCCTCCGTGTCGGTCAACCTGCGGGACGTTGGCGCGGGCGCCGGCCACAAGGCCAACCTGCGGGAGGGCGTGATGTTCCGCGCGTCGCAGATCCTCAGGCGCGCTCCGCTGGCCCAGACAGCGCCTGCCTTTCAGCTCCATGTCTGTGCTGCAAGATCGGCACCTGTGCTTAGCCGCTTCCAGGTCTTTTGCTTGCTGTTGGGATCTGCAGTCCATAGCCCCTCTTTTACTGCAAGTCGTGGACTGCAGCGCTTTGCGCTTGTTTGACCATGCTGCCAGGGTGTCACACAGGTCGCAAGCGACAAGGCGCCCTTTGGGCAGGCTCCTCACCTGCATGCCCAGCGCTGTGTCACCCGTGCCCGCCGCCCTGCAGCGCGGACGAGATGCGGCGGTACGGCGTGCGCACCATCCTGGACCTGCGGCGCATGGACCGCCCGTGCAAGCAGGCCGCGGCAAACAAGCACGAGGCCCGCCTGCGCCGCATTGGCACCGTGCTGAGCAAGGTCCGGCGCCGCCCGTGACGCGCGGCTGCATGGTCAGCACGCGCGCCCGCCTGCAGTGCCCGGGCGCGATGTGAAGTAATGACGGTATCCATGCAACAGAGTGCCCCTGCATCATCGCGCATGGTCATTGACCGGCGCGAGCGCAGCCGGCTCCATGCGCCACCGGCCAGACAGGCCCCTGGACACAGGTCTGCGCACAAGGGCGCGATGCGCAGCGCCCACAAGTCCTGGCTGTACTGCACTCGAGTCAGACCGCCCCTGACCGGCCTGAGTTGGCGCGCGGGCAGGGCCCGGACCTCATCTACCCGGAGAAGGCCAAGGTGTACGCCACGCGGGGCCAGCCCAAGCCCTGCCTACCCTGGTGCGGGCCCTAACCCTATCCCCTGCTGGCCCCGTGCTGACCCTGCGCGTGCCCAGCACCGGCAGCATGCCCAGCTGTTCACCTTTCTAGTTTCGACCGTGGCACCATGGAGGCCGTGGGGCGCTTATTCGGCCGGGTGTGCGCGCGCGCCCGCGCAGCCAGCAGCACCTGGAGGAGACCATCGGCTTCCGTGCGCAGTCGGTGGTGCACGCGGACCTCATCCCGACCTTCGTCGGCCTGCGCATCTTTGCCGCCATGCCGCAGCGCGTGCGCATGCGCGCGGTCATGGCGGCCTTCCGCGGCAAAGGTGCGGCGCTGCGGCCACGCCATGAATCTTGCTGAGCCTGGCTCCGTACCCAGTGCTGCATGTCTTTGCTTGCATAAGCGGCAATGTCAGTGTGCTGGGCGTTTTCTGGTGTTGAGTGACCTACATGCGCTGGCCCGGAGGCACGCGCCGGGTGCAGTGACACATGAAGGAGGATGTATTTATACTAAAATAGGAATGCGCTGCGGCAGGCGCCTCGTCTGTGATGGCGCCAGCGGTGGCGAACCCGCTCTACATGGGGTATACGGTGCGGCATCGCGCCTGCCTATACAGTGGCTGTCTCCAAACGGTGGCAGAGCATAGCGCATGGTATGGCACGCCGTGTGTGCACAAGCAGGAGCTGTGCACGCGTGAAGCTCGTTGATGTGACTTCCCTGGTGCTCCAGGTTCTGTACAAGACGATGCTGGAGGACTCCAAGCGGGGGATCGCCACGGTGCGCTCGAGCCTGCATTTAGCCTCTCTTCGCTGTACGCTAGCGCGCTGCGCTCAACAGCTGCCTCCCCAGTCGCATGCTCAGCCACGAGCGTGCTTTGTTGCTCAGCCGGTGTCTCATACCTGGACTGTTGACGGTTGGGTGGGTGCGCAGGCGCTGCGCGTGTTTGTAGAGGCCGAGAACTACCCGATCCTGATCCATTGCATCCATGGCAAGGACCGCACAGGTGCTCCTGGCCCTGGCCTCGTGCGTGTGGGGTTGCAGAGCTCGCCGGTCGTCGCGCAACGACAGCGACAGGGGTGTTGAGGTCGCCGCTGTCCGGCAAGCAGATATCCTGTCTGCACCAGCTTGCTGGCTGCCTTGTGCCCAAGGAACATGCATATATACACTGCCTTCACACGGCAGCTGTATGTGAAAACAGTTGTCCGTCTGATACGTCTGATACGCGGAGTGCGCAGCCTGGATGCCAGGTTGGCCGGGGTCTGCGGTGCAGGGATCGTCGTCATGGTCCTGCTGCTGCTGTGCGGCGTGAAGCGGGAGGCCATCGTGGAGGACTACATGATGTCCGAGCAGGTGCTGAAGCAGAGCCGCATGCACGACGAGCTCGACCTGGACGGTGCGCGCCAGGGTTCCTGTCCTCATGACCTTGCGCAGCAGGCTGGCCCTCATGACCTTGCGCGGCTGGCCCTGCTTGTAAGCGTTTCAGGTGCAGGTTGCACAACGGTTTGTGGCGTGCATGTGGCTGGCGGTCCTGAGCTTGGCGCAGGGCTTGGCGTAGGGCTGGGGTTAGGGCAGCTGGAGATCCCAAGCTCGCGACCACCATGGCGCCATGCACTTTGGTTGTCGGGGGTGTCAGCAGCGCCTGGAGCCGCACGTGCACAGTCGCGGTGCATGTAGCGGCGGTGCAGTGCGGTGTCAGCGCGGTGCGTGACGCCGCGCACGCGCGCGCCGCAGTGTACCTTACCGCCGACGACGTCATCGCGGCCACGCGCGACACCATGGAGGCCACGCTGGACTACCTGGCGCAGAAATATGGCGATATCGATAACTACGCCCGTGAGGCGCGCGCCCTGCAAGCTCGCTCACCAGCCGCCCGGCAAGCGCGGCTGTTAGCCTGGGTCGCAGACGTGGGGCTCTAGCCTTGTATGCTGCAGCGACTGCAGCTGCGCAGCACACGGGGAACCCTCCAGGGGCCTGGCCCTGCCACGTGACTGTTAGGCAGTATCAGACAAAGCCCTTCACTACGCCCGAGGCTGGCCACGACAGCTCTGCTGTGCCTCGCGGCTGATTGTTTCTGAGAGGCCTGCCTCCGCGCACTCTGCTGGTCCCGTCGCACAGCACGCCCCTGGAAGCCCGAGGAAGCAGGGAGCAACGAGGGAGAGCGCGGCGCAGTGCGGCATGGAGGCGTGGGAGCTGGCACGCATCCGCGTCAACCTGCTCAAGCAGGCCGGCCCGGACGACGAGGCGCTGGCCGCGGAGGGCAAGCGCGACGTGCTCGCGCCGCTCAAGAACCTGCTGCAGCCAGTGCTCTCGGCGTCCAGCAGCCTGCGCCGGCCCTCGCAGAGCTCGCTCTCATCGAGCGTAGAGCGCCGGCCGTCGGCGAGTCGCGCGTCCGCCAGCCCTGCGGGGCCGCCGTCGGTGACGGCACACTAGCCCCGGCGCGCCTCGTTGCACTGTGAAGCGCGTTGGCATGAGCGAGCACTGAGCGCAGGGTCTGGCCGTGCCCAAGGCCGTCTATTGTACTCGCTTTGGAGGCAGATTCTCCATGACATTGCATTTCGCATGAGAGCTATTTGACAGCTGTTGTTTTAGCATGATGATGGGTCCCCGGGGGGCTTCAAATGTTTTGGGCTGTGCTTGAGGCTTGCCTACGTTGAAAGGTGCAAGGCCCTTGCGTGCCGTCTGCAGCAGCTCTAGTTCAAGCACCTCACACCAATGTGACAAAAGTGATACGGTTTGTACGGGGCGCGGGTGTTCATGTCTGGGGTTGCATCAAGCCAGCATGCCTGCTAACAGTGCGCACGGGATGTTGTGATTTACCATTTTCAGTATGCATGTGTTGTGTCACAACAGTTGTGATATACGAGCAGTATGCATGTGGTGGCACAGCAGACATACAATGTCTGCTGTGCCGCAGGCAAGCACAATTTGGCGCTCCTCGTGGCATGTGGGTTTGCAGGCGTGAAGGATTTGTGCCAGGACGTGGCTACATGTCGATCAGGCTTGCTGAAAATGGCGGCCTATTTCTGCTTCTGCTGGAGTGCAAACATTGCACATGTTTGTCACAGTATGTGATGAAGTACAAGCACTGACCTAATAAGCAATGACACTGATGCGCGTGGTATGCTTCTGGCCTCATGAGCTGGCAGATGGGCTGCAGGCACCTCTCTTTTGCAGGGACGCACGCACAGCTCCGCAGTACAGCTCGTCACGTTACAGTGCCTGAAAACAAGATCATGTGACATTCCTGGCAGCCTATGTGCTATGTGCCGTGCTGATGAACCAGAATACGAGCTTCCAAAACTGGCCATGACAATGAAGTGCCGCCATGAAATGGGGCCAGGCCGGGCCCACAGAGTGGACGTACCAAGCGGAAGCAACACCCTCAGCAACCTAGCCAGCCCGACACGCGCCATCGGGCCCCCCGAGCAGTCTGCTGCTTCAGCCTGGCGGAAGCAACAGCGCCGCCGTGGGCCATGAGCGTGTCAGGGCACCAAACAAGTGCCGCTCCAATACACCCAACCAATGCTCAGTACCGACGGCACATGGCTAGACCACCAAACACAAAAAGTTCTGCACCAGGACCAGCTCACCCCGATGCGCCAATTGCACCTGCGCGAGAGAGGGTGGAGCGAGGGGGCGGTCATAGGCTATAATGAATGCTGGGAAGGTGCAGAGCCAGTCCTCCAATGAGCAGAAGCGCGGCCGACCCCCTCGCATGCTGACTCTCCCCTTCAAGAGCTCTGCAGCTGCAGGCATGCAAGCCCGGCCCGAATGGATCAAATGAATACCAATCCCGCATGCGTTGCTGACCGTATTGCGCCACTGCGCCCGTATTCAGCGAATAGAGAGCACACGGCGGCTGTTGGTACACAGTCTATTTCAGTCTGGGTCCGCGTCCGCCCCCCGCCGTCCCGGCCCTTATTTGGAGGTTTCACCGCTGCTCATTCACAGACCCTGCACAAGCGCACACAGCTGCTTTACAACTGCACTGCCAGAACACTGTCTTTGACAGGACACGCAAGCATGCAACTGTGGTGTTGAGACGGGGGACAGGCATGCATGCACAGGCCATGGCTGCGCCGACAAGCGAATTCGATAACACTACCACACGTGGGCGTGAGCATGCAAGGGTGCCCACAGGCGAGTGTCGGCTCTCTGCTTGCAATGCATGCACGACACAGGAGTGCATGTTGCGATGCAAAGCGTCGCTAAGCATGCACACATCATGAACATGCATGCTTGCAACCTGGGTGGAAAATCGCGCACCGGACCGGGCCACACAGCGGCGCCATTGGAGCTGGAAAAGAGCTCGCGGCGCACAGCCTCAAAGTCCATACATGCTGAGTTGACGGACGCCATCGACGGCAGCTGCGGCGCGGGCGCGTGCGGCGGCGGCGGCGAAGCCGCGTGCTTGGACGGCGCCGGCATCGGCAGGTTGGCCTGCGGCGGCGTTCTGCGTTAGCGGGCTTGCCAATGCAGCCCCATGCACCGCAAGGGTAGGCGAGGATGCAGGGCCTGCTCAAGTGCATGCCGGTGCATGTTCAGCGTCCCAGCGCGTCAGCATTGGCAGCTGCTTGGCCTCCAATGGTTGCTGTATCATCATGAGAAGTGGTGCATACAGCGATGTGTGTTGAAGTTTAGCAAGCATGCCCAATGCGGCTGGCCGTATTAGCCTGCGACTGCCGCATCAGGCAAGTGATAGGGTGTTGACAAAATGACAGGGGACGTCCAGCAGTCAGGATCGCGCTACGCCGCGCCGCGCACCAGCGGGGCGGCGGGGCCGGCGGCGAGGACCTCCAGGCGCGCGCGCAGCGCGCGGTTCTCCTCCACCACGGAGCGCGCGGAGGCGGCCAGCTGGTACATGTGGTTCAGGTACACCAGGCGCTCCTGCTCCAGCTTAACCACCTCCTCCTCCAGCTTGGCCACGGTCTCCATGCGTCGCTGCCGCAGCCGCTGCGCGGCCTTGCGGTTGCCCTCGCGCCTGCGCCACAGCCGCGTGCGTGAGCCAGGAGCGCGCTCAACGGAGCAGGGCACTGGGGCGTTGAACAGGCCTGTGTCTTCGGGACGGCTGCACAGCGAGCCTGTCCGCCCTGGGCCAGGGCCCCTGGCGACTGGTGGCAGCTCGGGGCTGCAAGGAGGGGCCTGCGCGCCTGCGCTGCGCCTTCTCGTCCTCCGTCAGCGCGCGGCTATGTTGCACTTTGAGGCGCTTGCCGTTTGCGCCAGCGGCACCGGCGGCCTCGCTGTCCGCAGGCGCGCCTGCAGCCACGTTGCACTCGTCGTCCACGCTGCGCTTGCTGCCATCGCTGGCCTGCGCAGCAGCGCACTTTGTGTTGTCAGCAGCGCATCTTGCCAGATAAAGCACGCGTGCGCCACTCCTTGGGCCCACTCCTTGGCTCCAGCTCCACCTCGGCCAGCACCAACTACTTGGGACGGACGTCAGAGCAGGGAGACGTCCGTCAGCAGAGCTGGGTTTATGCCAGGCGGCAGCGAACCTGCTCGTCCTCGCGCACACCGCGTCCGTCGGCGCCGACGTTCTCGGATATGTCCTCCACTGACGCGTCCGACGAGCAGCCCGCCTGCTGCAGGTACTGCTCCATGCTGCGCGTGGAGACAAGACGCCCGTGGGTTTCCCAACCGCCGAGCTTCTGCCTGCTTCCGCTGACAGGCCGGCCCCCTTCCGGGAACATGGGAAGTGCTCTGCTCCGCAAGCACAATATCAATAGCCGGCAGGCAGGCCAGTGCACAGGCGGACCCAAGCACACACATGCGGTGACGCCCCACATCACGCGATCGCGCTGGCCCCCTCCCAGTGCAGAGCAGAGCAAAGGGCAGCAGGCAGCCTGTCTCGAGCTGCCTCAGTGAGCAGCCAGCGCACCTTGACGCGTGGAGCGCGGGGTTGGCTTGCCTTTCCGTCATATTCGCTATGCTCGACTGGAAGTGCATTGCGAGCTGGCTGTAGTTGAAGTCTCCTCCCATGGCCTGCGGCAGGGACTGCAGGCCCAGGCTGTGCCCAACTTGCGCTGCCATCGTGTTCTCCGAGCGGGACAGCACAGTGCCTGGTCCTGCCTAGCAGCCGCGGCAGCGCCGACCGTCGCGCGGCCTACACATCTCTCGTCCGGCCTGTGGACTCGGTGCAAGTTGCGTGTTGGCGGACGTTGGCAGCCTCCTGGCGAGCCCTATCCCAAGCACTTCCTGACCTGGAACTTTTAAATCAACTTCTTGAAGTAGGGCGGTCGTCCCATCAGCCAGGGTTTAAACTTGGATTTGTAATGGAAAGTGGCCGTGCAAGGCCTTGGTGTGCAATGTCCAGTCCAATCCAGTCCACACCAGGTGTGCAATGTCCAGTCCAATCCAGTCCACACCATAGCATTCCAGTGCATGTCAGCGGTCCGCTGGTCCAGCAGTCAAGCAGACCAGACGCACCAAGTCCATTAGAGTCCAGTCCACGACGAAAATGACAGAGGCGTGGGACGACTACACCTCTGACCATCAGGCCGTCAGACGCCCAGCACACGGTCTGGATTCCCAGGCACCCACAGACAAAAGCACTGCGGCATATTTTCCGGACCTGCACGCACCAGCCCCGCGCCGACACCTGGGCAGCCGGCCCACGCTGACCAGCCAAGGGGCTGCCGTGCTCAACCCCCAGCGCCTCCCCTCCACGCTCCACACCCCTCGCTCAGAATTGCCCAAACCCTGCCGCAAGCTTCTCCTTCCTGCGCGGCGGCCAGGACCCCCTTCAGTGCAGGCCACCGTTGCACAAGCAGCCCTAGCTGGCTGAAACAGAGAAGAAGAAAAAAACCTAACACGCCTAGGCGCGCGCACTCAGAGCCTCCCTTCCCTGGTGTGCCGCAGTGCTATGCAGAGTGTCACAGCCGCCGCCAGTAAAACAGAGGTTGCTCGGGCTTGCTCGGGCTTGCGGCCCCGCGTGAAGGGGCCCAGCGGCCTTAAGGCTCCTTGCTGCTAGGACATGCACGCCAGGATGAAGCTCGGCCCTCAGGACCGTCTGGGGGATGTGGGACGTGCCAAGTCTGTGCAGCCTGCCAGGGTCACCTGAGCAAAGCAAATCGCACACAACACACAGCCACCGGCAGGGCTCGAGCAGCAGGCACTATGTTATCTCCTACGCCATGTTGCGCCCACTGCAAACACCCAGGCACAACGGCGTGGCGCTTCTGCCTGAGGAGCAGCTAAAGCGCTCGTATGCCTGCTGGAGGACGTGCACTTGAGCCGTGCAGTGCTGAGGAACGGCAGAGATAACTGGGGCAGAAAGCTGCAGCTACTGCGACAGCCCTGCCGGCTACAAGCCCCAGGCGCAGAGAGGGGCCGCGGGCTGCGCACTTGTCCTTCTGCCGTGACGCCCGCTTGCCCATGCCCTCTGTAATCTCGCGCTCCCGCTTGATGGTCAGCAACTGCGCAATCTGCGCAGGCGCAGGCGGCAACATGCCGTCAGCGGCTGGGGTGCCAGGCGCGCGACAGCAAACGGTGCAAGAGCAACATGCGCGGGCGCCGTGCACGCGGCCGCAGTCCCGGCGCGCACCTTCCGCGCGTGCCAGCCAAACTCGTGCGACTTGTACGCCTGCGGCGCCAGGCGGCCCTGTCAGCGGCGCCCCGGCACAGCAAGGGCCCCGGCCGGCCACCATGCGCGCTGCAGCCGCCCGGACGCAGGCCGCAGGCGGCGCTGCGGCGCACCTGGCGCGTCTTCTGCGCGACGCGCAGGTCGAACAGCGCGCGCTTGCTCTTGTACACCTCCGCGCCCAGCTCCTCGTCGGACAGCCCCCGCAGGTCGCCCGCCTTGGTCGGCTTGGCCATTGCCAGCACAGCCATGCCTTGCCGCGCGGGCGCAGGCGGGAGCCGTGCGCGCTGCGCCAGGCGCGCTGCGCTGCCGCAGCGGAAGCAGCTCTGCGCGCCCGCCAAGGGGGGGCGCGTGTTCAACAGCATCCTGCTGTCGCCTGCAGCACTGCTCGGCTAGCTCGCACGGTGGGCAAGCGCTTGTCAAGCAACCTGGCAAGTCAGGTTGAGGCTGCCGGGCAAGCCACCTTGGGCTTTCGCATGGAGAAATGAAGAAGAGGGTCATGTCGCATCCCATCGCAAGGCCCGGGCCCGTGGCCTTGTAAGTCCTCGGCTTGCTCTAATATCTCGGCGGGGACGCCACAGCTGGCGCTTAAGACTGGTGGCAGTTCGCCAGTGCCAGCGGGCGGGGACGCTGCAGGTGGCCAGCCGCTGGTCAGCTTGCAGCGTGGGGCAGCTCCAGCGCTGACCGCTGCCTGAGCAAGCGCGTGGGGACGGGATGTGCTCGGCAACAGCCGTGGGCTGCCCGCACGTGCGTGCCTACAAGGAGGCCCGCGGGGGCGGCGGAGAGGCGTTCCGGGCGCTGCAGCGCACGCTGCTGCTGCTCTGGCGGTCGCGGGTGCTACCCAAAGCCAGTCCCTGACATTTTTGCAGAGCTGTCGCTCCGCACGTTCGAGCACGTGCCTGCCGTTTGTTGGCCCATGTTGCTCAGGCAACCTGCTGTGCTACAACAGCACCGTTGCTAGGCTCACTGCACACACGGGAAGCGGCAGCTGAGCGGAGCGGCGCCTGCCATGGTGTGCCTGCACTGCGCCGCCACGGCCAAGTCGCTGCGGCAGCACTGCCAGGGCCACGCCGCGGCGCTGCCGGGTGCGCCGGCAACCGCTCCGGCTGCACCCCAGGCAGCTCTGCCCGCCTGCGCACCGCTGTGCCTCTCAGCGCACCTGTAGCGCACCGTCACAACCGCAGCGACCACACACTGCAGCGCACCGCCAAGCACCGTCCTCTGCACCACGTGGCGCCGAGCTACTACTGACCCGAGTCCCAGCCTCACCGCCGTTGATGCGCCTGCGCAGGCCACCACCTGGCGCTGGACCTCGCGCGCACCGAGCTCTTCTGCTGCGCCTGCGGCGACTATGTATACGATGAGGACTTTGACAGGGCCGCCACGGTTCGCTTCCCGACCCGCCCGCTCTGCTGCCAAGGGGGCGGCTGTGCAGCTCCCCTGCGAGCTCATGCGCTGTGACGCCGTCCCTCCTGCTCAGCGCCGTGTGCTTTGTAGCGGCCTGCAGGCCAAGCTGGGTTCTACAAGTTAACACTGGGCTTGCGGCCGACGCGCGCCAGGGCGCCGCCGCGGCGGCGGCTCAGCGGGGCGGCGCGGCCGGGTCGGCGAGCGCAGAGACCGCGGGTGTGCACAGCGCCGGCGGGGAGCCCCGCCGCACTGCCGGCGCACCGGCCGCGCCCGCGTGCGGCACCAAGCGGAAGCTGTGCGCCGTCGGTGGGCGCCCGGGCGCACTCCAGTGCTGGCTGGCGGCGTGTTTGTTACCGTCGTCAGGCAACGGCACTTCACCACTGCTTGGGCGGCGCGCGCATGCATGATGAGCTTGCATCCCGACAAGCTGACTGTGCTCAGGCTGCGTCGTGCACCTCATCCAGCGGGCTTGGCTCAGGCTGCGTGGCGCGCTTCAACCCGTGCCTGCCCCTGAGCCCCACAGCCCCCCGCCGGGCAGGCGCCGCGTGGGAGCCGGGCGGCAGCGAGCGCGCGGCGCTGGCGTCGGGCGCGTCGGCGGTGGCCGCCGCGGACGGCCAGCCGCCCGGGCTGCGTGGGCTCGCCAACCTGGGCAACACCTGCTTCATGAACAGCGTCCTGCAGGCGCGCCGAGCGCACGGCCTAGGGTAGGTTGGGGCCAGGGCAAGTGCCTGCCCACCGCTCGGCGCCAAGCTGCTGAGCACCCGGCGCCCCTGGCAGGCCGAGGCGGCGCGCTTGGTCCTTTGCAGCCGGGCCATGCCCCGTGCGCGCCGGAGCGCCGGTGCTTCCTGATCCTGCAGGCGTTGCGCCGTCTGGGGAGGCAGGCCCTGCTTGTCGCTCCGGACGCTGCGAGGGGGCTGCACGTGCGCAGGGGCGCCAGGTCCGGGACTGAGCGGGCTCGGCCGGGGCGGGCGCGCAGGCGCTGCTGCATGCGCCGCTGCTGCGCAACTTCTACCTGGGCGGCGGGCACCCGCCGGCGCTGTGCCCCAGCCGCCCGCAGAAGCCCTGCCTGTCCTGCGAGCTGGTGCGCGCGCTAGCAGCCCCCTCAGAAGCGCCACCCTGCCGGAGCGCAACGAGCGGCCCGAGCCCCGAAGTGCCCCTCTCTTTCTGTCGTGCGCTTCACCGTCGGCGGCGTGCAACATGCGCCGACGCTGTGGACGCATCGCTCTCAATGATTTGTAGCCTGCCGACGGCGTGATATGCGCGCAAGGCATGCGCCGTGAAGGAGTGTCAGTGTGGGGCGGCCCTGTCGTTGTGGTTCGCGGCGCAGGCGGGCCCGCCTTCCGCTCCTGCAGCATCTCTGTGCAGCTCTCTGCGACCAAACACCTGCGCCTGGGTCTGTCTGCATGGGTAGAAGCTTGGGAAGGGACTTTCTGCTGCTCATCGGCTGCGCGGGGGCGGCCAGGATGTTGTCTTCTCGGCGGCGTACTCGGGCGCGCGCGCGCCGTACAGCCCCGCGGCGTTCCTGTACGCGTGGTGGCGCCACGCGGAGCACCACCTGGCCGGCTACCAGCAGCAGGACGCGCACGAGTTCTACC
>JAABUZ0100007041.1_pt1 | contig 13772 bp, 7 predicted proteins | sample 5562091 | NCBI WGS metagenome assembly JAABUZ01 (sample SAMN12813069, study PRJNA571459) | rock metagenome | isolation source: Antarctica rocks | place: Antarctica: Victoria Land, Linnaeus Terrace sud | collected 2015-12-21 | reverse complement strand
GCCACCATCCTGCGGCTACTCCGCCGACCCCCAAAACCGGACAAACCTCCGATGTGACGGAGCCCTGGCTTTACCCCTCGGAACTTTCCCAAGCGAAGGACCTGGTAGCTGGAAACACGGTAGTCCTGCACGAGCTGGAGAGGACCAGCCTTTTCTTCGCTAACCTCATTGACTCCCTTCCGCCTGGAAAGTACAGCCGAATTAGCTTCTCCGCCTACATCTCGTCACCACGCGCGAATAAGCTTCATCTACACGACGATCTCTGGGACAATGTCGTCATTCAACTTCGCGGCCGGAAGCAGTTTCGCTTCACACACTATGAGACCGAGGAGCTTGCGCCGGGCGATGTGCTTGTGATTCCTCAGGAGGTAACGCATGATGTCGAGACAGTGCAGGACTCCTTGCACCTGTCGACCGTCCTGCTACCCCTGGCGCGCCAAGCGCCTCTCTGAAAGTGCGCCGCCGACTTCCGCAGGGCGCAATAGACTCGTTTTTATGGTTTCGTAACTGATGCGACGAAAGCGGAGCCATTTAACGGGTCGCTCGGCGACCGAAAGCGGCCTGCCACGTAGCTACCGGCATGGTCACGGCTCCCATGGGAGGATCGCCGGGGGCAGGGACAGGCTGCGGCGGGTCGCACCGCTACGGTTGTTGATCATTTTGGAGGGGCTGCTGGGCGTAGCCTGCGTCATTGCGCTAAAGCGTCATCCCAGCTCGGTCGCACTTGCGATTGCCCTTGTCGCGGCGGTACTCGCGAGTGCCGGCCTACTGGTCGTCAGCCTCCTGCGTGGCGATAAATCTCAATCACTGAAAGCAACCGCCGCGTGCTTCCTTGCTATCATCCCGTCGTATATTCTGAGTTTCGCGACCTTGTACCTTACGCTGGCCCATGATGCCACAAGGCAAGCCTTCGTCGCGACCGGTCGTAATATTGTGGGGCCCGGAGACGCGATGTATTTTGCCAGTACCGTCTTTACGACAACAGGTTTCGGTGATATTTCACCCATCACCCCGGCTGCCCGCTGGGCGGTGACCGCGCAGATGCTCTCAGGCATCTTAATAGTAGCCGTCGGCCTAGGAGTAGCCGTCGAAAGGTCCCGAGACTAAGTCCCTTAAGCGCCACCAAAGGCGCACTGTGGAGCATTCAGCCTTGTCAAGTCTATTCCCGCTGTGGTCAAGTCACTGACAATTGGTAAGGCTTCGAGCTGTACGTTACCGTCGGCCCCGGCGTACAACTGAGTCGCCACGCTCCTTAACGCCTCGTAAGCGTCCACGTAGTGGTTGAACGCCGATCGAGCGTCGTCGAGACCCACCGGATCGTCAGGAAGCGAACTCTCACCGAATGCCTCGTTGAAGAGCTCATCAGCAGCGGCATCGAACGCCTTGGCCCGCGCGGCGTTGTTTGCTTGCGGCCCGAACTCCGCTGCCATGAACAAGGTGCCGAAGCGAGATTTGGGCTTTGCGACGCGGCATGCGTCATTGACGGCAGCCTCCCACTCGGCAAGTGGCACCGTTCTCAGCAGCTTCACCGTTATGCCGTCGATTAACGTATCGCGCCGATCCGGGAGTCTCCCTCCTGTCGCCGGTAAGGGGGCGTTCGCTCCGTTGGCGGCTGGCACTGCTGCTGGTGATCCACCGTTCGCCTCGTTTGGTGTCGTCCGTATCACGCTACTCAACACTAAGGCGGCAGCCACAATAAGAGCGAAAAGCACCACAAGAACAATTACCAAGGTCGGTGACGCTGCGCCACATGATCGTTCCGCTGGTCGTTCACATAGCCGTCGTCCTACCGCCGATGCTCCAATGGAGCGTGGGAAGTGCCGGTTCTTACCCAGCACCACAACCCCCGTTCAACGCCAATCGACTTTCACACAGGCTGGATCAAACTCACGCGGCGCCCGCCCGCTGACCGGCAGCAGCGTAACCGTCACGAGCGTGTCCACGACTTCCCGCCGCTGGGCGACGTTCAAGACCTCCCAAGCTGCGCGGGCTTTCTCTCCCGCCTGCAACAGCGCCACCACGGTTGGTGATGCAGCCTTCGGCAGGGCCGCCTCAAGCTCGCGGATGCGGCCACGCAGTCGTTCCGTGATCGTCGTCAGCTGGTCGCGGTCGATCAGGCCGTCGGCGTAGTCGGCGGCGGCTGACTGCAGCCGGCTGCGTGCCTGAGCAAGCTGCGTCGCCGCACCGTCCTCGCTCGCCTCGGGCTCAAGCAAGTCCACTGCGTCAGGACGGCTCAGGCGCGCCAAGACAACCTCCGTCACAAGCTCGTCAACCGGCAGGGCACTTCGCGCCGCGTGGCGGCCGTTGCCGGAGCCAGTCTCCTTGCAGCGGTAGACCATGCGTCGGTGTCCACCTCGGCCCGTCGCCGTGGCTGAACGACAAACTGCTCCGCAGACACCGCAGTGAAAGAGCCCGGCCCCAAGCCACTTGACGCGGTTATCGGCCGACCTACGCCGTGAGGGATCACGAAACAGCTCGCAGACCTCGCGCCACGTCGTCTCTGGCACAACGGCTGGCCAGACGGCCGGCCCGACAACTTCGCCGTGGTGCTCCCGCAAGCCAGCGTTGCGCGGCCGGATGAGCATCTGCTTGAGCGGGGTGACCGACCACTTGCCGCCGGTCGCCGTGTGTACGTTGCGCTCGTTTAGCTCCTTGATCAGGCCGCTCAGCGAAGCACCTGTGAGCACCCGCTCGCTGAGGTCTCTCATGATCACGGCCTCGGACTCGCGCACGGTGCAGCCGTCTGCCTCATAGCCAAAGGGGCGGCCACCACCGGCCCAGGCACCTGCCGCCACTAGCTCCTGCACCTTCCGCTTCTGCCGGTCACTCTTGGCCTCTACCTCGTAGCGTGCCCATGCTCCGAGCGTCCGGGCAACAGCTCGACCCGCCGGAGTTGCCAGATCAAGATCGCCAGCGCGCACGGTAGCAACAGCGCTACCTGTCCGCTCTACGATGTCGATGAACTCCTCCAGCTCACGCGGTGAGCGGTGTAACCGGTCGGGGTGCCAGGTCACGACGGCGTTGCCTCGCGCACCTCCCAGGTCCTGCAGCAGCCGACGGTAGGCCGGGCGGACGCGCCCCGTCGAGGCAGAAACGTCGTTGTCGATGTAGACGTCAGCTAACTGCCAGCCAAGCCGCTCGACGAGCGCCTGACAGTCGGCACGTTGCCGCTCGACGCCGAGGCCGGCACCCTCGCGGTCCTGGGAGATGCGGACGTAGACCAAGGCGCGGCGAGTCATGGGCACTCATGTAGTGTGCGTCGGTCAGCTCCGGAAGCCCTGCGTTGAGGGCGATCAGGAGGTCGAAGGCCTCCTCGGCGCGGACCTCGCCCACCAGCAAGCGGTCCGGGCGCATCCGCAGCGCCTCGATCACCAGCTTGCGCAGCCGCACCTCGCCGGTGCCCTCCAGCGACGGTTGCCGACACTGCATCGGCACCCAGTCCGGCAGCGGCACCTTGACCTCGAAGACCTCTTCGCAGGTCACCACCCGCTCCCGGGCCGGGATCGCCGCGGCCAGGCAGTTGAGCATCGTGGTCTTCCCGGCCTGGGTGGCGCCGGCGACGATGACGTTCAGCCCGGCGGCGACCGTGGCCTCGAGGAACCTGGCCGCGTGGTGGGTCAGCGTCCCCAGCCCCACCAGCTCGTCCAGGCTGCCCGCCCGCACCACGAACTTGCGGATGTTCACCGCCCAGTGCCGCCGGGTGATGTCCGGGATCACGACGTGCAGCCGGCTGCCGTCCGCCAGCATCGCGTCCACGAACGGCTGGCTCAGGTCCACCCGTCGCCCCGAGGACTTCAACATCCGCTCCACCAGATCCTGCAGCTGGCCCGGCTCCAGCACGGTCGTGGTCAGCTCGCTGCGGCCGGCGCGCGCCACGAACACCCAACCCGGCTCGTTGATCCAGCTGTACGGACGACTGAAGCATGGGTAGGTTCAGCCCGTGTCGGTCGCCCTCTACGTCCGGATCAGCCGCGACGCAACAGGCGAGGGCCTCGGCGTGGAGCGACAGGAGCAGGACTGCAGGGCAGTGGCTCTGCAGGGCGGCCTACAAGTCAGCCACTGCCTCGTTGACAATGACATTTCTGCCTACAGCGGGCGACGCCGGCCGGGCTACCTGCGCCTGCTCGAGCTCCTGCGGACCCACCAGGTGGACACAGTCATCGCGTGGGCCCCAGAGCGACTGCACCGCTCACCACGCGAGCTTGAGGACTTCATAGAGCTGCTAGAGCGCACAGGAGCATCGGTCCGGACGGTCAAATCAGGCGTCTGGGACCTGTCAACGCCGCACCACAGGTTGCTGGCAAGGATGCTGGGAGCCGTGAGTCGCGCTGAGTCCGAGAACATCTCCTCACGAGTACAGCGGGCTCATCAGCAGGCCAAATCGGCGGGTTTCTGGAGAGGCCCGATCCCCTATGGCATGCGTGCCAGCACCAACCCGGGCCTCCCGGAACGGGATCCTCAAACTGCACCGCTGGTCGAGGAGATGCTCAACAGAGTTCAGCGGGGAGATGCTCTGACACGGATTGCAGCCGACCTCAACAAAGCTGGGTATGTGCCGCGCCGAGGCAGGGTGTGGACACACACTGGCGTTCTGCGGCTCGTCAGCTCCCCCGCATTGGGTGGGTTGCTCCAGGTCGACGGTGAGCTTCAACCAGCCGCCTTCAAGGGCCTTGTCTCGGCTGAAGGGTGGCGCGCTGCACAAGCGACGCTTGCGCGACGCCCCAAGGGCGAGGTTCGTCGGCCCCGCGAGCAGCTGACGCTACTAGGCGGAATACTCGTTTGCGCTCAACACGGAGTAAGTCTTGTCGGAGGCTCGGGAGATCGGAAAGATGGAAGAACGTACAGCGCACAGTCCCCCGGACTCTGTTGTGTCAGCGTCGCTAGAGGTGCTCTAGACAAGCTCATGTCCGAAATAGTTATCGCCCGACTCAGCGCTGCGGATGCAGCGGTGGTGTTCCAGCCAGCCGTGGACCTGACTCTCGACGACCAGCTACGCGATCTGCGGCGGCGCCGCGATGAGCTTGCCGACCTGCTGACCGACGGACTCCTACCAGCTGCGAGCGCACGGCCGCGCTTGCAGGCGCTGGCCGACGCCATACAGGAGCTCGAGTCCAAGCGCTCTCCTGTCATGATTGAGGCCGCTGCATTCGATCGTCCTCATGAGACTTGGTTGAGGTGGAGTCAGCCTCAGCGCCGCGAGGTACTGAGGCTGATGTTTGACCAGATTGCTGTTCAGCACGTCGGCGCGCGCAACGGACCGTCCTTTCGGCCGGAGCGCTTGCAGCTCACCTGGAGTGGCACCGCTGGCAACTGATGTGATTTGCGCATCGCAGTCAAAGGTGGACGCCACTTGGTCCTAGACCGCCTCGTGATCTGGAGTTCGCAACCGCACGGCTCTTGGCTGCGGAAGAACGAGTCCCAGCGCCCGCCACTCCCTGTGCGGTTGTAGCGGAACGTTGTACGTGTGACACGACCTGCCGCTCGACCGCAAGCTGGCCGTAGTGGACACCCTCAGGTCACGGTGCTCCCACGCCCGCCGAACACGGGGTGGCTCCCGGGCGGGGCGTACCTCGACGTCAACTGCGGGCGGGTCCAATTCTGGCAACGGCCACCAAGCGTGAAGCGAGAGTCCGTCGCCCGCTCTACAACGAACTTACTTGATCCAGCGGCTGTGCACTCAGGCGGCACGGAGCGGCCTTCTGCCCCCCGGCCTGTTCGTCGCCTCAGCGCCTACCGAAGCGACCAGGATGTGGAGCTGCGCGGTCTGCTCAGGCGTGAGCGGTGGCGCGGCGGCGACCAGCCGGGCCACATGCTCATCCATTGCCCTGTCATCCCGCTCTCGGGGGCTCAACGGGTCACCGCCACAGCGGCCGCGACGCAAATCGGCTGCTCCCAGGGTGCGCGCCTGCCGGGTAGGCCCGGCAGCAACACCGCGGCGCCCGCGGTGTCCCCAGCCGCCTCCACCGCGCACTCCGCCCCGGCGCCGTCCTGCGTGGCCCACGGCGCCTCTCGACCGCTTCGTGGGACCGCGAGCAGCCCCCCCGGCCAGCTCGCTCCTCGCCGGCACCCACACCGGCACGGGCACGGGCACGGGCACCAACGCAGTGGCCGACGCAGTGCCCCATGCAGTGCCTGGCGAGGTGTGGTGTGGGGCGGCGAAATGTCCAGCGATCCAGCGTTGTCCGCGTATGCGGAGTCCGTCGGACACGACGATGAGCCCTGGACGTGGGTCCCTGGGCGAAGTGCTGACGGCACGGAGTCCTCGTTGCCCCTGTCGGCCGGTCCCGCTGCCTGATCGGCTTCACCGCCATCGAGGTGTTGGGGGATGGTCGCCGCGCAGGCCCAGACCGCGGCCGTGGTCGTGCCACCTGCTGTGGCGTGCGGTCGCGATGCCGCGCCGCCTCGGCAGGGCCGGCCAGTAGGACTCCTCGGAGGACGGAGACGGCGGCCGCTGCTCCCGCCGGCCGAATACGACCACGATGCCCGTGACTGGTGAACACGCCGACTCCTCACCGGCTCGACGGCACCCACCGTCGACCTCGCTCGAGGAAGCGGCCCGGCGGACGCCGCGCGTGCTTCCACCGGGGGAGGGACCTTTGGAGGGGGGGTTACTGCCACGCAGCCAACTGGGAATCAGTGACGCCACCCGAATGGACCAATGCTGGCGAGGACCGGCTGGCGCTCGTGTCAGCTGAGCAGCCGCAGAGCCGCGCGGCGAAGCGGGGGGTCTCCTCCACTGGGCAGCCGCGAACGCGGCGACGGCCCTCTCGGGCTGGCTTACCGCGAGGTCGCCGACGGCGCCGAACACCGTGACGGACGCGACCGTCGTCCTGTCCCCGGAGAGGTGGCCGGCCGGCCCGCGGCGTCGGACGGGGCGCGCGCAGGGAGGGTTTCGCTTCCACCGGCAACGTGCGGGGCGGCGACCTACAGGACCACTACTCCGGCCGGGCGCTTCGCCACCTCGGCCGCCCGGCGGCGGCCCTGGAGCGCCTTGGGACCGCCGCTCGACGTCCTCGTGATGGCCGCCGACGAGGTCAGCGACGCCTGGGCGCTGCCGCGGCGGGCCGACGCCCTCTGACTCTGGGGCGAACCCGTGCGGCCGGCGAGTCCGCCCTGTCGGCCATGGCCGCGTCGGTGGCCAGCGGCGCCGCACTTGAGCGAGCCGAGGCGTACCTCGTCTCGGACGGGTAGCCGGCGCGGAGGGCCGACCGGGCGCCGCCGCGGCGCGTGCCGAGTCGCCGGCGGCGCATCTTCGTCTCCCTCGGCCATCCGCTGGGACGGGCGGACGGCTAGCCCGGACCCCGCGAGGGTCGGACCCGCCCGGAGGCCACTGCGACCGTCCCCTCGAGCCGGTCCAGGTCTCCGGTCGCGATCCCCACCGACCTACACGGCCGACGTGGCGGCCCCGACGTCGAGCAGCGGGTCCGCATCGAGCGCCATCGTCGTGGGGCCGGTCATGTCCACGGGAGGACGGCAAGTCCGCCGTCCCAGGTTGTGGCGCGCACGCACGCGGGCAGCGCCGCCAGCGTCCGGGACCCCCAGCGCGCGGCGTCGTGCGCGTCCTGGCCGGGTGCGTCGGACCACGACGTCGGCGAAGCGCAGCACCGTGCAGGGCCTCGGCCAGCCCCGCGGTGGTCGCGGCGAGCCGGTCCCTGTCCTGCGCTCGACGGTCGAGCACGAGCATCGCCCGCGTGGTCACTGACGCGACTCGGGCGTCGGAGGCACCGCCGCCCCGGCCGAGCTCGGCGCATCGCCGCCTGCCGCCGCTATCCCGGCCAGCTCCTGCATAGTCGCGATCCCGGCTTCCCTCACGTACCCGGATCGGGCCACGGCCAGGCAAGCCCACCTTGACGCGCCGAACCTCACACCGCCTTCTGAGACCACAGCCAGGGCTGCCGCCGACCTCCGGGCACACCAGCTGACGCGCCGGGCCCAACGCGCGCTGCCGAGCCGACCGACGCAGTCGTCGCGGCGCTCACCCACGACGAGTCCGCTGCCCGCCTCGGCACAACACCGCAGCGACCCACTCGACGCCCATCAACCCCCGGCCCAACCACCGACTGGACACCGACCGGACCACCAGCCCATCGCTCGCCTTCGCCATTACGCGCCACCTGTCGCGAGCCCTGATGATCTTGCGCCCCTCCCGTCCAGACCCCGCCCCCCCTTGACCCCTGCAACAGGACACACCTCTTGCATCCTGGGACCTTCGGCCCCTCGTTGATCTTGGTGTGTCAGAGGGCTGTCGCAGGGTGCGCGGGTGATGAGCGTGCACAAGCTGACCGCCGGCGACGGGTACACCTACCTGACCCGTCAGGTCGCGGCCCACGACGCCACCAACCGCGGGTATTCCGGGCTCGGGGACTACTACTCCGACAAGGGTGAGACCCCCGGGGTGTGGCTCGGCCGGGGCCTAGCCGGGCTTGCCGAGGTCACATCGGTCAGCCGTGCCCCGATGCCAGAACCGAGCCCGCCAGCGGCCGGAGCGGCGCCGTCGGTGGGGTCGCCTGGCGCCCCGGACGTGCCGCGGCGGGTGCTGGTCGGGTCGGTGGCGGAGCGGGGCGCGGCGCGGGTGGAGGAGCTGGTCGCCGGCCGGCAGGAGGTGCTGTCCCTCCCGGACGTCGGACCGCTCGCCGCGGTGGGCGGTCGGGTGAGCGAGCGGCAGATGCTGTCGCTGTTCGGGCAGGGACGCCACCCCGACGCGGACGCGATCGCGGGGCTGCTGCACGCCCAGGGCGCGGCCGGTGGGGAGGCGGACCGGGCCGGCCGGCTCGGGTCGCCCTACCGGGTGGACGCGGGGGGCACACCGTTCGCGGTCCGCAGCGCGACCGCGTTCCGCGCCTACAACACCGCCCGCGGCCTGCCCGGGAGCACCGCGGTGCCGGAGTCCGACCGGGCGCGGATCCGGACCGCGCTCGCCACGCAGATGTTCGCCGAGGAGCACGGCCGGCCGCCGGCGGATGCCCGGGAGTTGTCCGGGCAGCTGGCCAGGTTGTCCCGGCAGCGGACGACCGCGGTCGCCGGCTACGACCTCACGTTCTCACCGGTGAAAAGCGTGAGCACGCTGTGGGCGGTCGCCCCCCGGGAGGTCGCAGCGGTGATCGCGCAGGCGCACGCGGACGCGGTCACGGACACGGTGGGCTGGTTGGAGGACCACGCGGCCTATACCCGGCGGGGGCGCAACGGGGTCGCCCAGGTGGAGGTCCGGGGCCTGCTCGCGGCCGCGTTCACGCACCGGGACAGCAGGTCCGGGGACCCGGACCTGCACACCCATGTCGCGGTCAGCAACAAGGTCCAGACCCACGGCGGCAGGTGGCTGGCCTTGGACGGCCGGGCGGTGTTCCGCAACGCGGTCACCGCCTCCGAGCGCTACAACACCCGGCTGGAGGCGCTGCTGGTCCAGCGCCTCGGGGTCACCTTCGCCGACCGCGACCCCGGCAACTCACCCCTGGACCCGGTGCTCGCGGCCGCTGCTGCACGAGCCCCGGGCGGGCCCGGCGGGGTAGACGGTGCGGGCAAGCGGGCGGTGCGGGAGATCGTCGGGGTGGACGGGCCGCTGACCCGGGCCTGGTCCTCCCGCAGGGCCGCGATCGAGGCCCGCCGGGCGGTGCTGTCCGCGGGCTTCCAACGCGCGCACGGGCGGCCGCCGACCGCGAAGGAGTCCCTGGCGTTGGCGCAGCAGGCGAACCTGGCCACTCGGGCGGACAAGCACGAACCCCGCTCCGAGCTGGCGCAGCGGTTCAGCTGGCGGCGCGAGGCCGAGCAGGTCCTCGGTGGCCCCGACGCGGTCGCCGGCTACGTCGCCGGTGCGCTCGGGACCGCGGACCTCGCGGTGCAGGCCCGCCCGGTGCCGAACGGCTGGGCCGAGCAGGCCGCCCCGCAGGTGCTGGCCACGATCAGCCGCTCGCGGGCGACCTGGCAGCAGCACCACGTCCGGGCCGAAGCCGAACGCCGCGCCCGCGCCGACGGGATCCGGCTGGCCGACCTCGACGCAGCGGTCGACCAGGTCGTCGCGGTCGTGCTGTCCGACGGGCACTCGATCGCCCTGGACCCGGTCCGGGACGGGACGCTCGGGCCGGCGGCCCGCGAGCTGGCCGGGCAGCTGGACCTGCTGGAGCCGGCCGCGCTGAAGCGCTCGGACGGCACCTCGGTCTACACCGTGGCCGGGTCCACCCTGTTCACCTCGGTGGCAGTGCTGGCCGCTGAGCAGCGGGTGCTGGCCGCCGCCGGGCGCCTCGAAGGCCGGACCCTGACCGCCGGGCAGGTCGACGTCGCGCTGGTGGAGTCCGCGGCGAACGGGACCGAGCTCAACCCGGGGCAGGCCGCGCTGGTGCGCGCCCTGGCCAGCAGCCCGGCCCGAGTGCAGCTCGCCCTCGCCCCGGCCGGGACCGGGAAGACCACCGCCATGCGGGTCCTCACCCGCGCCTGGACCACCAGCACCAGCACCAGTAGCAGCACCCGGGCCAGCACCCGTGGGACCGGTGGGGTCAGCCCGGTCGGGCCCGGGACCGTGGTCGGGCTCGCGCCGTCGGCGGCCGCCGCTGCGGTGCTCCGCGAAGAGATCACCGGCCCCGGCGGCCCCACCGACCAGGAGGAGTCGGTGAGCACGGACACGCTGGCGAAGCTGCTCTGGCACGTCCGGGACGGCAGCGCCGACGCCCCGGCCACACCCGGGTGGGTCGGCGGGATCGGCCCGGGCACCCTGGTGGTCCTGGACGAGGCGGGGATGGCCGGCACCCTGGACCTGGCCGACGCGGTGGACTGGCTGCTCACCCGGGGGGCCACCGTGCGGCTGGTCGGGGACGACCAGCAGCTAGCCGCGGTCAGCGCCGGCGGGGTCCTGCGCGACCTGGCCCGCAGCCACGGCGCGGTCACCCTCAGCCAGGTCCTGCGCTTCACCCACCCCCCCACCAGCAACAGCAGTGGCCGCACAGCGGGCGAGCCGAACCATGCCGAGGGGGCGGCGAGCCTGGCCCTGCGGGACGGGGACCCGGCCGCGATCGCCTACTACACCGACCACCAGCGGGTCCACGTCGGGGACCTGTCCACGGTCACCGACAGCGCCTACACCGCCTGGGCCGCGGACCGCTCGGCCGGCTCCGACAGCATCATGATCGCCCCCACCCGGGACCTCGTCACCGGGCTGAACACCCGGGCCCGCACCGACCGGCTGACCACCGCGTTGCTCGCCGGGCATCCCGAAGGACCCCGGGTGCTGCTAGCGGACGGGACCGCGGCCAGCCGCGGGGACACCGTCGTGACGCGGAAGAACGAGCGCCGGATCGCCATCACCGCGACGGACTGGGTGAAGAACGGGGACCGCTGGACCGTCCTGGACGTCCGCCCGGACGGCGGGCTGGTGGCCCGGCACGCCCGCACCGGCCGGCGGGTCCTGCTGCCTGCCGACTACACGGCCGGCCATGTCGCCCTGGGCTATGCGAGCACCGTGCACGCCGCCCAGGGGGTCACCGCGGACACCGCGCACACCGTGGTCACCGGTGCGGAGACCCGGCAGCTGCTCTACGTCGCGATGACCCGCGGCCGGCACGCCAACCACGTGCACCTGGTCACCGCCGGCGACGGGGACCCGCACACCATCACCACCCGGGACGCGCTGCTGCCCCCGACCGCGGTCGACGTCCTCACCCGCGTCCTGGCCCGGGACGGCGCCCCGGTGTCCGCGACCAGCACCAACCGGGCGCTCGCCGACCCCGCCCTCCGGGTCAAGGAGACCGGGGACCGGTACTGCGACGCGCTTACGGTCGCCAGCGAACAGGTTCTCGGCGCCGAGCGGATGCAAGACATCGACCGTGCGGCCGAGCAGTACCTGCCCGGGCTCACCAGCGCCCCCGCCTGGCCCACCCTGCGCGCGCACCTCGCGCTGCGGTGCTTACACGACATCCCCGCCGCCGACTCGCTGCGCCACGCCGCCCGTGACCCGGACGCGCTGGGCGACGCGCTGGACCCGGCCGCGGTCCTGGACTACCGGCTGGACAGCACCGGCCAGCACAGCACCGGCCAGCGCAGCATCGGCCGGCACAGCACCCGTCAGACCGACGGCCGTGACCGCGCCGGTAGCCCGGACCGCACCCCCGGGGCGGCCCCGTTGGTGTGGCTGCCGCCCATCCCCCCCGCGGTCGCCGGCGACCAGGGGTGGGGCCGTTACCTGCGCCACCGCGACCAGCAACTCGGGCAAGCGTGCACTGAGCTGCGCGCCCTCACCGTGGCCTGGACCCCCACCACGGCACCGACCTGGGCCGTCCCGCTACTCCCTGATCCCCCGACCACAGCCGGCCCGGCCGCGGTCTCGCCGGCCCCGCCGGGTGGGTGGGGGGTGAGCCTGGTTGCCGACATGGCGGTCTGGCGGGCCGCCGCCGGTGTCCCCGACACCGATCTGCGCCCGACCGGGCCGCCCCTGCCCCGCGCGGCCGAGCGCCGGGCCCAGCACCAGCTGGACGACCGCGTTGCCCGGGTCGTCGGCCAGGCCCACGCCGACAGCACGCGCTGGCAGTCGCTCGCGGATCGGCTCGACCCGCACCTGAGGGCCGATCCGTACTGGCCGGTCCTGGCCCGGCAGTTGTCGGCCGCCCAGCGCGCCGGGATCGACGTCGCCGAGCTGGCCAGCACGGCCGCGGCAGGCCGGCCGCTGCCCGACCAGCAACCCGCCGCCGCGCTGTGGTGGCGGCTGGCCGGGCAGCTGAGCACCGCCGCGGTCACCGCCGGCGCGACCGGCAGCCAGGACGGGCTGCGCCCGGACTGGACTGACGCGCTGACCAGCACCTTGGGCCCGCAGGCCAGCGCCCGGGTGGTGGCCGACCCCGCCTGGCCCGCGCTCGTCGCCGCCGTCACCACGGCCAACCACCGTGGATGGGACCCGGTCGGCGTCCTGGCCGCCGCCCACGACCTGCTCCTCGACGGCCAACCCGACGGGACCCCGCTGCGGCACGGCGAGCTCGCCACCGCGCTGGCCTGGCGGGTCCGGCTGCTCACCGACACCACCACCGGCCGCGCGACCGGCGCGCAACGGCCCGACGGGGCGAGCACCACCCCCGCCAGCGGGGACGAGGCCGCGTTCCTCACCGACGAGGACGCCCCTGACGAGCCAGAGGACTTCGGCCTCTCCCCGTTCGGCGACGCGCGCGACACCGCGGCAGCCCTGGTCGACGACACGACGGTCGGGGGGACCGACGACGGCACCCGCGACGAGGGCTGGCTCGCCGCCCTCACCCCACCCCCCGACCCCTACGCCCGCATCAACACCGAGCACACCGCCGAGGACCCCGACCCCGACGCCGCCACCCGGCCCGGGACGACCACACCCGCCGCGGCCACGGCCACGGGTCTGGCCGACCCCTCACACGCAGAGGACCCGTGGGACGTGGTGCTGCCCAGCGACAACGAACTCGAGGCCGCGCTGGAGGCGTTCCTCACCCGCCACGAGCACGACACGGCTGCTGGCGGCGACCCGACCGGGACCGCGGCCCGCACCACCGACGTCCTCGACCCCTCCGCGCCATCCGACGGCGACCCCGAGTCAACCGGGCACCCGGCCGGGACGGCCGCGACCGACGACGCCGGCCTGTTGTTCGCCACCCGCGGGGAGCGCGCGGCCGAGCAGGTGACCCTGGCCGAGGTGCTGCGACTGAACGCCCTCGCGGCCGACTACTACACCGGGCACTACACCCACGGGTGGGCCGCCAGGTATGTCGCCGGGCGCCTGGGCACCGACCTGCGCGACGACCCGCGGTTCACCCTCGGCTACGCCCCGGCCG
>JAABUZ0100007038.1_pt1 | contig 13774 bp, 8 predicted proteins | sample 5562091 | NCBI WGS metagenome assembly JAABUZ01 (sample SAMN12813069, study PRJNA571459) | rock metagenome | isolation source: Antarctica rocks | place: Antarctica: Victoria Land, Linnaeus Terrace sud | collected 2015-12-21 | reverse complement strand
CAGCCCCGCGAGACCGCGACGACCGGGACGCCCGCCCGCCGGGCGGCGGGACGCCCGAGGAGGTCGGGCTTGTAGCCGTGGCAGCAGACCACGTCGGCTCCGGACTCGTGGAGCCGCCCGGCCACCTCCCCGACGGCCGCGCGGTAGCCGCGGCCGTAGCCGTTCATGTTGTGGCGCAGTTCGACCGCCTCGAACCCGCGCCTCCGGGCCTCGTCGAGCAGGGGGCGCGCCCGCCCCCCCTCCGAGAAGCCGAGGAAGACGGTCCGGAACGCCCCGGGCAGGGACGAGGCCAGCCCGAGCATCTGCCGCTCGGGGCCCCCCAGGAACGGGGAGGCCGTCAGGTGCACGACGGTCGTCGTCTTCACGGGCTCACGGCCCCCTCGCGGCGGGACGCCGCCCCGGCGCCGGCCAGACACGCCTCCCAGACCCGCTCCAGCGTGTCGGCCAGAACGTCCCAGTCGTAGCGGTCCAGCACCGCCCGTCGGCCGCGCCCGCCCGTCGCCAGGAACCTTTCCGGCGCGCGGACGCATTCGGTGAGGGCCCGGGCCATCTCGTCCGGGTCGTCGGCGAGGACGAAATCCTCCCCCGGCACCAGGCTGAGGCCCTCCGCGCCGACGCGGGTCGAGACGACCGGCAGTCCGCACGCCAGCGCCTCCAGGATCTTCAACCGCGACCCCCCGCCGATCCGCAGCGGGACGGTCATCACGCCGCTCCCGGCCAGGAAGGGGCGCACGTCGGCGACGTTGGCGTGCAGCGCGACGCCGTCCGCCGCCTCGGCCCGGCGGGCCAGCGACTCGGGCGGGTTGCGCCCCACCAGGGCGAGCCGGGCGGAGGGCTCGGCGGCCCGCACCGCCGGGAAGATCCGGTCCAGGAGCAGCCCGACGGCGTCCAGGTTCGGTCGCCACTCGAAGTTCCCGAGGAACAAAATCTGTTTCGGGTCGCGGACCCCCCCCGCCGCCTCGAAGTAGGGCCGGTCGATGCCGTTGTCGACGACGTCGACCCGGTCCACGCCGAACCGGTCTCGGACGAGGGCGGCGTCCTCGGGGCTGACGGCCACGACCCGGGTCGCCTCGGCGAAGGCGCGGCGCTCGAACCGCTCGAACTTCCGGCACTGCTGGCTCATGTACCACCGCTTCAGGGGGTTCGCCTCGGCCTCGGCGTAGCGCTGCCAGATGAGCGTCTCGACGTTGTGCGCCATGACCAGCCGGGGGTCGCCGCCGAGCCCCTTCATCGCCTCGATGTACGGCGTCCATTCCGCCTGCCAGAGGTCGGGCCGGTCGCGGGCGGCGAGGTCGCGGACGGCGCGACTGAGGGCGGGGCCGTTGTGGGTGACGACCGAGTACGGGAGGGGCGACGCCAGGTTCGCGGCGAGCCGGGCGTAGAACGCCGGTCCTGACTTTTTCGGGATCTCCCGGTCCACCCCGACGGCCCGCACCCGGTGGTCGGCCAGGTAGGCGACGCCCTCCCGGTCCTCCGCCGGGTTGCCGCTCTTGTGGTACAGGAACGTGACGGCGTGGCGGCGGGCGACGCGGACGGTCAGGTTGAGCGTCCGCACCCGGTTTCCGGCGTTGGGCGGGTAGGGGAGGTTCCCGGCGACGATCGCGACCTTCATGCTTGGGTACCAACCGGGGGGATTGTCAGCCGCGGTAAGTGGCGTCGAAGAGTTTCGAGCGGAGCCTGACGTAGGCCCCGCCGCCGGCCGCCTTGGCCAGCTTCTTGACGTTCCACGCCAGCGCCTGGCCGAGGCGGGGGCCGGCCTTCCCGGCGGCCAGGTCCGCGGCCGTCCGGGGCGAGGCGCCCCGGTACAGGGTGTAGCGGCCCAGGACGGTGCAGCCGCCGACGCGGTGGGCCCGCGCCGTCGGCTCCGACGTGAACAGGTGGGTGACCCCGGACGCCCGGGCCGCCTCCGCGACGGCCCGCGAGTAGTACCCGCCGGGAACGGACCCTACCGTCACGGCCTCGCCGAGCGCCTGCGAGAGGACCTCACGGCTCTCGCCCCACTCGCGGAGCAGCTCGTCGGGGCCGCACGCCGAGATCCGGGGCGGGTGCGAGAACGAGTGGGTGCCGATGACGTGTCCGCGGCGGGCCAGGTCGCGGACCTGGCCGGCGTCGACGAAGCCCGGCGTCCCGAGGCGGCCCGCGGTGACGAAGAAGTGCCCGCGCCACCCCCGGGCCTCCAGGGCGTCGGCGATCAGGGTGTGGGCGCTCGACCCGCCGTCGTCGAACGTCAGCATGGGGCCGGCGGCGGCGGGCCCGCCGGCCAGGAAGTCCGGGAGCGTGACCGGGGGGGGGGCCGCCCGGCCGATGGCGTCCAGGTGCGCGGCGAACTCGCCGGGGGTCATCTTGTAGCGGGCCGCGCCCGCGCCGGGGAAGCCCGACGCGTCGTCGGACCCCGGGGCGACCACGTCGTGGTACATGAGAGCGATGGGCATCACGACCTCTTTCGGGCCCGCGCCTTCCACGCCAGGTACGACGTGAGCCACGGCTGGCCCCACTCGGCGGACGGACGGCCGGACGTGTCCATCGGTTTGGCGCGGCCCTCGTGGGCTTCCCGGAGCTTGGCCCCGATCCCGTCCAGGTTGTCGAGAACGACCTTCGTCTGGATCACGAAGTGCGAGTCGTTCACCTCGTCGAAGTCGCACCGGTAGTACTCGTAGGCCGGGCCGGTGTCGACCCCCCGGTCGATCTTCAGGAGGGTCATGCCGACGCGGCCCAGGTCGTCCTTCGCGAGCGCCCAGAAGCAGCCGTGCGCGTTGCGGTATTCCGGGCAGATGCCGGGGTGCATGACGAACGTCCCGCTCCGGGCGGCCGAGAACACCGACTTCTTCAGCAGCGTCTTGCACCGGGCGACGGTGACGTCGGGCCGGAGCTCCTTGAGCAACGCGACCGCCTCGGGGCTGTTCGGGCTGGGCGTCTCGAGGACCCGGGTCGAGGGGGGCGGGGGCGCGTACCGCGCGTTGAGCCGGTCGACCGCCTCGTCCTGCCAGCGCCGGTCCTTCTTCCGGAGGGCGAGGGCGTAGTAAGCGCGGAACGCCAGCACGTCCAGGAAGCGGACCCCCCCGGAGCGGCGGAACTCGCGGCGGATCCGGCTCCAGAGGCGTCCCTTGGGTTCGCGGATCGCCACGACGCCCGCGAGGTCGGTGAACGACGCCAGCCACCCGGCGAGCGCCTCCCGCCCGACCGGGTCGTCGGCGTGGCAGATGAGAACCGTCCGCATCATCGATAGCCTCCGGGGCTCAGGCCGCCACCCAGGCCTGAAACATGAGGACGTTCCAGAGGTGCCGCCCGCGGTCGCGGCCGCCGAGGTGCTCCCGCCACGTCGCGCGGACGGGTGCGGGGTCGAGGAACCCGTCCCGGCGGATCCGTTCCTCCCCCAGGAGGTCCTCGGCCCACCCCCGCAGGGGGCCCCGCAGCCAGTCGGCGACCGGCACGCTGAAACCCCGCTTCGGCCGCTCGATCAGCTCCCGCGGGACGTGCCGGTAGAGGACATTTCGGAGCGGCAGCTTGCCCCGGCCGTCTCTTAACTTATAGGCCGTCGGCAGCGTCCAGGCGAACTCGACCACCCGGTGGTCGAGAAAGGGGGCACGCGCTTCCAGGCTGGTCCCCATGCTCGCGCGGTCGACCTTCACGAGGATGTCGTCGGGCAGGTACGTCTCCGCGTCGCGGAGCATGACCCGGGCGACGTCGTCGAGCCCGGGCGGCGGGCTGAAGCCGTCCGGGTCGGCCCCGGTGCCGTTCGACCCGAGCACGAGCGCGGGGGCGTCGCCCCACATCGACAGGAGGACGCGGTGGGTGTCCTCGGGGCCCGCCGACCGCCGCAACAGTTCCGCGAGCCGGAGGAACCGGTCGGCCGAGGCGGCCCGCGCCACCCGCGCCGGCGCCACCGACCGGGCCAGGGCGGCGGCCTTCAGGCCGGTCGGGCCCGCGATGGCGGCGGCGAGCCCGCGGCGGACGGGGCCGGGGATGCGCCGCACCCGGCCCCAGACGTGGTCCGTCTTGGGATACCAGTCGTAGCCGCCGAAGAGTTCGTCCCCCCCGTCGCCGGAGAGGCTGACGGTCACGCTGCGGCGGGCCAGGCACGAGACGAGGTAGGTCGGGATGGCCGAGGAGTCGGCGAACGGCTCGTCGTAGAGCGACGGCAGGTCGGGCACGACCTTCAGGGCGTCGGCCGGTGTGACGTAAAGCTCGGTGTGCTCCGTGCCGAGGTGGCGGGCCACCTCGCGGGCGTACCCCGCCTCGTCGAACGCGGCGTCTTCGAAGCCGATGGTGAACGTCTTCGTGGCCCGCGTCCCCTCGGCCTGCATCAGGGCCACGACGGTCGACGAGTCGACGCCGCCGGAGAGGAAGGCGCCCAGGGGGACGTCGGCCACCATCTGCCGCCGGACGGAGTCGCGGAGCAGGCCTTCCAGGCGGTCGGCGGCCTCCTCCTCGGTGCCGGCGAAGGGGTTCGCGTGCCCGGCCCGCGCGGCCCCGGCGGCCGACCAGTAGGCCCGGGGCGTGGCGACGGCCCCCGGCCGGTCGGCTTCGACCGTCAGGAGCGTCCCCGGGGGGAGCTTGCGGACGCCCCGGTACACCGAGTAGGGCGCCGGGTAGTAACCGTGGCGGAGGAAGAGGGCCAGTGCGTCGCGGTCGACCTCGCCCCGGAAGCCCGGGTGCGCCCGCAGGGCCTTGAGCTCCGAGCCGAACAGGAAGCTGTCGCCCATCGGCGCGTAATACATGGGCTTCTCGCCCATCCGGTCCCTCGCCAGGTGGAGCCTGCGCTCCCGGCGGTCCCAGAGGGCGAAGCCGAACATCCCGACGAACCGGCCGAGCGACCCCTCGACGCCCCACCGCTCGAAGGCGGCGAGCATGACCTCCGTGTCGGAGTGGCCGCGGAAGGGCGCCGGGCCGGGGCCTTCCACCTCGCGGCGGAGGTCTGCGTGGTTATAGACCTCGCCGTTGAACGCCAGCACGAACCGGCCGGAGGCCGAGGTCATCGGCTGGTGGCCTTCGGGGGAGAGGTCGACGATCGAGAGCCGGCGGAAGCCCAGCGCGACGCCCGCCGCGGCGTCGGACCAGACGCCCCGGTCGTCGGGGCCGCGGAGGGCCAGGGTGTCGGCCATCCGACCGGCGGTGGCGCACAGTTGCTCGTCGCCCGCGGAGCGGGTGGTGTCCAGGAATCCGGTCAGGCCGCACATGCGCGACGGTCTCCTCGGGGGGCCCGGTGGCGGCGGAAGCGTCGGTCAGGCCGGGGGGCCGAAGGTCGGGACGAACCCGTCGGGGGGCGGCCCGGCGTCGAGCCCGAACCGGCCGGCCAGGACCCGCGCGATCCGCTCCGACGCCCAGCCGTCGCCGAAGGGGTTGGCGGCCGGCGCCGGGCGGGCGGGCGGCCCGGGGCGGCCCCAGAACTCCTCGAACGCGGCGACGATCGCGTCGCGGCGGGGGCCCACCAGACGGACCACGCCGGCGGCGACCGCCTCGGGCCGCTCCGTCTCGTCCCGGAGCACGAGGGCCGGCTTGCCGAGCGCCGCGGCCTCCTCCTGCACGCCCCCCGAATCGGTCAGGATCAGGTACGACCGCTTCATGAGCGAGACGAACTCGCGGTAGCCCGCGGGCTCGGTCAGGTGGACCCGGTCGTGCCCGCCGAGCCGCTCGTGGACCACGTCGCGGACGGCCGGGTTGGGGTGGACCGGGTAGACGACGCTGAGGTCGTGGTGGCCCTCGACGAGGTCGCGGAGGGCCCGGCAGATCTCGAACAGGGGCGCGCCGAAGTTCTCGCGACGGTGCGCCGTGACGAGCACGTACCGGCCGGCGGGCGTCCCCGGGGGGGGGGGGCGGTCGTCGCCGGCGGCCGTCCGCAGCGCGTCGACCACCGTATTGCCGGTGACGTGGACCGTCGCCGGGTCGACCCCTTCGCGGAGCAGGTTGGACCGGCCCGCGGCGGTGGGCGCGAAGTGGAGGTCGGCCAGGTGGCCGGCCAGCACCCGGTTCTTCTCCTCGGGGAACGGGGCGTAGGGACGGCCGGTGCGCAGGCCCGCCTCGACGTGGCCGAACGGGACGCGGTTGTAGTAGCAGGCCAGGGCCGTGCTCAGCACCGTGGTCGTGTCGCCCTGCGCCAGCACGAGGTCGGGCCGGTCGCGGGCGAAAACCCCCGACAGCGCGACCAGGGCCCGCGCCGTCAGCTCGGGGAGCCCCTGGCCGGGCACCATCAGGTCGAGGTCGAGGTCTGAGGCGATCCCGAAGTCGTCCAGCGCCCGGTCGAGCAACCCGCGGTGCTGCCCGGTCGTCACCACGCGGACCTCCAGCGCCGGGGGCCCCCGGCGGAGCCGGAGGACGACCGGGGCCATCTTGACCGCCTCCGGACGGGTCCCCACCACGCAAACCACGGTGCGGCTCATGCGTCACCCCCCGGGGCCGGTCAACCCGGCGGCCGCGGGGCCATCGCGTCGTACGCCTCGCAGTAGGAGGCGTGCATCTGCGCCTCGGAGAAGACGGCTTCGGCGCGGGCGCGGCCCCGCCGGCCGAGGCCCGCGCGGAGGCCCGGGTCGGCCGCCAGCCGGAGCAGCGCCTCGGCGACCCCCGCGTCGTCGCCGGACGGGGCGAGCAGGCCGGTGACCCCGTCCTCGACCACCTCCGGCACGCCCCCGACCCGCGTGGCCACGACCGGCAGGCCGGCCGCCATGGCCTCGATCAGCGACAGCGGGATCCCCTCACTGAGGCTCGTCAGCACCGACACGTCGGCCCCCCCCAGCAGGCGGGCGACGTCGGCCCGCACGCCCGCCACCACCACGCGACCGCCGAGGCCCAGGCGGGCCACCTCCGCGGCGACCGCGTCCGACGCCGGGCCCTCGCCCGCCACGACCATCTTCGCGTCGTCGCGCACCGCGGCCACCCTCGCCAGGGCCCGCAGCGCGGTGGCGTGGTCCTTGATCGGGTCGAGCCGGGCCACGAAGATCGCCACGAAGTCGTCGGGGCCGAGCCCGAGCTCCCGGCGGACCTCGGCGCGGCTGCCGGGATTGGCGTATGCCTGGGTGTCGATGCCGTTGTAGATCACCCCGACGCGGCCCGCCGGCAGCCCCTCCTTGTCGATCAGGACCTGGCGGACCGCCCGCCCCACGCCGACCACCCGGTCGCCCCCGCGGAGGAGCAGGCGGTTGACCGGCTTGTGCGACCACCCCGTCAGGTCGGGGAAGGCCCGGCCGTGCTCGGTGAACAGGACCGGCGGTCTCCGGCGGGGCCACCGGGAGAGCCCCGCGTAAAGGAACGGGCTGTACTGGTGGGCGTGCATCACGCCGACCCGCTCGTCGCGGGCCAGCGCGGCCAGGCGGCGGGCGCAGGCGAAGTCGACCCCCGGGCGGCGGTCGAGCACGTGCACGGGGAAGCCTTCGTCGCGGAGGCCGGGGGCCATCGACCCGGCCTCGTCCAGGCACGCGAAGACGAACCGGTACCGTTCTGACAGGCGGCGGGCCAGCCGGGCCGCCAGCACCTCGGCGCCGCCGCGGTTCAGGCTGAACAGGAGCTGGCAGACCGTCAAACGGCGATCGGACAAGGTGCCCCTCCCCCGCAACCGGCCGCACGCCTGTCAGCCTTTGGAACATCGTGAGCGGGGGCCGCAAACCACGAACGACCGACCCCGGGCCGGCGCACACTCCGTGCCCGTGGGTGGCATGTCATGCCCCCGTGGTGGGTCCGGGGCGTCGTGGCCGCGGCGGGGGGCCCGGCCGAGCCCTTCGGGCACCGGGGGCGTGCGCCGCCGCGTCGGCACCGCTCCCCATGTCAGGGAGTTTAGTACAGGAACCGCGTCCCCGCCCGCCTCGACGACGGGAACGCGGGCCGGAATGCGAAACCCGCCCCGTGTCGCGGAGACCCTCAGGGGGGGTCACACGCCGGCCCGCTTCGGCGTACCGGGGAGACCCGTGGGGCGGCGGGAAAGCGCTACCGGGTCGCCGGTCCCGCGCCCGAGCGACCCGGCGGCCCCCTCACAATTGGAACAGAACCGCGGGCGAACTTCAACGGTCGCACCCGAGGGCTCCGCCGGGTGTGGCCACCGGCCAGCCCACGGCACAAACGGGGAGACTTCCGGCGCGGGGAGGCGTTCGGGGGTGGCGGCCCGGGGCAACGGCCGGGCCAGGTTCCGGGCCTACCACCTGTCGCATCCCCGGCCCGGGCCGTAAGATGGGGACCCGGAGGCCACACAACCGGGGGCGGGCGATGTCTGTAGTCAAACTGCGAGACGACGAGCGGTCCTTCCGCGAGGAGGTGGCCAGGGACCTACGGTCTTACTGGGTGAGCGCCTACCTTGGCCTGTACCTTACCCCGGACGAGCGGGAGCGGTTCCGCCGCCTCGACCCTTGGGAACTGGCGGACCTGATCCTGTCGATCAAGCGGATGAGGCGGCGCGGGTTCGACGCGGGCTCCGCGCGGGCGATCCGGCGGGCCGTCCTCGCCCCGGGAGAGCCCGACCTCCCCGTCGCCCCCCGGGCGGCCGCCGGGGCCCTGTACGGACCCCCGGCAAGCCCGCCGCCGGCCCCGGACGCCCGGCCCGCCGCGACGGCGGCCCCCCGCCCCAGGCCCGGCCGGCGCAAGCGGCCCGACGACCCGGGGCAGCGCCTCCTGCCGTTCATGACACCGACCCTGCTCGACACCGACTGACGGCCCCGTGCGCGGCGTGCGCGCGGGGCCGGACACGGCCCGCCCGGTCCTCCCGACGACCCTCTCAACGGAGGCGGAGGTTGTCGAGGTAAACGACCCGGGGCGACCGGAGGTCGGCCGCGAAGAGTTCGAAGCGGTCGACCCGCCGCAGGTCGAACGGGCGGCCCGACGGCACCCGCGCGACGTCCTCAAGCGCGACCCGCACGCTCTGGGGCCCGGGGTGCAGGCGGACCGTGCGGTGGAACCTGTCCTCGAACCGGTCGCCCATGCCCTCGCCCTGGACCTTGACGACGAGGTCCAGCGGCGGCCCCGGGCTCACGAAGACGTCGAACGTCAGTTCGGCGTGGCCCGACCAGTCGCGGTACGGCCACCACAGCGTCGCCGACGGGTAACGGCCGGGGCCGAGTTCGAGCCACAGGCTCCAGCCGGCGTCGGTCGCGTGCTCCCGGGAGCGGGCGGCGCGGCAGTCCGCGAAGCGCCACCGGGACAGTTCCGTGCGACGCTCGAAGGAGGCGAGCCGGGGGCGGTCCCACGCCTGCCAGCCGGCGTCGGCCAGGGTGAGCAGCGGGGGCACGCAGGGCGCGGCCAGCAGCGCCGCGGCCGCCGCGGCGAGGGCATGACGACGGGGCCCGGCCGGCACGCCGCGCGCGCCGAGCCACGCCAGCGAGGCCGCGGCCCCCGCGGCGTTGGCCGCGGCGTCAGCCCAGCTCGCGTGCCGGCCTGAGAAAACCTGGGCGACCTCCATGGCGCCGCCGAAGAGGACGACCAGGGCCCAGGCCGTCACCCCGGCGGCGGCCGTGGAGCGGGGCAGCCAGGGACGACCGCCGTGAAACACGGCCGCGGCGAGTAACGCGAAGGTCGGTGCGTGGGCCATGTCAAGGAGGGCCTGCACCTCCCGGCTCCCCGAAGGGATGGGTACGGCCAGGAACAGGCCCGCGACGCCTACGGTGATCAGACAGGTCGTCGGGCCGACTCGCATGGCGGCGTTATCCCCCGGGTCGTGTTCCTCGGCGGCGTCGGTGCCCGCGGCGCCGCGGGCCGGAGGGACGCTAACCGGGTTCGCCCCGCCGTGCAAGGTCGGCGATCACGGGGAGGCGGGGTCGTCCGTACCGGCCGCCCAGCACGCCGGCCGCCGGACGCGAACCGGCCCGTACCCCGGACCGCCGCGGATGGCGGCGGCCGGGGTCGGGCCGTGGAGGAGGCTCACACGCGAAGAAGGGGCGGGCCGCGCCCCCCGGTCGACGCCCGGGGCGGGGGGCCCGCTCCGGGGCTCAGAACAACTTGCGGCTGCTCGGGGTGCTCGTCGCCGAGAGCGGACGCGAGGGGAGAACGGCCGGGGCGCTGCGGGTCCGGACCGGGCTGCTCGTCGTGTTGATCGGCGGCTTGAACATCAACGCGGGTGGGTCGGCCAGGTTCCCGTTGTTCACGCTCCTCAGGACCACGCCCGACGCCGAGACGGGGGTGTAAGTGAACACCGCTGAAGGTTTGTCGGTGGACACCGTGACCGTGGCGGGTGAGAACGCGCCGCCGTACCCGCCGTCGCTCAGGGTGACCGTCACCGGGGCCGGGACGACGCTCGCGGTCGGGCTCAATTCGACCTGAAAGGAGCCGGAGGCCGTCCCCACCGACCCGGCGTGCGACGTCGTGAGGGTTGTGACGTACGACGTGGCGGGCTTCCGCGCTACGATCGTGAAGCCCAACCCGGTCGGGTTGGAAAGGCCCCCGCTGTTCTGGACGCTGACCGTGCCCGCCCCTTTGGCGGCCTTGTCGGCTGTCAGCGAGAACTGCGCGGTCCGGGACGCATCAGTTAACGTCACCGTTGCGGGCTGGAATGTCGCCGTGAAGCCCACGACGGTCGGGGTCATCGTGACAGGCAAAGGCGGGTGAACCCCGTCGTTCAGTGTCACGGCGAACGCCCCGGAGGCGATACCCGCTGCGCCCGCTGACGGCCCTGTCAGTGCGTAGGCAGGCGTGGGCGTCGGTGTGGGCGTGGGCGTCGGTGTGGGCGTCGGTGTGGGCGTCGGTGTGGGCGTCGGCGTCGGTGTGGGCGTCGGCGTCGGTGTGGGCGTCGGCGTCGGCGTCGGCGTGGGCGTCGGCGTCGGCGTGGGCGTCGGTGTGGGCGTGGGCGTCGGCGTCGGCGTCGGCGTCGGCGTCGGTGTCGAGGTGGCGGCCGCGAAGACGATTGACGGCGGGGCCTTCACCGCCGGGTCGGGGGGGGTAAAGCCGATGGTTTTGGTGCCCGAACCGACCGGGGTGAACGCGACGATCCCGAGCGCGGGGTCTTCGTGGGAATACCAGAGCCGGCTGCCGAGCTGCGAGTACGGGGGCACCGCGACGACGTTGCCCGCCGCCTCCACGACGTTGACGACGAAGACGCCGGCGGTCGAGTCCGCCGACGGGGGCGGGACCGAGCCGGCCGGGTCGAGCCGCGACACGCCGAACGGGACGGCCACGCCGGGGGGGCCGGACGACGCGGCGAGCGTCTCGACGAGGCCCGTGGCCGCGGGCGCCGTCCCCGACGGCGTGTAGGTGATCGGGGCCGGGTCGGTCAGGCCGCCGTCGTTGGTGAACGTCAGCGTCAGCGCGGCCGTGCCGGCCGGCTTGACCCGGAACGTCGGGTTCGTGTCGTCGTCGCGGAGCACCGGGGCCGGCGGGAACACCCCGGCGGCCCCGCCGCTGACCGTGACGGTGACCTTCACCGGGTTCGGGAACCGCTTCCGGGTGCCGACCGGCGCGACCAGGAATTGCGCGGACATCTCCCCGGCCCGCTTCACGCCGGCCGGCGGCGTGACCGTGTAGGCGGTCGCCGCCGTGTAGCCGCCCCCGGGATCGCCCATGTCGATCTGCATAAATGACACGGGTGAGGTATACGACCCCTGCGTCATCAGCTTTTCCGTCTGGAACGGCGCGTCGACGAAGTTCGACCCGGCCATGAGGTCGAAGTATTTTTGTCGGTAGCTGTTGTCCCGCGCCCCCGTCCGCGCCAGGTGGCGGTAGAGCCAGGCGAACGGCCCGGCCGAGAGCGGGGATTCGTCGGGGCAGATCCCGGTGGTGTTGGGCTCGCCCGAGTTCCCCCCGGGGTAGCTTTTGTTCGTGGCGATCGCCGCCCCGGCGGCGGGGGTGGCCCCGAAGTTCCCCTGGTAGCCGGCGAAGTCGAAGTGGAGCGTCTGCGTGGCCGGGTCGTACGACGAGCACACCGCGGTCTGGCCGAGGCAGTCGAAAAGCATGTACTTATAATAATCGACGGGCTTACCCGCCGGGAGTCCCGAGACGACGACCGCGTTGCCGGCCGCCGAGGTGACCGTGAACGTCTGGACCGCGTAGGCGACGCTCACGTCAATATCGGAATACTGGAAAGCACCGACCGTGGTGAATGCGTTCGTCGTGAACGCCTGGGGCCGGCTCGGGCCGGGGGGGAGCCACATGTTCGCCCACGCCCAGTCGCACCACGACTTGATGGCCGGGGGGATCTTGGTGCAGAGCGCGGCAGCCGTGGGGTCCGTCGAGGCCCGGAACGTCTCGTAGAAGTCGGTCAGGAACTTGCAGGTGATGCCCGCCATGAACGCCTTGGCGAACGTGGCGAACTTGCGGGTGGCCGGCGGCTCGGTCCACTGGGCGATGTGCCCGAGCGCGGCGTTGGCCTGGTCATAAAGCCGCGGGCGGAAGGCGCACCCGGCCCGCATGGCGGCGAGTTTCGCGAGGCCGGAGAGCGCGACCTCGCGGCTCGTGGCCTGGGGCTCCATGTAACTGAGCGGCGTGTCGTCCGCGGACCCGGCGGCGAACAGCGACCCGATCACCATCGCTTCCAGCGACCGCGCGTCGCCGTTGCGGCGCCAGGCCTGTTCCAGCCCGTCGCAGTGGATGTGGTGCCCCGCGACGTTCCCCCCCGCGGCGAAGACGATCCCGTCCCGGTACCGGGCGATGCCCTGCGGCAGGACGGCGTCGATGCCGGAAACGTCGAGGCCCCGGTCGGCCAGGTAGTCGCGGCGGTGGTACATGCCCCCCGCGGGGTTGTAGTGCTCCTGCGCGTCGGGCTGCGCGTCCGAGCCGACCCCGGACTTCGGGTAGACGTTGGGGGCCACGGTGTCGGCCAGCAGCGCCTTCGCGTAGGCGGCGGCCACGGGGAACGGGGTGTAGGCCGCGCCATAAGGGGCCGGGCTGGGGTTGGTCAGGCCCCCGTTGTTCGTGCAGACGATCGTCCCCGCGCCCGTCGCGGAGACGTCCGGCGTCGGGACGGTCGTGGCGCTCCGCGCGGTGTCGGTGAGCGTCACGGTGGGCGGGTTGAAGGTGCCCTTGAGACCGCCGCTGAAGGCGGGCGTCACGGTCACCGGAGCGGCCGGGTGCTGGTCGTAGGCGAGCACGAAGGTGACGGGGGGGCCCGGGACGCCGGGGAGCGACCCGGTCGAGCCGGTCGTGACGATCTGGCCCGTCGGCGCGAGGAAGCCGTTGAACGGGTTCGCGGCGAAGGCGTCCTGCTGGGCGGCCGTCAGGGCCACGTTCGGCACGACCGCTGCGAAAAGACAGTCGCCGCGGGTGTACTCGACGTCCCGCTTCCCGAGGTTGAACGGGCCGCCGTCGTAGACGAGCGTGCCGGCCGCCGATGCCGTGCCGGTGGCGGAACTGACGAGCGCACCGGTCGCGTAGTAGTAGACACGCAGGGAGACCGGCCCGCCGCTCGCCCAGGTCAGGGCGAGGATGTAGGCGGTGCCGTTGGCGAGGCCGCACAGGCCGGTGCCACTGGTCAACGCGACCACGCCCGTGGGGGTCTGGACGGAGACCGTCGCGACGGTGTCGCCGGGGGTGTTCCAGCTCTTGTTCGCGACCCCGTAGCTGACGGTGTAGGTCGTGTAAATTTTCCCCGCGTATAACAGCTCCGACCCCGACCCGACCGACGCCGGTGTCACGGCGACGAACAGGGTGACGGCGGCCGACGGGGCGCGGAACGCCGCGCCGTCCGGGGCGGTGAGGTACTGGCCGTCCGCGGCGAGCCGGACCACCGGCCCGACGCCCGCGACCGACTGCCACGCCGCGCCGCCGGTCAACGACAGTGCCGGGGCGGCGGCCGGCGAGCCGTCGGGCGTGGTCGCCCCGGTGCCTTCGATCAGGCCGTAAAACGGGGCGAGGGGTGTGCCCTGCGGCGCGG
>JAABUZ0100007037.1_pt1 | contig 13774 bp, 9 predicted proteins | sample 5562091 | NCBI WGS metagenome assembly JAABUZ01 (sample SAMN12813069, study PRJNA571459) | rock metagenome | isolation source: Antarctica rocks | place: Antarctica: Victoria Land, Linnaeus Terrace sud | collected 2015-12-21 | reverse complement strand
GCGCCCCTCCCTGGCGTCCAGCGCCTCACGGGCCGCCGCGCGCATCACGTCCGTGGGCGGCGTCTGGCCCGTCCACAATGCGAACGAGGCCACCGCCTGCGCCACGAGCATGGACAGCCCGTCGGCGACGGTCGTACCGCGCGCCGCTAGCTCACGCATCAGCGGTGTGGGCGCCGGCGTGTACACCATATCGTAGAGCGCCGCGCCCGGCCGTGGTTGCAGACCATCTAGTGGGAGCGACACGCCGTCAAGGCCGGCGCTGGTCGCGTTGACGATGAGGTCGACGTCGGCGCCCTCGACCAGCGCCTCGGCGTGACCGGCCGCGCGCACCCGTCCGCCATAGCGCGCGCCCATCGCCGCGGCCAGACGCTCCGCGCGCTCACGATCACGGTTATAGATGGTGAGGGAAGCCGGCCCATGCGAGAGCAGGGCCGCCGCCGCCGCGCGCGCCGCCCCGCCCGCGCCAAGCAGCAGGATACGCACGCCATACGGCACGATGCCCAAATCACCCTCTAGCGCGGCGAGCAAGCCCGCCGCGTCGGTATTGTCGCCGCGCAGGCGCGTCCCGTCGCGCACGATGGTGTTGACCGCGCCGATGGCCGCCGCGTCGGGGGCGACGTCGTCGACGAGCGACAGCACGGCCTCCTTGTGCGGGACGGTCACGTTGGCGGCGCGATACTCCGCGCGCCGCAACTCCGCCACCGCGTCCGCCAACCCTTGCGACGGGACGCGGCGCGCGCTGTAGCGGCCCGGCAGCCCCAGCGCCCGCAACGCCGCGTTGTGCATCGCGGGTGACACGCTGTGCGCGACCGGGTCGCCCAGCAGGACGACGTTGAAATTAGGTGTCAGGTCTTCCAGTATCAGCCTGCTCTACTCTTTCGTCATATTCCGTATGGGCATAGCGTCGGATCGCGCGCTGCCTCCTGGCTGAAGTGTAGCGCGGCACGGTGTGCCACACAATCGCTGGGAAGGCAGGAAGGCAGTATTCCTAACCTGCATTAGTCATGACCACCGTTGCACCACGGAGACACGGAGACACGGAGACTTTGTAGGACAGCATGGTATCCTGCCGGGCGGCCTAGCAGGGACGTTGACCCCTGTGCTGCTCCCTCCGTGTCTCCGTATCTCCGTGGTGCATAATCCAGGCTAAAGGCCGGCGACCGCACGCCGCGGGTCGCGCACATAGCGCAGGACGGCCCCGGCCCCGGCCAGACCAAGAATCAGGCTCAGCAGGAAGATCGCGCCATAGCCCAGGTGGTCCGCGAGGACGCCGCCGAGCACCGGGCCCCCGCACGCGAAGGGCAACTGCGCCAGCGACACGAGGCCGATGTAGACCGGCCGCTCCTCGTCCGTCCCGAAATCGAGCACGAAGGTATTGCCGGCGAGTTGCACGGCGCTCGTGCCCAAGCCCACCAGGGCAAAGGCAAGCCCGTAGGCGAGGACGCCGAGCGCATCCTGGCCCGCGGCATGACTGACCAGGGCGGCCCCGGCCCCAAATCCCGTGCAGAGCGCGCCCGCCTCGACCAGGCGCTTGTGCCCGGCGTGGTCGCCGATGTAGCCCCACAGCACGTTCCCCGCGAGCGCGCCCCCGATGAGGACCACCGCGTAGAGGCCGGCGCCCGCGTCGGTCAAGCCGAGCGCGCGCTTCGCGTCTACCGCATAGAAGGCGAGCGCCAACCCGGCGAGGGTGACCAGGCCATTAGCCGCAAGATAGGCCGCGAAGTTGCGATCGCGGCGCAGCAGGGCGACATACTCCCGCCACCGTAGCGCCGGTGGCCGCTCCTCTTGTACCGGAGGCTGACCCTCGCGCGCGCTGGCGAGGAAGGCGAAGGACACCACCTCGCACGCGAAGGCGCCGCCGAAGCAGAGGGCGAAGCCGGTCGGCCAGTCGCGCGCGCGGAGCAGCGCCGCGGTCGCCACGCCGCCGCCGAGCCCCAGCAGCGCCCCGAGCGCCGACCACAGGCCGAAGAAGCGGCCGCGCCAATCGTCGGGCATCACGCGCGCGACGAAGTCCAGCCATGCCGCGACGCTGGCCCCCCCGGCGACGGTACTCACGGCGAAAAGGGCGAAAAAGAGCCAGAGCAGCAACATCGCGTGCGCCGGCGCCAGCACGAGCGTCAGGAGGGCGATGGCAAGAAAGGGCAGGCGCTCGACCGTGGTCCAGGCCAGGATGAACGGCTTGCGGAGCCGGCGGCGCTGGAGCGCGGGCGCGACGAGGATCGGCGGCAGGAAGGAGCCGAACGCGACCACGGCGGGGATGAGGCCAAGCGCCACATTCGAGGGGCTGAGGTGATGGACGAAGAGCGGGAGGACGCCATAGGTCGAGGCGAACGTCAGCGCCAGCGTGAAAAGGCTGATGTCGACGCCCAGGACGACGAAGTTCCAGCGGTAGGCCGGCGCGGGGAACACGGAGAAAGCGCGCACGACGAAGTACTCCTTTGTATGTAGAAGGCTATGCGGCTAGTCGAGCTACTCCATGTAGCCCTGTACCCGAAAGACGCTTTCCAACCGCGCTACCATGCGGGTGAGCCGGGCTATAACAAAGCTTAACGTATGCCACGGTTCCTATGACAATCAGACCCTGATACGAATGGTGGCATGTCGGCAAGAGCGCGCCACGATAGTGGATAATAGGGACAATGGTGAGCTTGACGGAGCCGTCTATGCCACTACTATCGACGCGGGTACGATGCGCGGCGATCCGAGGGTAGGGCCAGGGCCGCGACGACACTTGTGCGGCGCCGTCCGAAGCAAAAGCGTGATAGGAGAGGGATGAGAGCTACACAGGGTAACCGGGAGGGATCACGCGGCGATCCCCGGCGCGCCGCCCGCTGGTTCGCCGGCGCGGGGGCAATCTACGCGGGGATGTTGGCGGCGACGTGGGCGCCACAGAGGGGCCGGGGCGGCATAAACCTTGTCCCCTTCGTGTCGCACGTCAAGGGAATCGTCGCGTGGGTACAGGGGAAGGGGGCGCCCTGGCTGCTCGTGGACCTCGTGGTAAACGTGCTGCTCTTTATGCCGCTGACCGTCGTGCTGGCGCGCGGGTTTCAACTGGCGCGCGGGCTGAGGGCGTTCGCACGCCCGACGATCGTACTGGGTTGTGTGGGCAGCCTTGTGATCGAGGTCGGGCAGTTGTTCAGGCCGTCGCGCACGACGGATATCACCGACGTCCTGCTCAATAGCCTGGGCGTTATCCTCGCCGTCAAGATCTTCGCGCGCTGGGGTCGCGCCCACCGCTGATAAGGGCAAGCGCTATTTTGACGCGTCTACGACAACGCCGCTCCCATGCCCCGATGGGCCGCTATAGCGCGGTGGCCGGGGCAACCGAATTGGTTATGGACAGCACGTCAGCACGTCGCCCAGCGCGCCGGCCTTGAGGCTCACCGTGTAGACGATCCCCTCTCGCTGGAAGACCAGCACACTGTCCCCGCAGCTGGCCCCGCAGGTGTAGGAGTAGTAGAGAGCCAAGGCGCCCCCGCGCAGCCGGACGTGCCGCCCCCGTGGGTAGTCGAAGATGGTTGGCGTGTCAACCTCGGGTCCGCCGGTCACCGCTCCAAGTCGGCAGGCGGTGGCGCCGTGACAGTCGGGTCCGACCCCGATGTTGATGAGGTAGGAGTACAGCCTACCCTCTTACTTTCTACAGACCATCGCGGCATGACGCAGATGCGCGCCACATTTTCGCGCCGGATATCTACTGGGCAGCGCAGCGAGCCAAATCACCCCAGTCACCGCGAAAATGTGGCGCGCACCGGCATGACAGGGTGCGCGCCACGATTGTGAGACGCGGCCTGGCCCTAAAGGACCATGGCAGGGACCGGACCCTAAAGGGTCATCATGGCCGGCCGGTGTGCGGTCAGACCACCATCGCCGCCTGCGCGCAGACCTTTTAAGGTCCGATCCCTGCCATGGTCCTTTAGGGCCGGGCCCACGGCGCCCACCATCACAATCACGGGGCGCGCCTCCGGTAGGATGCGCCATTTGGTCGATACCGCGGACGACACTATCTTGGGGCGACGGCTCACTAAAGGCGCCGCTCGTGTGCATCCGGTGTGCGAGCGGCCCTAGCAACGACGGCGACAGCGGCCTCACGCGCCCTTATGATCAGCCCGCTCTAACAACGCCCTCCTCCACGCCAGCGCTCATGGACAACGGCGGCGCGATGGTTCCCGCATGCGTGAGGCGCATGGGTAGCGTGACGCGGCGCGGCGACGCCCCGGCCAGTTGCTCTTGCAGCAGTGTGATGGCGACCCGTCCGATTTCCGTGCTCTGTTGCTCGACGTAGGTGATTGGCGAGAGTGGGAGCGGGAGATTTTGTAGTGGGTCGACACCGATGATGGACAGGTCGGCGGGGACATGGCGGCCCAGGCGCGCGGCGGCGCGCAGGGCCAGTAGCGTGAGCGCCACGTTGGTGGCGAAGATGGCGGTCAGGTGGGGGGCGCGACGCATATAGGCGGCGAGGCGATCGACGATGTCATCGGCGATCTCTCCCCTGGCGCTCACGTCGTCAGGAAGCCGCGGCTCGATATAGATCAGCGCATGATCGAGGGGCAGCCCGGCCATGGCTAGCGCCTGCGCGTACCCGTCGAGTCGATCTTCGATGGTCGAAGTGTCCCTGGGCGGGAAGGTGAGGATACAGATGTCGCGGTGCCCCGCCTCTATCAGCGCGGTCACGGCCTCGCGGACGCCGGCGACGTTGTCGCTCTGGACGCAGGCGCAGGGCAGGCCACGCAGGTAGCGATCGACCAGGACGAGCGGGAATCGTCTGAGGACTAGGCGCAGCACCTCGTCGTTATAGGTCTCTCCATCTTGCAAGAAGATCGCCAGACCGGCCGCGCCGGCCGCGACCGCTTGCCGGATGGCGCGTTCCTCCTCGGCGCGTGAATTCCCTGAGAGATAGATGAGCAGGTGATAGCCGGCAGCGCGCTCGATGCCACGCAGCACGTCAAGGCCAAAGGATGGATCGATGGCCGGCTGAATCCATCCGATGATCGGGCTTCCCCCGGGCGCCTCATGTGTGGCCGGCGCGGTGACGGTTGTGCCGCGTCGTGGCAGGCGTTGCACCAGGCCCTCGCGGGCGAGTTCCGCCAACGCCGCGGCGCTCGTGACGCGGCTGACGCCGTGCAAAGCGCCCAACTCCTTTTCCGTGGGGAGTTTATCGCCCGGCTTATACTCGCCAGACAAGATCGCGTTGCGCAGTTGTTGATGGATCTGACGATACCGTGCTTGCCTCACAGGTCAACTCCACGCCTTTATCTACGTATACAATTATAATAGGTCATATTAAATAGGTCATTGGCCGCGCATCACTAGTATGCGGTCATTGTCATGCCAGAACAAAGCCTCCGCTTTTCTTGACAGCGTGGAGGGCCAGGACTATAATAGCGTCACGCTCATCGAAGTGAGCGCCGGCCGCACGGCTCGGAGGTATCATACAACAGGTCGCCGTCTATTTGCAATAACAATTAGGTGACCAAGCGACACGCGTGAGGAGGTGATCGACGCACCACGAGACATATGGCCTTGTCGAGGTTACCCGGCGACGCAGCAGATGTGCCGGCGTAGGCGCCGCACATGACCAGGGGTGACGATGCCCCTGTTACCTACATAGGTACGAGGAGATATCATGCGTAGTCCTATTAAGAGCCTGGGTCCTATCCTCCTGGCGTCGACGGTCGGGCTTGGCGGCGCCGTACAGATGGCGCATACACACGCCCGCGCCGCTGCGGCCCCCGTCACGATCACGGTAGCCTACCAGCAGTTCGGTGCACCGCCCTACTGGGATCAGCTGTGGTGGCAGAAAGTCAAAGCGCAGGTCGAAAAATCTAACCCCAACATCACGGTGAAGCTGCAGCCTATTGTTGCGTCCGAAAGCGATTATTACACCAAGGTCGACCTGGCGTTGCGCTCGGCCAGCACGACACCGGACCTCGTGCGCGAGGACAGCTTCCTGGTCTCGTCGGACGTGACGGCCGGCTATCTGGAACCGCTCGACAAGTACCTCGCCACCTGGCCCGAGTACAAGCAGCAGTGGTTCTCCAGCATGCAGCAAATTACCCAGTTCAACGGCCACAACTACGGCATCATGAACGGGACAGATGACCGCATCACCTGGTACAACAAGGACATCTTCAAGAAGGCCGGCCTACCCACGACGTGGCAGCCCAAGAGCTGGGCCGATATTCTCTCGGCCGCGCAGACGATCAAGAAGAAGGTCCCCGGCGTCATCCCGATCAATGTGTATTCGGGCCTGGCGGCGGACGAGGCCTCGACGATGCAGGGCTACGAGATGCTCCTGTACGGGACGCGCGACGCGGCGCACCTCTACGACTACAAAACCAAGAAGTGGGTCATCTCTAGCCGGGGCAACCAGGATACCCTGGCCTTCATCCAAAAGATCTACGATCCGTCTAACTTGCTTGGCCCACCGAACGACATCGCGCTTACCGCCACATCCGGCAACACGGTCGCCCAGCAGTTGCTGCCGGAGGGCAAACTCGGCATTGACCTCGACGGCTCGTGGTTGAGTAGCAACTGGGGTCCTTCGGGCGCGAAGCCGTGGCCGCAATGGAAAACGGTCCTGGGCCAGGCGAAGACGCCGACGGAGTTCGGCCAGGCGCCGCACTACGTCACCCTGTCGGGCGGCTGGGCCTACTCCATCAGCGCGCGGTCCAAGAACAAGGACGCGGCGTGGACGGTGCTCAAGGCCGCCAACAGCAAGGACATGCTGGCGTATTATGACACCAATGTGGCCAACATCACCCCGCGCAAAGACGTCGTCGACACCAAGGCGTACAGCAGCGTGCCGCTGAACCCGTTCTTCACCAGCCTGCTGTCGTTCGCCCAGTTCCGCCCAGGCTTCCCGGCCTATCCCAAGATCTCGGTGGAGATCGACCGGGCCATGGAGGCGGTGATGACTGGCACGAGCCCTCAGGCCGCCTTGTCCACCTATGCGCAGAAGGTGACCGCCATCGCCGGCGCGAGCAACGTCGAAAAGCTTCCGTAGCCCCTTGCGGGCGGGATCTCGGCCGTACGCCGGCTTCTCACCCGCCCACAAGGCCGGCTGTTTCTACGCGCCCGCTATGATCCTCGCATGGGACAGGCGCCCATGCGAGGATCTAGGGAGAGATCGAGGATAGGTAACGAATGGGGCAGGCCGCGTCGTGCAGGGCTGCCCGACGCGGCCCGCCCGCCCTAAGGGAGGTGAACCCGTGCAGGCCCAGGCTACAGGTACTAGGCGCGCCGCGCCCGCACGCAAGGGGCGCGAAGCGGCGCGCTTGCGCACGGGCATCCTATTCATGGCGCCCGCTTTTATCGTCATCGTCATCTTTATGCTGGGGCCTGCCCTGTGGGCGGTCTACATCTCGTTCACCAACATGGCCCTCACCGGCGCTGGGGCGGCCTCGCCGAGTTGGGTTGGGTTGCAAAATTTCAGCCAGATCCTACACGACAGTGACTTCTTCAAGGCCCTACGCGTTTCGCTGATTTACCTGGTGGGCTCGGCGCTCATCGGCCAGGCCGTTCTCGGGCTTATCCTGGCCCTGCTGATGCGCCACCGCCACCGCTACTTCAAGACGGTGCTCGGCGCTATCGTCGTCACGGCATGGGTCATCCCGGACGTGGTAGCCGGATTCCTGTGGAGCGCTTTGTTCTCCGGTGGCCCCAATGACGTCATCGGATCGCCGGGCCTGCTAAATGCGCTGATGATCGGTCTTGGCCTGCCGCAGCACGCCTGGCCGCAAGAATTTCCCACGGCCGCGATCATCGTCGCCAACACCTGGCGCGGTACAGCATTCTCTATGTTGCTCTTTGCCTCGGCCCTGGAGGGCATTCCCCCCGATCTATTTGAAGCGGCCTCGATCGACGGCGCCGGTCTATGGGCGAAGCTACGCCGTATCACCCTGCCCCTCATCAAGGGTACCATCGCCACCGACCTCCTGCTGATTACGCTGGCGACCCTCTCCGACTTCGCGCTGCCCTTCGTGCTCACTGGCGGTGGCGCCCGCAGCCAGTTGTTGACCATCTATCAATACCAGGAAGCGTTCAAGTTCTACCAGGTCGGGTACGGGACCGCCATCTCGCTGCTCATCATCGCGGTAGGCGCGGCCCTCTCACTGATCTATATCCGTGCGCTGAAGATCGAACTGTAGGGCTTGAAACTGTAGGACTTGGAAAGGACCCGCTTATGACGCTTATGACGCTTCGCCGCGCCTTAACCCCAACCGCCGCTTACGTCGTCTTAGTCGCTCTCGCGTTGTTCTGGGTGGTGCCGTTCGCCTGGCCCGTCCTGGCCAGCCTGAACCCGACCGCTTCGACAGCGGTGGCGTGGCCGAGCCATCTGACCCTGGACAACTTTAGCGCCATCATCACCAATGGGCTGGTCGCGCGGCCCTTCGCCAACAGCGCTATCATGGCCGTGAGCACAATGATTGGCGTCGTCGTGCTGGCGGGGCTGGCGGCGTATCCGCTATCGCGCTACCACTTCCGCGGCAAGCGGGTCCTGATGTACGCCATCCTGTTCATCAGCGCCCTGCCGATCCTGGCCCTCGTCACCCCCCTCTACGCCTTGTACGTGACACTCAACCTGGTCGATACGCTGCAGGGCTGCATCCTGTTCTTCATCGCTAGCTCACTCCCGTTCAACATCTGGCTGATGAAAAACTTTTTGGATGGCGTGCCGGTGGAGATCGAGGAGGCGGCCTGGGTCGACGGCGCCTCTACCCTTAGCGCTTTCTTCCGGGTGGTGCTCCCACTCATGGCGCCGGGTGTCGCCGTGGTCGGCGTGCTCTCGTTCCTGACCGCCTGGACCAACTTCTTCGTCCCGCTCATCCTGCTGCAGAACGCGGATCTGTTCCCAGCCTCGATCCATATCTACACGTTCTTCGGCGCCTATGGTCAGGTGAACTACGGCCAGCTCGCCGCCTACGCCATCCTGTACGCCCTTCCTGCCGTGGTTCTCTACACCTTTGTGTCGCGCTACTTCGTCAAGGGCGTCAACCTGGGCGGTGTCAAAGGGTGAAACGCGCGTGGCGTCGCTGGGCCGGCGTGGCCTGTCTCCTTGTCACGACGATGCCGCGGCAGAGCGACGTCGTGCGGCTGGAGGCGGTCTGCACGCCGATCGTGCGCGCGTCGTGGCGTCTGCCCGGTCGCGTGGATAGCCTCCTGGCCGTGCCCTCGGTCGGCGCGACCGTCGCACTTGTCGGCCCAGCGGCGTCCGGCGTGCCATTCCTCCCCCACGACGACCTGCTCATCCTCGCGCCTAATGGCCGTGTCCGCGCGCGGGTCGCCGTGCCGCCATACACGATGCCGCCCGGCCTGGCCGCCTCCACGACCGTGCGCGGGACGCTCTACGCGGTCGTCGACACCGCCTTGTTGGCCATCGACAGCGGGAAGAGGCGTATCGTCGCGCGCTGGCCGCTCGATGTGCAGGCCCTGGGGTGGCCCGCGGCCGTCGCGGTTGGGTCGCGCGGACGCATTTACGTGGCCGGGCAACCGGCGACGGGGCGCGCCGCGATCCTCGATGCGCTCACGGTCTCGGCGCACGGCCCCCCGCGGGTTGTGTGGCGCGCGCCACTCGGACTAACCCATGCCGGACTGTGGCTCGGACTCGCGGGGCACGGCCGCGTCGCCGCCTATCTACCCAACGCCGATGACGTGCACGGCACGATTGCCCTGTTCGATGAGAGATCGGGCGCGCTCCGCGCCTCGTACGCCGTTCCGGTCTCGCCCGCGGGCGTCGATGCCGCGCGTGACCGCCTCTACCTGGACGACGCCGGTACAATCCGTGCCCTGCGCCTGCGCGACGGAGCGCCCGTGGCCTCGGCCCCAGGCACGGGACCACTCGCGCTTAGTTCAGCGCGCGGCCTGCTAGCCTTTGTGCGGGACGATGCGGTTGTCCTGGCCGCGGCCGGCTCCTTGCGTCCGCTCGCCCGCATGTCCCTGCGTGGTGTCCGCGCGCTCGCTTTCACGCCGGATGGCGCCACGCTGCTCGTCGGTCAACGCAACAGTCTCACGCGGATCGATGTCGGACGATGCGGCGCGGCATGAGGGCTCGTGAATTGTCGAAACCTGCGACTGCCTCCCCACCGCGGTGGGGAGGCAGTCGCAGGCCCACGAGCGCCGCTAATGCACGCGCCCTGTGACACAACATAAAGGAGAGACCGATGAAGTTTACCCTGGAGATGATAGCGACCGCGCTCCCGACCCTACAGGCGGCGGCTCAACGCGAGATCGCGCCACTTGGACCGGCGCGCATCGGGACCGGACCGAGCGGCCAGGTCGCGCATCCTGACTACGACGACTCTACCTGGGACACGATACAGGTGGGCGATCGCTGGGGCGGCCCTGGACAGACCCACTGGCTGCGCATTCCTGTGCAAGTCCCCCACGCATGGACGGAAGGCACGGTGGCCGTGCGCGTCGTGCTCGGCGCGTATCAGGATATCAGCGGGCCGGAAGCCCTCGCCTACCTGGACGGTGTCCCCGTCCAGGGCTTCGACTACTATCATCGCGAACTCATCCTCGACAGGGGCGCGCGGGACGGCCGGACGCTGATGCTGGCCCTCGAAATCTATAGTTCGCTCCGGCCGGGGCCACAGGTGATCCAGGCGCTGGAACTCGTGCGCATTGATCCCGAGGCTGAGGCGCTCTACCACGACCTACGCGTCGTACATGACGCCGTGTTGACCATGTCCGAAGACGCCCCGGAACGCGCGCGCCTGATCCGCGCCATGGTCGACGCCTATGACGCGCTCGACCTCCGCCAGCCACAATCCGATGACTATCTCCGCTCCGTCCTCGCCGCGCGCGCGCGGATACGGGAGGCGTATCGTCCGGGGCCGCGCGACGCGCCACGCACGGTCGCCGTCGGGCACGCGCACATCGACCTGGCCTGGTTGTTCCCCGTCGCGCAGACCCGGCGCAAGGGCGCGCGCACCTTCAGCACCGCCCTCAAACTGATGGAGCAGTACCCGGATTATCACTTCGTGGCCTCGCAACCGGCCCTCTACGACATGGTGCGCGAGGACGAGCCCGCTCTCTACGCGCGCATCAAGGAGCGCATTGCCGAGGGACGCTGGGAACCGACCGGCGCCTCCTGGGTGGAGATGGACTGCAACCTGGCCGGCGGTGAGGCCCTGGTGCGCCAGTTCCTCTTTGGCAAGCGCTACTTCCGCCAGGAGCTTGGCGTCGACCCCAAGGTGCTGTGGCTCCCCGACGTGTTCGGCTACTCCGCCGCGCTGCCGCAGGTGCTCAAGGGCTGCGACGTCGATTACTTCATGACGACCAAGATCTCCTGGAACGAGTACAATCGCTTGCCCTATGATACGTTCCGCTGGGCGGGCATCGATGGGACCGACGTGCTCACCCACATGGTCACGGCGCCGCTCCTCCCCTCCGAACTCTCGCGAACGACGCAGCAGCCCTTCTATACCTACAACGCCAAGTTCACGCCCTACGATGTGGCCGGCAACTGGGCCGCCTACCGTCAAAAAGATGTGAACGAAGAGCTGCTGTACCTGTTTGGCTACGGCGACGGTGGCGGCGGACCCACCGCCGAGATGCAGGAGACGGCGCAGCGCCTGCGCGATCTACCCAACTTCGTGCAGGTCGAGCAGAGTTCGGCCGAAGCCTTCTTCGCCCGGCTAAGCGAGCGGGTCTGGGACGACCCCAACCTGCCGCGCTGGGCCGGTGAGCTCTATCTCGAATACCACCGTGGTACCTATACAAGCCAGGGCTGGATCAAACGGGCTAACCGCAAGAACGAGTTACTCTACCGCGAGGCCGAGTTGTGGTCGGCGCTGTCCACCCTGGTCGATCCGGCCGCGGCCGGGCGGCAGCAGGAGCTCCAGCAGGGCTGGGAGAGCCTGCTGTTCAATCAGTTCCACGACATCCTGCCCGGCTCCTCCATCCACGAGGTCTACCAGGACGCGTGCGCGGACCATCGGGCCATCGAGGCGCGCGGCGAGGGGGTGAGCGCGGCCGCGCGCGCGACTATCGCACATGCGGTCGAGAACAATGCGCCACAGGGGACATCTGTCGTCGTGTTCAACCCGGCCCCGTTCGCGCGCGAGGACCCCGTCGCCGTGACCTTCCCGGCCGGCGAGCCACTTCCCGCGCTGGCCGACGCGGCAGGCCGTCCCGCCTCCATACAGGAGGTGGCGGGGGACGACACGGGCCGGCATGCGCTTATCGGCGCGTCCGTCCCATCGCTGGGCTATCGGACGTACGCGGCGACCGCTTCTACGAGCACGCCGGACGATGAGGACGCGCTGCGTGTGACGCGCGACGCGCTGGAGAATCGCTTCTTCCGCCTACAACTCGACGAGCACGCCGAGATCGTGTCGCTCTACGACAAGCGCGCGAGGCGTGAGGTCATCGCCCCCGGCGAACGCGGCAATCGGCTGATCGCCTTCGAGGACCGCCCGCTCAACTTCGACGCCTGGGACATCAACATCTACTATCAGGACAAGCCGTACCCCGTCGACGACGTGACCTCATGGGAGGTCGTCGAGCACGGGCCATTGCGCGGCGGCGTGGAGATCGTCCGTCAGTATGGACAGAGCGTGATCACACAGCGCATCCTGCTCTACCGCGACGTGCCGCGCATCGACTTCCCCACACACGTCGACTGGCACGAGCATCAGACGCTGCTCAAAGCCGCTTTCCCGGTCACGGTCAACGCGCCGCGCGCGACGTTCGACATCCAATGGGGCAACGTGGAGCGTCCGACGCACTGGAACACGTCGTGGGACTGGGCGCGCTTCGAGACGTGCGCGCACAAATGGGCCGATCTCTCGGAGGGTGATTACGGCGTGGCGTTGCTCAACGACTGCAAGTACGGCTATGACATCAAGGGCCAGACCATCAGGCTCTCGCTCATCAAGAGCGGCGTGTACCCCGATCCCGAGGCCGACCAGGGCGAACATGTCTTTTCCTACGCTTTGCTACCGCATGAGGGCGATTGGCGTAGCGGTGAGGTGGTACGTCAGGCCTACCTATTCAACATGCCGGCGACGGGATATGTCCGTCCAGCGCGGGACGTGAGCGTGGCCGATACGACCGTGCGCCGCGCGCTGCCGTCCGCCTACTCGCTCGTGGCGACGAGCAGACCGGGGCTGGTCATCGAGACGATCAAGCCGGCCGAGGATGGGGATGGCGTCATCGTGCGTTTCTACGACGCGCATAACACGCGTGGAGAGGCGACGCTCACCTTCGCGCGTCCAATCGCCTCGGCCGAGGAAACCAACATGCTGGAGGAGGCGCAGGGGCCGGCCGTCTATGACGGTCACGACCTGCGCGTCGCCGTTCGCCCGTACGGCATAGGCACGTTCCGCGTACGATTAGCCAACGCGTGATCGGGACGCCGCGGCGTTCGGTTTTTTCAAGAAATACAAAGGATGAAGGGTGGGTGACAGCATGGATGAGAGGAGCGTCAGGCCGGCTACCCCTCGCGTACACATGATCGGCAACGCGCACCTGGATCCCGTCTGGCTGTGGCGCTGGCCCGAGGGCTGCGCCGAAGCCATCGGAACTTGCTGGGCGGCGGTCGACTTGTTGGAGACGCACCCAGGCTTCATCTTCACACGAGGAGAAGCCCTCGTATACCGCTGGATCGAGGAGTTGGAGCCGGAGTTGTTCGCGCGCATCAGGCGCTTCGTCGCGGACGGGCGCTGGGCCATCGTCAACGGGTGGTGGATCCAACCAGACTGCAATCTGCCCGATGGCGAAGCGTTCATCCGGCAAGCCCTCTATGGAAAACGGTACTTCCGTGAGCGCT
>JAABUZ0100007033.1_pt1 | contig 13777 bp, 14 predicted proteins | sample 5562091 | NCBI WGS metagenome assembly JAABUZ01 (sample SAMN12813069, study PRJNA571459) | rock metagenome | isolation source: Antarctica rocks | place: Antarctica: Victoria Land, Linnaeus Terrace sud | collected 2015-12-21 | reverse complement strand
TAAGAGAGGAGGCTTCGACCATGCGCTATCCGGACGGCAACGATCACCGCACCGGCTTGGGATTTCTCGATCTGCGGGCGATGCAGCCAAACTGATGCCCTCCAACTCCGTGATGGAACCAGCCGTCCGCCCTGCGCCGTCCAGCAGCGAGCTGGCACTGCTGTTCCTGAAACTGGGCTGCATTGGCTTTGGTGGTCCCGCCGCTCATATTGCCCTGATGCGGCAGGAGATGGTGCAGCGTCGGGGCTGGCTGGAGGAACAGGAGTATCTGGACTTGATCGGCGCCGCCAGCCTGATCCCCGGCCCCAGCTCCACCCAGGTCGCGCTTGCCGTGGGGCGACGCCTCGCCGGCTGGCGCGGGCTGCTGGCCGGCGCGGCCTTCATCCTGCCGGCGGTGTTGCTGGTGTTGGCGCTCGCCTGGGCCTATGGGCGGTACGGCGCCACACCAGGAGCCAGCTGGCTGCTCTACGGCATCAAGCCGGCCATGATCGCCATCATCGTGCGGGCGATCGTTGGCATGGCACGCACTGCGGCCAGAGGTCCGCTCCTGGTGGTGATCGGCCTTGGCGCCGCGGCATTGTATGCCCTGGGCATCACGCCCATTCTCGTGCTGCTGGCTGCTGGGACGGTGGCATTCGCCGCTCGCTTCCGACTGCCGCGGCCATCCCTATCGCCGGTGCTGCTCCTCCTGCCACTCCCGCACCCCATGCCGCCGGCACACAGCCTCGTCGTCCTCTTCCTCACCTTCCTTAAAATTGGCGCCGTGGTGTACGGCAGCGGCTATGTGCTACTCGCCTTTGTGCGCGCCGACTTCGTGGGGCACCTCGGCTGGCTGACCGACCGGCAGCTGATCGACGCCGTCACCATTGGGCAGATCACTCCCGGCCCGGTGTTCACCACGGCGACGTTTATTGGCTACCTCGCGGCGGGGGTGCCCGGTGGGCTGCTGGCCACCGTCGCCATCTTCCTGCCTTCGTTTCTTCTAGTACCGCTGGTGTTCCCGCTGGTGCCCCGGCTGCGGCGCTCACCTCATCTGGCAGCCGCCCTGGACGGCGTCCACGTCGCCGCCCTGGGACTGATGGCTGCAGTGGCCTGGCAACTAGCCCGCACCGCCCTGGTCGACCCGATCACCGTGGCGATCGCTGCAGCCGCGGCAGTCCTGTTGATCCGCTTCCGCGTCAACGCCGTGTGGCCGATTCTTGGCGCCGGTGTAATAGGGCTGCTGGCGCATGTTCTCTAGTCGCGGATTTCTACCGGCTCTCCATCAGTACGCAGCCGTTCCCATCAGGATCGTCGAAGGTGGCATAGGCTCCCCAGGACTCCCGTTGGATCGCCCCTTGAAAGGGTACTCCTCGCTCGGACAATTCCTCATATGTCGCCTGAATATCGTTACACTCCAGAACCAACTCCTTGAGCGAGCCGGCCGGCATGGTCTTGAACCAGGTGACCAGCGTCAGACTCGTCTGCGCGCCCGCCAGCCCCACCTGCACCCAGCGCTGATCCGGCCCCATGGGATTGTCGGCCCGCAGTTCAAAGCCCAAGGTATCGACATAGAATCTCTTGGCGCGGTCCTGATCGACGTCGGGGACTGAGACAACTTGGAGATGGGTAATGCTCATCGGGCTTCCTCCTTCAAAAGTGCGGAATGACCGGTTCATGTCGAAGCCTTTCGACGACTCGCATACCGAGTATCATCGGCTGACGTCTACTGTTCCCATGGAAAGCAAGAGCAAGACTCGATGGATTAGTATAGAACTGTTGTTCCTATACATAGGTGACGCATGGCAGAGCCCGAAGCGGTTCCAGCATACGCTCATTCACGGAACGCGCGTGGAGTGCGACAGGAGTTGCGCGAGCATCTCGAAGCCGTGGCCGGGCTGGCATCTGATTACGCGGATGCCTTCGGTGCGGGTTACTTGGGGCGAGCGGCTGGCCTCTGGCACGATCTTGGGAAGTACAATCCGGAGTTCCAGCGCTATCTGCTCGAGAGTGAGGCCGGTCAGCGCGCACGCGGTACTGGGCCAGACCACAAGGCAGCTGGTACGCTATTAGCCGTCCGCCTGTGTCAAAGCCTTGCGCCCATCATCGCCGGTCACCATGGTGGTCTGAAGGATCTTTCAGAACTGAAGGGACGTTTCAGCGAATGGGGCAAGCAGGCCGCCCCCTCTGACGCGCTGCGCCGTGCCTCGCCGGACCTGCAACAGCCGCCCACGCCGGCTCTCCCGCCGGCCTTTGTAGCGTCCGCACTCGACACAGAGTTCTTTGTTCGCATGCTCTTTTCGACGCTGGTAGATGCCGACTACCTGGACACGGAACGACACGTCGCCGCCGAGCGAGCGGAGGCGCGACAGGGAAGCCGGAGTATCTCGGAACTCTGGGAGCGGTTTCGGCACTACCATGACACACTGACTGGAGGAGACGGTCCGGTAAACGCGCTGCGGGCGGAGGTCTATGCGGCCTGCTTGCAAGCCGCTGAATTGCCACCTGGCCTGTTTCGGTTGACCGTGCCCACCGGCGGCGGCAAGACCCTTTCCGGCATGGCGTTCGCTTTGCGTCACGCGGTGTACCATGATTTGCGTCGCGTCATTATCGGCGTTCCCTATACTACCATCACTGAGCAAACGGCAAGTGTCTACCGCGATGTATTTGGTAGCGACCGCGCCGTGCTCGAACATCATTCGGCCATTGATCCAGCCCGCGTCGATGATCAAACCGATGATGGCCTGTGGGGTCGTCTAGCAGCGGAGAACTGGGATGAGTCGATTGTGGTCACAACCACCGTGCAACTCTTCGAAAGCCTCTTCGCGCGGTCGACCACCCAGTGCAGGAAGCTTCATCGTCTATGCAGGAGTGTGATCATACTTGATGAAGTGCAGACGCTACCGCCTCATCTGCTGGCTCCCATTCTCGATGCCATACGTACGTTGACCACACAGTACGGGACCACGGTAGTCCTCTGTACCGCTACCCAGCCGGCCCTGGACGACTCGCCCGAGTTCAAGGGACTGGTTGGCGTCCGGGAGATTGCACCCAATCCGAGGCGACTCTTCGCCGTACTCCGCCGGGTCAACTACGAGTTGCCCGGTCCGGATGAGTTATGGTCCTGGGAGCGGGCAGCAGATGAGATGAGGTCCAGCCCTCAGACGCTGGCAATCCTCAACACAGTCAAGGATGCGCTCGCCCTGTTCGACGCGCTCGACGACCCCGACGCTTTTCACCTCTCGACTCGCCTGTGCGGCGCGCACCGTCGCGAAGTGCTGGCCGAAGTGAAACGCCGCCTGCAGGCTGGTGAACCCTGCCGGCTGGTCTCCACTCAGGTAGTCGAGGCTGGAGTTGATGTGGACTTTCCTCTGGTGCTCCGAGCCGTCGGACCGCTCGACCGCATTGTCCAGGCGGCCGGTCGTTGCAATCGGGAGGGTCGACTTGCCACGGGGCGCGTGGTGGTGTTCGACCCCTCGGACGGCTCCCTGCCTCCTGGAGCGTATCGGACCGCTACCCAGCAGAGCGCGGTGCTGTTGAGAAAAGAGGGCGCTGACCTCCATGATCCATCCCTCTACCAGAAGTTTTTCTCTTCCCTCTACGACAAATTGAACTTGGATCGTGAAGAGATTCAAGATTTGCGTGCTCGTCTTCGGTACGAGGAGGTTGCGAAGAAGTTCCAGATGATCGATGACAACACTATTAGCGTCGTGGTGCGGTACGACGAGCGGGCGGAGCGGATGCTCGAACAGGCTCGTGAGGTGCGTTTTCTGTCGCGCGATCTGTTGCGTGCCCTCCAACCGTACATGGTGTCGATCTTTGAAGACCTGGCCGGGAAGTATAGAGAGAGAGGAATGATTGAGGAGGTGAGAGAGGGATTGTGCGCCTGGGCCGGCGAGTACGACCAACGGCGTGGGTTGCACGCAGAGAACCGGCTCCTGCTGGCCTGATCCGGCGCCTGAATCGCTGAATCGTTGTTGCATCGATAGAAAGGAGGGGCGAGTGGATGGTTATCCGCTGCTGGAGGTAAAGGTTTGGGGCGAGTACGCCTGTTTTACTCGGCCGGAGATGAAAGTTGAACGGGTTACCTACCCCGTCATTACGCCTTCTGCTGCCCGTGGAGTGCTGGAGGCCATCTTCTGGAAGCCCGAGTTTCGCTGGCGGATACACGAGGTCATCGTGCTCAATGAGATCTCGTACTTCTCGATTTTGCGCAATGAGGTCAACAGTCGAGCCTCGGAGCGCGCCGCGAGAGCACGTTTGACGACTGGTGGCGGGTATTTTGCCGAGGAGGACCGCGCACAGCGGCATACGCTTGGCTTGCGCAACGTGGCGTACATCGTGCGAGCCGACATCGAGATGCGGGCGCATGCGCAGGAGAACCCGGCCAAGTATCGCGATCAGTTCAGGCGTCGAGTAGCACGCGGCCAATGCTTTCAGCAGCCGTACCTTGGGTGTCGTGAGTTCGTCGCCTACTTTGGCCCGGTCGAACCTGCCGACCGCCCGATCGACCGCACCGAAGACCTCGGGCGAATGCTGTTCGATCTCCAGTATCAACCAGCAACTCAAGGGCGCGGCGAGCCACACTTCTTCGAAGCTCATCTCGAGCGCGGCGTGCTGCGGGTTCCTGCCGAGTTGTACGCCGTGGGAGCGTAGCCATGTTTCTGCAACAACTGGTGGAGTACTCAAGACGGGAGGATGTGAACATCTCCCCGCCCATGTACAACGCCGAACCAGTCCGCTACTGGGTCGAGCTAGACCACGAGGGCAAACTGGAGGGCATCATCGATGTCGCCGAGAGCGACGGGAAGCGGCCGAAACGGGTGAACGTACCGACACTCGTTCGTGCCAGTTCTGTGAAGCCGAAGCTGCTGGCCGACAATGCCGAGTATGCCCTCGGTATCGGGAGAGAGACCAGCAAGCCGGAGCGAGTAATCCAGTGTCACCACTCGTTCGTCGAACTGACTCGCCGCTGTGCCGAGGATACCGGTGAATCAGACGTACTCGCCGTGCTCAATTTTCTCGACGGTCTACGTACCGACGAGCTGTCTCTACCTCCCGATTTCAATCCCACCGCGACCGTTAGCTTCCGAGTGGAGGGTAGATCCGTGGTTGGTCTGCCGGCAGTTGAGGCTTTTTGGGTCAACGCCGCCGCCGAGGGCAAGATCATGCAGTGCCTGATATGCGGCCAGGAACGGCCGGCCATGGAACGCTTGCAACTCAAGCTCAAAGGCATCCCGGGTGGTCAAACCAGCGGGCTGGCGCTTATCTCGGCCAACGAAGATGCCTTCCTCTCCTATGGGCTGAAGGCATCCTACGTGGCTCCGACCTGTCAAAACTGTAGCGATCGTTTCATGAAGGCCGCCAACCACCTCATCGCCGGCGAGAGCACGCACCTTCGCGTCGGGAACGCGGTGTATGTTTTCTGGACACGTCACGAGAGCGACTTCTCGGTTGCGCTACTCCTCAGCTCGCCCAACCCGGACGACGTTCGCGCGCTGTTGCACAGCGTGTTTTCCGGTGGGCCGGTTCAACTCGACCCGAACCCGTTCTATGCGGCTGCGCTCACCGCCAGCGGCGCCCGGGCCGTGGTTCGCGACTGGATCGACACCACCGTTGGGCGGGCGCAAGCCAACCTGGCGCGGTTTTTTCACTTGCAGACCATCACCGACGCCTGGGGCGAGGCGGCTCGGCCGCTCGCCATCTGGCAACTGGCGAAGGCAACCGTTCGCACCGGAAGTAGGGACGACGCTGCCCCCTGGCTCTCCCAGGCGCTCATTCATTGCGCCCTGTCCGGCGGCCCGCTTCCCAATTCCCTGCTGTTTAAGGCTGTTGAGCGCTGCCGGCTGGAACGCGACGTGACGCCGTCGCGCGCCGCGCTGATCAAGATGGTGCTTCTCACTCACAATTCGCCCAGTTCCCCAGGAGGAGACGAGATGGTTACCTTGAATATCGACAATCGCGACGCGGCATACCTCTGCGGGCGGCTCTTTGCCGAGCTGGAGGCAGTTCAACGGACGGCGTTGGGCGAGGTAGGCGCGGGCATTGTGGGCCGCTACTACGGGACCGCCTCCTCGGCTCCGGCCACCGTCTTTGGTCGCCTCATACGCGGGGCACAGCCACATCTGGAGAAGCTACGGCGCGATCGGCCCGGCGCCTATCATGCGATCGACGAGCGCCTGCAAGACATCCAGGCCGGGCTTGATGCGTATCCAACGACCTTGACCCTGCAGCAACAGGGCAGGTTCGCGCTCGGCTACTATCATCAGCGCGCGGCCGATCGTCACGCTCGACAGGAGCGAAAAGCTGCCATGGCAGAGGATGCCGATACCGATGCCGACCAGGATGAGTTCGCCGACACCATCAATCTTTAAGGAGGAACGACCATGGATCAGAACATTCACACCGATGCCAACCGGCGCCACGACTTCGTCCTGCTCTTCGACGTGACCGATGGAAACCCCAATGGGGATCCGGATGCCGGGAACCTTCCCCGGGTCGATCCGGAGACCATGCAAGGCTTGGTCACCGACGTCTCGCTCAAACGTCGTGTGCGCAACTGGGTTGACGCCACTCATGGTGACCAACCTCCATACCAAATCTACGTGCAGAACAAAGGTGTTGCCCTCAACGATTTGAATCAGCGGGCCTATACTGCGAAGAACATCAAGCCCACTGGGTCCAAGCAGAAAAGAGAGGACATAGACAAAGTTCGGCCGTGGATGTGCGAGCAGTTCTACGACGTTCGTACCTTTGGTGCGGTTATGACCACTGGTGTCAACTGCGGACAGGTGCGCGGTCCCCTGCAACTGACCTTTGCGCGCTCCATTGACGCCCTCATTCCTCTTGAAGTGGCCATCACACGGGTGGCGATCACCGATCCTAAAGATGCCGTACAGGTCACTGCCGAGGGTGATGGCAAGGGACAAGGAAAAGCCTCTGAAATGGGGCGGAAATCGCTGGTTCCCTACGGGCTGTATCGAGGATGCGGCTTCTTCATGCCGTCGTTTGCCCGCCAGACAGGGTTCAACAGTGATGACCTCTCCCTTTTCTGGAACGCGCTCCTCAACATGTGGGATCTTGACCGATCCTCGAGCCGTGGCTTGACCGCCTGCCGCGGGCTGTACGTTTTCAGCCATGAGAGTGGGTTAGGCAACGCTCCCGCCAATCAGCTCCTGGAGCGGGTGACAGCACGCCGCAACGAAGGGGTCCTGGCGCCGCGCATGTTCACCGACTATGAGGTGAGCGTCCGTGACGGTGACCTCCCGTCGGGGGTGACTCTCACGCGACTGGTAGGCTAGGCGCGCCATGGAGTCGGCCGGGGACCAAGCTGTTCTCATCTCGGCGCTTGAGCACTGGAGCTACTGCCCTCGCCAATGCGGCCTGATCCACCTGGAGCAGACCTACACCGAGAACCTCTATACCGTTCGTGGTAACCACGCGCATGAGCACGCCCACGCCGAAGGAGGTGAAACATCGGGCGATGTGCGCGTGGTCCGGGGGCTGTCACTCTGGTCGGGGGAATTGGGGTTGGTAGGAAAGGCCGATGTGGTGGAATTTCGAGGCGGGCAGCCCTTCCCAGTCGAGTACAAAGTAGGGCAGCGTCGCAAATGGGGCCACGAAGACATCCAGCTAGCCGCCCAGGCAATGTGTCTGGAAGAGATGCTCGAACTCTCCGTTCCCGCGGGCGCGATGTTCTACAGCAGGTCGCAACGGCGACGTGTGGTGAGTGTCGACGACAGCCTGCGCGCTCTGGTGCGACAAACGGTCAAATCCGTACGAGCCATGCTCGCCGGCAACACCTTGCCAACTGCCCTGGACGATGCTCGGTGCCCCAGCTGTTCGCTCAACGATGCGTGTCTTCCGGACGTCGTGGCGCGGTCCCAGCGTATGAAGCTGCATCACACCGCCCTCTTCAAGGCGGACGGCTGGTCCGAATCCATCGAGGCGAGAGGCGGGAGCTGACTACGATATGGAATTACTCAACACACTGTACGTAACGACGCAGCGAGCGTATGCACATCTCGATCATGATACCGTGCGCGTGGAAGTAGAGCGACAGACAACCCTACGGATTCCACTCCTTCACCTGGAGGCAATCGTGTGCCTGGGCAACGTCATGGTGAGCACGGCGCTGATCCACCGCTGCGGCGAGGACGGTCGCGCGTTGGTTTTTCTCAGTGCCACAGGGCGCTTCAAAGCTCGAATCGTCGGCCCAACTGGTGGCAACGTCCTGCTTCGGCAGGCCCAACATGCACGGCTTGGCACCGTTGATGGCGCACTCAGCATTGCGCGCAACGTGGTGGCGGGGAAGGTCCAGAACTCTCGGCAGGTTCTGCTGCGCGCAGCGCGCGAAACCGACCACGTCGCGGATCGCGAGCGGCTCCTGATAGGCATCGAAGGTCTGCTTGAGACTCTTGGACGCTTGCCGCAGGCCCACAACCTCGATACCGTTCGAGGGTATGAGGGGGATGCCGCGCGGCTCTACTTCGCCTGCTTCGATGCGATGGTGCGAGCCAACCGCGACGTCTTCTACTTGAGCGTGCGGTCGCGGCGTCCCCCGAGAGATCCTCTGAATGCCACACTGTCCTTCCTGTACGCGTTGCTGGTAGGAGATTGTGTTGCCGCCCTCGAAGCAGTTGGGCTGGACCCGCAGGTTGGCTACCTCCATGCGCTACGACCCGGCCGGCCGGCATTGGCCCTCGACTTGATGGAGGAACTCCGCTCGGCTGTCGCCGATCGTCTAGCGCTGACGCTGATCAACAGGCGCCAGCTCACCGCAGGTGACTTCGAGGCACAGCCCGGTGGAGCAGTATTACTGGCGGAAGGGGGGCGACGCGAGGTAATCACCGCATACCAAAAGCGAAAACAGGAGCAGATACGTCATCCGGTGCTCGACCGTGCAGTGCCGGTCGGGCTGATCCCGCATGTACAAGCGCGATTGCTGGCCCGGCATTTGCGCGGTGATCTGGCACAGTATCCTCCATTTCTTGCCCGTTAGTCGGAAGGTAGCCTCATGGAGATCCTCGTCGCCTATGACGTCTCGACGGAGACCGCAGCCGGACGTCGTCGCCTGCGCCATGTCGCCAATGCCTGCCTGGCTTTTGGCCAGCGCGTTCAGCAATCGGTCTTCGAGTGTTCCGTGAGTCCGGAGAATCTTGAGCGGCTTGAACATCGGTTGCTGAAAATTATCGAGCAGAAGGAGGATAGCCTACGGATTTACCGTTTACCCGAACCACGTGAGCGCCACATCCGGATCTACGGCAACAGGCCGGATGTGGATTTTCACGGACCACTCATTGGATAAGCCACACAGCGCGGACATGGATCAACCTGGAATCCGCCGAAGGTTCGCGCTGACCGAAACGCGGCGTGCAGTAGCCAGGTTTGGCCGGAAGAGCGGTTCGGCCATGTCGCCAGTAGTACTCCCTCGTGCCAGGTTCGCGCACGGCTCGTCGAGAGCCCCACCTCTGCGCCAAAAATTATCGCAACAGGCGCATCCTGCCTTCGGGCAGGATGAGGATTGAAACGGGTATTGACTCGTAATACCCCACTACGTAGCCATTGGCGCATCCTGCCTTCGGGCAGGATGAGGATTGAAACTAGTCCAGCCTGACGCACATCGTCGGTGCGAGCATGGCGCATCCTGCCTTCGGGCAGGATGAGGATTGAAACAGGGAGTACCAGGGCGACGAAAGCACGCTCATCGCGGCGCATCCTGCCTTCGGGCAGGATGAGGATTGAAACAACGCCACGGCTCGCTCGGTGCTGGGCGTTGCCATTGGCGCATCCTGCCTTCGGGCAGGATGAGGATTGAAACACAACGCGCTGGCGTAGACGATAACCTGATTGTTGGCGCATCCTGCCTTCGGGCAGGATGAGGATTGAAACATCACGGTGGATGCCAGGGTCTTACTCTCCACCGGGGCGCATCCTGCCTTCGGGCAGGATGAGGATTGAAACAAAACCGCCAACGGTGGCTACATCGACCTTGCCCAGGCGCATCCTGCCTTCGGGCAGGATGAGGATTGAAACACGATGAGGGCCGCATCAGATACACCCGCAACGGAGGGCGCATCCTGCCTTCGGGCAGGATGAGGATTGAAACAGACCACGAGCACCCTCAATCCACTCGCCCTCTGGGCGCATCCTGCCTTCGGGCAGGATGAGGATTGAAACTATTCATGTTTCTCGCATCACCTGAAAGGATGTACGTGGCGCATCCTGCCTTCGGGCAGGATGAGGATTGAAACAGCATGTCGAGTGACGCGCTGACCACGCTGCACGCGGCGCATCCTGCCTTCGGGCAGGATGAGGATTGAAACGGGATGTCATGCGCGAAGACGTCGCCTATCTCTGGGCGCATCCTGCCTTCGGGCAGGATGAGGATTGAAACCTCGAAGGCTGGCAGCAGGCGCTACTGGTGCCTAAGGCGCATCCTGCCTTCGGGCAGGATGAGGATTGAAACTCCTCCAGCGTGGCGACGTTCACCGCCCAGATTAAGGCGCATCCTGCCTTCGGGCAGGATGAGGATTGAAACTGCGAACAATCTGACGCGCGAACAGATGGCGGTGACGGCGCATCCTGCCTTCGGGCAGGATGAGGATTGAAACATGAGGTGGTGGTTTCCGTTTCCGTACCGGCTATGGCGCATCCTGCCTTCGGGCAGGATGAGGATTGAAACGACGCAGCAGTCAAAACCGCGTCAGATGGAATTAAGGCGCATCCTGCCTTCGGGCAGGATGAGGATTGAAACCGCACGCAGGTGACGGAGACCGTGGGCATGCGTATGGCGCATCCTGCCTTCGGGCAGGATGAGGATTGAAACATACATGAACATAGGGGCAAACTCCCCGACGCTGAGGCGCATCCTGCCTTCGGGCAGGGTGAGGATTGAAACCCGTCTGATCTGGACCCGGTGCGCTCCAAGCGGCCGGCGCATCCTGCCTTCGGGCAGGATGAGGATTGAAACGCTTGCCTCTCTCTGACAGTGTCCGCATCACCAAGAACCCCGCGATCTACAGCGGCCGGCCCATCATCAATGGCCATCGCATTACCGTGCATGATCTTGTGGTAAACCATCGAACTGGGATGTCGATCGGGGAGCTGGCCGAGGGATACGACCTCACGCCGGAGGAGGTTGGTGCAGTTCTGACCTACTACGAGGAGCACAAGGCAACATCGATCGCCAGATTGCAGCCGACGACCGGGAGTTTGCTCGCAGGGCAGCAGCGGACACCTCTCCGCCGGTCGAGCGGATGCGCGAGATCGGAAAGGCTTCCAAGCGCCGTCAGGCGCCATGAATGGCCTGCGCTACTGCCTGGACGAGGACATTGTCCACGGTCCAGGAGTGGCGACAGAACTGCGGAGGCGTGGCGTCGATACCGTCGTCCCGAACACTGACCGTTCTACGGCCAAATCTTCCCACCCCGCGGTCCTCTGTTCGATGGCGACAGCGATGGTCTGAGTTATGTCCATGTGCGTCGAGTTCATTCAGGAGGATCAGCAGACGACGATCCGGCCTGCATATAGATACAGTTTTCCCATTATCGACCTGATGCTCTGGAACGTCCCAGAGGAGTGAGGATAATTCTTGGAAAATCTCGAACAATGAGACGAAGCCGGGTGAGGTCGTTGAGCACCGTCTCTATTTCGGCTCGACGTTCGTCTCTGTTGCTGGCGATGCCATCCATCAACCTGTCCGTGAGGACATACCGGTTGGAGCACCGTGGATCGTCGCTCAGGAGTTTGAGTACCTGCTTCTCCAACGGTTTCAAGTGTTGGAGCCGCTTTTCATGGCGCCGTGCAGCAATGACTTCAGCGTCCTCTCGGTCGATATCTCTCTGGTATGGCACCCCCACCCTACTCGGCTCGGCCCAACAGGTCTTCCACCATCTCGGCTTTGGCTTCAGTATAGGCTTCACGGTCGTGCTCGTAGCGCTCGGCCAGGGTCCGTTTCAGCGCGGCGTACTGCTGTGCGGCCTCCGGATGGGTGCGCAGGTAATCGCGAAGTCGCAGGTGGAGCTGGAGTTGCAGATTGTCTGACGCGCAGAGGTAGAGGTGATGGCGCGGCGCATCCCACGGCGCGAGAAATGCCTCCCGGCCGGGAATGCCCATATCTCCCTGGTGGAGGTAGCCCAGCGGCGCCAGCCGCTCGATTGCCATCGGTATCTCGGCGCGCGACGCCACGACCACGTCCATATCGATGATTGGTTTCGCTGCGAGTCCGGGGACTGCGGTGCTGCCCACGTGCTCGATGCGTACCGCCAGATCGCCCAGCGCCGAGGCGACTTGGTCGCGCAGCCGCTGGAAGGTCTCGGGCCACGCTGGGTCGTACTCGACCACGATGATGGGCTCGGGTATCTCACACCTCCTTCTACCCTCCCGGGTAACCGAAACGATTGCGTCGCGGGCCGATTACTTTATATTGATCAGTGCCGCCCGCCATCGCTCGGTGTGCGCTCCCAACTCCGCCACGGGGGCAGCCGTCTCCGGCACACCAAATTCCGCTCCGGCTTCAGCCAGCGTATTGACCGGACCAACGCACACCTCCTCACGCGCGAAGAGTTGCAGCCACTCGGCAGCGGGACGCCTCCCGAAGGCCTCCCTCAGCCGCGCTGTTAGCTTCTGCTGAGCGCAGGGATCGAACTGCTGTGCCGTCAGATCCGGGCAGCCAAGCATCTCGCACAGGCGGCGGAAGAAGGGCGGCTCCAGAGCTGCGACGGTGAGCCATCGACCGTCGGCGGCGGCGTACATGCGATAACAGGCAAATGCACCGGTGAGAAGACAGGGCAATTCCTCGTCGACCTGGCGATAGGACTGGAGCGCATGGGCGCGGTGGGTCATGGAGATATCCAGCCGGCGCCCCCGGCCGGTTCGGCTGCGTCGGTAGAGCGCAAGGAGAATCTCAGTGACCGCCGCCAGCGAGCCGGCAGCTAGATCGGCGATGGGCAGCGGGGGCAGCGCGGGCGCCGTGTCGGCCAGCACGCCCGCGAAGCCGAGGTAGTTCAGGTCGTGCCCGACCCGGGTGGCATGTGGCCCCGTCTGGCCAAAGCCGCTGATCGAGCAGTAGATGACGGTATCCGGCAGATCCTCGGCCCCAACGCCCAGGCGCTTCGCCACGCCAGGACGGAACCCTTCGATCACCACATCGGCTTGCGCGCAGAGCACCCGGCCAAACTCCGGCTCCCGCTTCAGGTCGCACACCACCGATTCCTTCCCGGCGTTGAGCGCCCGATGCCAGGCCGGAACCAGCCGCCGCAGCGGATCACCCTCCGGCGCCTCCAGCCGCACCACCCGCGCCCCGCGCCGCAGCAGTTCACGACTGGCAAACGGCCCGGGGAGGTGACGCGAGAGGTCGACCACCAGCAAAGCCTCCAGTGGCCTCCATGTTTCATCGGTCATTGAGAGATTCTCCCACGCCGTAGCCGGGTGCGGCTCACACGTCCACGTTCGGCGTCATTGCGTGTGATAAGGTACGGTATGATTCCAGGGTACCAATCGATTATGCTGCCGCTCTTAGAGGCCCTGTCGGACGGCCAGGATCATCGGCTACGAGACTTGATCGGCTCGTTGGCCCAGTCGTTCTCCCTGACCAAGGATGAGCGCGAACAACTCCTCCCGAGTGGGCGGCAAGCAGTGTTCGACAACCGGGTCAATTGGGCCAAAACGTACCTGGGAAAGGCGGGGCTGCTCATGCCAGTAGGCCGGGGCGTGGTCCGCGTGAGCGATAGTGGACGTTCAGTGCTGGCGGAGCAGCCAAGTCAGCTGGACTCGCGATATCTCACGCGGTTTCCCG
>JAABUZ0100007031.1_pt1 | contig 13780 bp, 15 predicted proteins | sample 5562091 | NCBI WGS metagenome assembly JAABUZ01 (sample SAMN12813069, study PRJNA571459) | rock metagenome | isolation source: Antarctica rocks | place: Antarctica: Victoria Land, Linnaeus Terrace sud | collected 2015-12-21 | reverse complement strand
CTGGATCTGGTCACCTTATTACGCCAACAGTGGCACGAGCGGCCCCAGACCGCTGCGGCACTGGCGGCGCACAGCAGTTACCAACAGATGATTCTCTCCGCGGCCGCTTAAAATGTCCAAACTCCAGTTGTCCGAGCAGTTGCTCGGACATATGCTCGATTGCGACGCTTGTCTCACGGGATCGCTGGAGCAGGAAACTGTCCGCTGTCCGGTCTACGAGGAGCTCCAAAAGCAGATCGCGGCGTGCGGCCGTCCCACAAAGCCTCTCATCCTGGCCTACTAACGCGCCCGAAAATACCCCGACATCATCCTTGAAGTGACTTCCTCAAATGATCCTGTAGATCTCGTTGCCGGGGAGTATGATGCCGGCGTTCAGCTCGGGGAGTTCATCCAGCGTGACATGATCGCCGTGCGCGTCACTGAAGAGATGCGGCTCGCTGTGGTCGGCTCGCCAGCGTACCTTAAAGCGAACGGCACACCACGGCATCCACAGGAACTCAAGGGTAAACGTCAGCTTACTCTGACGCTTACACTCAAGGACCACGCTTGCATCGGCTTTCGCTTCAGCACCGGCCTATACCGCTGGGAGTTTGAGAAGGGACGTAAGGCGCTCACGGTCAGCCCACTCGGCCCCGCATCGTTCGATGATCCCGACCTCGTCATTCAAGCCGTCCTCGACGGCGTCGGGCTCGGCACATCGATGGAACACTCTTTGAAAGAGTTGTTGGCGCAAGGCCGTCTCGTTCAGGTGCTAAAAGACTGGTGCCCTTTATTTCCCGGTTACTTCCTCTACTATCCCAGCCGTCGTAACCAGCCCGCCGCTCTCGCCGCTCTCATCGAAGCTCTACGGCTTTCGTAGGCAAGAGCCTGGAACCGCGACCCCAAATAATTTGTGTCAACGAACTTGAGCACTCCAGCTAAGTCGCGACCGCCGCGCCGTGTGAGAGCGTAAATTTCCGGGGGCAAGTTATATTAGCTCGTGCTTCAGGCGGCGTCTGAGAGAGTCTCCGGGCGAAACGCCGGGTACCATTGCCGGAAGGTGTCTTCCAATTCTCGATTGAGCACTTTCGTGCGCGTTTGCAGCAGGAGGTGAGCGCCGCGCGGGCTCCACTGCATGGCTTGCTTCTTCACGAAACGCTTGCTCACCACATAATTGACCGTGGACTCGACAAAGCTGGTGCTGATCGTCTCCTCACACCGATACAACTCTCCGTAGTTGGGGATGTAACCGCCATTATTTTGAATGTAGGTCCAGAACTCGTCCACTCCTTGCTGCAGTTTCTTCACCTTCGGTGTTTGCTCCTCCAGGCAGTCTACGTCCCTTTGCAAGAACTCAATGTGTTTGAGCGCCTGGAACACATTGCCATGCCAGAGATAGTGTTTGATGCGTTCGATTTGTTCCAACAGGTCTTGCCGCTGTTTTTCCTCCATCGCTTTTACACCCAGCGCTTGTTGTCGCAGCCCCGTGAGGCGCATGGTGACGTGGAACCAGTCCAACCGGTGCTCGGCTTCCGGACTGAGAAAGAGCTGCAGGTTCCGAACGTCGTCTCCGCCGTCGGAGAGAAAAATCACTTGTTGGTTCGGCTGCATGCCCTGTGTTTTCAGTAATTCAAATAACCGCCGCTTCGGTTTGGTGTCGTAGGTTTGCACAAAGCCAAAGCACTTGCTGGATTCCTCTTCTTCCTCCGATGGGCGCCGAAAGGCCAACACGCTTTTGCCCACAATGACTTCAAACCAACCCGCCCCGTGTTGCGCTCGCACAAAGGCGCCATCAATCCCGACCGTGAGCGGTCCATCCGGAATCGGTAACTGCGCCCAGTCGCGCGGACAGCCCTCCACGAAACTCGCCTGTTCTTCTCCGAGCGCCTGGTCGCAGCGTTCGCCTACTTGCAGCAGGTGATGGCGAATCATCATCGGGTTCAGTTGCTCTTCTAACGGCAGAACCTCCGCCAGCAGCTTCGCTGTCGCTCCGTAGGAGACGAGGGAAGCAAAAAGCGTTTCTACATAAACTCGCTCGGGGGTAGTGCGCTCGGGTAACAACTGGGCCAGTGGACTGAACGGCTGCGGGCCGACCGGCAGTTGGCAAGGGCATCGGCGGAATCGCGGACTGTGGACGGTCAGCTTGCCGAAGACAGTCCGCAGTTTCAGTTCGTGATGACCTTTGAGCGAAAGTCTTTGGCCGCATGCTGCACAGGTCTGGCGCTCGGTGAGATAGGTTTTCACTTGTTGCTCGATCACGGCTTGTTGTAAACTCTGCAGAACCTGCTTACTTTCCGGGAGCGTGAGTCCGGTCGTCTCCGGGCGTAGTTCCTCCAGGCGTGCCCATTCGGTGAGTTCTTGCACCTGCTCTTGACCATTCTCCTGGATGGTGATGAGTTGGAGCCGGAACCTCATGCTTTCCTCCTCGCCAACGGCAACTGCCCGAGTGCGCCGTTCACTCGCTGACGCTCGAACTTCCGCTCCCGGAACGCTAAATAGGCGTTCACTCGTTCCTGTGCTTGCTCCAGGTCTTCGAGGTCGATCTCGGCGCGATCACCCCGTTGCTGCACGCTCCGGATGGTTTCTGCCAACACGGAGACGGCGTCGGTTGGTGGGAACCGGTGGTGATCCTGTAACCGTTGATACTGCCAAGCTCCCCCTTCTTCCTCCTCGGGTGCCGGGTTACGGCCTGCGACACAGGAGGGCAGCGGCGATGCCGTCACAGGCAGCAGTGCTTCCAGACGAATGTCACATTCCCAGTAGGCGAAAAAGTTGTAGCAGTACCGGAAGCGTTCCCCGCGATGCAGGGCTAAATCGGCTAACCGGACCGCGTGAGGATCGCCTGTGTCCCGGCCCATCGTTCGGCCGTGAAAGTGGAACTCATATAAATAGCAATCACTCCAGCCCAAAGCGGTTTGAAGGACCTGATGCAGATCGGCCAGGGAAATGTTACCAGGCACCAAAAGACGACGCCAGACCAAAGGGCTGACTCCCTGCAAAACGACCCGGAGTTGGTGAACGGAAAGCGATGGTGGAAGACACATCTGAACACAGTACCTGAGCTTGCCCCCGAAAATTTACGCTCTCGTTCGTATGACCTCGTCGAGGATGGCTCGGAAGGGTGAGTGTTCGGCCAGTTCGTCGAGCGCGGAACGATTCGACTTCAGCTGCGATGAGAGGCGTCGCTGCGCCCGTGTTAGTTCCTGCCACTCGCGTTGGCCTTCGGAAAGCTGTAAAGGTGGAAGCTGTGGGTTCGCCAGTAAAGCGCGGGCCACGTTGGCAGCGTCCACCTCATCATTTTTCTTTCTTCCACAGCAGTTACGTGACGAACTGGCTGATGAGGTGGTTCCCGGCACCTTCGATCGCCCATCGGCGAGTAGCAAACTGCGACGCAAATCGGTGCAGTTGGTCAAAACCCGCTGCTGTGTTCGGCACCGTAATGCTGCCCACCGAACATCCATCACAATCGAGCGCTACAACTGTGTGACTAGCCGGATGTGGATCCAAGCCCAATGTGGTCATGAACCTTCCCTTCTTTTAGGGAGGAACGCACAGGTGACGCAAGTCTGCAAACATCATGCTTGTCAGCACTCTGGTATCCGGCGATCACCTGTGTGCTCCTCATGTGTGGCGAGTCATGCAATTCGGGTTAAAGCCACAAACAGCAGAATTACCGTGAGCAACTTCTCGCCACAATCCCGTTATACAGACTTACCTTCAGTGCATCAATCTAATGCTTACGCCAAATTTCAGTTATAGTTGAGCGGAGTTCTCACTTTCTGCTCCTTGGTTGTGCCCTGTTCTGCTTTGCGTTTACCTGTGTTTTGTTATTGCGCATGGTGGCCAATATTCTGGCACGATAGCGAGTTTGGAACTGGAGATCGTTGTAGCCTGACAAAGTGCCCCAGAACGATATCATGATCGGATAAGAAGAAAACGTGACCATTTGCATCTACGCCCGCTAACAGGCCATACATAGACTTTATACTCACACCAACCGGGTCTACATTTGAATCAAAAATTGAAAGGTATTGATCGAGTGAACCCGATGGTGAACGACGTTGTACTTGTACTAGCAAATCACCTTTCGGCAGGAAACTAGCAGCTTGGATCCTTTCTGCGGAAACCTGCTCCGATAAATTAGCAAAAAGCCGGAATGACCGATTGGAGATCGTCTTGAACAAACTTCCAAGCGTTTTAATGGCGAGCGAATCACCTTGCAGATTATATAATTGCACTTCAGGTATAAGGTGAGGCATAAACAGAATTCGCTTCGTAATCAAGTCCCACAGCAAAGGGCCTTGCGCAGATTGAGAATAGAATTGATCCGGAGATGCCCTCCCTTCTCCAAAAGACCGTATTACACGGCCTCGCTCGTTCAGCACGTGTAGAGGAAATCCATTGCTCGGGTTGAATCCCGATACGACAATGTTTCGTCTGTTGGCAACCGCAATGCTCCACGTATCGAAGCTTAGAGCCATCTTCGAAATAAGCTTCAACTCTCCCGAACCGGATGGCTGCATAATTAATAGCTGGTTGAGGCTCGTCAGGTAAAGATCACCTGTCCCGCTACAGGTTAGGGACCTTGTTTGTGATATGTGTTTATCGAACAAAAGTTGGCCATTACTTGAAATAGCGACAAGACGTCCGCTGCTGCTAGCCAGATAGAGGGTTCCATTGGGACAAACCGTCGGAAGCAATACTTCGTTTGGTTTCTGAGGTAAGACGTGGAGATGCCAGTCCCTTTGAAATTTAATGCCGCGCTGCGACCCAGCGGCAACGGACAATAGACAAAGTAATCCCTTTAAAAGAGTCACGTATCTTCTCCATGCAACGCATCTTTTTATCGAGAAGTATTATAGTTCAACCGGTCTAGTGGTCTGTCAGTCCTCGACTGTCGGGTAGAGCTTATGTAGCTTAATGCGGGCCTCGGCGGTAGTGAACTGCCAATCGGCCTTGACGCCCGTGCGATTGCGACGCTGCTCCCAAGCAGAGATATGCTGTTCCAGAGCGGCGCGGTTGCCGATGCGCTCGGGCAAGTCGCGCGTCAGCACGCTCAACTCGATCTCTGCCATATTCACCCCTGGCAAGGATTCATGTCGAATCGTCATGCATAGTTTGTAAGTTGCTGAGAAGATGGGCTCTGCTGCGATTGATCTGCCTCTCATCGGGACGCTGAGTTCCGGAGGATCGTCGATTCGTTCAGTCGTGAAATCAATGTTTTACAGCTCATCAATAGGGTTGTGTGACAAACCCACGCGCATCCTTACCGGGGGTGTCGTAGAGAACACGCGGCGGGGCCACTTTAAAATCACGCCGCGTGGACAGCAGGCGCTCGCCGCCCAACCCTCACGCATCGATAGCGCTTTTCTCAGCCAATTCGACGAATTTCAACAATTCAAGAAGCGAGCACGGGCTTTACAGTCCGGCCCCCCTGAGGCTCAGGCCGAAGCGGAAGAGCGAGCCTTCGGCAGCGCGACTGAAACGCCAGATGAAATCATGCGGCGTGCGCACAAGCAAATTGATGCCGCGCTTGCTCAAGACCTGCTTGATCGCGTCCGAGCCGCACCGCCTGAATTTTTCGAGCGGCTCATCGTAAATCTGCTTCTCAGCATGGGTTATGGCGGTTCACGCGCCGACAACCCAGGCCGTACGCTGGGCCGCTCCGGTGACGATGGCGTTGACGGAGTGATAGACCAAGACGCTCTGGGCCTGGACCGCGTTTACATACAGGCCAAGCGATATGCCGCAGGGAATAATATCGGCTCCGGCGCAATTCGAGATTTTTTCGGTAGCCTACATCGTCACAAAGCTACCAAAGGTCTGTTTGTCACGACTTCAAGCTTTTCCCCTTCTGCCAAGGAAACCGCAGAGTTTTTGAGTAAGCGCATTGTCCTAATAGACGGCGACCAACTCGCAGCTTTGATGGTTCGTCAAAACATCGGATGCAGGATCGAAGATACCCTTCACATCAAGAAAATAGATGAAGAGTTCTTTGAAGCGTAGCAGTCACAAGTGGTTTATAAAGGGTTCTTTGTGCCACACGACAAAGCAGGCTCATCATGTTCCCAGCTTGTGCAGAAATTAAGAATTACGCAGCCACCCGATGCTCTTCGCGGGCAGCCGTCCAGACTTCACGCGCAGCGTTAACATTCAGGGCCGCAATGCCAACGCCAACAATCAAATCAGGCCAAGCGGTGCGCCAGAGAAAGGCGGTTACCAGCCCGGTTGCAATGATCGCTATGTTTGCTAACGCATCATTTCGGGCCGAAAGAAAAGCCGCGCGGGTCAGGCTGCCGCTGTGATGGCGGTAGCGAGCCAGCATGAAGGCGCAGGAGAGATTGACCATAAGCGCGCCAAGACCAGTCAGTGAAAGAAGTATTGGCTCCGGAGCGACGGGAGTATTGAACTTTTCCCACACCGCCCAGAGCGTTGCCAGCTGTCAAGGGCGGAGTAAAAGTGGGTCATCCGCACTTTTGGTGAAGCCTGGATTGCTAAGGTATTTCACATCATTGACTTCGGTACGATTTTGAGTTTTGCGGTGACGGACTGCAAGTAGTTGAGAACACTTACTTGGTCACCAAAAGTGCGGATGAGCCCTTTTTGCTCCGCCACTCATAACAGGCTCTGAAGGTACCCCGACTCGGAATATTAAGGGACTCTCAGGAAGCGAACCTGGCTGCACGAATTCACACCGGAGTTGATCGCACCGAATCGGGCGCAGAGTTTACGAAACTTACGGTTACGGACTCCGTTCGGAACCCAGACGCACCGGCTGTGGAATATTCCGATGCGATTTTAACAGAAGCTGCAGCCAGCAATGGTTTGGCGCTGTCAGTCGGAATATTTAGGAACTCGGAATATCAACCGGTATTCCGTTATCGGAATACCGGTTGAATGTGGTTGGCACACCTCGATCTCTTTTGGCGTTAACTATCAATTTCGATAAGTCCTATTTTTCTTTCAAAACCTCGGATGGGGAAACCAAAGCTGCTGTTCTCGCTGGAATTAAAGCAATTAGGATAGACAACACAATGCAAGCGGCAGAAAGAGCAATCGCTCGGTCCGTAGACCATACAAGATCACCTAATAGCTCAGTTGATAAGTGTCTCGCTAAAATGAGCCAAAGCGGTGCTGACAATATCAAAGCAATCAATACGCTTGACACTGCGCGATAAACTATGATCTTTCTGATTGAAGACGGAGGAGCTCCGACACAGATTCTGATCGCCAGCTCACGGCGTCTGGTTGCAACGAAATAGGTAAGAGAAGCATAGAGAGCAACGTAAGAGACGATAGCCATCATGATGGCCCCGGTCAGTGCGACATAACTCCGTTGCGCTTCTTTTCGGAAGATGGCCTTAGTCATCTCACCAACATCGTAAATCGACTGAATGCTCATGCCAGAGAGTTGCGTTGTCACTTGCGGCCCAAGCGCTGTTTTGAAAGCACTTGGCGAAATGCTGCCCCTCACGACAAGATTTGGCGTGAAGTCCATCAATCCCGTAGAGTAAAAAGATCGGTAGATTGATGGAAGCGCTGTTCTCGCACGCTCAGGTGAACGCAGATCTTGTACGACCCCAACGGCAATGGCAGATTTCACGTGGGAAGGAAGACCACTGAATGCTGGAAAAATTAACTTGACCGGACGGTTCACCGGGTCTTGATTTGGCCAAAGTTCGCGTGCTAGTGTTTCGTTAATCACGATTTCGCTGCTGCCTCCATGAGGAGGAAAGTTCCTGCCAGCAAGGAATCTGGCTCCCATTGTCCGGAAGAACTCTGGACTCACCAAGTACTCACGAACCGTCCGTGGCACTGAAACGGTAGCGCGATCAATGCGCTCGATTGCAGGAGGTGCTCCTTTCTCCCTTTCAAAAGGAGTAGCGGACGTATACGCAGCACTATACACACCGGGAATTGTCTCTGTCAGATGAATCAGACTAGCCAGACTCAGCGTCATAGGCGAAACGCCGTTACCCGCAACAGAGATGGTGAGACTGCCGGAGGACGGACCCATCCGCACAACCTGGAGCCGATTGGGATCGTAGCCGAGCGGCTCGGCCATCTCCTTAATAAGAGAAGCGATGACCATCCCTGCCAGAAGCCATGTGCCCATAGTCAAAGCAATTTGCAAAATTACAGGTACCTGCATAAGGATGTTCGTCCGGCGGGACGCCGTTTTTGTATAACCGGCACTCTGCGAAACATTTTCTCGTGCGAGGCTGAGCATCGGAAGCAAAGAGATGACACCCGTCAGGACAAGAGCGAGTGGTAACTGGAAGCTAAACGCAGAAAGAGCTGTCCCCCACGCTCCCTGTCCTACTTGTCCATAGAACCCCGGCATGCGCGTGATCAGGGCAATCCCGAACAATAAGAAGATGCCGGCACAAAAAAGTCCCATTCCTACCAAGGCAGCTGGACCAGCAATTGATTCAGCTGCCAGCCGTGAGCCGCTAGCGCCCAAAATCCTTTTGAGTCTAATCTGTTCTGCATATCGTGAGGTTCGCGTTAAAAGCAAGAGAGCAAAGTTGAGACTGCTGACGAACGTGAACGTTACACAAAGTGCGAGACCTAGGCGCAGCCGCTTACGATATTTTTCGTCACGTACCGGATCGGTCGTCAAACCTACAGATACATGAAGTGGCACTTCGCCATGTTTTACTAATTGAAGCGAGCCCGCTAGGCGCTGTGTCAACGCTTGTGAAGTACTGTGTTCGGAAATGGCCAATACGTAAAAGGCGGCAATGGCCTTCCAAGCGGTTCGGTCGGAAGATCCGCTTGAGAACCCATCGAGAAGCAAGGGGACAATCGCACTTAAGGGCACCCAAACTTCGACATGCTCCCCAAACATACCTCCAAAACTCCGCGGAGCCACCCCAACTATTTCGTAGGGCAATCCTGCAATGGTGAGACTTCGACCGACGGCCTGGCTGTAAGTTCCGAACATGGTAGCCGCCAAGCGATAGCTAAGAATTGCTACGTGTCGCCCGCTCTGATCTTCTTCGGTTGCATCAAAGTCTCTGCCAGCGGCTAACCGGCCAGTAAACACAGTAAAAAATTGTTTGGAAATGGCCGCCACGGACATGCTCTCTCTATGTCCACCAATCAAAACTTCAGATGAAATCTCCCGGCTGTAAGCGGCCAGCCGAGCATAAGATGCGGCGAACTGGCCTATGCGCTCAAACTGATTCCAGGCAATAGGGAAGGAACCGCCGTCTTGCGTCTGCTCAGCAATTGTGGCGTGTCCCATACTTTTTATTCCGGGATACACCAACGACGAAAATGTCATCAGCAGGGCTAACGCCAAAGCGGATACACCCATACCTAAGGCAAGTATCGCAACTCCAGAAACAGTAAGGAAGGGATTTTTTTGACAGAAGCGGCGTGCTTCGCGCCAAATCATCAGCAAACACTCCTCTTGTCTTCAGTACGAAGCACAAATTCCTAATAAACAAAAGCTCTAAACTTCACTTGTAGTACCAGTCCGGGCGTAGCACATGAACCATAAGGAGGTTAACCCGCTCAGCTAAAAGCCGTTGCTCCATAGTAGTGATTGTTTCCTCCTGCATGCTGCAAGCATGGCAACTCTCCAAAAAGATCGAAACTGCGCTCATGTTGTGTGGTTCTATGAGTCGAGATTTTCTAGATTGAAATTCCGGAATCTTATCAATAAGCGTAGTCAGCTGCGCCCCTGCCTCAACGTGGAAAGGCAACTCACCGGACGAAAGTTTCGCTAGCGCATCTGTATTTCCAGCAGTGTCATGGCCCTCATATACCAAAACACCAGCTTTGTTATAAACGAGAAGCACTGGAAAAGTGAACGTTGGTTTACCGGTCTTATCGACCTTTTCAACCAACTTAGCTTGCACGTAAGAATACCACGGCATCGTTGCAGAAATACGTATACCTGCGGTTTTGTGTTCACCTCGCTGGCACGCAGTAAGTTCGCCCAAAAGCACTGAAAGGGATACTACCCAAAGCATTCTTCGGAACATTGGAAACACCTGAACGCTGTTACTCTTCTTCTCACTTATGAAGCTTGACCTCAATAACGCGAATGCCCAGGGCCTGGGCCCGGGATTTCAATTGCGCAACTGCTTCATCTTGCTCTCTACAATATTCGTCCCCAGAATTTGTAAGGGCAAATACTGTATAACGGACGTCTCCCGAAGTTAATGTCTGATAGGACTTCAGCTCTGGAAACATTTCCATCGCTTCCGACAAGGTGGGGCGTAAGGTTGAAGGCTGAGCCTTAGTTACAGGTGGCAATGCCGGTCGCATCGAACGCAGGAACTCTGCATTGTTTTTAGGCTTGGCTTCGAAGTATACGGAACTGCCTGATGGAGAATACAAATCTATTGCCGGGACTGGCGCAAAGAAAGGAGAAGGGTCTTCGCCTTTCTTCGTAGCTTTTGGCATCACCTGCGGATGACGATGCATCCACTTAAGGTACCCCGCTAATAACTCTTGGACGGGTGCCTGAGTGGTGATCGCAGATGGTGCCGAGCTGTTGGCCTCCGCCTTAACCTGCATTAAACTCGGCAAAACAACAGGAAAGGCAGTCAAGAGTAAAATGCTATATCTCATCGATTTTAAAACCTTTTCAGTGAATTGCCTTGATTAATTAAAATCACGGTCTGGCGAAAGCCTTCCCAGACCGTGATTTCAGGTCCTACGAATGACCCGTGCAAACACACGCACAGTCACTATCACACGTACAAACGCATGTGCCACCAGCACCGCAGCTAACACTACAAGCTCTGGCCACCGAAACGTTCGTAGCAATTAAGGCAGCTAAAGCCACTAGCAACGACACAATTTTACGCACATTATCGAGCAATTTCATTGGTAAACCTCCTCGGTGCTTACGCGTTTCACGCAAGCCGTTCACATTTCCTGAGAACAACCCGATACTACGGCTGCATTTTCAGCATGTCAATGTAATTTTTGCCCGTAATAATACCAGCCCTGACGCATCTTGTGTTTGGTGATATGCTTTCTGCTAAATCAGCCTTATAGGGTTATGCAGTATGTCAGATGAGCGTTACAGAGCCATTCCATTTGAAAGCTACCGCATAAATTCAGGTTATTCTGCGCTCCTACCAAATGGTTTCAAGTGCCCCGTAGAAGCGAAGGATGAGATCGCCAGTCTTCTTTCACATTGCAGTAGCTTTAGGTCACTCGACGATCACCTCGCCACGTACTTACAAACAAATCTTGCGCTTATAGGTCAACGTTCACCACGACGCTTTATTCGAAGCCTCACTAATTTTTTATGGAATAGCGTGAGTTCAGCAGATCCAAAGGACCTCCACTTTCTTAGCAAATGGAATAATTACAGAACCTTTCTGGAGCAACTTGTTAAGCAGAACCTTTTGGTATCCGAAACGGATTTACGTGCGCAAATTTCGCATGAGTTCACTAATGATAATAGACAGCCTATTAGTTATTTGTGCATACCGACAGTCGGACGGACCAAGCTATTACAGCGGTGCTTGGAAAGTTACTGTAATAATGCGCAGTATTATGGTCGACCTCTTACGGTATTAGTTGCGGCTGACTGTGGAGCGAGTGAGTTGCAAGGACTTGTTGAACAACAGAGTCATAAAAGTTCTTCGTGCATCTGGATGACTCCATCACATCGAGAGGATTTGGCACGTTCCATTGCGAGACGTGCGAGCATCCCGGAGGAAGTGCTGCTATTTGGTTTATTGGGTTTGCCTACCGTTCGCTGGAAAGCCGGAGCTGTACGAAACTCCCTTCTGCTTGCCACTATAGGCGCCAAGTCTATTAACGTTGATGATGATACACTGTGCAGTGGAATAATGGCGACCGGTCAGAGTAGCACGAACTCCACCGTAACGACCATAAATGAATGTGACCCTACTCAATTTTGGTTTTATGCCGATAAGGAATCGTTGCACGCCACCGCTAGTTTCACTAACGTCGATTTTGTTGGTTACCATGAGGCGTTTTTAGGTCGTCGGCTTGGCTCTGCGTTCTTAGATAGCAATAGAACTACCATCCGGGAGTTGTGCTCGTGTTTGTTGAATGATCTGTATTCAGGATCTGGCATAATCGCGCTTACCCATACCGGCTTGGCTGGTGATTCAGGAATGTCGTCCAGTGGTAGCTTGTACGGGGTAGAAGGTGAATCCCGCACACGCATGCTTGGAACGGAAAAGACCTATACCGAAGCTATGTTGAGCCGACAAATAGTAAGAATGACTCCTGAGGTAAGCATTGGCCATGGAACCTTATGTATGTCGACAATGATAGGACTCGACAATCGACAATTACTACCCCCATTTCTTCCAACGTTTCGAAACGATGACGGCCTTTTTGGGCAGATGTTGAAAGTTTGCTTTGATGGCTATTACACTTGTTACCTGCCTTTGGCAATGAGGCACGAGCCACAAGAACAACGGTCTTATCCAGAGGAGACGGACAGCTTTGTATTTATATATGCTTCCGTGCTTTTTCAGCAATGTGTCCACGAAATGGAGAAGACGTTGAAGCACTACCCTGGAGGTGAATCTCGTCTGCGCGTATTGGGAGAGCACTTCATCAATATTGGTCAGTTGCCAGCAACAACATTTCGAAACTATATCCGAAAACTAGCACTATCTGTTGCATCTACCCGTTTACGATATTTGGACGGCAGTTTGCACCGCCACAGTGCTAAGCCAACCTACTGGGCAAATGGGCTTCGTTCAGTAATGGGTCGGCTAAAGACCGCAATGTTTAGTAACGGGTATGAGGTGCCAATCGACCTAAGTAATGTTGGCAGCGATGAAGAACGTATGCAGATCCTGCGAAGTACCTTTTACGACTATGGTCGGCTTGTATGTCTGTGGCCAACTGTTAGAAAGATAGCATCTCAAATGAGATTTGAAGCGAAAAATTTAATTGAATGAGCCTTAGTACACTGGCAGCTAAGTTTTAGAACAGACTGGGGTAGCCTGAAGAGATGTTAGACCAGCCGTTCGCGTTGGCCCCGGCCGACCAGGGATGAGCTTGCCCTTAAAATCCGTATCCCATAAATGAATGTATCTCGTTGCCGGGGCTGTGGGAAGTGGAAAGCGGTTTGGGCTTTCCCTCTTTTCCATAGCCTCTTCGCTGGAACGGGTTGGGCCGCTTACCGCCGGTGTTGTCCGTTGTTTCCACTTTCGCTCGTACTCCATGGGGCTCCAGTAGTGCAGCGTGGAGTGTAGCCGTTTCCGGTTGTACCAGTGCAGCCAGTCCAGCACTTCGTCTTTAGCCTGCTGCCGAGTGGCCAAGCGCGGCCCGTGTAAGCGCTCCACTTTGAGCGATCCGAACAGCGTCTCGCTGCCGGCGTTATCCCAGCCGTTGCCTTTGCGACTCATGGATGGCTTGACCTGCTATTGACGCCATAGCTTTGGGAACTCTTCCCCGACATACTGGCTGCCGCGATCACGGTGAAAGAGCAACCCGGCTGGGGGCGTGAGACCACGCCGGAACCAAGCCATCTGAAACGCATCGATCACCAACTCCTGGCGCATGTCGCCCGCCAACGCCCAGCCAATCACCTGTCGGCTAAACAGATCCAGAACCACCGCTAGATCAAGCCAACCTTCGTTCGTCTCGAGATACGTGCTGTCTCCTGCCCATACTTGATTCGGCGCGGTGACGGCAAACTGCCGGTTGAGTAGGTTGTGAGTTTCCGGCGAGCCTGCATGACAGGGAGTAGCATTTCCTGGTAGCTTCGGCAAAGGGTCAGGAGGCTGATGGATGACGCAGCAGAGGACGAACCTGCCGGAAGAGGTGGAGTTACTCCGGC
>JAABUZ0100007029.1_pt1 | contig 13785 bp, 12 predicted proteins | sample 5562091 | NCBI WGS metagenome assembly JAABUZ01 (sample SAMN12813069, study PRJNA571459) | rock metagenome | isolation source: Antarctica rocks | place: Antarctica: Victoria Land, Linnaeus Terrace sud | collected 2015-12-21 | reverse complement strand
CGTTTATTGGTGCGCTGGGGGCGGTAATCGTTTTTGCCCTGCTTGGACGATTTACACAACGCCCTATCCACCTCTTCCGCATCGTCGCGATCATCATTCTTGTACTCTCTCTTATTCCTGACCTCCTGATGCTCTCGCAGCCGCTGTTTCCGTCAACGACTCCGGCTGGTGTTGCTATATTGATGTGCTTGCACGTTGTGGCTGCCGCGATCTGTGTTGGCATGCTTACAACACTCGGCCGCGCACGAGCATAGTTATTCTTGCTCTTTCGCAGCAGTTCACTTCGTATACAGAACTGCGCCACTCTTCCGTCGGACAACATCTCTGGTGCAGTTCTCTTTGGTAGCTACTTCAAACGGTTGCTTCTCAGTCGTGTTCATAACACGCTCGTATGTACCACTGCTTTTTACAGCACCCTGAACTGTTTGCTCGCTACCCTCTCCCTTCTTCTCTAAAGGCGTGCTATAATAGACCGTCGGAAGTATTTTTTCTTATGTGAACGGGTTCACATACTTTTCTATGCGCTATCGTTTATACTACCGATTAAGGGTTGTCTCATCTGTACATTTATACATAGACGGAAAGCTGGCGACATAGATCTGGCTTTTACCCTTTTCCTTTATCTTCATCTGCAACTACACTTCAAGATCAATGCCAGCTTTAATTAGAGAAGAGAGCAACCTTAGTCGATGTATTTCTGGCGCTTCTTAATAAACTTTTATGGTTCTACTAGTAGTCTTAAAAATGATGGTGGGGTCGCGGTATTCTTGAATATGCACGTCAATTTTTACTGAAATCGTCTTGAGTCTTTAAAGAGGTTAGCATATGAGTACGGTTCGATGTCGGCGTTGTCAAACTATGCTTCCAGAATATGCGCGTTTCTGTAAAGAGTGTGGCGCGCTTGTCTATCCAGAGGTTGAAGAATATATCGCGACGGAAATTAGCCTGAATGCTCCAATTGCTTATGATCCCGCTGAGAATGAATTAACATTGCCATCAATCTGGTCGGGTATTTCGAATGAACAGAGCATGCCGCCCCAGGTCCTTTCGCGAGAAGATATTGTGGGTGTCCTGGGCGAAAATTGGCAGCATGATCGCTATAGAGATACTGATCATCTGCCGGAAAATAGCATCGATCAGATCGGTGTCACTCCAGCCGAGAAACACGAAGACGAAGAAGATGATGCTATTATTTCTGTTCCGTTTTTTACGCTGCATGAGCAAGGAGAAGCTCCCGAACTGCGTGCTGAACATAGGCAACCTGGACAGATACGCGGCGAACATCAACAGCCCGCACAGATGCGAAGTGAGCATCGACAGCCTGCACAAGCACGCGCAACCTCCAGGCAGCCAACACAGATAAGCAGTACCCCTAAGCAGAGACGCCCACACCTCGCCGTCGTCAGCACTACAGCCGTCGCCCTGGCTGGTGTGGCCGCCGCCCTGCTCATTCCGCTGCTGGGTGCCAATGCACAGAGAAATGCACCAGCTCCACCGCCACCCGCAACCATCAGCGTAACAAACACCACCACCGCCTTCCCCGGTGGGTCCCTGGCGATACACGGCAAAAACTTCCTACCCAACGGCACCATTACCATCTCGGCGGATGGCAATCCGCTCACTAAAAATTCCAGGACGTTACCAGTCGCAACATTGAGCGGCTTACAGAATAGCTCAAATAGCGACTTGAACAACGAGGTGCTACAGAGCACAACCATCAATAAAGACGGAACCTTCGATACGACTATTTCTGTCCCAGCTGAGTGGAAGCCCAACACGACCCATACAATCGATGCAACCGAACAGGTCTCCGAACAATCTGCAAACGCTGAGGTCCAATTTACGACGAAGCCCCTGCCGACTCCTGTACCAGTGGCTACTCCGACACCTAAACCCACACCCATCCCGGCAGAGCCCACACCCATTCCGGTACAGTCCACGCCCGTCCCTCAGCAGCCTGCACCCGCACCAGTCATTCAGCCGACGCCGACGCCTATTCCGGTACCAGTGGTAAAGCCCATCCCGACACCTATTCCGGTCGCAAAACCGACGCCTGCGCCTAAGCCCCTACCTACTCCGACGCCGGTGCCGCCTCCACCCACACCAGCACCTAAACCCACGCCAGTTCCAACCGTTGATCCTACGCCGGTGCCTACAGCCCGACCAACAACTCCACCTGTCGTTCAGCCTACGGTCGAACCTACCGCTGTTCCAACCGTTGAACCAACTGCTGTTCCAACCACTCCTATAAGGAGAGCGACGCCCACACCAGGCAAAACTCATCTTCATGGCTAATCTATCTACAGACCATCAAATCACAGAAACAGTTCCCAAGAGGCTCGGGTTTAGCTAACCCGAGCCTCTCGCTTTCCACTACAAAAAAGGAACTCAATCTTAGGACAACAAAGGTTTATTCATGCTAGTTTTTTCGCAGCAACTTTCCTTTTTATAGCAAAAAGGCACGTTAGCAATTGTCGTTTAGAGTCGGAAGGTGATATGCTTCAAGGAGACGATGTCCAAGGAAGTTCCTCTTCATCGTGCTTTCCAAAGTAAAGAGGAGAAAATATCAACATGGCAAATCAACCTTTGAAGCTCGGCTATAAAGCGTCAGCGGAGCAGTTTGGTCCACGGCAACTGCTCGATTACGCGGTGGAGGCCGAAAATGTAGGTTTCGATAGTGTCTGGGTGAGCGATCATTTCCAGCCCTGGCGGCATACCAATGGGCACGCACCACAGGTCTTCGCCTGGCTAGGCGCGATAGGCGAGCGTACGCAGCGTGTGGAGTTGGGAACCAGCGTCCTGACACCAACCTTTCGTTATGAGCCCGCCGTCGTAGCTCAGGCATTTGGCACGCTAGGCGTGCTGAATCCTGGCCGTATGATTCTAGGTGTGGGCTCAGGTGAGTCACTGAACGAGGTAGCGGTGACGGGCGATGACTGGCCCGAACCGAAAGTTCGCCTGTCGCGGCTGCGCGAGGCAGTGGCGCTCATCCAGAAGCTCTGGTCGGAAGACCTGGTGACGTTCGAAGGTGAGCACTACAAGACGCTCAATGCGACGATCTATGACAAGCCGGAGCAGCCGATTCCTATTTATATCGGCGCGGGCGGTCCCGTCGCAGCTAAGTACGCGGGCAGAGCCGGTGATGGCTTTATCTGCACCTCTGGCAAGGGCGACGAGCTTTACCGCGACAAGCTGCTGCCAGCCGTCGAGGAGGGCGCAAAGGCTGCCAATCGCGATGCTTCACAGATTGTGCGCACCATCGAGGTCAAGGTCTCGTTCGACACTGATCGCGACCGCGCTATGTCCGACACGCGCATCTGGGCCGCCCTCGCCCTACCCGCCGAGGACAAAGCGAACATTCACGATGCCCGCGAGATGGAGCGTAAGTCCGAGGCCGTCGCCGATCAAGCTCATCGCCGCTGGCTCGTCTCCAGCGATCCCGAAGAGCACATTGAGCAGATCCGCCCCTACATCGAACTCGGCTTCACTCATTTGATCTTCCACGCCCCCGGCGAAGACCAGTCCCGCTTCCTACAGACCTACTCGAAAGAGATCCTACCACGCCTCCGCCAACGCTGGGGCTAGTAGCGACGTTAAACAATAACATGTATGAGAGATTGACTTGATCTCAGATACAAACAGGATCTGGTTAGTCTCTCATCACTTCTGAATTTTGCTTTATAGCTAGCCCTTATGCTTCCTTCCGCGCGTGTTGACGAGGATTACACCTGCCAGAACCAACATTCCACCAAAGATCGCCAGGACAGCAGGCACTTCACCTAACCAGAGCCAGGCGATGCCACTAGCTACGATTGGGACAAGATAAAGAAAGCTACCCGCAGTCGAGGCTGGTAGCCGTGAGAGCGCGTATGCCCAGGCAACATATGCTAGCGCACCGGGAAAGATACCCAGATAAAGTGCTGCCAGCGTTGCATCTAGTGGAGCTGTCCTTATCGATCCAAACAGCCCTGGTGTGAAGACAAGCAGAAAGATTGTGCCTAGCCAGATAGCATAAGCAGTGCACTCAAAGGCAGTATAGCGCACGAGAAGGAATTTCTGACCAACGGAGTAGAGACTCTGAGCGATGGCAGCACTCAGGACTAAAAAGGACCAGCTATCAAGGTGAAAGCCAGCGGTCCTGCTGAGAGTGATAATACTGATCCCTGCAAAGCAGACGATAATGCCTAACCAGCCCCAGAGCCTCAAGCGCTCTCTTAAAAAGAGAATAGCTTCAATCGCCATAAAGATGGGTGCGGCAGCGACGATAAAGCTCGCTGCCGCAGAAGGTACATGCACCTCACCAGCGTTGAGCGCGACGTTATAGTAGGTGATACCAATCATGCCCAGCAGGGCAAAAGCTGGTATATCTCGCAACCTGGGAAGGCGGATGCGTGCAAAGAGGGCGTAGACTGCTAGAGCAATTGAGGCCGTAGCGTAGCGGATCAGGGCGACATGCTCAGGGGTGTAGCTATGAATGGCTATACGAATACCTGGAAAGGCGGAAGCCCAGAGTACGATTGTCAAGCCAGCAGCAATGTATGTACGCAAGTCAATACGTGTAGACACTTTTGCGGCTGCTTGTGTACTACTTCCTTCAGTCTGTTCTTCGATGGATAGTCTTTTCATGATAGCTCTCCATCCCTTCTTCGAAGAGTTTTGTGTGCAAATATTGAATTCTCTGATCGATCTATGCACTCATTCTATAGTTATGGTATGATTATTACCAACGATTGTTTATCATGTCTATCATTAAAAATTTTAATAAAGGAATAGCATGGAGTTACGCCAACTCACAACCTTTCGCATGCTTGCCACGACGCTGAACTTTACACACGCAGCAACCACGCTCAACTATGTGCAATCAAATGTGACGCTACAGATCCAGGCCCTGGAAGAAGAGTTGGGAGTCCGACTCTTCGATCGGCTGGGCAAACGGGTGACTTTGACAGATACAGGCGAGCGCTTGCTGCACTACGCCGAGCGCATCCTGGACCTGGCTGATGAGATGCATACAGTGGCGACATCGGATAGTGAACCGTTGGGATCGCTGGTCATCAGTGCACCTGAGACGCTGTGCACCTATCGCTTGCCTGCCCTTTTAAATCGCATGCGCACCCTCTACCCGCAGATCCACCTTCAATTTCGCCCCAGTCCCGTGGGCAATTTGCGCCGCCTCGTCACCGATGGCATCTTAGACGTAGCTTTCGTGTTGGAAGAGCCGATTCATGCAACGATGCTCTCTGTAAAGCCACTACGATCTGAGCCATTGCAGCTTATCGCAGCTCCGTCACATCCATTAGCACAAGCTAGCCGGGTAGGGCCAAAAGACCTGGAAGAGGAAACATTACTTTTAACTGAACGCGGCTGTAGTTACCGGTTGCTGTTCGAGCACTCGTTAGCGGCTGCAGGCGTGCAGCCAGCGAACGTGCTGGAGTTTAGTGGAGTGGAGGCGATTAAGCAGTGTGTAATGGTGGGGATGGGTATCTCGGTGCTGCCGGCTATGGTGATGCGCGCAGAAGTGGAGCAGGGCAAATTAGTGGTTCTACCCTGGAATCTGCCGAATTTTCAGGTCACTATGCAGATGATCTGGCACAAAGAAAAATGGCTTTCTCCCGCCCTACGCACATTTATCGACGCTGCACTGGAAATGAAATGGTAGCGTAAGCCAAACCTGGTGTAGTGATAATTTATTGCAATGAGCTTGAACAGGATGAAGTAATCTGCACAAACCGCAAGCTTGATGTGCTATTATGCAGTGCAGAAATAACAGTTCTGACCGTTCCTTGTTCTGGCTGTGCTTTAAGGAGAGAATGATTCGTATGGGGATTGAGCTGGAAATCAAAACGGTGCTTGTGCTGCTGGTCGTTGTGGCAGCGATCGTTACGCTAGCGCGGCGTTTCTCCGTACCGTATCCTATCCTGCTGGTTATCGGGGGTCTCGCTCTGGGCTTCGTGCCACAATTGCCAACGATTGTACTAGACCCGCAGATTATTCTTTTGCTCTTCCTGCCCCCACTACTCTACTGGGAGGCGCTCAACGTCTCGTTTCGCGATTTCCTTGCTAATATCCGTGCCATCCTGCTCCTCTCCATCGGCCTGGTTGTATTTACGACGGTAATTGTCGCAGTCATCGCCCATAACGTTATTCCCGGTCTCGGCTGGCCCGCAGCATTCGTCCTGGGAGCGATTATATCGCCCACTGACACAGTCGCCGCCGCCGCCATTGCTCAGCGTCTCAGCTTGCCGCGCCGCGTGGTTGCTATACTAGAAGGCGAGAGCCTGGTCAATGATGCTACAGCGCTGGTGGCTTATAGCGTGGCGCTGACAAGCGGAAGTGGCGCGGTTACGCTGCCCCAGATCGGTTTGCAATTTCTTGGAGTAAGCGTGGGAGGAATCGTGATAGGACTGCTTGTGGGGTTGAGCATAGGCTACGTGCGCCGCTATCTTCACGATCCGCCAGTCGAAAACACTATTTCGCTGCTGAGCGGCTTCGCAGCCTATATTCCGGCGCAGTCGCTTAACGTCTCTGGCGTGCTGGCGGTGGTGACGATGGGCATCTACCTCGGTCGGCTGGGACCGCGTATCGTCTCATCCCAGACGCGGCTACAGGCGGAGCAGCTCTGGCAGATGATAGTTTATCTGGTCAATGGCCTCATCTTCATCCTGGTCGGGCTGCAAATTCGCACGATTACCGAAACGGCCATTCGTCAGTATACACTACTGGAGCTTGTGTTATACGCGGTAATTGTAAGCGCGGTTGTTATCATAGTACGCATGCTCTGGGTCTTTCCAGGTGCCTACCTTCCATTTCTGCTAAGCCGTCGCGTGCGCAAGAGCAGTCCCTATCCACCCTGGCGCAACGTGGTCATCCTGGGCTGGACAGGGATGCGTGGCGGCGTATCGCTGGCCGCCGCCCTCGCGATTCCGACGAATTTTCCAGGCAAAGACCTGATTACCTTTCTCACCTTTTGTGTCATCCTGGCCACTCTGCTGGTGCAGGGCCTGAGCCTGCCTGCTCTCATTCGACGCCTGCAAGTACAGGATGATGGCTCGGAGGAGCACGAGGAAACAAAGGCGCGCTTCAAAGTGGCACAGGCTGCTCTAAAGCGCCTGGATGAACTGGCAAACGAGTCCTGGGTACAGGCTGACCATGTCGAGGATATGCGCACACATTATAACGAACAGAGCAATCTCTTCATGGTACGCTTCCATGACCCGGAAAACAATGATCAGGAAGAGCGAGCAAGCGCGTACAGCCGCTTGAGACGCGAGATAATCGGCGCTGAGCGCAGCACATTGATCGAACTGCGCCGCAGTAGCGTTATCAACGACGAAGTGCTGCGCCGCATTCAACACGATCTCGATCTCGAAGAGGTACGTCTATCTTCTTAGCATACAAGGTACCTCTACCTTTTATGACGCAGTACGCTATCACTTCTCTAGTTACACGCTCACATTACACACATCAAACGCCTGTTTTAGTGCTGCAGTTGGGTCGCCTTGTGGAACAAACTCCTGTCCAAGATAGCCCTGGTAGCCGGTTTCGAGAATGGCGGAAACGATGGGCGGATAGTATAGTTCCTGCTTTTCATTAAGCTCATGACGACCAGGATTACCGGCGGTGTGATAATGCGCAAAGAATGTGTGGTGGTCTCGGATCGTACGTATAATGTCGCCTTCCATGATCTGCATATGATAGATATCATAGAGCAACTTCACCCGCGATGAGCCAACCAGCTTGCATACCTCTACTCCCCACGCTGTTCTATCGCACTGATAGCCCTTGTGGTCCACTTTGCTGTTGAGCAATTCTAGCACCAACGTGACCCCTGCCTCTTCGGCTGCTCTCGCCACTCGTTGCAGACCCTCCGCCGTGATCTCCGCTCCTGTCTTATCGTCCACGCCCAGATAGCGATTTCCACTAAAGATGATTAGATTAGGAATGCTCCATTCTTGGGCAAGAGCAAGATTAGCGCGTATTTCCTTCTCGATGCGCGCGTGATTCTCTCGTTTATTCAGTCCTTCTTCAATAGATTGATGCCCACCTAGAGAAGCGATTGTGAGGCCAGCATCTTTCACCAATGGCCAATACTCCCGATCGACAAGTTCGACCGCCTCGTACCCCATGTCTGCAACAGTACGCACCAGTTGTTCAGGTTGCATACCCCTCTGAGCAAAACACCACCACGCCACAGATTGCTTGATTCTTCCCACAAAACCCTCCTCGCAAAGCTGAATACTACTATGTATCGATGCCCAGTCAAAATATTTTCACTAATCAACCAGCCCACTTCTCTAACCGCAGTATATCCTTAAAATATATAATTGGGAAGGTAGAGAGTTCACTAGACGAAGGAGAGATATTTTATGCAATCACGTGCGATCGTCTTTCTCGGCAAAGACCGCCTCAATGTTATTCAAGAGCCTGTTCGGGAACCAGCCCCTAACGAAGTCTTAATCAAAGCCACCAGAACACAGATCAGCACAGGGACCGAGATGATTTGCCTGGGCCGCCTTTTTGCTCCGGGATCACATTGGGATCGCTGGGTGAAATATCCTTTTCATCCCGGCTATAGTATGGTTGGCAAGGTCGTGGCAGTTGGCAACGAGGTGACAGAGATCCACGAAGGTCAGCGGTTTGCTTTACATGAAGCGCATCAGGAATATGTCACGCTTCCCGTTCATACTCCTGGTCGCGATCTCTACCCCATCCCCGATAGCCTTTCTGATGAAGAAGCGGTTTGGGCCGGGCTGGCAACAATTGTTCAAAACAGCGTGCGACGCGCTCAGCACACGCTGGGGGATTCCGTGGTCGTTATCGGTTTGGGGCTTTTGGGTCAACTTGTCGTGCAATATGTACGCCTGCTCGGCGCACGGCAGATCATCGCCGTTGATATCTCGGAGAGTCGGTTGCTGCTGGCAAAAGAACACGGGGCGACGATGACTCTTGCCATGAATGTCGATGCTGCGCGAGATGCAATCATGGATGCAACTGGCGGTGGTGCCGATGTTGTCTACGATGTGACTGGAATAGCTCCAGTCTTTAGTACAGCCCTGACCTTACTGCGACGCTTTGGCAAGCTCGCCCTCTTAGGCGATACTGGTACGCCTGCCGAGCAACATTTAACTGGAGATGTGATAACCAAAGGATTAACCATCTTCGGTTCACATGACACCAACCCGCCTCTGGTCGCCACAGATCATACCTATTGGAACAAAGCTCACATGGTTGATCTTTTCTTCAATTACCTAAGCCGTGGCGAGATGCGCGTAGCCGACCTGATCACACACCGCTTCTCACCCCTTGAGGCAGAAAAAGCATATCGCGTGCTGCGCGATGAACGCATGACTGCGATGGGCGTTCTCTTCGACTGGACGCAACTCACAGCTTAGTAGACCCGATGGGGATATGTCGCTTTGATATTGCCCCATCGGCCTTTCTTCGTTACCTACGCTGACATGCATTTAGTCTTGATTACGACTCATCCTTTAATAAGCTCATTTTTATCCTCATTTGAACTTTCTACCATAGAAATATACCGTTCATAATATTCGCTGTTATTCCTTTACTTTATATTCGTCAATATAGATGAAAATGAAGCTCTCTCTTTTCGTCAATCAGCTTGAAAAGATGGTTCATAGCTTCAACCACTTTTCTCTTTCAATGATCCACGACTCCACTATTAACAGGAGAAACTATGAGAAATAGTGTTCAGCAAAAAAGAAAACTACCCGGTTGCCTTCTTGCACTCCTTCTTCTTATTGGTTGTCTTATTCTCTCATGTGGTATTCTTGCAGAAACCACGACCCCCTTGTCAACTTGGCTCTACTTCCACAATTATTATTTTCAAGATGTTGTCAACATTCTTCATGCTCATCACTAAACTATTTTAAAAATACGCTTGCTGAACTTTAGCTATAGATACAACGTTATGCTGATGGAAGCTATATAATGTTGTATCTATAGATTTAAGAAGTAAAAAGAATAAATATTCTATGTTAGAAGTCATGCCAGACAAATTGTCACGTCTCCATTTAGCAGTATCACAACATCCAGTAGTAAAGTTATCAAGATGTGAAACTATTGATTCTGCCATAATTGCAATCGTCTCGTTCTTCTCTTTGTCGGAACATCTTCAGAACATCTCTCGTATATAGTAGTGTCCACATGGTGATTGTGTATTCTCATAGTAAAGAGGCACTACATGGAACTTTTGCGTACTCCTGATGAACGCTTTGATAACTTACTGGGTTACTCCTTTGCTCCGCATTACGTTACTGTTGATAATGTTCGTATTCACTACCTTGACGAAGGGAAGCCTGATGCTGAGATCGTGTTGATGCTGCATGGTGAGCCGACATGGTCCTATCTCTATCGTAAGATGATTCCGCTTATCACCTCGGCAGGCTATCGTGTTCTCGCACCCGATCTGGTTGGTTTTGGGCGATCAGATAAGCCGGCCCAACGCGAGGATTATACCTATCAGAGACATGTAGATTGGATGACAGGCTTTCTTCTTGGCCTTGATCTACGTAACGTAAGTCTGGTCTGCCAGGATTGGGGCGGGCTCATCGGACTACGCCTGGCGGCAGAGCAAGAGCCGCGTTTCAGCCGCGTCATTGCAGCAAACACGGCCTTACCAACGGGTGACGAGCCTCCAAATCCAGCGTTTCAGGCATGGCTGCACTATTCGCAAACGACGCCCTCTCTTGATGCGGGCAGCACCGTCGGCGTTGGATGCGTTGTGCGTCCATCATCAGAGATTCTTGCAGCCTACAATGCTCCATTTCCGGATGAGCGTTATACAATGGGAGCACGACAATTTCCATTGCTTGTGCCCATTTCGCCCGATGATCCTGCTAGTGGCTCTAATCGTGCTGCGTGGGAGGTATTGACTCACTGGGAAAAGCCTTTTCTTACCGCGTTTAGCGATTCGGACCCCATTACGCATGGTGGAGAGAAGATACTACAGCAGCGTATTCCAGGAGCAAAAGGGCAGCCGCACACGACGATTGGAAATGCTGGTCACTTTTTGCAAGAAGATAAAGGCGAGGAGTTCGCGCGAGTGATCGTGGATTTCCTCCGACGTAGCTGAAGCAAGATTTGGAGAATATGCTTGTGTCTCAGACTTCTATAAACGACAGTTCACTTCCCGTTGATATTCAGGATAAAACGCTTCCCGCTGAGCTGTCTCAGAATGACGCGCCTATCCGTCATGTCCGTGTCGCCATCGTTGGAACTGGATTTGCAGGACTGGGAATAGCGATTCAGCTTAAGCGGCATGGCTACAAAGACTTTGTGGTGCTTGAAAAGGCGGCAGAAGGCGGAGGAACATGGCGCGATAACACCTATCCTGGTTGTGCCTGCGATATTCCCTCGCATCTCTACTCCTTCTCGTTCGCACTCAATCCGCAGTGGACCCATATGTTCTCTCCACAGAGCGAAATCCAGAAGTATCTTCGCGCCAGTATGGAACGCTTTGGTATCCTGCCATATATTCAATGGAATACTGAACTACAGGATGCTTCGTGGAATGAAGCCGACCAGCGCTGGCACATCACCACGACACAGGGCCAACTCCTGGCTGACATCCTCATTCTGGGCAACGGACCTCTCAGCGAACCATCGCTTCCAGCCATTCCTGGTATTGAGCGCTTTGAGGGAACCCTGTTTCACTCCGCGCAATGGAGGCACGATTATGACCTGACGGGCAAACGCGTGGCGGTGATTGGAACCGGAGCATCCACCATCCAGTTCGTTCCACGCATTCAGCCCCAGGTCGGCCATCTCACCCTGTTCCAGCGCACACCGCCCTGGATTGTGCCCCGACTCGATCACCCAATCGCCGCCTGGCAGCGCATCCTGTTCCGCATCCTACCCATCACTCAGCGCCTGATACGCTCCAAAATGTATTGGCAACGCGAACTTACCGCGCTCGGCTTCATTTATCGCCGTGACCTACTCGAAACGGGCATAAAAATCGCTCGCGAGCATCTTACGGCACAGGTAGCGGACCCGATATTAAGAACAAAACTGACACCAAATTATACAATGGGCTGTAAACGCGTCCTGCTGTCCGATGACTTCTACCCGGCGCTAACTCGACCAAATGTCGAAGTTGTTACCGACAAAATTCGTGAGATTCGGGGACAGAGCATTATCACCGAAGATGGCAAAGAGCGTGAAGTTGACACCATCATCTGTGGAACTGGTTTCCATGTGACTGATACGCAATTCTCTCAACGCATTCATGGACAAGGGGCTCAATCGCTTGCTGACGTATGGCACGACGGGGCTCATGCTTACTACGGTGCAACGATTGCCGCATTTCCCAATCTGTTCTTGCTCATTGGTCCAAACACGGGCCTGGGTCACAATTCGATGGTTTTCATAATCGAGTCTCAGATCAAATATATCCTGGACTGCCTGCATGTGATGAATAAAAGGCACGTACAGACCGTCGAGGTACGGCCCAATGCCGAAGAGCAATACAACGCAGAGATGCAGCGAAGGATGAAAGGGACGGTCTGGACTTCCGGTTGTGCCAGTTGGTACCTTGATGCGAGAGGGCATAATACGACACTCTGGCCCGGATTCACCTTTGAGTTTCGCTACAGAACACGCCGCTTCGACCCGCAGCACTACATTCTGACTTCTCAAAGGACACCAGCCCTTGTCAGTACAGGGCAAACCAACCTTAAATCAACTTCCTCGTAGCAATAATCTCTCGCGGTTGTCGTTCTCGCCTCTCAGCAAGTGGGCGTTTTGAGGTAGGCTAAAAATTCCAAAGCGATTGATCGCGGTTGACACGTAAGGGACACTCCGCTTTGTCACTACGCGACGTGTGGAAAGAGGAGGTTTGCGAGGCTCGTTGTGATATACTGTATCCACGCCCTTCTTCCATCCATTCGCGTGCATACAGTGTTTGACAACAAAGATGACAAAGCTGTTACAAGCCTACGTGTTAGGCGAGTTCCGTTTGTACCGAGACGGAATACTCGTCTCTTCCAAAGATTGGCATACCAGTCAGGCACGCCAGTTGTTTAAATTGCTCCTGACCGAGCGTGGAAAGATCGTGTCAGCACAGAGGCTGGCTGATTTGTTGTGGGCTGAAGCATATGCCGAGAGCGCTCATAAAACGCTGCGAAGTGCTACGAGTGCTTTACGCGACGTGCTCGAACCGGATCGTCAGCTCCGGACTCCTTCGCGTTTCGTTCCGCGCGGGCACGGGGGATATCGCCTGCTCTTGCCAGCCGACGATACGCTCTGGATTGACGCCGTGGAGTTTGAATCTCTTCTGGATCAGGCAAGAAGAGAACAAGATAAGAGTCGCAAAGAGAAACTTCTTGATGAGGCATTACAGCTCTACGCTGGAGAATACCTTGCAGAGGATGAGAATGCACGGTGGGCCTTGCCCGAGCGCAGGCGTTTACGCGAACGCTACCTGACTACAGCAACGACCTTGATGGAGATGCGAATAGAGACGGGTCACTACGACGAAGCTATCCAGATAGGGCGGCGAGCACTCGTAGTGGATGCCTATTCCGAACCACTCTACCGCTTGATCATGTACTGTCAGGCCAATCAGGGGAATACGGCAGGCGCGCTCCAAACATTTGAATATTGTCGCCAGCTTCTTGATGACCAACTCGGTGCCGACCCCTCGCCCCAAACCCTCGCCCTGCACATCGCCATCCTACGTGGAGAATTTCAAGAGCAACCCCAGCAACTTGTAGCGGTTCCTCATACAGCGTCTGTACATCCATCTTCACAAGAAATACGAAC
>JAABUZ0100007028.1_pt1 | contig 13785 bp, 16 predicted proteins | sample 5562091 | NCBI WGS metagenome assembly JAABUZ01 (sample SAMN12813069, study PRJNA571459) | rock metagenome | isolation source: Antarctica rocks | place: Antarctica: Victoria Land, Linnaeus Terrace sud | collected 2015-12-21 | reverse complement strand
GAATGCGCGGTGCCGAGACGCAACGCCGTCGCGTATTTGACCATTTGATCGTACTGCTGGCGAATGAGCTCCCAATCGATGGGACGCGACAGAACGGGATTAAGATGCCGATAGGTACCCCAGACGCCGGCCTCCGGGCGATAGAGGCGCTGGTTATGAATCGGCTTGAGCCGCGGCAGCAACTGGAATCCCAGGAGGCGGCAGAACGCGAAGGCCACCTCGCTCTGCCCGTGGCTGTCGACGTATTGGCGATCGATTTCCATCTCGGTGCAATGGCGCAGGACGCCTTCGATCATCGCAGCGGCCTCGGATGACGCCGGCGACTTCAGCTGCGAGTAGATGCACAGCGACTTTCGTTCGACATGCCAATAGATCATGATCCCAGGGCCGCCGTAACGCAGATGCCACTGCGTCATTAGGTTTTGGTCCCACGCGCCGAAGTGCTTAGAGTCCGCGGCGCAGGCGGCCGTCCCCTCACCCCAGATCGCCGAGTTGCGGGCGCGGAGGGTTGCGTTCGTGACGATGCCGATCGCCGCGCGCAGCTGGTCCACGGTGATGTAGGGCCGACGCGTGTAGATCAGGTCCTTGTATGTTGCCCCGTGCGCAGCCGGGTTCATGCGCTGCAAGCCGGCATTCGTGCCGATCCCATGGAGGCAGAGCAGGAGCCGCGGGCGGAGGGTCTCGCGATCGAGGATCTCGTGCGAAGTGACGCTGCGTAGCGCGTCGGTGAAGTTCAACCGCAGGTCGGTCTCTTTGAGAATGTCGAGCAAGCTCGTCATCGGCCAGACCGAGCCGACCTCCGCCTTGAGGGCCGCGAGGTTCTCGGGCTCGGGCTGCGCCTGGAGCGGCGAGAGCGCGATCCAGCCGCCGGCCTTGCTGGTAACCGCTACACTTGGATTCGCCAGCAGGTTGTCATTCAACGTCCGCAGGGTCGCGCGCATCTCTCCGCACACGTCATCGACAAACGTGTCGGCATCGCGAGGAAGGCGGAGTGCGGCGTAGTACGCGGCGCGCTGCGCCTCAAAGTCGACCGGCAAGTCATCGTCCGGATTCCGATAGCGGTCGGAACCCACGACCCAGATCTCTTTGCAACGTAGCCGCTCGCGCAGCGCTTCGAGTACGCAGATTTCGTATGTGATACGGTTGACGCGGATCCGTCCGTTCCCATCATCATCGACGACGGCGTCTCGCCAAAGACCGCGAACGAAGTCGAGTGGGACGTCTTCGCCGGCGGGAAAGATCGGTAATTTGGATTCGGCGTAGCGGATGAGCAGTTCCAACGCGCGGATCACCGGACGGTGAACATCGTTGTTCGAGCGAAACTCGAGCGTCTGGAGCAACTGCGGAACCATCTTGCGGTAGTGAAACTTGTACGAATTACGAATGGAAGCGCGCAGGGTCGTTCGATAGCTCGGTCCGGTCGCTCGCCATTCTTTGAGCAACGCCCGCAGCGTCGATTCGCTCACGACCGGGAAGACGACGTCGCGGACGATACCGTCTGGGTTGGCGAGCGCCGCGTCGGCGACTTGGAAGAGGAGGTTTTGCTTACCGCTGACTCGTTTGAGATCTGCAAGCAGCTCGTGCTCGACGCGTCGCTCGGCCCGGGCGTTGATGCGATGGATCGTTTCGACCAGCAGGTCGACGAGGTTGTCGGTGACCGCACGTCCACGCACAACGGCGAACGCTGCAAGCCACGTCAGCCGAGCGCCTTCGGGGTGCCGGCGCAGTTCGTGCGGTTCCTCGACGGTAACCCTTTTGCAGTACGTTTCGAGTTCGGGCAGAGAAATACCGTCGAAGAGACTAGCCGGGAGCTCAAGCGCGCGCAGAACCTGTAGCTTTGCCATCTCCCGGCGCAAGCTGTTCACGCCCGGGCGTCCGGCGTCGCTACGTAACTGATTGATGAGGGCTCCTCGCGCCGACATGGGGGTTTCCGACGCCGCACCCTCGTCGGTGTCACCATTATATCGCCCGTCGTCAGGACCGGTATCATCGACGGCAGCGGCCGGCTGTAGGAGCGCATCGAGGCGTACGCGGCTCGCCGAGGAGAGGCGCGCGACGGTGGAATCGCACAGGCGATCCTCATGTGCTCGGACCGCTGAGCGAACGATCCGATCGACACGCTCTGAAGCTGGAGGTTCGATCCGGCGGCCTCGGCACTCGGCTTCCACCGCGGCGACGAGGCTATCGTGGCTGCGCGGCGCGATCATGCTGACCCGATCCCGCAGCCATTCGTTGAGCTGTTCCGCATCATCGACCGTCGCTTCCCGGAACCCGCAGAGATTGCGGATCTCAGCGCGAGCTCGCTCGATCGTGCGTGCGCTCATCGCGCCGACGGCGCCAGGATCGACGCCAAGTTGCTGCGCGACCTCCGCAATGAGCGCGGGCCCGATCGCGGATGGCGTGGATGGGAAGCGCCCGGCGCTCTGAAAGAACTTCAAGAGCAGTGCAAAGTCCAGGCGGTTCGCGTCGCTCCTCGCGTTGCTCAGGTCGTGCTCTTCAGCGGAGAGCTTCCAAGCGTCGAGATTGCCATCGACCGCAAGGTCCATCGAGCGCCACCCGTTCACAGCTTAAGCAGAGTGCTGCTGATCTTCGGGGAGGAGACCTCATCCGTGTCCGCGGCGGCATGAGCCATCCCCGAGAGCATTCAGAATGCCCTTCGCTTCGGGTGCCCCGGTTTGCGAGGTCAGATGGCGGCTGGTAACACAAACGTTGGGATTACCCCTAAGAGCGCCTCCGAAACCGGAAACGGAGAAGGCGACGCAAGTGCTAGTGGCACGGTCGGATAGGGTAATACGTGCGCTTCACGCATATCCTTTCGATCTGTCGTTGTCGCCCTGACAGTCGCAAATCGCAACGGAATGCCGGCAAGTGCGGCTGACCGCTGAAGCTGGCTGGCGATGAGCTCTCCTAGAGCGAGCGCATCCGCGACGCTTGGTGCGACGAAAGGGCCGAGTTCGAAGCCGGAGATACGACCGTGCTCGTTCTGCTGGAATCTGATCGTATGGACGATGTCACCAAAGCCGACGCCAAAGTCGAGGCCGTTGACAGGAACGGCGAATGAGTCGCCAGTCGCTTCCGCAAGCTTCAATCGATTCAAGAGCGCGTTATCGAAAGCATCGCTGGGCCAGCAGACCGCTCGAATGTTGTACTCCGCCGAGCTCACAGGCTGATATCCAACTTCGCGCGCGTAATGCGCAAGGCGCTGTCCCCACAAGACGAAATGTGGAAATGCCATTTGCGCGGAGATCGAGCCTGTCTCGGCGCCGGGCTCGCCGCGAGCAGTATCACGACCGCTGTAAAGTGGTGTCGGTTCGTCCATTGATGTTAGCCTCATCCGGGCGGGTACGCATTACGTGTGCTGGAAATCATACACACGCTGCGTTAGCTCGTTTAGGGCGAGGTTTGCCATCTTCTTCTCGCTTATGGCGAGGAGATCTCGTATGATGCTGAAGTCATCAGAACGATCGTCGAGCAAACGCATCCATTCCAGTGCGCGGTATCTCGAGAGCGTGCTCACAAAATGTAGTAGAGCAAGAATGATCGACATCTCTGGTAGATACGCGCCGTTCGACAGCCGGCGCTCGAAGAAAAACCCGTACGGCGTCGATAAGGTGAGGGTCCGAAAATCGTCCTCTCGTGCACCGCGGGCGCGCCAGCACAAGTTGCCATTTCCGTCGGAAACAGCATGGCGGTCCATGAGCGCAGGATAAATGGCGAGCTCGTCTTCTACTGCATCCGATGTTAGCAGGTCGGATATCGGTAGAGCGACATGGACACGGGGACCAATCGCTTCTCCGCCGGTAAGACGCGCTCCAATCGTTGCGGCGCGTTCGAGCTTCGGATCAGGGTCCGACACTCGGAAGACCGGAAATGCTCGGGTGCCTTCGCCCGTCAGCTCTTCCATCGTTTGATGCATGTCAGGTAAAGAACGGAGGAGCTCGAAAACGGAAATTGTGGCTGCAGCGCTGCCGTGGGCGCCGAGTTGGTCCCCACCGAGCGCGCCCGATAAGGCTTGTTGTGTCCCGAATCCTTCAAAGACTATTGTGGCATCGCGCAGGCTACCGTTCGTAGTCGGAGCGTACGTACCATGGCTTTGAGGAAGTGCACGACGCAGCGTTAGGAATGCTACCGCTTCCGCGAGGTGCATGGCTCCGTAGTACAGCTGCGGTGGGGCAATGAGCGGGTCAGCATTTCGGTATGATGCGAAATAGGCGGAGGCGAGCCGGATTGCTTGACGTACCTTCATGACTTGCCAGGCGTTTGGTTTTCTTCCGCCGGAGCGGTTCTGTAATGCGCGACTCACGGCGTCGGTCCCAGTAAAGCGCTCGAGTTCGCTCCACACGGCGCCGATTGGATCATCCGTGCGACGTTCGACGAGTGGGCGGACTTCAGCGAATCGTGTTTGCAACCGTTCCAAACGGTCCGCTTCCTCATCTGAAAGCTGCCAGGACGTCGACTCTGAAACGACCCCTTCATCGTCGATAGAACGTTCGTGCGAAAGAAGCTCCCGTCGCGGAGATGCTGTACCTTCATTGGCAGTTGCTGAGCGAGAATCTGACATTATGTGTCACCGATGATCGATGCAAGCGGCGGATCCTCAAATAAATTCGCGCGCCGCACGTAGCGGCGCAGCGTGGCGACCGAGCGGTGGCCGGTAACGCGTTGAATGTCGACTTCAGGGACCTTCTTCTGCGCGGCGCTCGTCACAAAACCGGCGCGCAAGCTGTGGGCTGCGAAGTCGCCTTCAAGACGTGCGTTGCGTGCGACGCGCTGCACAAGCCGCGCGACGTCCTTCGGATCGATCCGCTGAGTCTGAAGACGACTTGGTTCACCACGCTGGCGCGGCATTGAAAACGTGCGGAAGACGGCACCGTCGGTCACCTCCGCGCGTTCGAGCCACTCTCGCATCGCGCGCACGGGGCACAGCGATTCGACGTTGACAACGGGGATCGCGACGTCGCGGCCGGCGCCCACCTGGTCGGTCTTGGAGCGACGCAGCGTCACTGTCAGGCCGCGTCGGTCGAAACGAAGGTCGCCGACGTCGAGCGCGGCCAGCTCAGAACGCCGGAAGGCGCCGGCGAACCCAAGCAGCAGGAGCGCCCGGTCGCGGGTCGCTTTAAGTGCGTTGCGGTCGCGCTGCAACGTGAGAAGTGCGGCGCGCAAGAGGTCGAGCGTGAGAGCTTCCTTCTGTCGCACCGGGGTGCCATGCGTATTGGCGATACCGGCGAGAACTTCACGGACGACCTTGTGTGCAGTGGGCGTCTCGAGCCCGCGCTCCTGATGCACTTGCGAGATTGCGACGATGCGTCGACGAATGGTCGCGATCGTCAGCGCGCCGGCGAGCGTCGCGATGTAGCGAGCGACCGTTTGCGGGTCCGCAGGCAATGCGGTGAGGTTGCGGCTATCGCAATAGCGCTCGAAGGCGGCCCAATCACGGGCGTACTCGCGCCGCGTGCGCGTACTCTTGGCGGCACGCCCGTAGGCCTTTGCGCGTTCGATCTCCGCCTCTTCGATCAACGCAGCCAGTGGCGGCAGCACCGGTTGCGCTTCGAGGATCGTGCTCACGCGAGCGCGCGGTCCATCGCCTTGACATAGGTTTTCATTTGGCGCTCGTGTTCCGCCGCGGCGGCGGTTTGATCCGCGATGAGAGAGCGGTGCGCAATCCGATGCGCGCGCGGGTTTTCTCGCGCGAATCGCGCAAGGGCCGGCTCGAACTTTTCGTACTTACAAAGTCCGGTGCCGACGTAGAAGCGGTCAAAGGCTTCACGCGCTGCCGACACGCGCATCGCGATGACGTGACGGATATATAGCGTGATCGCGCCAGCGATAAACGACAATGCGATCGCTGTAGAGACGATGAGCACGAGGTGGTTGTCACTGTGCGCGGCGGCAACGTCGATCGCGATGCCGGTTGTGGAGAGTAGTGCAGCGATCGCATACAGCGTTCGTGCGGCCATAGTCGCACGCGTCCGTCCCACAACCTCGCTAATCTCGGCGCTCAGATCCCAATTGGGCGCGGGAAGCCCGGACCAAGAAAACGGCGGCTGCGCGCGTTCGGTGTATCCGAAGCTGCTCCAGCCGATGCCGATCGCGGCAAGCCCGATCGCGATGCCAAGCGCCTCGAAGAGCAGGGGAAGACCGACGGTCATCGCTCCTCCTTCAGCCCGTGCGGCGTAGGCCGTCGCGGTTCCAGATGACCGCCCGACCTTCGTTGTAGACGACGACGCGCTCGTAGGGGTCGATCACGACATCCAAGCGTTCGAGTAGATCAAGACTATCCCCGAAGATTCCGCGTTGATCCGTGACGCTGAGGATGAGCCACAGCGGGACCGTTATGTCGTAATCACGGGCCTTCTTCCGCTTGCGCTCGAGCACTTTGAGCGCGACCTGGGCGAGGCTGCGCGGGTCGAAAGAGTGCGCGCTTGCAGTGACGTCGACGTACCCGCCGTCGAACGTAGTGACGTGGAGATGTGCCCAGTGTTCGACGAGCGCGCGGAAGCGAGCGTCGACGATGCGGTTTCCGTGGCACTCCGCGGCGATCGCGTCGCTGCCGAGCAGCTCGGAAATCTCGCGAACTAGCCGACGCTCAGCGGACCGGTTGGGGCAGCGCCAGAGGCTTAGGCTGACGTAGCGGCCGCTGATCGCCGCCCGGAGCGTTCCATCGGCGTCCACCGCATCGCGAACGCCAATTCGCACGTTTTCGACTGCATTCGCCCAGCGCGCGGAATCCGGTTCGACCAGCTCGGCGAGCTCGATCCCGATCGTGCCGTTCGCCGGACTGGCGGTGATCGGGAAAGTCGCACGGAAGTCCGGTGACTCTCGCGCCCGCAATTCGACGTCGCGGTAGCCGAGGTGCGCGAGCGCATGCGCAACGAGAAACGTCTCGCTCTGCTTCTGCTGTAGACGCGTTTCGTGCTGGCTGCTTGAAGCGAGTTGATACGGCTCTGCGCCGAGGCGCCGGCCATCGATGGTGAAGTCGGCGACGGCTGCCCATTGCGCCGTGCGCGTGAACCAACCCTCCGCCAAAAGGCGGTCCATCGTAAGTGCGCGCTTCATGACGCTAACGGCGTTTGGCCTGCTTGTGGTCAGCGAGCACGGAGGCAGCGACGCGGCGTTCCGCCTTGTTCCCGTCATGGAGCAAGGAGCCGGCGAGCGACGCGACGCGGTTGCGCGTATGCGCCGGCGGATTCGTATCCGAGAGGGCGGCAGCCGCGACGCTGCGGACGTCTGGATCGCGGCTGGTCTTGAGAAGTTTGCCGGCGAGATGATCGACGGACGGGTGGGTCGCCATGCTGGTTCTCCTGTGGAGGAACGTTTGTTCGATTGTACTATGAGCGAGTGGCGGAGGCAACGTGTCCGCTAACATTCAATTAGCGGACACGCTCAGACCGGCCAAGGTGTCGGGAAACCTACGCTTCTCGACACCATGGCGACCCTTTTCGACCGAGCTTCGCCAACTGTTTACGCGTGACGTTATAATAGACCGAGATGGGTCGCAAGCGGACAACGAGCTGCGCGCAGCCGCATTACGGCGGTCAGTGCGCCGCCTGCCACCGCGTTCGACAGCGACGCTACCGTGCACGCCGGCGCCGCGCTAACACGCCTGAAACACGGTCGCAAGCGGACTCGGCGGCAACACGAGCGCGCGCCTACGTCGCCGAGTACCTGCGGCGCGGCGCGATCGCGCTACCCGGTGCCTGTGAGCGCTGCGGGTGGGAGCCGTCGGACGTCCGCGGGCGCCACTCGCCACGCCTTCTTCCGCTGCACCCGGATCCCGCACAGAAACGGCAGGTGGCGTGGCTCTGCCGACGCTGCCGGACCATCGTGCGCAGCGGCGGCGAAGCGCTCACGATGCGGTGGGAGTGGCCGGGCACCGCGCCGCAGTCCCCGCGGCGGCCGATCCTCAAGCGTGCGTACGCGGAGGCGCTTGCCGCGGTGAGCGGTCGCTTCGCCCTCGCGGGTCTGCGCGCGCACGCGGCCGCGCACGAGCTGCTCGCGCGCCTGGCGCCCGCCGAGCGCGAACGGCTCTATGCGACCCTCGCCAGCGCCCGCGACACTGCGCGACCCACCGGCGCGGCGCAGTCGACGAGGCGTTGCGGGCTTGGGCGCGCGACCAGCAGTGCGAGCGGCGCGGCGATACTGCGGGTCCCGGCATCACCGTCGAACTTCCGCCTCGCAAGCCGCGGGAAACCTGGCGTTCGACGACCGTCGTCGAGCCCCCAGGCGCGCCCGAAGGCGAGTGCACGCCTTCAGTCCCCGCCGATCCCGAAGAACAGCGCCGGCGCAGCGAAGCCGCGCTGCGCCGGCTGGAAGAGGCCGAAGCCGCCGCCGAGGCCGCCAATGAGCGCGTGCTCGCCGCACTGGACAAACTCGGCCTGTAGGCCGGCTCCCCCGTCGTTTCGCCTCGAAGTGCCGGCTCATGACGAATGCTCGTTTACCCTCGCAATCCCATCATTGCGTATTTCGTTCATCTGAAATACGAAATACGTATTCCCTAAGGATTGCGTCGATAGCGTGAGCCTTGCGCCACTAGAATGCTCCGAGCGTCAGGCGCCTCGAGCAGCCGCCGCAGTGCGATCTCCACAACGCTGGTCTCGGAGCAATCGCAGTCAAACGCTACCTGGCGGACTTCCCGCCGTAACGTCGGCGGCAAACTAACCGACAGCTTCTTCACCCCTCCGGAGGACTCGCTCGCGTTAAGCCGCGCGATCGCCGTACTGACGGTCGACTCGCGCTGGGATCCTGCGACCGGCGCTAGCTCGCGCCGCTCGATTTTCTTAGGCATTTCGCATTTCGTTTATGCGAAATGCAGATTTACGCCTTCTTCTTTGTCAGCTTCGCGATCGCGATGATATGCTCGGCGGCCTTCGCGTATTCGCGCGTTACCGGGCTCTTGGGGGCGTAGGCGACCACGCTCTTTCCTTGCCAGGGCGCCTCGGCGGCAGCGACCGCATTCGGAACGGTCGCATCAACGGGGTAGCCGCGTTTCGCGATGTCCTCAAGCACGGTGCCCGTTAGCGTGCGCCGAGCCTCCACCATGGTTGCTAGCGTCATGACAGTTGGGTCGGCGTCTGGAAACGTCCGAACAACGTCGAGCACGTCAAGGGCGCCGTCCGCGGCGAACGGCTCCGGGATAAACGGAATAATTAGGACGTCAGCCGCGCCGATTGCGCCTCGAGTGAGTGCCCGATCGAAGCCTGGCGCAGTGTCGATGATTGCGAGGCGCCGTTCGTACAGGGCGCGCAGGCGCCGGCGCGCCGGCGCGCCGCGTCATCGGCCCCGGCGACCGAAAACTGCCGCGCCTCAAGAAAGGCGGTCTCGGGCGATCCGGGGATGATGGCGAAGCCCTCTTCGGTGTGAACTTCCATCTGGGCTAAGCTCTCAGTGGCGATGCCATTGAGGGCCCCGGCGAACAGCCTTTCGTACCGGTTACCGCCCGGCTGGATGCCCACGCCGCGTGTCGCGTCCGAGCGGGGGTCAAGGTCAAGCACCACCGGCGTCCCGAGGACCATGCCGGTGCTGATCGGCCCCGAGGAGCGCAGCCAGGGCGAGAGCCGTCGTCGTTTTCCCGACGCCACCCTTGCCCGACGAGACAGTCACGATCATACTGCCAGCATATCCGATAATACACTTTCTGACTTTGCATTTCCGATTTCGTATTTACGCCGTCATCCCCTTTGCGGCATACATATGCTACGATGCATAGTGTTGGAGGGTGTCCCATGCATCGTAGGACCAGTATCTATCTCGACGATAACGCGATGAAAGCTCTGAAGCTGCTCGCTGTGGCCTCGGGTACGACCGTCTCCGAGAAGATTCGCGAGGCCGTTGACGTGATGTTGGCCACGCAGGTCGGCCAAGTCGATTGGCCGGCAGAGATTGAAGCGATGCTCGACCGCGCTCGCGGCCGGCAGCTTCCTGAACTCTCCGGCGAAGTAATCATGGCAGAGGTCCAAGAGGTGAGGCGTAGTCGACGTAATGGCACCGAGAAGAAACCTCACGCCCGCGCTTAGTCCGAGTGCCCTTACGCGCGGTCTTCGATACGACGGTGTGGGTGAGCGCGTTTCGCTCGCAAAGCGGCACCTCGGCCTCACGACTGATTCTGCGGGCATGCCTGAATGGACATGTTCAGATCGTGACGAGCCGGGATATTTTGCGCGAGAACATTGAAGTGTTAATGCGTCCAGTGCACCGCCTGCCGCTGGAGGACGTTCTCGAGTTTGGCGTATTTCTGGCACGTACCGCAGACTTCGTCGAGCTGTCGGGTGTCGCGCAAGGGTGTCGCGATCCCAATGATGACATGTTCCTTGAGACGGCTCGCATTGGCGCCGCCGAATATCTCGTAACGTTCGATCGTGATCTTCTTGACGAAAACTTGATCGACGCGCTCGAAACCCAAGGAATTGCCGTCGCTTCGCTTGCTGCATTTCTTCAGACGCTGCGCGGGCGAGGCATCGTCACCGGAGATACGGTGATGCCGAAGGTTCAATCCTGATGGCTAAGCGCCGCAATTCCCCGAGCGCTGTTGACGCGGCTTCGCAGTTAGACCGAGCACCGACGATCTGCGCGAACGAAGTTTTATTGCGCAACGGCGGGAAGATCGTGCTTGAGTCGACGGACTCCGCATCGGAACTGAACCTCGAAGCTGAACGCGCACAAGTCGCTCCATATTTGGCTCGCGTGGGCGCATGGTTCGAAGCGGAGTTTGGTCAACGAACTTTTCGAGACCGATATCGCGAGCGTTGCTCATCGCAAGATGGCAACGTTTGCACAACTGACTCTGACGCCCGAATGGGCAGCGCCGGTGAAGGTGGAGATGCGCTATGAGCCGCCGCCCGATGCTGGCGTAACGCGACGTCGCGGCCATGATAGTGCTGCGGCTATCGCTGCGCGAGCGGCTGCAGCAGCTCAGCCAGCAACGGTTGGTGACATTGGTGCCGCCGTGCCGGCCATCGTCGGGGAAACGTACATCCTCCCTGCGACGCTCGGCCGTCGCACGATCGCGTCAGCCATCAGTGGAGCACAAGAGCGCGGCGAAGCATGGGATAGCGATCCAGCGACGCTCGCGGTGTTCATGCGCGATGGGGCAGCGGCGGCAGAGGTGACGCTACGCCCGTTCAACGCTATTAAGGGCGGAACTCTGACCGAGCGCGATCGCGAGACACTGGAAACGGCGCTGCGCGCTTGGAAAGAAGTCGATCAGGATACGCTCGACGTTCTCGTAAATAATCTGCTGGAAAACGGCGTTAACGAGCGCGGCTGGGCCTTCGTGCCTTATGACGTGATGCTGGACGCACGCGAGCGGCAGAAGAAGACGAAACTCGAGGACGGTAAACGCTACAAGTCGGGCCATCGCCTCGAAGACCGCGACGAGATTCACAAATCCGTTCACCGCCTTGCGAATTTGTTCGCCGACGTGTTTCCTACCGAGGAGCAGCGCCGGCGACGAAAAGGTCGCGCAGCGCCCGTGATCGCGATTCAAGAATTGGAGTATGACCTCGCGTCAGGTGCCGCCACCGGCGTATGGTATACATTGGGCTCGTGGGCGGATACGGTACGGGACGAAGGCATTCTCACATCGCGGAAGATTCTCGCGTACCATCCGGTCCGTCAGAGCATTGAAAAACGGCTCGCTCGCCATCTGGAGACGTCGCAACACGTTTCCGGTTTCACGTCGCGTCGCATCGCCGACATCTACGATGAGCTGCACCTTACCATCGAAGAAGTCAATCCAGGGAGAACGCAGGCGCGCTTCGAGCGGGCGCTCCAGCTCATACGTGCCGACGGTATCATAGGCTCTTGGGCGTATGATCCGGATCTTCGGACACGACCGCTTCCGCCGCGAGGTTTCCTCGCCGACTGGCTGTCGCGGAATCTGATCGTGCATCCGCCGGTTCGTTCGCGTCTTACAATCCCAAAATAGCTCACGCCCGGGCGCACGACCCCGACGGCCACGTGTGAGAACTTCGCCTACCCCGACGGCCGCGTGTGAGAAAACAGCTCGACCCCGACGGCCACGTGTGAGAATCCCGACGGCCGCGTGTGAGAAGTATTGCATCGGGGCGCCAGCGGCTAGATAATCGTCGCAATGATCGACTAAGAATCGAAACGCCGCCGGCATAGGAACCGGCGGCGTCTACTCTGGGGCTCGTCCTCGCATCTCACGTTCGCGTCTTAGCCTAGAAAACAAAGCGCGATCGTGAGATCAGGGGCGGGTTTCGCACCATAGGTGAACGAGCCACGTCCATCTTAGCCGATGGAACCGGGCACGTCCACCCTAGCCGCTGCATTGCCTTCGCTCCTGGGCGGCAAGGGCGGTTGGAAAGGCCCCGACGGCCGCGCTTGCGCCAGCCGCCGGTCAGGTTCAGCCTGCCCTCAAGCGGTTCTCCCGAACTCTCCCGTTTCGAGTCCACGCTACCGACGACTTCCGCCGCGGTGCCTATCGCGAGCGGCGTGAAGTCGCGCGCTCGATGGCCGAGATCGCGCCCGACCCGCCGGGCTGGCTGACGGCGCTGCGGTTCGACATCGACACGGAAGGCGGAGGCGCGGCCTGGATCGAGGCGGAGCTGCCCGCACCGAATCTCGTCGTCGTGAACCCGCGCAACGGCCACGCGCACTTGATTTACTTGCTTGGCGCGTGGGTTCAAGCTGACTTCAGCGACCCGCGTCGGCTCAAGGTCATCCGTTACGCAGCCGCAATCGAACGCGCGTACACCGCGGCGCTCGGCGCCGATCAAGCCTATCCCGGCCGCTTCCAACACAATCCGCTTTCGGCAGCTTACGTCACGAAGGTGGGACGCGATGCGCCCTATTCACTGGAGGAGCTCGCGCGGTACGTCGACCTCACGACCCCGCCGCCCAAGAAGAGTCCGCCGACCGGCATCGGCCGTAACGTCGAGATATTCGATCGCTTGCGGCGCTGGGCGTACGTCGCCGTCGCCGATTGGCGCATCGGGAGCTACGATGCTTGGTATCGCGTTGTTGCCGATCGCGGCGAGCAGATCGCCGCCGACGTCGGCGCCGAGAGTCCGCGCGGCCCGCTGAAGGCCAATGAGGTCGGCCACATCATCAAGAGCGCCTGGACGCGAACGCTCATCTGGTTTGGTCAACACCTTAAATAGTTAGGCGGGCGCGCGACGGCGGCTCACTCCTGAGCGTTCTTGGCGATCTCTAGAAGTCCGCGGAGCGCACGGTTAACGGCGCCCGCGTCCGGGAAGGCCCGTCGGACGTCGGGATCGAGGACGACGAAGCCCTGAGCAGCGAGTGCCAATTCACGATACTTTCCGCGCACAACGTCGGGACCGCTCCACTCCTGCGGGGGAATGTCGCTGTAGTCGATCTCCTCATCGCGCTTAGGGAGGTTCGGGCCCCAACCGACATGCTTTGCGCGAGCGAACGCTTCTTCAGCGCTCATCACGATAAGCTCGTCGGTCTGCGACTCGCGCCGAGATGATCCGGATACGCGTGCGGATTTGGCCTTCTTCGGTGTTGCTTTCGACATCAGTATGAACGACGACTCGGAGAGTGCCCTAAGTCCAGGTCTATTTCGCGCTTAGTTTCTCCAGCGCTTCGAGCGTGTTGGCGACGTGCTTGCTTGGGTCGAGCGCCGTGTACGCGTAGACGATCTTACCGTCGGGAGCGATCACGTAAGACGTCCGGTTGGAGACCGTCGCGGGACCGGCGCCCAGCGTGGCATCGTAAGACTCGGAAATCTTGTGCGTTGCGTCTGAGGCGACCGGAAACTTGCTGCGGCACTCCGAGACGCTGAACTTGTTGAGTTTATCG
>JAABUZ0100007027.1_pt1 | contig 13787 bp, 12 predicted proteins | sample 5562091 | NCBI WGS metagenome assembly JAABUZ01 (sample SAMN12813069, study PRJNA571459) | rock metagenome | isolation source: Antarctica rocks | place: Antarctica: Victoria Land, Linnaeus Terrace sud | collected 2015-12-21 | reverse complement strand
CAGCGCGGTCTACCAGGCGGTCTGCTCGCCGGTGCGAAACCCGCTCGACCGGCGCGAGCAGCGGGCTCTGCGGGCCATGCGCTCTGGCGTGGTCGGGGCTCTCATGCGCCTGCTCGCCCGGGGCGCCGGGGTGCCCGCGCCGTCGATTCGCTGGCGCGAGGAGGTCGGCCCCTGGTTCGAGAACCAGATCGCCTCGATCGTGCTCGACGGGCCTTCGGCGCGACTGCGGCTCGAACGCGCGCGATGCACGACGGAGCCGGGTTCCCATCCCGAGCTGGAGCTCGTGCTCGACCGCGCTCTGACGGGGGCCTCCGCCTGACGGCCCGCTTAGCCCGCCCGCTACCCCAACGCCCGGATTCGCTCCACCGCCTCCAGCAGGCGATCGTCGGGCGTGGTCAGCGAGATGCGAAAGAAGCCCTCGCCGTTCGGGCCATAGGCGCCGCCGGGAGATATGACCACCGCGGCCTCCTCGAGGACGTGCTCGCAGTAGGCGGCGGCTGACTCGAAGCCGGCCGGCACGGGCGCCCAGACGTAGATCGTCCCCTTGGGGGGGGTGACGTGGACGCCCGCAGCGCCTAGCGCATCGCACACCGCGTCGCGCCGACGGCGGTAGATGTCGTTCATCACCCGGACCTCCTCGTCGACGTCAGGCTCGAGCGCGCGCACACCCGCGAGCTGGACCGCCTCGAAGAGCCCCGAGTCGACGTTGGACTTGAGGCGCCAGTACTGGGCGATCGCCTCCGCGTTCCCGACGATGGCCGCACAGCGCCAGCCGGTCATGTTGTAGCCCTTGGAGAGCGAGAAGACCTCGACGCCGACCTCCTTGGCCCCCGGCGTGGCCAGGAACGACGGTGCGACATAGCCGTCATAGGTGGTCTCGGAGTAGGCGTTGTCGTGCACCACGAGGACGTCGTGCGCGCGGGCGAAGTCGACCACCGTCTCGAAGAACCCGTCGGGCGCCACGGCGCCGGTCGGGTTGTTCGGGTAGTTCAGGTACATGAGTCGGGCGCGCTCGCTCTGATCGGGCGCGATCGCCTCGAGGTCGGGCGTGAAGCCCCGGTGCGCGAGCAGCGGCATGAGCGCCGGCTCGCCGCCGGCGAGGATGGGCCCGCCGGTGTAGACCGGGTAGCCGGGGTCGGCGGCGAGAGCGAGGTCGCCCGGGTTCAGAAAGGCAAGGTTCAGGTTGAAGATGCACTCCTTGGCGCCGATCGCCGGCATGACCTCGGTTTCGGAGTCGAGCGTCACCCCGAACCGGCGCGTGTAGAAAGCCGCGAGCGCCTCGCGGAACTCGGGCCGACCGCGGTTGGAGGGATAGCGGTGCGTTCCCGGGTCGGCGACCGCTCGCTGGGCGGCCTCGACGATCGGCGGGTAGGTCGGGGTGTCGGGATCGCCGATGCCGAGCGAGATCACGTCCACGCCCGCGGCCCGCTTGGCCGCCACCTTGCGCTCGAGCTCGGCGAAGAGGTACGGCGGGATGCGGTTGAGGCGGTCACTCGGTCGCATGGAGCTCCTCGATCAGGTCGTCGCTCAGCTCGCCCCGGTACACGGGGACGGCCCAGCCGGTCAGGTTCACGTGCAGGTCCTCCTCCACCTCCACCTCGAGCTCACCGCCGTCGAGCCGCACGGTCACCGGCGAGTCTCTCCCCTGCAGCACGTAGGCGACGGCGGCCCCGGTGGCGCCCGTGCCGGAGGAGAGAGTCTCTCCCACGCCGCGCTCGAAGATGCGGGCACGGATCACGCCCGGCTCGAGCTCGGTCCACCACGAGACGTTGGTGCGGTGCGGGAAGAGCTCGTGGCGCTCCACGGGCGGCCCGAGGGCGGGGAGATCCAGGGCCGCGAGCATGTCCGGGCCGGCCACCGCGATCGCGCACTGCGGGTTGCCGATGGAGACGTGCTGGAAGCTCCACTCGCAGCCGGCCGCCTCGAGGCGCCCCGCGCCGTCCTCGCCTCCGGTCGGGAAGTCGCGCGAGCGGAGCTTCGCGCGGCCCATGTCCACGGTGCAGGTGGTATCGCTCGTGATCCGGGGACGGATCTCGCCGGCCGCGGTCAGCAAGGCGAACGTCTCGGCGGAGGTCCACCCTCGCCGGCGCAGGTACATGATTGCCTCGCGCGCACCGTTGCCCGAGAGCTCCGCCTCCGAGCCGTCGGGGTTGAAGATCCGCAGCCGCGCCACGAAGCCCGGCTCCTCGCTCGGCTCGAGCAGGAGGAGCCCGTCGGAGTCGATCCCGACGTGACGGGCGCACAGCCGGCGCACCCGTGCCGGGGTGAGCGCGAAGGGCAGCTCGGCCGCCTCGACGATGAGGTAGTCGTTGCCGAGGGCCTGCCACTTCTCGAACTTCACGCCGGAGGTCTCTCTCGCTCGGTCGGGGGCGGGGAAGCGGCGCGGGAGTCTAGTGTCGTGATTCTCAAGTTCGGCGGCGGCCTCGCGGCGTCTCGACGCGTCCGTCGCCATCCACGGACTCGCCCGTGCCACCAGCACGGCCTTCACCCGCGGCCGTCGCCGGACACGCCGAGCCACTCGCGACGCTGCTCGCGAACTATCGACTCACGACACTAGGGCCGCTCGTCCCCGAGAGTCCGCAGGATCTCCGCGGCGACCGCGGCGGGGTAGCGGCCGGTCACGTCGATCGTGTGTACGCCGGCGAGCTTGCGCATCCAGGTGAGCTGGCGGCGCGCGTAGTTGCGCGTCCGGCGCTGCATGGCGGCGATGTCGCCGCCAAGGAGCTCCTCGAAGCCGAGCGCCCGGCGGGCGGTCTCCGAGGCTCCGGAGGAGTGCGCGCGGCGCACCTCGGCGGCGGCGCCGGCGGCGACCATGCCCTCGACGCGCTCGTCGATCCGGGCGTAGAGCGCCTCGCGTTCCATGGTCAGGCCGGCGAGGAGGGTCGGGTGGCGGGTGGCGGTGCTCCACAGCTCCGACGGTCCCCCGGGCGGCTCGAGCTCGCCGGCGTCGAGCAGCTCGAGCGCGCGGACGATGCGGTGGCGGTCGTTCGGGTCGATGCCCGGCGCGGCCCACGGCGCCCGGACGGCCAGCTCCGCGTGCAACGCGGGCGCCCCGCGACGCGCGAGCTCGGCGGTCCAGCGCTCGCGGGAGCCCTCGGGCGGCGGGGGGCGGAGCGCCAGCTCGGTCAGGGCGGCGCGCAGGTAGAGGCCCGTCCCTCCGACCACGAGCGGCCGACGGCCGGCGGCGATGAGCCCGTCGATCTCGGCGTGGGCGAGGCGCGCGTACTGCCCGGCGCTGAAGGTGGCATCGACCGGGAGGAAGGAGATCAGCCGGTGCTCGAGCTGCGCCCGTTCCGCGGGCCCGGCCGCGCCGGTGAGGATCTCGAGCCCTTCGTAGACCTGGAGCGCGTCGGCGGAGACCGCGACCGGGTGCTCGCCCCGCGCGCGCAGGGCCTCGGCGAGCGCGAGCGCCACCGCCGTCTTGCCGACCCCGGTCGGCCCGAACAGCGCGATCACCCGGGGCCTGAGCACCGCGCCAGTATCGTGACCGGGGTGAGCGTGCGGATCGGCAGCGGTCTCTCCCTGAACCCCGACGCTCGCGTCGGGGCGGTCGAGGCGGCGATGACCGCCCGCGAGAGCCTCGACGGCGAGGACACCGACCTCGCCGTCGTCTTCGCCTCCGGCTCCCATCTCGCCGCCCCGGAGGCCGTCCTCGAAGGCGTGCACGAAGCGCTCACCCCCGGCGAGCTCATCGGCTGCGCGGCGGGCGGGGTGCTCGGCCAGGGACGGGAGGTCGAGGACGGCACCGCCGTGGCGGTCTGGGCCGCGGCCCTCGGCGACGGGGTGGCCACCTCGTTCCACGCCGAGGTCGAGCAGGTCGACGACGGCCTCGCCGTCTCGGGCCTGCCCGACCTGAGCGGTGCGGCGGGCGCCATCCTCCTGCCCGACCCCTTCTCCTTTCCCACCGACGTGCTCCTGCGCGAGCTCGCCGGCCGGGCGCCCGGCGTGCCGATCGTGGGTGGGCTCGCGAGCGCCCGCACGCCGGAGGACGGGAGCGCGCTCTTCCGCGGCGAGCAGCTCGAGCAGCAGGGAGCGGTCGGCGTGCGTCTCGACGACTTGGAGCTCATCCCGTGCGTCTCGCAGGGGGCGGCGCCCCTCGGGCCGGAGATGACCGTCACCGCCGCCGAGGGCAACGTCATCCACGAGCTCGCCGGCAAGCCGGCGCTCGTGCGCCTGCGCGAGGTGGTCGAGGAGCTCGGCGAGCGCGAGCGGGGGCTCGTGGGCGGCGGCCTCCTTCTCGGGATCGTGCTCGAGACCGACAAGCCCGAGTACGTGCAGGGCGACTTCCTCGTGCGCCCGCTGGCGGGCGTGGACCCCGAGGCGGGAACGGTCGCGGTCGGCGCGACGGTACGGCCGGGACAGGTCATCCGCCTGCACGCCCGCGACGCGGCCTCGGCCGATCGGGACCTTCACGACGCCCTCGAGCTGCGGCTTCGCGCGCTGGGGGGGCAGCCGCCCGCCGGCGCGCTCGTGTTTTCGTGCAACGGACGGGGACGGGGGATGTTCGGCATCCCCGACCACGACGCCGAGGCGCTCGAGCGCGACCTGGCCGGCGCTCCCGCCGCCGGCTTCTTCGCCGCCGGAGAGATCGGGCCGGTGGGCGGCGAGAGCTTCCTCCACGGCTTCACGGCGACCGTGGCGATCTTCCCGTCGTGACCTCGCTCGCCGGGGCGCGCGCCCTGGTGACCGGAGCGACCGGCGGCCTCGGCCAGGCGATCGCCCGCGCGCTCGCCGAGCGGGGAGCGAGCGTCACCGTCAGCGGCCGGCGTGCCGAGCTGCTCGAGCCGCTGGCCCGCGAAGTGGGCGGCGTCGCCCGTCCGGCCGACCTCTCCGACCGCGCCGAGGTGGAGCGGCTCGTGCGGGAGGCCGGCGAGCTCGACGTCCTCGTCGCGAACGCGGCGCTACCGGCCAGCGGCGAGCTCGCCGACTTCTCCCCGGAGGAGATCGACCGCTCGCTGGAGGTCAACCTGCGCGCCCCGATCGTCCTCGCCCGGCTCATCACGCCGGGGATGGTCGAGCGTGGGCGAGGTCACCTCGTCTTCATCTCCTCGCTCAACGGCAAGGCGGCGAGCGCGCGCGCCTCGCTCTACTCCGCGTCGAAGTTCGGTCTGCGCGGGTTTGCCTTCGGACTCCGCGACGAGCTGCGCGGCAGCGGAGTCGGCGTCTCCGCCGTGTTTCCCGGCTTCATCCGCGACGCGGGGATGTTCGCCGACACCGGCGTAACGCTCCCACGCGGGGTGGGCACGCGCGCCCCGGCGGACGTCGGCGCCGCGGTGCTCCGGGCGATCGACGAGGACCGGGCCGAGGTCGACGTGGCCCCGCTCGGCTTGCGGCTCGGGGCCGCCGTCGCGGGCTTCGCTCCCGAGCTCGCCTCGAGCCTGAGCCGGCGCCTCGGCGCCGATCGCGTCTCGGCCGGGATGGCCGAGGCGCAGCGCGGCAAGCGCTGAGCGGAGCCGCCGCGCCGTCGACGCGGCGACGCATCAGCGGCCGTTGCCGCTGCTCGAGCCCTCGTCCTCCGCGGCGAGCGCGGCCATCGCGGTGAGGATCTCGTCGGCGAGCTTCGGTCCGTCGGTCGCGATACGCGGCGTGGCGGCGATCCGCACCACGACATCGTCGCCGTCGACCTCCTCGAGCGCGATGTGGGGCTCGGAGCGCATGTCGGTGGAGACCGACCGCTCGAGCAGGGCCTGGACGTCGGTGGGCCTGACCCCGGCCGGGAGTCGGGCCCTCAGGTTGACCGCGTCGGGCTCGCGCAGCGGCATGACCGCCGCGCCCAGCACCACCGAGTTGGGGACGAGGACCTGATCCTCCCCGGAGGCCAGGCTCGTGTAGAGCAGGCCGAGGGAGCTCACCACCCCCTCCACCTGCCCGCCGAGCCCGCCGCCCTGGAAGCGCACCCGCTCCCCCACCCGGAAGGGCCGCGCGCTCAGGAGCACCGTGCCCGCGATGAGGTTCCCGAGCGTCTGCTGAGCGGCGAGGCCGAAGATGACCGCGGTGAACGCGCCGCCGACGAGCAGGGCCTGGGGTTGCAGACCGGCGATCCGCGAGGCGACCGCCAGCGCGACGATCACCGTGGCGAGGCGGATCAGGAAGCCGACGGTGCCCGCGGTACCCGGGTCGAGGCGGCGAAAGAGCGCCGGCCCGGCGGCGCGCCCGACGTCTCGGGCGAAGGCCCAGCCGAGGATGACGAGCGCGAGCACGGTGACGATCCGCACCGGAAGGTCCGCGCCGAACAGATGCCGGCGGTAGTGATAGGCGACGAGGACCCCGATCAGCAGCGGCAAGAGCACGATGGCCTCGGTGCGGGCGCGCCGCGCGGCCTGCTGGGTGATCTGCCGCGCGAGGCCCACCTGCTCCCAGGCGTGGCTCTTGGTCTGGAAGACCCTGTCGCGCGTCAGGTCCGCGTCACCGCGTTGAAAGGGCAGTCGCATCTGGAGCCGGTCGGCCTCCTGTCGTCTCAGTACCTCAAGTCGCACCCGGTTGGGGCCGAAAACAGCTTGACACGACCCGCCCGAGGCGACGGTTAGGCTTTGGAGCGGAGGCACGGAATTGCTCGAGCGAGTACGGAGACAGCTTGAGACCCGCGGGATCTGCGGGACGGTGCGCCGCGCCGGCGAGCTCACCGCCGAGCGCATCTACTTCGCCGAGCGCTACGTCTGGTACGCGTTGGTGCTCGGAGACGACCGGCCCCGACGCGAGCTGCCCCCCGGCCTGCGGCTGCGGCAGGGCGACCGTCGCGATCTGGGACTCCTCGAGCAGCTGGAGGCGCTGCCCGCGCGCGAGGCGGAGGACCGACTTGCCGGTGGCCACGACTGGTGGCTCGTCACGGAGGGAGAGCGAGCGGCGTTCTCCTGCTGGATCTTTCGGGGGCGTGCGCCGGCGCTGGCGGCCCGAGGGGGCTGGCTGACCCTGTCCGACGACACGGTTTGCCTCGAGGACTCGGTCACCTCGGCTGACTTCCGCGGCCGGGGCGTGGCGCCCGGCGCTTGGACCGCGATCGCCGACTCGCTCGCCGGCGAGGGCCTGAGGACGATCATCACCAAGATCAGGGAGGACAACGCTCCCTCGCGCTGCGCGGTCCAGAAGGTGGGCTTCCGCGAGGCCGCGCTCGTGGACCTGTGGCGGGTGGGATCCCAGAAGCGCGTCGCGGTGAGCTCGCTGAACGGCGCAGACGGGCTGTTCTCCTCCAAGCGGCTCTCGACCCGCTGACGGCACCGCGCGGCTGGGCCACGCTCCCCACATCAGAAGAGGCTCCGCTGGCGGACCGGCGGTGTGCTCGCCGCGGCCGGCACCTGTGCCGCTGCCGATCCGTCCTCCGGGCGCCAGCGTAGGGGACGCTCGGAGGACCGCGCGAGGCCGGCCAGCCGCCGCCGCTCGGCGGCCGGCGCGTAGGCGCCGCGCCGGTAGAGCTCCTCGTATCGGGGAACCAGGTCCGGCCGGTAGGAGCGCAACCAGTCGAAGAAGATCCCGCGCACGTCGCCCCGGAGGTGCAGAGCCAGTCCGCCCACCGAGACGGCGCCCGCGTCGCCCGCCAGGGTGAGGATTCGCTCCACCTGCGCCGGTTTGTCGTTTATGCCGGGCATGAGCGGCGCGATGAGCACGCCCGTCGGCACGCCGGCCCGGTTGAGCTCCGCCACCGCCTCGAGACGAGCCCGAGGATTGGGCGTGCGCGGCTCGCTCGCCCGCCACGCCTTCTCGTCGAGGGTCGGCACGGAGAGGGAGGCGGTGAAGCTCGTCAGGGCCACGAGCTCCTGCATCAGGGCCAGGTCGCGCAGGAGCAGCGGTGACTTCGTGAGCACCGAGCAGGGGTTGCGCGCGTCACGCAGCGCCGCCCAGATCTCGGGCATGAGCCGGTAGCGCCCCTCGACCCACTGATACGGATCGGTATTCGTGCCCAGCGCGACGTGCTCCCCCTTCCACGACCGTCGCCCCAGCTCGGCCCGCAGCCGTTCGGGCGCGTTGACCTTGACCACGATCTCGCGCTCGAAGTCTCGCCCCGCGTCGAGGTCGAGGAACTTGTGGGTCGGTCGAGCGAAGCAGAAAATGCAAGCGTGTGTGCATCCCCTGTACGGGTTCACCGTCCAGCGGAACGGCATCGCGGACTTCTCGGGGACGCGGTTGAGGGCGGACTTCGCGCGCACCTCGTAGAAGCGCACGTCCATCGCCTCGGGAGCGTCGAAACGGCGCACGACCGCAGGATCGCTGTAGCCGGGCAGCTCCCGCTCCTCGGACTCGATCGCCAGGTTCGACCAACGCACGAACACATGTTCGCTTATGCGTCGGACGGAAGGGATTCGGCGATCAGCTCGAGAGAGCGCGTGCCAGCAGGAGCTCGTCGCCCATCAGGGTCTGGCTCGTCGCCGACTCGATCCGCACCGGCACGATCTCTCCAGGCGACGCCAACCCCGTGAAATTGACCGCCTTGTTGTGCCGCGAGCGCCCGCGCAGGCGCGAGGGGTCGGTGCGCGAGGAGCCCTCGACCAACACCTCGAGCGTCCGCCCCACGAACCGCTGCGCCCCCTCCCGTGCCCGGCGCTGGACGACCTCGAGCAGCCGCTCCATGCGCTCGACCTTCACGGGGTGCGGAACGGGGTCGCCGAGGGCTGCCGCCTCGGTCCCGCGCCGGGGGGAGAACACGAAGGTGAACGCGCCGTCGTAGCCGACCTCCTCGGCGACCTCGAGCGTCTCGGCGAAGTCCTCCTCGGTCTCGCCCGGGAAGCCCACGATGATGTCGGTGGTCAGCGCGCAGTCGGGCACGTGCTCGCGGATGAGGGCCACGCGGTCGAGGTAGCGGCGGCGGTCGTAGGTGCGCCGCATCGCCTTGAGGACTCGGGAGGAGCCGGCCTGCAGCGGAAGGTGGATGTGCTCGCAGAGGCTCGGGAGCTCCGCGTGTGCCCGGATGACGTCCTCCCGCATGTCCTTGGGATGCGGGCTCGTGTACCGCACCCGGTCGACGCCTTCGACGACGTCGATCCGGGCGAGCAGCTCGGCAAAGCTCAGCCGGTCCGACGCGGTGAGGTCCCGCCCGTAGGAGTTGACGTTCTGTCCGAGGAGCGTGACCTCGCGCACGCCTTCGGCCGCCAGCCGCTCCACCTCGGCCACAAGCTCGCGAGGTCCCCGCGAGACCTCGCGTCCCCGGGTCGAGGGCACGATGCAGTAGGAGCAACGGGAGTTGCATCCGACGCTGATCTGGACCCAGGCCTGAAATTCGCGTGCCCGCTTCTCGGGAAGGTGTCCCGTGAAGCCCTCCCACTCGAAGAAGCCCTGGGCGGTGATCGAATCGCTGGTGAGAAACTCGGCGAGCTTGTGCACCTGTCCCGGGCCGAAGGCGACGTCGACGAACGGGAACTGGCGAAAGACCTCATCCTTGACGGACTGCGCCCAGCAGCCGCCGACCCCGATCACCCGCTCGGGATCGGCGCGCTTCAGGTTCTTGGCGTGGTGGAGGTGGGCGACGAACCGTTCGTCGGCCTTCTCGCGGATCGAGCACGTGTTGAAGAGGATGAGGTCGGCGTCCTCACGCGCCGGCGCCTCGCCGTATCCGAGCTGCTCGAGCATCCCCTTCATCCGCTCGGAGTCGTGCTCGTTCATCTGACACCCGAAGGTGGTGACGTGGTAGCGCTTCACCGCGGGAGAGGGTACCGGCGTGCGGGCCGCGCTCAGCGAGCGTACTCCACGGCGCGCGACTCCCGGATCACCGTCACCTTGATCTGACCCGGGTACTCGAGCTGGGACTCGATCTCTCGGACGATCTCGCGACAGAGCAGGGTGATCGCGTCGTCGTCGAGCGTGGAGGGAGCGACCATCACCCGGATCTCGCGGCCGGCCTGCATGGCGTAGACCTTCTCGACGCCGGCGTGGCGGCCGGCGAGCTCCTCGAGCTCGCGCAAGCGCTTGACGTAGGACTCGAGCGACTCACCGCGGGCGCCCGGACGCGCACCGGAGAGGGCATCGGCCGACTGCACGATGACTGCCTCGATCGTCTGCGGCTCGACCTCGTTGTGGTGGGCCTCCATCGCGTGGGCCACCGCCTCGGGCTCGCCGTGGCGTCGGGCGAGGTCACCGCCCACGAGCGCGTGCGGTCCTTCGATCTCGTGGGAGACCGCCTTGCCGATGTCGTGGAGGAGGGCCGCGCGGCGGGCGGTCTTCGCGCTCGCGCCGAGCTCGTGAGCCATCATGGCGGCGAGCTGTGCGCACTCGACCGAGTGCGCCAGCACGTTCTGGCCGTAGCTCGTCCGGAATCTGAGGCGACCGAGGATCCGGATCAACTCGGGGTCGAGCCCCTGCACGTTGGCGTCGAAGACCGCCTGCTCGCCTCGGGCCACGATGTGCTCGTCGAGCTCGGAGCGCGCCTGATGGAAGGTCTCCTCGATCCGGGCGGGATGTATCCGCCCGTCCTCGAGCAGCTTCTCCAGCGTGAGGCGGGCCACCTCGCGACGCACACCGTCGAAGCCGGAGAGGACGACTGCGTTCGGAGTGTCATCGATGATGAAATCGACGCCGGTCAGGTTCTCGAGCGCGCGGATGTTGCGTCCCTCGCGTCCGATGATCCGGCCCTTCATGTCATCGGAGCTGAGCTGGACGACCGACACCGTGGTCTCGGCGGCGTGGGCGGCCGCGAGGCGTTGCATGCAGACGGAGAGGATGTTCCGCACCCGTCGGTCGGCCTCTCGCTTGGTCTCCTCCTCGACCTGACGCAGGAGCCGCGCGGCGTCGTGCCGCGCCTGGTCCTCGACCTCCTTGAGCAGGACGTGCTTGGCCTGCGAGGCGGTGAGCCCGGCCATCCGCTCGAGCGCATGGCGGTGCTCGAGCTGGCGCTCCGCGAGCACGGCGGCCTCCTGCTCGATCGCTCGAGCCCGCTCGGCGGCCTCCTCCTCACGCCGCGCGAGCTCGGCCCGCTGGGTCTCCCCTGCCTCCTCGCGAGCGTGCAGGCGCTCCTCGGCGCGGACGAGCTCCGCGCGACGGTCGCGGAGCTCGTCCTCCTGGCTCACCGGGGCAGCCGTGCCGCCGTCGGCGCGAGCGGAGGATCCCGATCCGTGCCCTCGCGCGTAGACCAGGGCGGCGGCGAGGATGCCTCCCGCGAGGAGCGCCGCCGCGATGACTATTTCCATGCTCCGCTCGTTCCCCCGGGGCCGCGCAGACGCCCGTATCGCGTTCGGTCGTTCGACGTCAGCGGCAGACAGGCCGTGGGAGCTGGCCAAGCGAGTGCCCGGGGATGGCAAGGCGATCCTCGCCGTTCAGCGGGCTATCGGTGGGTGGTGCGTTGGGGGACGGGCCGTAGTGGCCAGTGGATCGGAGGGTTAGAAGGGTCGCCGGGGCAGGGACCAGGTTCGGAAAGGCTCGGTTTGCTGGTTCGTCCGCCCTTTCGGGCTTGTCGTTCGCTGCAACTGATCGTAGTACCGGGTGGGAGGCGACGCAAACGAACGCACGTTTCGATCCGCCATTCGCCCCCGGCTGTTGAGCGTCGGCCGTCCTCAGGTCAATCCCCGCGGCGGTAGGCGCGGATCGCGTCGCCGGCGAGCTCTGAGTCGTAGCCCTTGCGTGCAAGGACCCCGAGCGCCCGTCGCTGGGCGCCGGCGTCGTCGGGTGGCGAGGGGAACCGGCGACGGAGCACGCCGAGCGCCGCCTCGAGCTCTCCCTGGGGAGTCGTCTCGACCACGGCGGCGGCGATGAGCTCGCGGTCGACGCCCAGAGCGAGGAGCCCGCGCTCGATGCGACCGCTGCCCCACTGCTCGAGCAGCCGCTTGTCTTCGGCGAACCGACGGGCGAAGCGCGCGTCGTCTAGGTAGCCCTGATCGACGAGATCCCCGACCGCGCGATCGATGGTCTCCGGCGGGACGTCCTTGCGCTGGAGGTGCAGACGAACCTCGGCGACGGTGCGGTCGCGCCGGTTCAGCAACCGCCACGCGAGCCCGAGCGCGTGATCGAGCCGCGTCGCTCCCGCAGCGTCGTCGATGGTCAGGCGGCCTGCTCCCCGGCCAGAGCGGCCACACGTGTCTCGTCGCCTGAGCCGTTGGCGATCGCCGCCTCGTCCTCGGGGTGCTTGATCTCCTGCACGAGGTCCTGGTTGAGCCCAAGGGCGGCGTAGATCTTCTCGGAGATCTCCTTCGCCACGTCCTCGTGCTCGTCGAGATAGGCCTTTGCGTTGCCCCGGCCCTGGCCGAGCCGTTCGCCGCCGTAGGAGAAGAAGGAACCCGACTTCGTGACGATGTCGTGCTCGATCCCCAGGTCGACGAGGCAGCCCGAGGTCGAGATGCCGCGGCCGAACTCGATGTCGAACTCGGCCTGGCGGAAGGGCGCGGCCACCTTGTTCTTGACCACCTTCACGCGGACCCGGTTGCCTACCGCCTCCGTGCCCTCCTTGAGGGTCTCGATGCGGCGGATGTCGAGGCGTTGGGAGGAGTAGAACTTGAGCGCACGCCCTCCGGGCTGGGTCTCCGGGCTCCCGAACATCACCCCGACCTTCTCGCGAATCTGGTTGACGAACACGCAGAGGGTCTGGGTGCGGTTGAGGTTGGCGGTGAGCTTGCGCATCGCCTGGCTCATCATGCGCGCCTGTACGCCGACCGTCTGGTCGCCCATCTGGCCCTCGAGCTCGGCGCGGGGCGTGAGTGCGGCGACGGAGTCCACCGCGACCACGTCGACCGCGCCCGAGCGCACGAGCATGTCGGCGATCTCGAGCGCCTGCTCGCCGTAGTCGGGCTGGGAGACGAGCAGCTCGTCGATGTCGACCCCGATCCTCTGGGCGTAGAGCGGGTCCATGGAGTGCTCGGCGTCGATGAACGCGCACACTCCGCCGAGCTTCTGGGCCTCGGCGAGCATGTGGTAGACGAGCGTGGTCTTGCCCGAGGACTCGGGGCCGAAGACCTCGATGATGCGTCCCCGCGGCACCCCGCCGATCCCCAGGGCGAGGTCGAGGGAGAGCGCTCCGGTCGGGATCGCCCCGACCTTGACCTGCGCGCCCTCGTCGCCCATGCGCATGACGGTGCCCTGGCCGAACTGGCGCTCGATCTGGGTGAGCGCGCCCTGGAGGGCCGTATCGCGGGCCTTTGCGGCCTTCTCGTCGTTGGTCATGCTGGATTCCGCTCCTCTGGCAGTCAAGTCTTGTGGCGAGCACGGTATGCCCGGCCCCGGACGGAACGGAGGCTATGGGCGGGGCCTGCACCCGCGCTATGCGCAAGCGTCACAAGACACGCGCGCAAACGTGCCGAGTCAGCGCTGTGGAGGTTGTTTCATATCCAGCCGGTTGTGCCGGGGCGGCCGGCGCCACGAGATGGCCGCATCCGGTGCGGTCGGCTTTATGAAACGGCCTCTTAGTCGCGACGAGGATCCCGAGCCGCATCGACCGCGTCGTATAGGCGAGCGGGATGCGGATCAGGCTGAAGGCGAAGGCTCGGTCGGGGTTCTGCGGGCCGAGCAGGAGCCGGCGCGCCTCCCGGTCGCACGCGAGGCGCCTGAGCGCACGCCGCCCGACGACGGCCCACGTGTGCCGGCCCTCGCGGGAGACGTCCTCCCAGCCCTCGACGGCGAGCCCCGCCGCGGCCATGAGGTCGCGATACTCGTGCGCGGAGGCCAGAGACGGGAGGCGCCCCTCGCGGCAGATCGGCTCGAGCAGCAGCCGCTCCTCCCAGGCGGCCGGGCGCTCGGCGGCCAGCCAGTCGCAGACCACGAGCCGCCCACCGGGCCGCAGTACCCGCGCGCACTCGGCGAAGGCGCGGGCCTTGTCGGCCATGTGGGACAGGCTCTCGATCGCGACCACGGCGTCGCAGGACTCGGGCGCCACCCCG
>JAABUZ0100007026.1_pt1 | contig 13787 bp, 14 predicted proteins | sample 5562091 | NCBI WGS metagenome assembly JAABUZ01 (sample SAMN12813069, study PRJNA571459) | rock metagenome | isolation source: Antarctica rocks | place: Antarctica: Victoria Land, Linnaeus Terrace sud | collected 2015-12-21 | reverse complement strand
AGGCAGCTTTTGTTCGGGGTTCGATCTGCAAGAGCAAATGGAACGCCGGCCCGTCGGCGTCGGCACATGGCGCGACATTCTGCGGAAAGACTTTGACGGTATCATGCGCTTCTGGTCGTTGACCAAGCCCGTCATCGCGGCGGTAGAGGGATATTGCCTGGCGGCGGGATTTGAACTGGCGCTTGCATGCGACATCACCTTCGCAGCGTCGAACGCGGTCTTCGGCGAACCGGAGCTCAAGTTCGGAGCCGGCATCGTCGTCATGCTCCTGCCATGGATCGTCGGAGCTAAACGAGCGAAAGAGATCATTCTGAGCGGAGCCGACGACATTGGCGCACATGCGGCCTTCGAGATGGGCATCGTCAACCGTGTCGTCGAGCCGGGAGAGGTACTGACGCGTTCAATGGAACTCGGGCGGCGCATCGCCACCATCGACCCGGGCCTCTTGCGCCAAACGAAGCGCGCGCTGAACCGTACTTTCGAAATTATGGGTCTGGGCGAGGCACTTGAGGCCGCGCTCGATATCGACCTGCATATCGAGGGCGAAGGCATTGCGGCTAAGCGCGAATTCATGGACATTGCACGTCGCGATGGAATGCGGGCGGCAATTGCGTGGCGTGACGCCCGGTTTCGGCCGGCCGGCGGCGAGTGAACCGGGACCTGAGCGAGATCGGCGTCGACGGCGAAGGCGCCGCGATAGCGCTGCGCGACCCGAGCGAGGCGCTGACGTTCGATGAAATGCGTGACCGAATTGCGGACGGCGCTCGAATGTTGCGCCAACATGGAGTGCGTCCGGGCGACGCAGTGTTGCTTGCAACGCGGAACTGCGTCAGTGACCTTATCGATCTGCTCGCTATCTTACGGATTCGAGGGGTGGCGGTTCCGCTACGTGACGCGGACGCGTCTTCCGCCGTGAGCGAATACGCGCGCCGGACGGGAGCGCGTTTCATGATGACGTGCGGGCAGGCCGCCGTTGTTGGGGAGCACGCGGAAGTCGGCTTGGACGAATTGAACGGAGCGGCGCTCGTATTGTTCACGTCAGGCTCGACCGGCGAACCCAAAGGCGCGATTCTCGAATCGACCGTCTTCCACGGTAAGCTCGACGCGATCGCGTCGGTAGTCCCGTTCGACATTGGGATGCGAACGCTGGTTTCGCTGCGCATGAGCTTTGGGTTCGGTATATGGGTCGCGCTCTTGACCTTGCGCTCGGGTGGGACGGTCGAGCTTGCGGATCTCTCGGTCGCAGATGCGTTGCAGACACTCTGCGCGAGACGAGTCGAACGGTGGGCGGTCGTGCCGACGATGCTGCGCGCTCTGCTGGCAAAACGCAGTACTGCGGACATTTGTCCGCTCGTTAAACGTTTGCGCTGCGAACGCTCCCTGCATGACATCGTCACCGGCGGTGAAGTGCTTGGACCCGTCCACGAGGCGATTGCAGAGATCGTGCCCGGTGTGGGTATTTACGATGTTTTCGGATTAACCGAAACCTCTACGTCGGATTTCATCCTTGGACCTCATGCGCGGCAGGACGAAGTCGGGAGCGTCGGATATCCGACTCCCGGCGTGCGGTTCCGCCTAACGACTGTAGACGGTTCCGTCGTTGTTGACGGCGAGCCGGGTGAACTCGAGATTCTCACACCGTTTCGCATGCGCGGGTATCTCCGTCGCGTCGATCTGACGGAGAAGTCATTTAGCGAGGGATACTTTCGAACGGGCGATGTCGCACGGCGACGCGCGAACGGGGCACTCGAGATACTTGGGCGATCAAAAGAGATCATTGTGCGTGGCGGCGTGAAAATTTCTCCAGTTGAAGTAGAGCATGCCGTCACGGCGCATCCCTCGGTCTCAAACGCGCTTGCTGTCGGCGTGTCGGATCCGGTGCTCGGAGAATCCGTCTGGGTGGGTGTAGTGTACTGCCACGGGCAGCATATTGAACCCGACGAGCTTCGTGCGTTTCTGCTTGCACGCGTCGAGCGTCACCTCGTGCCTGACCGGATAGTGGCCCTCGAGGAACTCCCCGCCGGTCCGACGGGGAAAAGCAGTCGCGCCCAACTGCGTAAACGCTTTGAACGTTATGCTTCATGAACCCGCAGCGCAAGGGCTTGTCCGGCGCGTCTTTGGCATAGAAAGTTTGCCCATCCGATTCCGGCCGACGTGCTCGCGTTCACGAAAGCCGCATTCCTGAAGAAGACCGTCAAAGGCGACGAGGGGCATCCAACAGTATGCCGACGGCCTCGTCGCGAGTACATGAGACCGCAAAGCAAAGCGTTGGAATCCCCGTCCCACCAGGCTCTGTGGTGGAGGGCACCCCGAAAAACTACGCCAGCGGGACCACAATTTCGAGCCGCCAAATCGGCTTGATCATCGGAGGTTCCCAATGGCCCGCAAAAGACATTCGCCGGAGTCGATCGCCAAGGTCTTACGGCAGGTGGAATCCGGTATCCCCATCGCCGAGCTTGCGCGAAAAACCGGCGTTCACGAGAATACGGTGCATCTCTGGAAGAAAAAGTACGGAGTTCTCGGTACGTCAGAAATTCGAGAGATGAACCAATTACGCGACGAAAATACGCGGCTCAAACGGCTCGTCGCGGATTTGTCGCTTGATAAGGTAATGCTCCAGGATGTTCTCTCAAAAAAGCTCTAAAGCCGGCCAAGCAACGCCTCTTGGCCGGCGAGCTCAAGGAGAATTACGGCGTGAGTCTGCGTCGATCTGCGAGACGTTCCGTTTCAATCGCAAGTCGATGCAATACGTTCCGAAGACCAACGTAATCAACGAAGTGCTGAGACGGCGCATCAAGGAAATGGCGCAGACGCGTGTTCGCTACGGATATCGGCGCATCCACGTGTTGCTGCGCCGCGAAGGATGGAAGGTAAACCCCAAACGCGTCGCCCGGCTCTATCGCGAAGAAGGCCTGAGCTTGCGAGCAAAGGGCCCGAAACGTCGTCGTCGATCTGCCGTACAACGCGTTCGCATCGCCGCGACGCAACCGAACCACGTCTGGTGCATGGACTTCATGCATGATCGGCTCGTCGGTGACGATCGCAAGGCATTCCGACTGCTGACCGTCATCGATATCTTCACGCGCGAATGCGTAGCTCTTGAACTTGCAAACGGATTTCGCGCGCGCGACGTGGTCACGATTCTCTCTCGAGCGGTTTCAAAGCGCGGGAAACCGATCGCGATCCGATGCGACCAAGGAACGGAGTTTACCGCGGAAGCGCTCGACCAATGGGCTTACAACAACGGCATTGAGCTAGACTTCTCGCGCCCCGGAAAGCCGACTGACAATGCGTTTGCCGAGTCGTTTAACTCCAGCGTTCGCAAAGAATTGCTCAATACGTCGTGGTTTGATACTCTAGAAGCGGCTCGTCGCGCGGCCCGCGCATGGCGACGGGAGTACAACGAGGTTCGCCCGCACCGATCACTAGGCAACAAAACGCCGCAAGCCTTTGCCCAGTCAGCAAAAGCGGCGATCGTATAACTTAAAATCACAGTGCCCGTTGGCGTAACGAATGGGGCACCTCCACTGCACCCTTGGCTCGGGATCCTCCAATCTCCGCCGGCCTACTTTACCGATCCCACGTCAACCCGTAGCCCTTCAGCTCGATGTGCGCAATAACTGACAGCGTCGTCGCCGCCGCGCGGCGCATAAAAGACGAATATGGCTGGCTTGATGCCCTCGTTAAACAATGCGGCGATTATGTATGACAGCGACGCGTTCGGCGTAACGGCGAACTTGGACGGCGTCCACAAAGGCTTTGAAACGAACCTGTTCGGCGCGTGGCGGATGATTCAAGCGTTCCTGCCACTGCTGCGTATCGGTCGACACCCGCGAATCGTCAATGTCTCGAGTGAGGGCGGTAGCCTTTCGTCAATGAGCGCCGGGACGCCGACGTATTCGACATCAAAAGCAGCATTGAATGCCCTCACGCGCATAATTGCTGCTGAAGTCCACGATGCCGGAATTTTGGTCAATGCCGTTTGTCCGGGGTGGACCGCGACGGAGATGGGTGGCTCCGGCGGGAGGCCCGTGAAAGACGGTGCCGCGAGCATTACGTGGGGTGTCGTCATCTTCCAGCGTCAAACGGAGGCGGTGGGCACCGCCGACACGGGGATCATCCTGTTCCGCAAGACCCTCGAGCGCGAGCTGCGCAAGGTCGAAGCCGGTCAGGACCCGATGAACGTCTTCCGCGATCCCGCGCGCAACGAGGGTGCTGACCTACCCGATCGAGCGCGACAAGGCGCACTTCACCGACGGTTTCGGGAGCATCCAGCGACGGCTCTACGCCCGCTACTCGCCGTTCGCCGACGACCTCGCGGAGTTGTTTGCGGCGTACGGCCGCGCCAAAGCTCGCGACGGCGAGCGCCGGCGACTGACGGGCGCCGGGGGGCTTCGTCGTCGGTGTCGGCAAAGCCTGAAGTGGTTTCCATTCACGTCAAGAACAAGCCCGCCGCGCGAGCTCCTACGGCTTTGCGACCGAGAGGGTATCGTGCTGGCGCGCCGCTTCGTCCCTGCGAAATCGCGCAATGCGGTCACGTAGTCCCGGCCGGCTGGCGGTCTGCGCAAGGGCGGCGAGAGCGGCGCCGTCCGCAGTTGTCGAACGGTCTGCGTGTTGCATCGACATCTCAACAAGTTGCCGAAACGCCGGCACGTCGAGCGATGTCGCTGCAAGCCGAGCCTGCTGTTGCGCGATGAGATCGTCCCATGCACCCCGCCCGGCGACCGTCGTCACCAAGCCTAGGGACCGGGCCTGCTCGACATCGATCGTCGTGGCTTCGAGCAGCACCTCGCGGGCCGCATCTGCGCCGATCCGATCGATCAAACGCGCCGTACCGAGTGCAAGGCCGAAACGCCAGCCGGGGAACCGGAAGAGAGTTCCGGGCGCTGCAATTCGGATCGTACAAGCAGCAAAGAGATCGGCGCCGACACCGAGTGCCCGGCCGTGCGCCAACGCTATCGTCAAAAACGGTGCGCGCACGATGCGCTGCAGCAACGTTTCGATTCGCACGAAGCGAAGAAGCAGGTCGCCGTCGCTTTGCTGTTCCAAATCGCCGAAATCGAATCCTGAGCAGAACGTCGACCCGCTGCCGCGGAGGACGACGAGTCGTGTCCCTGACGGAAGCGCGGACTCGGACTCGAAGACCGACAGCAGCGCTTCGACCAATTCAGCATTCATCGCATTGGCTCGATCTGGGCGTTGCATGGTCAGCGCGACCGTCGCGCCGGCCGAATCGATGCGAACCAGCATCACGCAACTACCATCGCACGTAGGGCTCCACGATCGACTTTCCCGACCGGCGTGACCGGCAACGCCGGAACGGTCACGATCGTCTCGGGCACGTGCGCCCAGCTCAAGTGCTCGGCCACGTGCGCGCGCAACGCGTCGCCATCGCACGCTAGTCCATCCCGAAACACCACCGCGGCGTCGGGAACCTCCCCGTATTCGCGGTTCGGGACGCCGAACACGGCGCAGTCTGCGACGGCCGGGTGCAGCCGCAGGGTCCGTTCGATTTGCTGCGGCGAGAGATTCTCGCCACCGCGCACGATGATGTCCTTCACGCGGTCGGTCAACGTCAAATGGCCGTCGGGGTCGAGGAAGCCGATATCGCCCGTTCGTAGCCAACCGTTGACGCTCGGCATCACGTTACAACCGCGGATCGCGACTTCCCCAAGGTTCCCCGTCGCCACGGCATCGTCGGTTTCGAGTGCAAGAATCGCGATCTCCTGACCGTCGAGCGCGGGCCCGACGGTTCCCAGACGACGGGCCGTCGGTGGATTCATCGTCGACGTGCACGTCGCTTCGGTGAGCCCGTACGACGTGACGAGAGGCAGGCCGAAATGCGCCTCCACTTCTTCCTGTAGCTCTCGCGCGAGCGGTCCGGAGCCGCAGCGCAGAAAGCGCAACGTGGTTGAGGCCGGCGGGCGTCGATCGAGCAGGCGGACGAACATCGTCGGCACGCCGGTCACGTAGGTGGGCTGGTCGCGCTCCACGGTCTCGAAAAAGTGGTCGGCGACGAATCGACCACGAAGCACGACCGACGCGCCCGACAACAGCGGTGCTATCAGTTGGTTGTTGATGCCGTTGGTATGAAACAACGGCATGAGGTGCAGCAGGCGATCATGAGGCGTGATCCCGGTGCGCGCCGAGACGCCGTAGGCATTGCCGAGAATATTTCGATGCGCGAGCGCAATCGCTTTTGGGATTCCCGTGCTTCCCGACGTGAATAACACGAGCGCGATATCGTTAGGTCCGACGTCGGCGGCGAGACGAGGCGTGCCGCTTGCCGCGGCTTCGAGATCGATGATACGGACGTCGCGCGCCGTCGACTCCTCGCGAATCGCGTCGACCGCGCTCAGAGCGCGGGAGTACATGGGCTTGCTCGCAAGAACGGCGCGCGGCCGCGCCAACTCGATTCGTTCCCGTAACTCTGCTTCGTTCGCACTCGGTTGAAGCGGCGCATGGGAAGCACCGGCGTGCAACGTGCCGAAGAGACCGGCGGCATACGCGGCCCCTGGCTCGGCAAGCATTGCGACGACATCCCCGCGACCGATCCCCGCTTCTGCCAGTGTCCCGGCCACCCTCGCGACATGGCGAGCGAACGCGCGATACGTCAACGTGGCGTCAGCGGCGATGATAGCCGGGCGATCCGCAATTGCGGGTTGCGCCGCGAGCTCAGCGAACGCATGCGCGACACTTTGGCTCACGCCTGCGACACGCGCGCCGGCACTTCACTTGCCAACAACTCCACGTCCATGGCGTCGAATGCCGCGCGTTCGCGCTCGGTCATCGGCGCCGTCGGCAGTGCCGTCGATGCGTCGAAGTCAAAGCCGGTGTTCGTGACGATATCGGCGACCGTGACATCGGGCCGATAGTACGCCAGTCGAAATCGATCGGCGGGGTCCAGGTCGCGTTGAAACACGGCGAACGGGGTCACGAGAAGGCTCGTGTTTCCCGCCGCCGTCACGAACTTGAGCGAATCGACCAGCGTCCGGCGCGAGTGTTCGGTGCGCCAAATCGCAACGCGGCGAGCCGTCGGCATCATGACCGCGGCTCCGCCTCCACCAGGAAGCCGAACGGTGGGAGTGCTCCATGGCCCTATGGTCGAGACGTTCGTGCGGCCGTACGCGTCGACCTGAGCGGCGCCCAAATACACGAGGTCCATTCGGCCGCGCATCGTGAGATCGTAAAATTCTTCATTTGGAAAGATCGCGGCCGTGCCGGCCAAGAGTGCCGGGTCCGTGCTGGAGCGAGGAAGGCACTCCGGGACCACGTCGACTCCGCCGGCAACGCTTAAGTACGTGAACGGAAAATCGTACGCGCGCTTCGCGAGAACGCACGCCGCCATGGGAAGGACGGAATTCACGCCGCTGAAGGTGACGTCGTTCGGACGAATCGCTCGCGCGAGGTTGACGACGATATGTTCTGTTGTCGACCAGTTAGACACGCACGGTCTCCCGCGCCTCAGGCGCTCGTTCCAGGTGGCGCTCCAACGCATCATCGTCAACTGCGAGATATGCCGCTACGGCGTCGAAATTGACGCCGTAGCTCGGGTGCAAGGAGCCGGGCCATGCGCCGTTCGCAACGATGGCGACCGCTTCGACCATAAAATGCGGCACGAGCGTCAGTTCCGGGCGTTGCGCGAGATGGTCCGTCGTGACGAGCTTTTCGGCGGTCACGAGCACACGTTTCGCCGAACGCGTCATGATACGGTCCCAATGTGGCGATCCGTAGACCCGAGCATTGCCGAGCTCGTCGACTTCATTTGCGTGGATGACGGCGACATCGGGCTGGATGGCCGGCACGACAACGACCTCGCGTCCGCTACCGTAAGGGTCGCGCATCGTGTGCCACCCGTTGAGCGCGATCAAATCGCTTCCGAGAACACCGGCCACCGGCGTGAACGGCACACCCGCAGCCGCTGCGCGAAGCCCGGCGACGAGGGTCATGCACGCATGTTCCTCCAGCCGAAGCACGCCCGTTTCGACCGCTTTCCGATACGACGGCGCGAGTCCGAAGCCGGCTTCGATCGCCACGATGCCGGCTTTCGCCCGCGAGACCGCGCCAACGCGCGCAAGGAGATCGAGGTCGTAGCCGGGCGAGGGCTTGACGACTTCGAGATCGCGCGCGCCGCGTCTGGCGAGCGCTCGAACGAGCGCGAACGGACCCCGGTGCAAGAAGCTTCCGCCGAGCGCGATCGACGATCCGTCCGAAATGCGCCGCGCCAGTTCCGTCAACGAAACGACTTTATCCAACACGGGCGTGCTCCTGTTCGCTGCGCAATCCGATTTCGCGCAGGACGGCTTCCGTATGTTCGCCTGAGATTGGTGGCCGCCGAATCGGCGGCGGAGGCGCCTCAAAGTGAATCGGATTACCGACCGTGCGCATCCGGCCGACGATCGGATGGTCGAACGTGCCTACGGTGCCGCGCGCGACCAAGGTCTCATCGCTCAGTGCCTGCGCCAGGTCGTTCACGCGATCGCACGGAATTCCGGCGCCCTGCAATCGCGACACCCAATGCTCGGCCGAGTCTTCGAGCAGCCGCGCTTCGACGATCGCCGCCAGTTCGCGTTGATTGCGCGCGCGGTCGCTGTTCGTGCCGAACCGCGGATCGTCGCGCAAGCCATCGAGTCCGAGTTCGTGCCGCAGGGTCTCCCAGAGTACGTCGTTGGAGCACGCGATGGTGATATAGCCGTCGGCGGCCTTGAAGGCTTGATAGGGGGCAGAGAGCGGGTGCGCCGAGCCGAGTTTCTGCGGTAACTCCCCGGTCGCGAAATAGGCCGATGCGAGCAGCGCCATCCACATGATGTTCGACGCTTGTAACGAGATATCGATTGTCGTGCCGGCTCCGCTCTTCTCGCGCGCATGCAGCGCTGCAAGAATCGCCGTCGTTGCGTGGAGAGCGGCGGTACAATCGACAATCGGGACACCTGCTTTGATGACCGGGCCGTCGACGTCGCCCGTGACGCTCATGATCCCCGTGTTGGCTTGGATCACCAGATCCATTCCAGCCCGGTTCGCGTTGGGCGCGTGCTGACCGTAGCCCGAAATCGAGCAGAAGATCAGACGTGGGTTGCGCTCGCGAGCGGCGCTCGCGTCAAGCCCATATTTTGCCAGAACACCAGGTCGAGTGTTTTCGACGATAATATCGGCGCGCTCGAAGAGTCGAAGTGCAGCCTCTTTGCCATCCTCCGAGCGTAGGTCGAGCCTGACGCTCTCTTTGCCGCGGTTGTACGCGAGGTATGGAGCGCTCTCGCCGCTTGGGTGCGGTCCCCAGGCACGGATCGCATCACCTTCGGGCGGCTCGATTTTGATAACGCGCGCGCCGAGATCCGCCAAAACTTCTCCGGCATACGGCGCCGCTACGAATTGACCGATCTCAACGACAAGCAGTCCGGCGAGTGGGGTGGCGTTCATGATGCGGAACCGAGCCCCGCGCCGTGCTGGGCTGAGAGACTTCGGGCTGCGCGCATAACCAACGCAGCAGACGCCTCGATGGTCGGCTCGATCCGCTCGCGCGGTCCCGATATGCCGACGGCCGCAACGACCTCGCCCGAGCGTCCAAAGACGGGAGCGCCGATCCCCCACACGCCGGCACGCCACTCGCCGCGATTGACCGCGTATCCCCGCGACCTGATGACACGGGCCTCCGCGAGGACGGGTTCGGCGCCGACGATCGAGCTTTCCGACGACACGATCGCCCGCGCACCGACCCGCCGCACTTCATCGTCGGCTTGCCCGGAAAGGAGCGCCTTTCCCGTGGCGCTTGCGTAGGCCGGCGATCGGCCGCCTACGACCGTGTACGAGCGAATCGGATGGAGGCCGTCGACCTTATCCACGTACACGGCCGAGCTGTCTTCGTACACCGCATAGTGCGCCGTCTCACCGGACGTCGCGACGAGGTCGCGCAAGACCGGGATGACGTGCTCACGGACGCCGTCGTAATCGACCGCACTGCACCCTAAACGCCACACTTTCAGCGTGACGGCGTACCGACCGTGCTCGGTACGCCGGAGAAACCCCAGATCGACGAGCTGCCCGAGGATGCGCAGCAGGGTCGACTTTGGGAGACCGCATTCGGCGGCGATCTCGGGAAGCGCTCTCGTTGCTGCTCCGCCGACGTATTCCAAGACGGCCAGCGCCTTCGAGATGGAGGAAGTAGCCCCAAAGTCCCGCTCAGCGGTCCGACGTTCCATACAATAAGGATATTAGGCCGAATTGGGCATGCTGTCAATTCACGATTTGTCGCACTTTCCTGGTCCCATGCTGTACGAGTTTGACATACGCACATTGCGCCTGATATGCTCGTGTAACGGTAATAAGGTCCATATGTTGAGACTTTATAGAGATGAGGGGTAGCGCGATGGACGCAATCAGCTCGGGAGCATCGCTCGGCGCGACAATCACCGGCCTCGACCTTTCCGAGCCGTTGAATGACGCAACGTTTGGCGCGCTCTTACGCCACTTGGCCGAATTCGGCGTCCTGTGCATCCCGCATCAGATGCTCACGCCAGCGTCGCAAAAAGTGTTCACCGGCATGTTCGGTGAGCTCGAGATACACGTGGCGCAGCTCTTTCAAGATCCCGACCATCCCGAAGTGATGATTCTTTCGAACATCATCGAGAACGGAGAGCCGATAGGCTTGGCGGATGCCGGTCAGGATTGGCACACCGACATGTCGTTTAGTTCGACGATCGCGTTCGTGAACGTCCTGTACGGCATCAAAATCCCGCACCGAGACGGCCGCGCGCTCGGTGCCACGCAGTTTGCAGACATGGCGGCCGCGTACGACGATTTGCCCACCGACGTCAAGCGCCACATCGCGCCGCTCACGGCGCTGCACGACTTCAATAAATTTTGGGACACGATGTGTGCCAAAGAAGGCAGCACCCGGCGGCCGCTATCGCCGGAGCAGCGCCGCCGCAAGCCCCCGGTCTCCCACCCCGTCGTCATGACGCATCCGCTCTCCGGCCGCAAGATCTTATACGCGAATCCGGGCTACGCGGTGCGGATCAACGAGTTGCCGCCAGAGGAAAGCGACGAACTTCTCGCGTCACTCTTCGCGCACCAACTGCAACCGATCTACCAGTACGCCCACCACTGGAGCGAACACGACGTCCTCATTTGGGACGATATCCGTACGCTCCATACTGCTGTAGCCGACTATCTTCCGAGCGAACATCGTCTCATCAAGCGGTGTCAAGCGATGGCCGACCGCGTCTTCGATCCGTCATTTGCGCGGCTAGCGAGCGTCATGACGGCGTGACCGACTCCGTCGGAATGTTGTTCGGCGTCTTCCTCGTCATCGCCGTAATCGCCGTAACCGCGGTCGTCTCAGGCCGTAAGGTGAAGTCCACCAAAGACTTCATGATCAGCGGCGGTCGCGCCGGCTGGCCGATCGTTTCGGGAATTATCGTCGGGGCGCTCGTCGGTGGCTCTTCGACGGTGGGGACCGCCCAAGCCGCCTTCGTGTACGGACTTCCAGCCTGGTGGTTCACCCTCGGAGCCGGACTGGGATGCCTGGTCCTCGCGATCGTGTTCGCGAAGCCGTTCCGGGAAGCCGGACTCGAGACGCTGCCGCAATTCCTCGCACAAACGTTCGGCGCACCGCTCCGTCCTCTGATCGCTGTCTCGGACAGCGTCGGCATTTTCATGACGATACCGGGTCAGACCGCGTCCGCGATTTCGCTGTTTACCGTATTGCTGCACTGGAGCCTCTGGCCGGTTGCGATCCTCATCGTCATCCTGGTGACGCTCTATGTCTTTTCCGGCGGCGCGATCAGTGCGGGTGCGGCCGGCTTCGTGAAGTTGATCGTCGCGTTTTCCGCGTTGCTGTTCTTCGGCATCGCGGCGCTTGCGATGAGCGGCGGCCTGACATCCTTGCACGCCGCATTACCCGTTCGGTATTTCAATTTGTTTGGAAACGGAGTGTGGAAGGATCTCGGCAATGGGATCGGCATCATCCTCGGAGTTCTCTCGACCCAGGTGTACGTTCAGGCGATCTTCTCGGGGAGAAATGTCGCGCAGTCGCGGATCGGTACGCTAGTGGCGGGCTTCGGAACGATGCTGTTCGGCTTAGGCGGTGTCGCCGTTGGGTTATTCATGCGCGTCCACGAGCCGGGGATCGTGCCCGCTCAAGCGCTGCCGCTCTTTGCGGCCCACTACTTCCCCGGAATCGTGGGCGGCTTCCTCATCGGCGCGATATTGATCACGGTGATTACCTGCGCGGGTGGCCTCGCGCTCGGGGTCTCCACGATGGTCACCCGCGATCTGTATCAGCAGTATGCACGTCCACGCATGGGCGACCGCGAAGGGCTCGTCGTTGCGCGAATAGTCGTCGTTGCCGTGGTCGTCCTAGGAGTCGCGCTGGGTGCGAGCAACCTCCTCAAACTCATCATCAACTACAGTTTTCTCGCGTTCGCTTTCCGGGCGAATGCCGTCCTGATCCCACTTCTCGTCGCCGTATTTTTTAATCGAACGCGCTTTGCCAGCCTCGGTGCGGGTTTCTGCGCGGTTCTGCTCGGGATGCTGGCAAATATCGGTTGGAGTGTGACGCACCCCGGAGGCGGTGAAGCCGTCTTCATCGGTTTGGCCGGGAGCGTCCTGGGTCTCATCATCGGGGCTTTGCTCTTTACGCAGCATGAGAAGACGCCGATTTCCCGGCAAGTTACGTGAGAGCGTAGGTTAGCCTGGTGGGCAGGTCGGCCTTCCACGCTTCCACCGCGACGCGGAGACGGGCGCCGGCGCTAGCGAACGCTGACGTTCGCGTCGACGCTCGCGGGCCGCGAACCCGCGCTTGAGCGTCCCGTATTCGCCGCATACCTTATCCTAATCCGGGCGAACGCTATGCGGCACTAATTGGAAATCAGGTCGACGTCATGTGCGACCCCGATGGGAATGTGAGACGGTACGTCGAGTCGGGGCAGATTCGTCCGCTGCTGGTGCTGAGCCCGAAGCGAGTTCCGGAAATGGGCAACGCACCGACCGCGCTCGAGCTCGGGTACAAGGTGTCGCTCGCAGAGTGGCGTTCCATCGTCGTCAAGGCGGGCACCGATCCCAGCAAGATTCGCTTTTTGTCCGATGCACTCGCACGTCTATACAAGACGCCGGAATATCAGCAGTTCTTGAAATCGAATTGGTCCGATCCGGAAAGCTATGTTTCGAGTAAGGACATGCCTGCCTTCATCCAGGCCAAACAGCAAGAAATGCAAGCCTTGCTCGGCGCGACGCATTAACGTGCATGCGCGCCACGTACCGTACAGCGATTCCATCGATCACCTTCGCTCAGGGAGCATGACGTGCTACGACATAGCTATTCCGTAGATAACGCGCGTTGGGATTGGGACTATTTCCTGAGCGAGCGCAGCAAGGTACTCGCGCTGTGGCCAACCGGTCGGGAAATCGCGTCGCAAGACGCGCTCCTTGCATCCGTCGAGTACCATAAAGGACAGGCGTGGTCAAACTCATCCGCTCGTTCGGGATGTTGTTGTGCTTGGCATCGAGGACGAGCGCTGGGGCGAGGTCCCCGCGGCCGCAATCGTTCCGGCGGACTTGCACGAGGCTCGAGCAATCATCGATGCCGTGCGTAGCCACTGCAACACGCAGCTCGCGGGCTACAAGCAGCCGCGCCGTATGATCGTGCTCGAAGAAATTCCGCGGACTGCGTCAGGCAAAGCGGCCCTCGGCGAAATTAAAGTAGCGATGTTGGCAAGCGCAGATACCGCGAGGAGAAGAACGTGACGATGGAGCAAGCCGTGACCTTTGCGATCGAGGATAGGGCCGCCATC
>JAABUZ0100007025.1_pt1 | contig 13787 bp, 8 predicted proteins | sample 5562091 | NCBI WGS metagenome assembly JAABUZ01 (sample SAMN12813069, study PRJNA571459) | rock metagenome | isolation source: Antarctica rocks | place: Antarctica: Victoria Land, Linnaeus Terrace sud | collected 2015-12-21 | reverse complement strand
CGCTCGCGCCGTAGCGCTTCGCTACCGTAGTAATTGCCGTACGCATCATGTCGCGCGGGACGGGGTTGATCGCGGGCTCGCCGACGGCCAACGGCAAGCCGGGCTTCGTAACCGTTCCGATACCTTCGCCCGCGACGAAACGAACGCCGCTGCCGCGTGCGGTGGCGCGCACGCTCGCGAGCACGAGCGCACCGTGCGTGACGTCGGGATCGTCACCGGCATCTTTGATGACGCCCGCCGTCGCGACCCCGTCGCCTAAGCGTTCGGTCGCCACGGCGAACGCCACCGTCTTGCCGTTCGGAAGCACGATCTCGACCGGATCGACGAACGCGCCGGTGAGCAGCGCCGCATACGCCGACGTCGTTGCCGCCGTCGCACACGCACCGGTCGTCCAGCCGCGCCGCAGCGCCGTCGGCTCGGCATCCACGATCACACACGCGCGGCCGGCAGCGCGGCGAACGTCGGTGACGCGTGCGCGGGCAGCGCGAGCGCGTCGTCCCGCTGCGAATACGTCCGCGGCGTATAGACGAACCTGCGGGCTCCCGGCGCACCGAAGGCGCGCGTTGTCGATGCGCCGACGATCACGAGCGTGCGCATATCGACGTCGCGTGCGCAGAGGTCGGCGAGCGCGATCACGCGCACGGCTTCCGTCGGGCCGCCGACATCGCGCGCGAGCACGACCGGGGTCGCGGCGTCGCGATGGCGCAGAAGGATGGCCCGCGCCTCGCCGAGCTGCCAGAGCCGCTGCGACGACACGGGATTATACAGTGCTAAAGCGAGATCGGCGCGTGCCGCCGCATCCAGCCGCGCGGCGATCGTCTCCCACGGCTTGAGCCGATCGGAGAGTGAGATCACGGCGAAATCTCCGCCCAGCGGCGCGCCGACGCGCGCCGCTGCGGCCGTCATCGCGGAGATGCCGGGCACGACACGCACCTCGAGATCGCGCCAGGCGGCGGGACCGCCGTCGAGCGCTTCCATCACGGCCGTCGCCATCGCAAAGATGCCGGGATCGCCCGCCGAAACGACGCAGACGCGTTTCCCGGCCGAAGCGAGTTCGAAGGCGTGACGCGCGCGTTCGAGTTCGACGCGATTATCACTCGCATGACGCGTCTGCCCCGCGCGTACCGGCACGCGCTCGAGATACGGCCCGTAGCCGATGAGATCGCTCGCCGCCGCTAGCTCCCGGGCGGCTTCCGGGGCGAGCCAATCGGGACCGGCGGGGCCGAGCCCGACGACGACGACCGTCCCGCCGCGCGCGAGGCGCGCTTCCCGTTCGAGCAGCTTATCGCGCGCCGGTAATTCGGCCGTTCCCGGTACGATGATCAGCGAGAAGTACGGCACGCTCGCCGGCTCGGCGTCGGCGAGCGGCACGATCCGTTCGGCTGCCATCGTCGCGCGTTCGATGTACAGCGCGCGATCGAAGACGTTCGCGCGCACGAGCGCGGAGCGCACCTTTGCGAAGTTGCGGCCGAGCTTCATGATCGCGTACGCGCCGCCGCCCGCGAGCCGCCGTGCCAGTTCGTCCTCTGCAAGCGTTCCCGGCAGAATCGCCATCTCGGTATCCCGCCGCACGAGCGGCGTACTCAAACGCGCCGCCGCCGCCATCACCGAGCACACACCCGCAACCACTTCGGTGCTGAAGCGTTCCGCGAGCCGGTCGTGGAGATACATGTACGAGCCGTAAAAAAACGGGTCGCCTTCGCAAAGCACCGCTACGTCGCGACCCGCTTCCAGATGGGTCGCGATCGCCGCGGCCGAGGCGTCGTAGAACGAGGCCATCGCGGCATCGTAGCCCTCGGGCGGCAGCGAACGTTCCGCCGTGACCGGATAGATCATCGGCAATTCGATCTGGTCGGGCCGCAGGTCGGCCGCCACCACGGCACGGGCGTTGCTGCGGCCGTGCTGCGCCGCGTGGTAGGCGACGACGTGCGCGGCGCGCACGATCCGCGCGGCTTTGAGCGTGATGAGTTCGGGATCGCCCGGGCCGACGCCGACGCCGTAGAGTTTGCCGTAGTGCGGTTGCGCGTTCATTCCGTGTCGCTCGCGAGCGCGTTGACCGCAGCCGATGCGATGGCGCTGCCCCCGCGCCTGCCGTGAAGGGTGATATAGGGAATGCCCAGCTCGTTTGCGGCGAGCGCGGCTTTCGATTCCGCTGCGCCGACGAAGCCGACGGGAAAACCGAGGACGAGCGCGGGCCGCTGTGCGCCGCCCGACCACATCTCGAGCAGATGGAAGAGCGCCGTCGGCGCGTTGCCGATAGCGACGACCGCTCCGCCGAGCCGCGCGCGCAAGAGCTCGAAGGCCGCCGCGCTGCGCGTGGTGCCGAAGGTTTCAGCAAGTGCGGCGGTTCTGTCATCGCGCAGCGCGCACTCAACGTCGTTGTCGCGCGGCAGACGCGCGCGCGTCACGCCCGCGGCGACCATCGATGAATCGCAGAAAATCGGCGCGCCTCGCAGCAGCGCGTCGCGTCCGGCTTCAGCGGCGCCCGCGGAGCTCGCGACATCGCGCGGAAGATCGGTCATACCGCACGCGTGAATCATACGCACGAGCGTCCGCGCGAGGACGGGCGACGCCGCACCGAGATCGGCTTCCGCGCGAATCATTGCGAACGACGCACGGTAGATCGCCGCGCCGTCTTTCTCGTACGCGTACGTCATGTGAGAGCTCCTTCGCGAACGGTTGCGACGGCCGCTTCGCGCACGCGCACCTCGGTAGCGAGTGCGATCGCCGCCGCTGCGTCGAGCAAGGCGGCGACCGGCTTGCCGTGCAGCCAGACGTCGTAACCGCCGACCGTCGCGACGACGTCGACGTCCGCGCCACGCCGCATCGCACAACGTTTTGCGCAGCCCGCGAAGTTGACGCTGAACGACGCTTCGACGCCGTGGGAACGCGTTGCGGCGTGCGACTGCGCAACGATTGCCGCGTACGTGGCCGCATCGCCGCGCACGTCGGCCAGCGCCGCGTCGCACGCGCCACGGCCCGCGCAGGCGGCGACGCCCGCGAACCCAGAACGCGTATCGAGCGGTATGCCGGAAGCCGCTAGCGCCTCTTGGGCGCGTGCGAGCGCAGCGCGTGGAAAATCACCCAGCACGACGCCGCGCCAGGAAGCCAGTCGCACGTCAGCGCCATGCTCGCACGCCAGTTCCGCGAGCGTTACCGCTTGCACCGCATTGATGCGTCCGAGCGGAATCGACGGCACGAGGTCGATCCGCTCGGCAGCAACCGAAGCGAAGATTCCGAGCGGCACGTTCGCCGCTTCGGAGTTCCGACTCGGTGCAAACGGCTGACGAATTCGACGATCGTTCTCCGCCCGCACCGACGCGTACGTCCGCACGTGCGCGGCAAGCTGAGACGGAATGCGTTCGAGCTGGCTCGGCAGCGTCGCGAGCCGCCAGGTGCCGGGCGCGCATCCCGCTTCTTCGGCGACGGCAAGCGCGTGACGCGCGAGCGCGAGCATCACCGGCACGACGTCGTCCCCGCCGACGTCGAGCACGCGTGGTCCGCCCGCGACGGAGATGGCGAAGCGCGGCACGCCTTCGCCCGCGGACGCGCGCGCGACGAGATCGGCGCCGCGCGTATCGGCACCGCGGCCGCCGCCGTCGAAAGCAAACAAGAACTTCGGCGGTAAAGCGACCAGCGCGAGATCGGCGACGAGCGCACGATCGAGGGCTACGACGAAGGGCCGCACGTCGCAGCGTTCGGTCGGGTCGACGCCGGCGAACGGATTCCCGACGATGTTCCGGACGCGTTCGTGCGCGGCCGACGGCAAGAGGCCAGCGGACTCAAGCGTCGCCACAACCGCGGCGAGGTCGCCTTCGCGCAGACCGCGCAGCTGCACGTTGGCTCGCGCCGTAATATCGAGTTCGCCATCGCCGTAGCGCTCGGCGATGTCCGCCAGCACGCGAAGCCCAGCGGTCCCGAGGTAGCCGCCAGGAACGCGCACGCGTGCGAGCGCGCCGTCGTCGGCCGCAATCGCACGCACGGCACCGGGACAACGGTCGTCGCTGCCGTGCGGCGCTACGGGCGAGGCAGCGCTTACCACGCGCGCGACCACGGGGGGCCCGGATGTTCGGCCGTGCGCAGACGTGCGTCGATGCCGTTACGCACTTCGCTGACGCGCGCGCAGAGCCATAACACGTCGCTAAGCCGGTTGAGATATTCCAGCACCGTCGGCTGAATGACGCCGCCGCTGGTCACGTAGCGCACGTTGGCGCGCTCGGCGCGGCGGCAGATCGCACGCGCGACGTCGAAGCCGGCCGACTCCTCGAACTCACCAGGAATCGACCAATCGCGCAGCACGTTGGGTTCGGCTTCGAAGCGTTCGACCAGATCGTCGAGGCGCTGCACCATCGCTTTGGTGATCTCGGGAATCGGTTTCTTGGCTTCGGGACGCGTCGAGACGGCGGAGCCGACGACGAAGAGTTCGCGTTGAATCGCGCGGATCTCGCGGCAGATTTCCGCATCGTTGCAGCGCGTTCGCGCGAGACCGATGACCGTGTTGAGTTCGTCGATCGCCCCGTACGCTTCCACGCGCGCGTCGGCTTTGGAAATTTCGCCGCCGCCGCCGAGGCGCGTGATGCCGCCGTCGCCCCGGCGCGTCGTCACGGAGGCTTGCCGCCGCTTCGGTTCGTCGTTCATGCGGTTGCCATCCATTCGCGCACCGTCGCGCCGAGGGCGCGTTCGGAACAATCGTCGAGGTGCCGATACGTCGCCGCGAGCACGTTCGCCAAACGCGCGGCAAATCCGAAGCGCAGCCGGCCCGACTCCGTATCGACACAGAGCGCGCGTACGCCGCACGCGCGCAGCCGCGCGGCCTCGCGCCAGGCCAGCTCGAGCGCCCCGAGCTCGGGCGCGTTCGCCCGCGCGTCGCTGACGATCACGAGATGGGCGCTTGTCGCGGGTTCGCGCCGCGCGTGCGCCGCGATGAGATCGTGCGCGTGCGCCAGGCCGCGGCCGAGCGGCGTGCGCCCGCCCGTGGCGAGCGCGCGCAGCCGCCGATAGGCGAGCACGGCGCTGCGCGTCGGGGGGACGAGCGTCTCGGCGCCGTCGCCGCGAAACGCGACGAGCGCTACGGCGTCGCGCCGGCGATAGGCGTTTGCGAGCAGCGAACAGACGACGCCCTTCGCGGCCCGCATCCGCGCGGCCGCCGCCATCGAACCCGAGGCATCGACGAGAAAGACCACGAGCTGGCGCGCGCGCCCGCGCCGCTGCACGAAGCGCACGTGCTCCGGCTCGATCGCGAACGCGTCGGTGCCGCCAAACGCGCGGGCGTGTGCGGCGGCTCGAATGGTCGCGAGTGCCGAGATGCGGGAGGTCGCAGTAGCGATGGTTCGCGAGATGCCGCCGGTGGCATCGGCCGTACCGCGACCTCGCGCCGCGACGCTACGATCCCCGGCGCGCACGACGCGCGCAACCGGACGCGTAGCATCGTGCGCGATCTCGATTCCGGCCCCGATTTCAAAAATTTGTCTCGGAGAGCTCGTCGCGTCCTTCGCCGTCGCTTCGCTACTTTTCGCCGGCGCAGTCGTTGCCGAGTCGTCGCGCCTGGTACCATCGCGCGAAGCCTCGTTGCCTCCGCGTCTGCTGGGCCCGCTTACGCTTGGCGCGCTGCCATCTTGCGGCGGTTCGTGCGCGCTTGCATGTTGCGCGTTGCGGTTTTGCGCGCTGCCATTTTGTGACGAGCCGTTCTGCGACGGTGGCGGAGCGCTCGGCGGCAGCGGCGCGCCGGGACCGGGCTCGCGGCGGCGATGCGCGAGCGCGGCCGGCGCTGCGAGATCGATATCGTCCTCGGTGACGCGCGTGCGTCCGTCGAGTGCCGCGATCGCGCGGGCGGCGCGCACGATCGTGAGATCGGCACGCATGCCTTCGGCGCACGCGGCGAGCGCGTATTCGGCCGCACGGCGCAGACACGCGCGTTCGACGCTCACGTCCGCGAGGAGGGCGCGGGCACGCGTCACTCGCTCGCGGAGCGCTGCGGTCGCACGATCGTAGCCGGCCGCGAACGTCGCGGGATCGCGATCGAAGGCGACGCGCCGCTCCACGATCTCGACGCGCCGCTCGAGATCGTCGTCGTTCTCGATCGCGACGCAGAGCCCGAAACGGTCGAGGAGCTGCGGCCGCAGTTCGCCCTCTTCGGGATTCATCGTGCCGACGAGCACGATCCGCGCGTCGTGGGCGAACGAGGCGCCGTCGCGTTCGACGACGTTCGAGCCGGTTGCCGCCGCATCGAGCACCACGTCGACGAGATGGTCCGGCAAGAGATTTACTTCATCGACGTACAAAATGCCGCGATTCGCACGCGCGAGCAAGCCCGCTTCGAAGCGGCGCTCGCCCGCGAGCAGCGCGCGTACGTCGAGCGTTCCAATCACGCGATCTTCAGTCGCCCCGATCGGCAACTCCACGAACGGCGTCGCGACGCTCGCCATTGCGGGGGCGCCCGCTTCCGGCGCGCGATTGAATGCGTCGCCCGGGATCACGTCGAGCGGTGGTAAGAGATCGGCGAGCGCGCGCACCGCGGTCGATTTCGCCGTACCGCGCGTACCCGTGACGAGTACGCCGCCGATCGCCGGGTCGACGGCGATCCGCAGCAGCGCCGCTTTGAGATCGTCTTGACCGACGATCGCCGCGAACGGAAAATTAACGGACATCGGCGAGCGCCTCCGTGCGATCTTCGAGCGCGCCCTCGATCGCGAGGAGTTCGTCACGCAGCGCCGCGAGCGTTCGCGCGTCGGGTTCTTCCCATAAGCCGCGTGCCGCCGCTTCGAGCAGCCGTTCGCTCATCTCGCGCGCGCTCCACGGATTGGACGCGGCGAGAAACGCCCGATTCTCGTCGTCGAGCACGTAGGCATGCGCGACGCGGTCGTACATCCAGTCCTCGACGACGCCGGCGGTCGCATCGTAACCGAAGAGGTAATCGACCGTCGCCGCCATCTCGAGCGCGCCTTTGTAGCCGTGACGGCGCGCGCCCGCGATCCATTTGGGATTGACGACGCGCGAGCGGAAGACGCGCCGCGCTTCGTCGGCGAGCGTACGAACTTTCGGCATCGCGGGATCCGATGAGTCGCCGAAAAATGCTTGGGGTTCGGAGCCCGTGAGCTCGCGCATCGCGGCGATCATACCGCCGTGATGCTGCAGGTAGTCGTCGCTATCGAAAATGTCGTGTTCGCGATTGTCTTGATTCTGCACGGCGATCGTCGAAGCCGCGAGTCGCTCGCGGAATTCCGCGGGCGCCGGTTCCCCGAATGCGTCGCCGCCGTAGGCGAACGATCCCGCCGCAAGATAGGCATCGGCGAGATCGCCGCGGTCGCGCCACGTACCCTCGCTGATCGCGCGCAAGACGCCCGTTCCGTAGGCGCCGGGCTTGTTGCCGAAGACGCGAAAGCGGGAGCGTCGGCGCGCTTGCGCCGGATCGCTGCCGCTCGCGATGCGCGCTCGTTCGTCGCTCTGCGTCGCCGCCCGCAGGAAATTCGCGTCGCCCGGTTCCTCGAGATCGGCGACGAGCGCGACCGCGCGATCGAGCAGCGTGACGACGTTGGGAAAGGCATCGCGAAAGAAGCCGGAGATGCGCACCGTCACGTCGATGCGCGGACGGCCGAGTTCGGCGAGCGGCACGGCTTCGAGCCCGCTCACGCGCCCGTTTTCCGGATGCCACTGCGGCCGCACGCCGAGCAGCCATAAAATCTCGGCGACGTCGTCGCCGGAGGTGCGCATGTTGGACGTTCCCCACACCGTCATCGCGATCGAGCGCGGGAACGTGCCGTCCTTCTCCGTCGCTCGCGCGAGGAGCGCATCGGCGAGCCGCACGCCCACGCTCCACGCAAAGCGCGACGGAATCGCGCGCACGTCGACGGCGTAGAAGTTACGTCCCGTCGGCAGAACGTTGGCCATCCCGCGCGTCGGCGGTCCGCTCGGCCCCGGCGGCACGTGCCGCCCGCGTAGGCCCGCGACGAGATTGGTCATTTCGTCCGTCGACTGAAGCACGTCGGGCACGATGCGCCGCTGCACGAGTGCGGCCGTCGTCGCGAACGATCCATTTGGTGGTAAACCATGCGCGGCGAGCAACGCGGGCACGTCGATGGCGCCGCCGGTAACGACCGCATCGCTCCCGTGCGCGCGCAGGTCCGCCGCCGCGACGATCGCTGCCACGAGCGTGCGGGCGAGCGCGTCGATCGCATCGCGCACGTCGCGCACCGTCGGCGCCCGATCGGCCGGCAACGGCAGCGTCGATGCAGCCGGCAGCGCGCCGACATACGGCACGCCGCCCAGTGCCGCATCGGCGAGCTGGGCGAACGCGAGAGCGAGATCGTCGGCGAGCGCGTGCAACACGCCGGGCGCCTCGGGTGCGTCCAGACGCACGAGCGCGAGCGTGAGGTCGACCAGGCGCGAACCTTGTGGCGGCGTGCCGAACACGTGCAGACCGTCGCGGATCTGCAGGTCGCCGAGTTCGCAGAGATACCCGTCGACGTGCTGCAAGAACTCACCGAAGGCGTCCCCTTCCGGCAGCGCGTCGACGCCGAGATCGCGCTGCAAGTCGGCGGCGACGACGCTCTGCCAGATGGCGCCCGCGATCAGCGGCGCCTTGTCGGGGTCGATACGTTCGGCCGCCGCGTATTCGCCGAGTAGCCGTTGCAGTTTGGCGAGTTCGTCGTAGGTCTCGGCTTTGGTCATCGGGGGCACGAGATGATCGATCACGCACGCGTGCGCGCGGCGCTTGGCCTGCGTGCCTTCGCCCGGATCGTCGACGATGAACGGATAGAATAGCGGCACGTCGCCTTGCGCGAGCGTGGGATAACACGCGGCGGAGAGCCCGAGCGCTTTCCCCGGGAGCCACTCGAGCGTTCCATGTTTGCCGCACTGCACGATCGCATCGACGCCGAAAATGTCGCGCAGCCAGCGATATGCGCCGAGGTAGTGATGCGTCGGCACGAGTTCGCCCGAATGGTATACGGCCAAAGGATTTTCGCCGAACCCGCGCGGCGGCTGAATCATCACGAACACGTTGCCGCAGCGCAGCCCCGCGACGTAGACGTCGTCGCCCGTGCGGTACGCGTCGCCCGGCGCTTGGCCCCATGCATCCGCGAGTTCCGCGCGCACGCGGTCGGGATACGCGTCGTTCCAACGCCCGTAGTCGGCGGTCGAGAAACGCGCTTCGGCGAATGCGAGCTGCTCTTCGGTAAGCGCGTCGACGTCGTAGCCCCCGCGGGCCAACAGCGCCGCCATCAACGCGTCGCCGTCCGGCGGGATGTCGCCGATATCGTAGCCATCGTCACGCAACGCGTGCAGCATCGCGACGACCGAGGCCGGCGTATCGAGGCCGACGGCACCGCCGACGCGCCCCTGCCGGTTTGCGAAGTTGGTCAGCACGAGCGCGATCCGCTTCTCCGCGTTGGGCACGCGACGTAAGCGCACGTAACGCGCGGCGAGCCGCGCGAGGGCATCGGTCTGCTCGGAATCCGCGCACGAAAGCGACGTTACGGGATCGCGGAACGCGAAGACCGGGCCGTCGATCTTGCCGTCGAATTCCGGCATCACGATCTTCGTCGCCGCATCGAAGGGCCCGAGCCCGGCGGCGCTCGCGCGCCACGCATCGACGGTCTGCATCGTCGTCACGCCCTGTAGCAGCGGGACGTCGAGCGTTACGTCGGCGCGCAGCGCGGGACCAACGCTGCGCACGAGCCGCTCCTCGCGCGAGAGATCGCTCGCCGCATACGAGAGCACGCTGATGACCACGTCGACGCACGCCGCGCCGTCGCGCATGAACGCACTGGCGTACGCGAGCGGCAGATCGCCAACGCGATCGCAGTCTCTTAATGAGTAAACGAACACCGGTAGCACGTCGAGATCGCGTGCTTCGCAAGCGCGCACGAGCGCGTCGACGTGTGCGAGATTGCCGCTGGCCCAATCGGAGCGATAGAACACGATGCCCGCGACGCCGCGCCGCGCGTGCCAATGCCGCATTGCGAAGGCGGCGCGGTCGAGCCGCGCGCACGCCGCCTTATCGGGCGCATCGGGATGATAGAAACCCCATTGCGGCGTCTCTTCCGGCGCGACGGCACCGAACGCCGTGCCGAGTACCGCATCGGAGACGTAGCGGAACATCTGCGCGATGTTGGCGGCGCCGCCGGAGAAGGCGTACGCGAACGTCGCGCGCAGCGTCTCGAGCGGCTCGGTCGAAAGTGCGTCGAGTTCGGGATCGCTCTGCGCCTCGCCGGAGATCGCGACGATTCCCAAGTCGCGTTCCCGCGCGAGCGCGACTAGCGTTTCGAAGCCGTGCTCGAAATAGCCGCGTCCCCCCAGTACGCGCACGATCGCCACGCGCACGTCGGCCAGCGCCGCGCGGACCGCGGCCGCGTCGCCGAGCAAATACGACGCGTGCACCGTTACATGCGGGAACCCGGCGGGCAGCGCCGCCGCCGCCGCGCGCGCTGCGGAAAGATCGGTCTCCACCGCCGAGATGAACGCGATCATGCCGCGCTCCGTCCGACGCGCAAGCGCTCGCGCACGAGTAGCGCGAGGGCCGTGACCGCGAGCAACGCCACCGTCACCGCGCTCAAGAGCGCCTCGTCGAACGGCGGCGACCCGCCCAAGAGTTCGGAAATGCGCAACACCGCAACCGCGAGGGCCACGAGCGTCACGACCACGATCCACGGCCGCCGCGTGCGCGCCGCCGCCGCATTGCCCCCGACGATGCGCGCGACGAAGAGACTGTCGAGCGTGTCGGTGACGATCATGCCGCCGCAGAATGCCGCCCCGATCGCGAACCCGACCGACGCGTGCGCGCTCGAAAAAGCCGCGCCGTAGGCGACGAGCTGGCTCGACGTCTCGAAGCCGAGACCGAAAAGCGCTCCGATCGGAAGCGCGACGAGCGGATGGCGCGCGTCGCGCAAGGCCCGCGGCAAGAAGGTCGCGCGCGACGGCGGCGAGCCGCTCGGAAGCGCGAGCGTCACGAGATTCCAGACGACCATCGCGCCGAGCACGACGATACTTGCGATGCTGCCGGCGCGTTCCAGCGTGCTCGACGTCGCCATCACGTGCGAGCCGACCGACGCGGCGAGCATCGCGATCGCGAGCACCATCGCGGCATGCCCGAGCGCGAAGAGCGTGCCGACGAAGCGGCTGGCGCGGGGCATGCGTTCCGACGCGTTCCGCGTCAGATTGTCGATCGCCGCGAGGTGGTCGGGATCGGCGCCGTGACGTAGTCCCATCGCAAAGACCGCGAGCGCGGCGGGTGCTATGACGGGCCTCCGAACGCGCGCGCGGCATCGAGAAACGCATCGACGGCCGGCTGATACGCGCCGAGATGCACGTGCACGTACGACGCATGAACGCGCCCGCGCGCGAAGCCCTCCGATTCGCCTTCGATCGCGAACGCCGCAGCGTCGCCGCTGGCGTAACGCGTACGCGAATAATGGAACTCGTGGCCGCGCACGACTGCCCCGCGTGCGAAGAATGGGCCCTCGGCGAGCGCGCGCGCTTCCACGTAGCGCAGCGCCGAACGTTTGGGCGACATGGTCGAAATCGCCGGGATCGCGCCGACCATCGGGTGCGTCGCGGCGCCGGTTTCGAGCGCCTCGCCGAGGTACATCAGGCCGCCGCATTCGGCGTAGGCGGGCATACCGGCGGCGATTGCGGCGCGCAAGCCTGCCCGCGCCGCGCCGTTAGCCGCGAGCGCCGGCGCGTGCGCTTCGGGGTAGCCGCCGCCGACGAACGCCGCCGCGACGTTCGCAGGGAAGGGATCGCGCAGCGGCGCGTACGGAACCAGTTCCGCCCCGCCGTCGCGCAGCGCGTCGAAACTTCCCTCGTCGTAGAACCAAAACGCCTCGTCACGCGCGACCGCCACGCGCACCGGCGTACTCGTGCCGCGCGCCGACTGGGCATCAGGCGCAACTACGCGCAGCGGCGGCGCGCAGGCAGCGGCGGCAACGAGGGCGTCGAGATCGACGTCGCGTTCGACGACGTCGGCGGCAGCGGCAAGCATCGTCTCCCACGCATCGCCGCCCGGCGCCGCAAGGCCGAGATGGACGCTTGCGATCGTCAGCCGCTCGTCGCGGCGGATCAGCCCCAGCACCGGCACGCCGGCAGCGGCGCAGGCGTCGCGCACGGTGGCGGCGTGCTTGTCGCTTGCGACATTATTGAGAAGCGCACCGACGACGTTGAGGCGCGGGTCGAAGCGCGCCAGCCCGAAGGCGATCGCACCGATGGTCGCCGCCGCCTTCGCGCAATCGAGGACTAACACGACCGGCGCGTCGAGAATGCGCGCCACGTGCGCGGTCGAACCGGCGCCGCTCCCGTGTCGCCCGTCGAAGAGGCCCATGACGCCCTCGACGATCGCGATGTCGCGGGCGCGCGTGCCGCGTTCGAACGAACGTGCCACGAGCGCCTCGGGCGCGAGATAGGCATCGAGATTGCGCGCCGGAGCGCCGCTCGCCCGAGCGAGGTGGGCCGAGTCGATGAAGTCCGGACCGCACTTAGCCGCCGCGACGGTGCGGCCGCGCCGGCGCAGTGCCGCGACGATCCCGAGCGCGAGCGTGGTTTTACCGGAATCGCTGGACGCCGCGCCGAGCACGATGCGCGGCATCGTGCGTTCGCCAATTGCTGGATGAGTCAGGGTACGCCAACCTTCGTGCGAGGTGTTGGGCGATTGCGTTCGGCTCAGTATCCTGACTCGCGGATCGTCGCCCTCGTGCTCGCCGCCTTCCCGCTTTCGCAGTGACGGACGAGCGGCTCCCCGCTTACAGTGGCGCGACCGTCCCGGTTTCCCACCGGGTTCCTGACGCGAACGCTGTTCCGTTACTGTGTGCCGCGGCTTGCGAACTCCTGGCACACGACGCCAAACCCCGTTTAGCTCGACAGCACTTCGAGCCGGATGCGGTTTTCTTCGGATCGAAGAAACCGATCGTTACGGCGACGACGAGCATAGCGATGGCGATGATGACGAACACGCCGGTCGAACCGTGAAGCTTCAGGACCGAAGCGATCAGAAAGCCGATGAAGATCGAGCTGAAACGGCTCCAGCTATAGACGAAGCCGACGGCTTGCGAGCGAATCCGCGTTGGGTACAGTTCCGCCTGATAGGAGTGGAAGGCGCTCGAGAACCAGTTGCCCCGTCATGAATAGGTCGTAGAATTCGAAGAAGCCGCCCAGCTAGATGCGCGCGACGAGCCCGAAGAGATATTTCGAGGGAGGCAGTCGCGCTTGCCATCAGTGCGCGTGTGCCAGCGGCGCGGAGAGCGGCGTTCCGCGGCCGACGGCTTCGCGTACGACGTGCGCCGCGCGCTCGAGCGCATCGATGTCGACGTCGAGCGTCGCACCGCAGCGGGTGAGAAAACGCGCCATCTTGACGAGATCGAGATTACCCGTCGCGCCGGGCGCAAACGGGCAGCCGCCCAGCCCCGCAAGCGCCCCTTCGAACGTCGCGACGCCCGCGGTCGACGCGGCGTAGACGTTCGCGAGTCCGTAGCCGGCCGTATCGTGGACGTGGAGCGAGAGCGGCACGTTCGGCAACTCGTTCGCGACCCGCGCGACCCGTTCGCCGACGGTGCGCGGATCGGCCGCGCCGACCGTATCGGCGAGCGTGAGTTCGCGGATGCCGCCGCTGACGAGCCGGCGCGCGATCTCGACGACGCGGCCGGATTCGATCGCTTCGTCGCTCCAGGGCGATACGAACGAACATGCGAGGGCCGCGCGCATGGTGACCCCCGCGTACGCCGTGCGCGCAGCGAGTGCGATCTCATCGAAGATCGCCAGGGTGTCGTCGACGGTACGATTGTTGTTGGCCAGCGCATGAC
>JAABUZ0100007024.1_pt1 | contig 13787 bp, 14 predicted proteins | sample 5562091 | NCBI WGS metagenome assembly JAABUZ01 (sample SAMN12813069, study PRJNA571459) | rock metagenome | isolation source: Antarctica rocks | place: Antarctica: Victoria Land, Linnaeus Terrace sud | collected 2015-12-21 | reverse complement strand
CGGAAGCAACCCATGTCGGGGAAGCCTCGAACCGGAGGTACTGGCACCGTTGTGCGACGTGTTAGGCCAGCACACCAACACTGCGCAGGAGTGCTATTTCTGTCTGTGGGAGGGCTTCGGCTGGTACCGCGCCACCCGGCAGACGTTCATGGGCACCAAGCAGCTGAAGCCGCCTGCGCTGCCCCAGGAAGTCCTCGACGCCGACCGCGTGCAGCACCCCAGTCGCACGTACCTCCTGCACACCGGCGTGCTGTCCACGGCCATGCACCTCTCCGAGACACTCGGGCAGTCACCCAACATCTTCTGGCCCGCCGACCGAGCCTGGTGCGTTGCCAGCGAAATCGACTTCGACTCCACGCTCGTCGCCGGGAGCCAGAAACTCATCACCGCGCTGGTCGACGACCCTGCCCTCGATGCCTGGCAGATCAAGCCCACCGACTCCCTCACCTACGACGCCGACATCATCAACAACTGACGGCTCCAGCGGCCGTACCCGGGCTAACGGGAGGGGCTCAACGACACCGCCCTGCAGACACCCGCCGCGGCGCCCCACTCAATCCCGACCGGAAACCCCATTGTTACGGAGGGTCCAGGCACTTCTAAGGCGACTATCGCAGGACCTTCTTCACCAAACCTGGGAGTCCGGCAGGACCATCCTTAAGCGGTTGAGCGCAGTGGGCCGGGGGTACGCAGCGACGAACGCCCGCCACGCTGAGAGCCCAGCGGACCTGGTTCGGCCTTGGTGCCGCCTCGACTATCCGTGAAGGGACCCTGATGGGCCACGATCACCGATCGCACGCGCACAGCCACCCGCACAGCCATACCCACGATGCCGGGGCACCGTTGCCCCCGGCGCTGGACACCACCATCGAGGACGGTGCGTTGACCCTGGGCGAACTGGGCCGCCGGCAGTTCCTGCGCTCGGCCGGACTCCTGGGTGCCGGTGCGGCCGCGGTGGGGGTGCTGGGATCGGCCGGTGCCGGGGTGGCCGCGGCTGACCCGGGGGGACGCGGGCCTGACCACCCTCCGCGGGGTGGGTACACCTGGCTGGCCGGTGATCATCACATCCACACCCAGTTCTCCCCGGACGGGCAGTACCGGGTGATCGACCAGGTCCGCCACGCCAGCGCCTACGGGCTGGACTGGATGGTCATCACCGACCACGGCAGCGACCAGCACGCCCGGATCGGGGTGGACAAGGTCAACCCCGCCATTGTGAACGCCCGCACGGTCACCCCGGACACGTTGGTCTTTCAGGGCCTGGAGTGGAACATTCCCGCCGCCGAGCACGGCACCGTGTTCGTGCACCCCGGCCGGGGTGAGGTCGAGGTCCTCAAGCAGTTCGAAATCGACTACGACGGGGCCGGCCCCGGCGCCACCGGCGCCCGCTCGGCCAGCACCCCGGCCAACGAGCGCCTCGCGGTGCGGGGCCTGCATTTCCTGGCCGATTCCATCAGCTCCCGCCGGGTCCGCGACGCGCTGATGTTCGCCAACCACCCGGCCCGTAAGGGCATCGACTCCCCGCACGAGATCCGGGGCTGGCGTGACGCGGAGCCGCGGATCGCGGTCGGCATGGAGGGCGCCCCCGGCCACCAAGCCGCCGGCATCCCGAAATCCTACGGGCCCGGGCAGGGCCGTGGCGGGTACGACAACAGCCCCTCGGCGGCGAGTTTCCCCGGCTACCCGCTGGAGAGCTACCGCACCTTCGGTGGCTTCGACTGGATGACCGCCACCGTCGGTGGGCTGTGGGACAGCCTGCTCGCCGAGGGCAAGCCGTGGTGGATCAGCGCCAACTCCGATGCCCACCGCATCTACGGGGACACCTCCATTCGGGGGGACCAGAACTTTCCCACCAACGGCTTCTACGGTGACCCCGTCTACTCCGGGGCCGGACCCGACATCGGCAACACCGACTTCTGGCCCGGCTACTACAGCCGCACGCACGTCGGCGCAGAAGACTTTTCCTACGCCGCCGTGATGGACGGCTTGCGCGCCGGGCGAACGTGGGTGGATCACGGGGGTCTGCTGGAGTCCCTGGACGTGCGGCTGCGGGCCGGCAACCAGGAAGTACCCCTGGGTGGGATGCTCACCGCGCGGCGTGGTACCCCGGTCACGTTGCAGATCAGCATCACCCCCGCCCAGGTCCCGAACTGGTCGCAGTTCGTGCCCGCCCTGGCCAGCATCGACGTCATCCGCGGCGCGGTCACCGGCCCCGTATCGGGCCGCGACGCCGATGTGTTCACCGCCCCGAACACCCGGGTCGTGCAGTCCTACGACGTGCGCGGGCGGTCGGGCGAGATCGTGCTCAGCTACCCCCTCGGGCGTCTCGATGACGGTTTCTACGTCCGGCTGCGCGGCTCGGACGGGCATCGGGTGGGGGTGGGCCTGCGCGGTGGCGCGGTCGACCCAGCCGGCCCGGTGCAGGACATTGTCGGTGACGCCGACCCGTGGAAGGACCTCTGGTTCTACACCAACCCGATGTGGGCCCTGCCCACATGAGTATTGCCCCGATGAGCACCGTGTCCGATCCGGCGCCGGCCACGGCCAGCGGGCCGCTCAGCGCTCCGCTGGTGGCCGGTGTAGACCTGCTCAGCGGGTCGCTGCACGAGGCCGACACCGCTGCGCAGCTGCTCGTGGCTCGGCTGGCCCTGTTCGGGATCACCGACTCGCTCACCGTCGCCACCCACTTCACCCGCCGCGGCCCGTTCCCGCACATCACCCTGTCCCTGCAACTTTCCGGCCACGACGTCGACACCGGGTGGTCCCTGCTCGAGGCGACGGCACCCGCCGGGGCGGGGGGTGTGCGCGGACTCTGGTGCGGCAACCAGTCCTCCGGACCCACGCAGCTGTGCACCGCAGCGGCCGAGGGTGCCACCGCCCACGCCACGCGCCGCAGCGGCCGCGCGGTGTGCTTCCCCGGTTCCGACCGGCTCACCGGCACCCTCACGGTCGCCGACGTACTCAGCGGCTCGGCCATCGACCGGGTGCGGGTGCTCTCCGCCACCACCGACGCCGCACCCGGCACTGTCCTGGTCACCCGCGAGCACCTGCGCCCGACCTGGTCGGGTGGTCTGCTGGTGCTGGCCACGGAGATCGCCGCCGGGAACACCCTTGTCCCGTTCGAAAACCCCGACCCCACCCCGTGCTGCGCCGACCACCCCTGAGCACACCCACCTCAGTGCGGCGGCTGCCCGCGGGGGTGCGCGGTGGGTGCGGTGTGCAGCACCCAGGCCCACCACAGCAGGCCGATGATCCACCCGGCCGCCACGTCGCTGGGGTAATGCACCCCCAGATACACCCGCGACGCCCCGATCCCCACCACCAACACCGTGGCGAGGACCACCGCGACCACCCGGGCCCCGCTGCGGCGGGTGGTCAGCGCGATGGCGAGGGCGGGCAGGATCGCCGCGGCCTGCGCGGCGTGCTGAGAGGGAAAACTGGCACTGGCCACCTCCACCAAATGCACGGTCGCCGGCCGCGGCCGGTTCACGACCGCCTTCACCACGTCCGCGACCGCGACGGCACCCACCCCGGCCGCCACCACCAGCACCACCGCCCGGCCGCGGTGCCGGTAGGCACACCACACCCCGACCAGCAGGGCGAGCGGGCCCAGCACCAGCAACGAGCCGACCGTGGTCAACGCCGTCGCCAGGATGGTCAACGCCGCGCTGCGGACCCCGGCGACCCGGTCAATGACGCCAAGCTCCGCGGCCACGAAGTGGGTACCCAACGCCCACCCGAGCGCACAGAACATTGCGGCCAGCGCCACGGCTCCGACGACCAGGCGCACCAGTACCCCCCGATCCGGGGCGGCGGGCTGTCTCCAGCTCCGAGACGGTGGTGATTGTGATGGGGGCCGCGGTGGTGTGCTCATGTGTTGGTGCCCGTTCGTGGGTGGACTCACCCTCGGATACTTTCCGCCGTCTCGGTCGCCCATGCCTATGAGCCCTCCATTATGCGGTGGTGTCCGACCTGCACCGACGCAGAGCTGGACGTCTCGGCGCGGGCCAGCGCGATCACCGCCCCGCCGAGGATGAGCAGCAACCCTCCCAACCCGATCCCGGCCGGGAGACCGTGGCGGATGCGTTCGTCGTAGACGACGACGCCGATGACGATGCTCAGCAGCGGATCCACCGAGGCGATTGCGGGCAGGCTCGCCGAGAGCGGACCGGCTTGGAAGGCCACCTGGTTCAGCAGCAACCCGCCCGCGCCGAGGATCAGCACCGCATACAGCTGCCAACTGGTGAGCAGCGGGATCGGGCCGCGCAACGCGATCGTGGTCAGGGCCTTGAGCAGGGCAGCGGTGGCGGCGTAGATCGCGCCCACCGCGATGCCCAGCAGCGCCGCCGAACGGCCCCCCTGCCGCTGGCGGCGGCCGAGCAGCACACAGGCCCCGGCGAGGACGAACCCGGCGACCGCGGCGGCAACCGCCGGGCCACGATCGGCCGCCTCGGGCGCAGTGACCTGATTCGCCGTGCCCGCGAGCAGCAGGAACCCGACCAGAGCCACCGCCACCAGCCCGGCCCAGCCGATCTCGCGGCGGGGCACCGGCTGGCCGGTGCGGTTGCGCAGCAGCAGGGCGAACAGCAACCCACTGATCAGCAATGGCTGCACCACCCCGAGGGCACCCAGGTGCAACGCGGTCACCTGCAGACCGAGGCCGAGCACGTCGGCGCCGATGCCCCCCAGCCACAGCGGGTGAGCCAGGGTGGCGCGGACGAACCGGCCCAGCGAGCGGGCACCGAGGGTTTGCGCATCGGGCACCTGTCCGGCACTGATGTGCTTCAGCGACGAGGACACCGCGAACGCCAACGCCGAGGCGAGACTGACCGCGACGACGAGCCCGATCTGCATCACGACACCACCGACCACACGGTAGGCGGGCTCAGCACCCCAGCACCGGCACGAGCGCTCAGCCGCCGCACCCGGGTGCGGCGGGACCGGATCCGGTGGCCAGCGCCCAGGTGGAGGGGGTGATCCGATCGGCCTGGGCCTGGCTGAGGGCGCCGACCACGACGAGCCGATCCAGCACGTGGTGTTGGCGTTGCGCGGCAAGATTCGGGGCCTGGAACGGGTCGTAGTCGCTGGGGGCCTGGGGTAGGCCGGCGAGCAGGGAGGCCTGCGAACAGGACAGGTCTTGCGGTGGGGTGTTGAAATGGCCGCAGGAGGCGTCGGGCAGCCCGTAGAAACCGTGCCCGAAGTAGGCGACCTGGGCATACATTCCCAGGATCTGCGCCTTCGAGTAGCTCGCATCGAGCTTCACCCCGAGGACGACCTGGGTGATGACGTCGGCCGGGGAGTGCTGACCGTTGCTGTAGAGCTCCTTGGCCAGTTGCTGATCCAGGGTGCTGCCACCCCGATCCTTCTCACCCACGAACCCCCACGCGGCGCGGGCCACCCCGAGGCCGTCGACGCCGTGGTGGCTGTAGAAGCGGCTGTCCTCGGTCGCGATCAACGCCGTCGCATACTTGCTCGGCACCGCGCCGATCAGGACGGTCGCATGATGCTGCGCGGCGAAGGCACTCACCCGCTGCTGCACATCACCCACCGAGGGGGCCAACGCCCACAGGCCCGCACCGCCGAGGAGCACCACCAGCACCATCGCCCCGACGAGGATGCCGACCCGCCGCCGCCACCCGACCGCCGTTCCCCGGCGCCCCGGCGGCGGGAGAACAGGCCGGGCTGGACGTTCGCCGGTGATCATCGGCGACCGTGCGGCACGCGGCCCAGCAGGGTGCGCCGGTGCCGGAACGCGGCGGTCCCGGCGCCGAGCAGCATCCCGAGCACCATCAATTTGATCCGCTCGTTGGTGATGAGCACGCCCGGCGCCCAGTGGTTGACCAGGGCCATCGGCACCACGGTGAGGATCAACCCGAAACCCAGACCGCTGAGCAGCACACCCGTAGCATCGTCGCCCGCAGTGCGGCGGCGGCCCGGGTCTGGCTCGCCTCGACCAGCGGTGTGGTGCACGGAAACCTCCAAGTGCCGATGTTGTCTTGCCGTCAACCCTACGCACCGTGCCTGTTATGGGGCTAACATTGCGCCGTACGGTCAGTACCGATGCCTGCAGGGGAGTCGATCGGTGACACACCTCAACGAAGTCACCCCGATGGGGCTGCGGGCATGAGGCCGGCGGCGCGCGGTGTGGTGCACGCACTCGCCCTGGTGCCGGTGACGGCGCTGATGGTGCTGGTGTGGGTCGACCTCGGTGAACACAACGACCCGGAGCCGGCGCTGCTGCTCGGCTTGGCTCTTGCCCTGGTGAACTTCGGCATCATCGCGATCCTGCGGCGACTCCTCAGCATGGCCCCGGCCGAAACGGGGCAACGATGAGCCCGGGGGACCGACCGCGGTGGTGCACCGGGCAGGCTCGGCCGGTACTCGGGGCCGGTGGTGATCCGGTGTCGGTCGACGTGGTCGCCGCAGTGTCCGGGCGCGCTGGTCGAGCGCGTGGCGGGGAGCGGGGTGCGGTCGTGGGGACCGTGACGTGGCTGCGCCGGGAGGGGGCCCACCTGGATGCCTGGGTCCTCACCGAGCTGACGGCGCTTTCGGTCCGCTCGCCGGTCCTGGACCAGGTGCTGCGGGCGGTGAGCACGGCGGCGAACAGGTCGGTGCTGTGGTGTGGGGTCGCCGCGGTGTTGGCGGGCACCGGCGGGGCCCCGGGCCGGCGGGCGGCGATCCGCGGTGTGGCGGCGATCGCGCTCACCTCGGCCACGGTCAACGGCCCCCTGAAACTGCTCGGCCGGCGTCCCCGCCCCATCCTGGCGCCGGTGCCCGGCCGTAAACCGTTCCCGATGCCGGCGTCGTTCTCGTTTCCCTCCGGGCACACCGCCTCGGCGGTGGCGTTCGCGACCGCCGTCGGTGCGGAGCTGCCCGCCGCCGCGCTACCGGTGGGGATGTTGGCCGCCGTGGTCGGCTACTCCCGGATCCACACCGGGGTGCACTACCCCAGCGATGTCGCGGCCGGGGCGGCGGTCGGCGCGGCCGCCGGGATGCTCGTCCGACACCTGGCAGGGGCCCGCCGGGGCACCCCGGTCGGTGACGACAACGGGGTGCCGCGTCGGGTGGTGCTGTTGACCAGCCCGCACGCCGGATCAGCCCGCCGACTCGACCAGGCGCGGGCGGCCATCCTCGCAGCCGGGTGCAGCATCCTCGAGGAGATCCCGGTGTCCCAGCATCACCGGCTCACCCGCTGGATCGACGGCTCGGAAGGGCCGTTGCCGCTCATTGTGGCCACCGGTGGTGACGGCACCGTCGGTGCCGCCGCCAGCCACGTCGCGCACACCGACGCCGTGCTCGCCCTCATCCCGCTGGGCACCTCCAACGACGTCGCCCGCTCCCTGCTGGTGCCCACCAACCCGGTGCACGCCGTCCACCTGCTGTCCACCGGCAAGATCTCCACCGTCGACGCCGGACAGGTCACCACCTCCGAGGGCACATCGCGGCTGTTCGTGCATGCCGCGACCGTCGGGCTGAACGTCGATTTCGCCCGACTGGCCACCACCGCCTCGCTGCGGGCCCGCTTCGGCCGGCTCACCTACGCCGTCGCCGCCGCCCGCGCCCTACGGGAGCGGACCACGTTTCCCTGCGAGTTGCACCACGCCGGCGGAGTCGAGCGCCTGCAGCTGGTGCACCTGTCCATCGTCAACGCCCCCGTGTTCGGGGGCATCCTCGGCATGCGGGTGGCCGGCGGGGACGTCGACGATCGGGCCCTGGACGTCATCGCCATCGAGCACCTGCCGCTGCGCCGGCTGCTGCTCGCCGGGGCCTATCACCTGTGCGGGCGCACCCGGGCGGTCCCGGGAATCCATACCTTCTCCACCGCCACCCTGCAGGTACACACCAACCGGCCCGTGGACGTGGCCCTCGACGGCGAGCTGGCCGGAACCCCACCCGCGGAGTTCACCGTGGCCGGGGAAGCACTGCGCGTGCTCACCCCCCTGGAGTTCGTCGACATCGACACCCCCGATACCCCGCCCCGCCATGAACCCCGCACTGCACCCCACACCGGATAGCGCTGCCGCCCACGAGGCCCCGGCGTGCTCGGCAGCCAGGACGGCTCCCGCCCCCGCCGTGGTCGCTGGCCAGTCATTTAGTACGTGATGTAGCATCGAGACGTTATCTTCGTAACATACCGTGAAGGGACGTGAGAGCGATGGCAGGTCAATTGATGCGCCGGGCACAGGAGTACCTGCGCAGCCCGGGCGGTCAACGGCAGCTGAACAACCTCAGCACCCGCATCCGCTCGGGCGGTCAGGGCCGCGGCTTCGAGCAGCGGTTGCGCCGCCTGGACACCCCGCGGAATCGGAGCGTGCTCGAGCGGCTGCTGCGGGGCCGGTCCGGTCCGCGGCGGTGAGCTCACCCGCGGACGGTGACAGCCCGCAGCGATGGTTGCTGATCAGTGTGAGCCTCACCGCCGGGCAGGCCTCGCTGCGGGTGCACGTGTGGCGCAAGCTGCGCTCGCTGGGCGCGGTGTACCTGCAGGCTTCGGTGTGCCTGCTGCCCGAGCGCCCCGAGGTGGTCCAGCAGGTGCGGCGCCTGGCCGACCGGGTGCGCCACGAAGGCGGCACCGCCCGGGTGCTGCAGGTGGCACTGCCCGAGGCCGGTGAACAGCAGGCGCTGCGGGAGGAGTTCAACACCGCCCGGGACAGCGAGTACGCCGAGGTCCTCGAACGGCTCCCGGCGCTGTCGGCGGAGATCGCCATGGAACGCGGCCGGGGCCGGTCCACCTACGCCGAGGTCGAGGAGTCCGAGGCCGACCTCGAACGGTTCCGGTCCTGGCTGGCCAAGATCGCCGCCCGGGACTACTTCGCGGCACCAGGCGGTGAGCGGGCGCGGGAGGCCGTCGCCACGGTCGCCGAGGAGCTGGCGGCCTTCGAAGCGGCGGCGCTCAACGCCGAAGCCCCCCCGATCACCCGACCGGCACTGCGATCGGTGCCCACCAGCCGGGCCAAAGCGGCCGGCGAGCACGAACCCCGCCGGTGACCGGAATGCGCAACACCGGCGACGACCCACCGGCCCGGGCCGCCAGCAGCGCGGGCGGCGGGCGGTGAACCGCTGATGTGGTGGCACACCCTGCTCGGGGTGCTCGGCGGGTTCCTGCTGGTCTACGTCGTGCTGCTCCTGCTGTTGTGGCGCTACACCCACACCCACCCCGACACCGTCACCTTCCGCGACGCCCTGCGCCTGCTGCCCGACCTGCTGCGGATGCTCCGCCGCCTGGCCGCCGACAAGACCGTGCCCACCGGCGTCCGTGTCCGCCTCGTGCTGCTGCTGGTCTACCTCGCCTCGCCCATCGACCTCATCCCCGACTTCATCCCCGTCGTGGGCTACCTCGACGACGCCATCGTCGTCGCCCTCGTCCTGCGCTCGGTCACCCGCCACGCCGGCCCCGACGCCGTGGGCCGCCACTGGCCCGGCACCCCGGAAGGTCTCCACCTCATCCAGCAACTCGCCGGCACCCAAAGCCCCTAGCCCCACGACCCGGCTGCCCTGGGCGACGTGGCGGACCTATCGTCAAGCTCGCCGCGGCACCTTCCACTCCGTCAAGGACCTCGAGACCGCCATCGGGACCTACATCATCGCAACCGTCGGCGTAACCCAAAGATCACCCAGCGTGGCCGGGCACCGAAGGCGACACTCGACAAGCGGACCGCTCCAGCAGCGTGGGCGAAACGCTAGCGCGGAGGTGTGGCGCCCCCGAGCCCACACCCCCGCGAGTGATCTCCCTGATGATCCGCCACAGCATGCGCGCGTTAATAGATCGTTATCTAGAGCCAGAAGTTGAGGTTCTTCGTCATCGCCAACAATGCCGGACATCGGTTCACCTCTACTGTGCTTTGCGTCCGGCGAGAAGTTTGAGCCCGTCGCTGCGGAGTTCTCCGGTTGGGGAGACGTGCCGGTACAGGGTTTGGCGGGTGATGCCGAGTTCGGTGCAGAGGTCGCCGACCTTGGTGTCGGGTTGGCCCATGGAGGCGGTAGCAAGGCGAAGTTTGGCCGGGGTCATCTTGAAGGGTCGGCCGCCGTTGCGGCCGCGGGCGCGGGCGGAGGCCAGTCCGGCGATGGTGCGTTCGGAGATGAGTTCGCGTTCGAACTCGGCCAGGGCGGCGAAGATACCGAACACCAGTTTCCCGGCGGGGGTGGTGGTGTCGATGGCCGCGCCTTGGCCGGTGAGCACTTTCAACCCGATCCCGCGGGCGGTGAGGTCGTGCACGGTGTTGACCAGGTGGTGCAGGTTCCGGCCGAGCCGATCCAATTTCCACACCACCAGCCGATCGCCCTTCCGCAGCGCCTTCAAGCAGGAGGCGAGCCCGGGCCGCTCGTCGGTGCGCCCAGAGGCGTGGTCCTCGTAGAGCTGGGCGGCGTCGACACCGGCGGCGAGCAGCGCGTCGCGTTGCAGTGCGACGGTTTGCGACCCGTCGGCTTTGGAGACCCGCATGTAGCCGACCAGCATGCTCACCTCCCATCACGTATACATTCGATTAAGTGACAACCGCCACCGCGATCGTTCTGACATCCAAAGATGTCACTTAACCCGTTACGTATCCTACGTTACGTGAACGGTCCTGGGTGCGGCTGCGTGACACGGCTCCGGTGGGTAGTGCACACGACTCTTGAACAAGATGCAGTTCCGTGCACCCGACTTCTGACAAGCAAGCGCCACACCACCACCGGGGCCAAGGCTGTCGACGGTTTCTGCCGCTGCTCCACCGAGGCAAAGAACGCATCGGCGTCCACATGCAGCACCACCACCTCCGAGCCCATGCCCCCCACCCTTGCCCATTCCCCTGACCGGCACTATCCGCAACACCGGTGCCGCGGGAGGAGCCCAGGATGACGGTGTCCTCTCCCCCACCCGTTCTCCGGGCCCTGCCAGCTCCGAGCCCTGCCAGCTCCGAGCCCCCGGGCCGGACGCGCCCGCGAACGGACCCGACCATGACGTAGACACGGACACGGACACGGACTGCGTTACCAAGGGGCGCGCATTCGCGGTAATCCGCGTTGCCCATAGCTCGCCCGGCGGACACGGTGTGGCCCGGCCCCGCCCCGCAGCTGCACGACGTTCTGCGGCAGCCCCGCGTAACGGCGAACGCCGTCGCGGCCGACCTCGGTGCCGCTGCGATCGAAGGGGTAGCGATCAGGCAGGGCGCGGTCGACGTCGCGTGCCGGTCCGGCCGGGCGGTCCTTCGATGGCGTCATGACTGGCCTCCACCGGTGTGGGTGAGGGAAATAGGAAATGGATTCGGGTCGCACCACTATGCAACAAGCCCACGATATGTAACACTGCAACACCGTTAGGAAATGTAACACCGGACGATCGCTAGGAGGCCGCCCAATGACCCTTGTAGCGCCGCAGCCGACCACCAAGGTCGACGACGGGCCGGGCAGTGTCTGACCGGCCGGTGCCCCCGCGGTCGAGGGCGTCTCGGGGGTCTTCCCGCTCGCGCGGAACGGCAAGCGTTCACGGCGCGCGCCGCTCTGTCCAGATCAACGCGGCGACAGCCGGGCGAGCCCGTGCCGCGGAGCTCGCGGCCCGTTGGGTGCTCGCCGGCCGGCGGCTGGAGATGCAGGGCTTGGCCGACGAACTCGGCGTGTCCCGGGTGACCCTGTTCCGGCACGTCGGGGGCCGCGAGGAGTTGCTCGCCGACGCCTTGTGGCTGCTCACCGAGCGCACGTTACGGGTGGCGGCACACCGCTGGGAGGCCAAGCGGCCGGCGGGCGCACTGCATTGTGTCGGTACGGGCCGGAACATGAACGCGCTGGTGTCACAGTCGGGGGCGCTGCACAAGCTGCTCGAGGACGAACCGGCGCTCGCCGTTCGGGTGCTCACCGACCCGCGCGGCAAGGTCCAGACCGGTGTCGTCGCCTTCGTCGAAGGGCTGCTGCGCCAGGACATGGCCGAGCACGGATTCCGGACGCTCGTCGACCCCGGCGAACTGGCCTTCGCCCTGGTGCGGCTCGGCGAGTCGTTCCTCTACGCCGACGTGCTGGCCGCCCGGCGCCCTGACGTCGAGGCGGCCAACCGCCTACAGCAGGCCCTCATCGAGTCGGCCCACGTCATCGATCACGATCGTCGGAACCCGAGTCCCGCAGATCCGAGCCCCGCAGACAGGAGTGGAAGACAATGACCACTACGGAAATGCCCGCCGAGCACAGATCCGCGCAGTCGGGACTGTGGGCCGGCGTCAAGAACCGGCAACTGCAGCACTACCCGCGCACTGCGCCTCGAGTAGCTCAGCTGCTGCTCGTGGTGATCATCACGGTCTCGCTGTACTACCAGCTCTACGTCAATGGCTCCGTGTCGACGCTTCTGCTGCCCAAGCTCGGCATGAGCTTTCAGTTCTTCGTGTACACCCTCGCCTTCGGCAATCTCCTCGGCGCTTTCGCCTCTCTCGCCGCCGGCCTCGCCGATCGGGTAGGCCGCACTCAAATCGTCGTCGCAGGCCTGCTGATCACCAGCGTCTTGACCGCTTTTGTGATCCCGGCAATGACCTCGAAGTGGCCCTTCACCATCGCCTCCTTCGCGGTCGCTGTCGTTGAGGGTGTCGTGCTGGTGGCCAGCCCTGCACTGGTTCGGGATTTCTCACCGCAGGTGGGACGAGCCACGGCGATGGGGTTCTGGACGATGGGCCCGGTCCTCGGCAGCCTGGTCGTATCCGTGGTGGGAACCAACATCATTCACGCTGACACGACCTGGCAGAGCGTATACCGCATCTCCGGCGTCGTCGGGCTCGTGGTCTTCGTCCTGGCGTTCCTGTTCCTGCGCGAGCTCGCGCCGGGCATTCGCGAGCAGTTGATGGTCAGCGAGCGGGATCGGATTGTCGTCGAGGCCAGGGCCAAGGGAATCGAGATCGACATCGAACAGTCGCTGCGCCGGCCGTTTCGCCAACTGCTCAAGCCGGACATCGTCGTGTCTGCGCTCGCTGTGTCCATCCTGCTGCTGGTCTACTACACGGCTGTCGGATTCGGAACGATCCTCTACCAGACGATCTTTAGCTTCGATCTGAAGGACGCGAACGGGCTAGCCAACTGGAATTGGGGTGCGGACGCTGTCGCGCTCGTGGTTGTCGGCTTTCTGTCCGACCGTTTTCGAGTTCGTAAACCGTTCATGCTGGTCGGCGCCCTCGGCACGGCTGTCATGCTCGTCGTCTTTTTGTATCAGCTCGGCAACCATCCCAGTTACTACACGCTGGCAACCATCATCTCCGCCCTCACCATCTTCCTGGCGTTCGCGTACTGCCCGTGGATGGCGAGCTTCACCGAAACCGTGGAAGACCGTAACCCCGCTCTCGCGGCCACCGGGCTGGCCATCTGGGCCTGGATCCAGCGGCTGGTCGTCTTCGCCTCGTTCTTGCTCCTGCCCGTCATCGTGAGCAGCATGAACCCACTCGTCACCTACGGCGGACAGGTTTCAGCGCTCTCCGCGCAGTACCAACCCGAACTGGCGACCGCCGCCGCCATCGCTCCCCAAACCCTCGCGACCTTGTCCGCAAACCCGACTGACACGACGGCACAGGCGGCCGCGGTCGGCCAGATCAGCTCCACCGACCACATCTCGCCCGCCGCGGCGACGCAGAAACTCGTCGCCTTGGGCAAGGTCCCCCCGTCGGCGCTGTCCTACCTGAAGACACACGGCGTCGACGTGCAGCAGGCCGCGGCCCACTCGCCCGGGGAGTGGCGCAACTGGTATTGGGTCTGCTTCGGCGGCGCACTCTTCTTCCTCCTGTGCATACCGTTGTTGCGAGGCCGATGGAGCCCCCGTGCGGCCCGACGCGATCTCGCCGCCC